>Ga0194128_10001641_pt1 | contig 38466 bp, 31 predicted proteins | sample TA2KigCa65mmetaG_FD_148650 | JGI IMG/M metagenome (GOLD analysis project Ga0194128, IMG submission 148650) | Freshwater microbial communities from Lake Tanganyika, Tanzania - TA2015037 Kigoma Deep Cast 65m | ecosystem: Environmental > Aquatic > Freshwater > Lake | place: Tanzania: Lake...
GACGCGCTGCGGACGCTCGTCGCCGCGCTGCGGCGCGTGCTCAAGCCGGCGCCGGTCAACACCGTCGCGCTGCGGCGACGCCTCGCGGACGCGGTCGTCGCGCGGGGACGGTATATTCTTGGATGATGACCCGGGCCGCCCGCACCGCGACGCGCCTTCGCCGAGACGAGTGCCTCGCTCGTGTGGCTCTGTGCGCGTCCTTGTCGCTGGCGCTCGCCGGGGCGTCGTGCACGTCGGGTCCGTCGGCGCCGGACGACCGGGGCTACGTCGAGGCGCTGACCAAGGCGCGGGATGCCAAGGACCAGCAGTTTCGCGAGGCGTCCGACTCGCCCGTCCCGACGGAGAAACGCGACGCGCTGCTGCCGCTGCAGTACTTCCCCGTCGATACGACCTATGCCGTGCCGGCGGCGCTGAAGCTGGCCGGCGAGCGCCCGGTGTTCGAGATGCCGACCTCCACCGGCACGCTGCGGCGCATGCAGCTCGTCGGCACGCTCGAGTTCACCCTGCTGGGCGAGCCGCGTAGCCTCGGCGCGTTCGTCCCCGAGGGCACGCAGCAGATCGCGAGCCTCTTCGTCCCGTTTGCCGACCTGACCACCGGCAGCGACACGTACGTCGCCGGCCGCTACCTCGACATCGAGCCGACGAGCACCGGCTACTACACCATCGACTTCAACCGCGCCTACAACCCGTACTGCGCCTACAACGCGGCCTACGAGTGCCCGTTCCCGCCGCCGTCGAACCGGCTGGAGGTCGCGATCCGCGCCGGAGAAAAAGCGCCCGGCGCATGACGTCCGCCCTGCAGGCGATCCTGTTCGATTTCGACGGGGTCATCGCCGACAGCGAACCGCTGCACCTGCGCGCGTTTCAGCAGACGCTCGACGCCGAGGGGCTGCCGCTCGGCGCCGACGAGTACTACGCACGCTATCTCGGCTATGACGACGTGGGGCTGCTCGAAGCGCTCGCCCGCGACCGCGGGAGGCCCCTGAGCCGCGCGCAGGTGGACGCGCTCGTCGCGCGCAAGGCGGCGGTGCTGCAGGAGCTGCTCCAGGGCGGCGCCGTCGTGTTTCCCGGCGCCGCGGCCTTCATTCGGGCCGCTGCCGCGGCCGTGCCGCTGGCGATCGCCTCCGGCGCGCTGCGGCACGAGATTCTGGCCATTCTCGACGCCGCCGGTCTTGCGGGCTTCTTCCCCGTGATCGTCGCCGCGGGCGACACGCCCGACGGCAAGCCGTCGCCGGCGCCGTACGTGCTGGCGTTCGAGCATCTGCGCCGCCACGCGGGACGCGACCTCGATCCGCGCCGATCGGTCGCGATCGAAGACTCGCGCTGGGGGCTCGAATCGGCGCACGGTGCCGGGTTACGCTGTGTAGGGGTCACCACGAGCTACCCGGCCGAGGCGTTGCCGGGAGCGGAGCTGGTGGTCGGCGGGCTGCAGGATCTCACGATGCCGGCGCTCGATCGACTGGTGGCCTCGGCTCGAGATGCGTAGAGCGCTCGTCGACGACCTGCTCGCGGCCTCCAACGCGCCCGGCACGGCGCTGGCTCAGGCGGCGCTCGTCATCGCACGCATCGAGTACCCGCGCCTCGACGCGGAGGCGTATCTGGAGCGCCTCGACGCGATGGGCGACACGGCGCGGCGCTGGATCGGGCGGCACGTCGACGAGACGGGCGTCCGCTCCCCGCTCTCGTGCATGACGGGCCTGAACCGCTATCTTTTCGAGGACCAACGGTTCACGGGCAACCGCGACCGGTACGAGGATCCCCGCAACAGCTGCCTCAACGAAGTACTGGATCGGCGCACCGGGATTCCGATTACACTGTCGCTCGTCTACATCGAGGTGGGGCGCCGGGCCGGCTTCCAGGTGGAGGGCGTGAACTTCCCGGGCCACTTCCTCGTGCGGCTGCCTGCCGACATGACCGAAACCCGCGGGTGCGTGATCATCGACCCCTTTCACGCCGGTGCGCTGCTCTCCGAGCGCGACTGCCGGCGCCTGCTGCAGAAGCACGTGGGCGCAGAGGTCGCCTTCAGCACGTCGCTGCTCGCGCCGGCCACGCGGACGCAGATCATCGTCCGCATGCTGCTCAATCTGAAGCGCGCGTACGTCCACATGCGGTCGTTTCCGCAGGCGCGCGACGTGACCGAGCTGCTGCTCGCGATGACGCCCTCGGCGCTCAGCGAACTGCGCGACCGCGGGCTGCTGGCATACCATCTCAACGACATGACGAGCGCCCTGCGCGACCTCCAGGCATATCTCAAGCTGACCAGCATGGGCGAGATCGACAGGGAGACCGGCGAGGAGCATCAGCAGATCTGGGAGCACGTCAAGACGCTCCGGCGACGCATGGCGGGGCTCAATTGACGCCCCGCCGACACGGTCCGGGGCCCGGATGGCCCTGCGTCCCAGGCACTCAGCCCTGGGGGGAACGGCCTTATCTTTGCTGGACACGACGGGTGTGAGGAGGCGACATGTTTCGAACAGTCCTGCTGGGCGCGATCGTGGCCGCGTTGGCGATGATCGGTTCGACCGCCGCTCAGGCGCCGCAGCCTGACTTGGCCGGCGTCTATCGCTGCGACGGGAAGAATCCGGACGGCAGCGCGTACCAGGGGGTCGTCGAGATCTCCCAGGTCAAGGAGACCTTCCGCGTCCGCTGGACGATGGATGACGGCGCCATCATGGGCGTGGGGATTTTCAGCGGCGGCGTCTTCGCCGTGAGCTACTTCGGCGGCGCGCCGGCCGTGGTCGTCTACAAGGTGGACGGCGACACGCTCGTGGGCGAGTGGACGATGGGCGGCGCCGAGGGCGCGGTCTATGTCGAGACGCTGACGAAGACGCCGGGCGCGTCGATCCCGGCACGGCCGCCGTCGGGCGCGCCGCCGCCGCGCCCGCGCCGGCAGACGCCGAGCCCGGAGAACGACCCGGCGCGCGGCATCCGGCTCTAGCCCCCGCTCAGGGCGTCATGCGTCGGCGATCTCCCGATAGAGATACGCCGACGCGATGATGCCGTTGTGGAAGTTCCCGAGATCGAGCTTCTCGTTGGGCGCGTGCGCGTTCTCGTCGGGCAGGCCCACGCCGAACAGCACGCTCGGCAGCCCCAGCTCCTCCTGAAACGTCGAGACGACCGGAATCGATCCGCCTTCGCGGTTGAAGACCGGCGTCTGCCCGAACCCCTGCTGAATCGCGCGGCCCGCCGCGCGCACGTACTTGTTGTCGAACTCCGTCATCCACGGCTTGCCGCCGTGCATACGTGTGACTTTCAGCTCGACCGTCGGGGGACAGACCTTCTTCACGTACGCCTCGAACAGCTGCGCGATCCGGTCGGGATGCTGGTCCGGCACGAGCCGCATGCTCACCTTGGCCATGGCCACGGCGGGGAGGACGGTCTTCGCTCCCTCGCCGGTGAACCCTGACAGCAGGCCGTTCACCTCGAACGTGGGGCGCGCCCAGACGCGCTCGAGAGTCGAGTACCCCTTTTCGCCGAACAGACGCGGCGCGCCGAGCTCCTTGCGGTACCGGGTCTCGTTGAACGGCAGCTTCCGCCACTCCGCCCGCTCCGCCTCGCTGAGCGGGCGCACGTCGTCGTAGAAGCCGGGGATCTTCACGCGACCGCCGCGGTCCTTCATCTGTGCGAGGACCTGGGCGAGCACGAAGGCCGGATTGGCGACCGCGCCGCCGAAGGAGCCGGAATGCAGATCGGTCTTGGTGCCGCGGACGTCGAGCTGGAAGTAGACGAGGCCGCGCAGGCCGTAGCAGATCGACGGCACGCCGCGGTCGAACATCGGCGAATCGGAGATCACCACCACGTCGGCCGCGAGCTGCTGCTTGTGGGCCCGGACGAACTCGTCGAGATGCACGCTGCCGACCTCCTCCTCTCCCTCGATGAAGAATTTCATGTTGAGCGGCAGCGCCCCGGCCTTCTGCATGTAGGCCTCGACGGCCTTGATGTGCATGAAGACCTGGCCCTTGTCGTCGGCGGCGCCGCGCGCGTAGATCTCGCCGTCGCGCACGCTCGCCTCGAACGGCGGGGTCGTCCAGAGGTCCAGCGGATCGACGGGCTGCACGTCGTAGTGGCCGTAGAAGAGGATCGTCGGCTTGCCGGGCGCGCCGAGCCACTCGCCGTACACGACCGGATTGCCGGGCGTCTCGATGAGCCGCACGTCCGTCATGCCCCCGGCGCGCAGCGCGTCGCCGGTCCACTCGGCGGCGCGCCGCACGTCGGCGGCGTGCTGCGGCAGCGCGCTGATGCTCGGAATGGCGAGGTACTGCTTCAGCTCCTCGACGTAGCGATCACGGTTGACGTTGATGAAGTCGATGACCTGGTCCATAGCACGAGTCTACTCCGTGTGCACGCCCGCTACTCAACGACGCTCCACCGATCCGCCCGCCGCGCAGCGCGCCCCTCGCGCTCGAGCTTCTGGAGGTGCCCGTGCGTCACGAGCACCTGCTGCAGCGGGGCGCCGCCGAGCGCCCGCTCGAGCGCCTCGAGGTGCTCGAGCTCGCCGACGCCCGCGTCGATGAGGGTCGGCACCCGGCCGGGAACAAGCCAGGTCCAGTTGCCGGTACCGGTCATCGGCCCAGGGTTCGCGGCGTGGAGGGCGATCGGATTCACGCGGACGCGCGCCGGCGATGGAGCGCGATCGACAGCGCGACGTAGTACGCAGGAAACGCGAACGACGCCCAGAGCAGCAGTCGGGACACGGCCGGCATCTGCCAGAGCAGGGCGAGCATGAGCGCACCCCAGACCAGGCCGAGCACGATCGTGAGCGTCCGCCACACCGGCGTGCGTGACGGATAGACGTACCGAATCGGAACGAACACCAGCACCGCGAGCCCGAGCAGAATCGCGAGGTTCACGGCCCGCGGCCATCCCGCCACATATAGATAAAAGACGACGATGTTCCAGTACGAGGGGAAGCCGGTATAGAAGTGGTCTGCCGTCTTCGCGTCGTCCCGGCTGAAGCCGTATGCGCTCGACAGCAGCATCGCGGCGGCGGCGGCCGTCGACCAGCGGTCCGGGACGAGGAGCGCGTGCCACACGAAGAACGCCGGCACGAGGACGTACGTGACGTAGTCGACGAGGTCGTCGAGCCTGGCGCCGTCGACGTGCGGCAGGCGTGCGGCGACCCGCGCGCGGCGCGCCAGCACGCCGTCGGTTGCGTCGACGACGATCGCGGCCGCCATCCAGAAGAAGGCGTCCTGGTAGCGGTCGTAGAAGATGCGCGTGAGCGCCAGGAAGCCGAAGAGCGCGCTGCTGGCCGTGTACAGGTGAACCAGCCAGGGGATCATAAGTGGAAGAAGTGGAAGAAGTGGAGGAAGTGGAAGCCGTCGGACGCGTGCGGTGACGTACCGTTCACAGGCGCCGTACCGCCGCGGGAAAGTCGCGCCACACCGGTACGCCGCAGAAGTGCGATCCTTCCGTGCAGCGCGGCGAGACGAGGCCGTTGCGGATCACGCAGGGCGGGCCGATGTGGCGGCCGATGCGCGGGTGGATGGCCCGCACCTGCGCGATCTCGTCCATCGACGCCAGGTAGATCTCCTCCTGCGCATTGAAGCAGGTCCGCAGCGTCCACTTGTGCAGGAGCGCGAGGAGCGATCCCGATTCGATGAAGCGCAGCGTCTTGGCGTTGGGCAGCACGTACAGCGCGAACTCGAGCGGCACGCCCAGCTCGAGCAGCCGGTTCTTGGCCGCCCACGCCTCCCGCATCGCGCAGTCGTAGACCGCCCGCGCCCGCGCGTTGGCGGCGACGAGCCGCGGCGTGATGTAGTCGGGCGCCGACGTGTCGGCGAACGTCATCAGGGGCCGCGACGCCGGCACCATGCGATGCCGCTGATCCTGCGAATCGGCGGTGTGGCTGAGGCGCTTCTCGAACACGTAGGTCGTGTGATGGAGCGCCCGCATCAGCGGCGAATGGTACGAGACGTTCAGCACGTCGAGCCGGTACCGGTTCAGCGCCGGGTTCATCACGCGGTCGAGCGCCTCGTCGTCGCTCATCGTCGCCGGCTCGAGACCGAACACCGAGCGCACGGCCTCGGCCACGATCGTCTCGGCGTCTTCCGATGCGGCGCGCAGCCGCGACCAGCGGCCGTTCAGGCGCGCGTCGAAGACGGCGGCGAACCGGTCGCCGCCCCCCTGTGCCTGCGGAAACGCCGTCTCGGGCACCTCGTCGCGGCCGATGGGCGCCAGCCCCACCTTCTCGAAGAAGAAGGGATCCCACTCGCGCACGAGCCGCACCATCTCGCCGATGACCGCGCGGGCCTCCGACGGCGCGTCGCTCGTGTTCATCATCCGGTGCAGCCGATGGAGCACGATGCCCGAGATGGTGTGCACCATCGACGTGAACGCCGCGATCGGAATGACGTAGCGCGCCGTCTCGATCGCGCGCTTCTCGGCATCGCGATCGATCTGCTTCAGGCGATCCGGACTGGTGCCGGGGCGCACGTACCGCAGCTCCTTCAGGATCGCCAGCGCGTCGTCCTTGAGCAGCGCCGAGAGCTCGCCGTACCGGTCCCAGGCGCGCAGGATCGCGTGCTCGTACACGCGGAGCGCCTCGCCGGCAATCGGCGGCACGAACGCCCGCGGCTCCTTCAGCTTGACGTAGCGCTGGCTCGACTGCTCGGAGTTGTAAAACGGGTACGAGTGGAGGAAGCTCCAGACGAACTGGCGCGACACGTGCTCGAGGCCGAACTCGAAGTGCGCGTGCTGGTAGACCGTGTGATGGCCGGCGTCGAAGGTGAGCGCGCCGATCGTGTCGCGCTGCTTCTCGGTGACCTCGTCCGTCCCGATCACGCGCGGCGAATAGCAGGTCCGCGCCGCCGCGATCGCGCCGTCGAAGGGCCTGGCCGGCGCGCTGCGCAGCGTAACCGTGGGTGATGCGGTCGCAAGCACGAGCGCCAACGATTATAAAAGGCGTGGGCGCCGGGCCCTGGGTTCTAGGGGTTAGGGGTTAGGGGTTAGGGGTTAGGGGTTAGGCGCTGGGCGCTGGGCGTTGGGCGCTGGGCGTTGGGCGTTGGGCGTTGGGCGTTGGGCGTTGGGCTTTGGGCTTTGGGCTTTGACCGAATCGCCGTCGGCGCGGCCGACGCAGGATGGATGGACGCATGGCAGACGACTTCCTCTTCCCCGCGATGCGCGCGTACCTCGATGGGCTCGTCCCGCCCCGTCACCCGGAGCTCCAGGCGATGGAGGCCGAGGCGGCCCGGACGGGTTTTCCCATCGTCGGGCCGGCCGCCGGCCAGTTCTGCTACTTCATCACACGCCTGCTGGGCGCGCGGTCGGTGTTCGAGCTGGGGTCCGGCTTCGGCTACTCCACCGCGTGGTTCGCGCGGGCCGTGCGCGACAACGGCGGCGGCGTCGTCCATCACGTGGTCTGGGACGAGGATCTCTCGGCGCGGGCGCGGACGCACCTGGCAGTCCTTCGACTCGACGATCTCGTGCAGTTCCACGTCGGCGAAGCCGTGGCGACGCTCCGCGCATCGCCGGGCCCCTACGATCTGATCTTCAACGACATCGAAAAGAAGGACTACCCGGCGTCGCTCCCGGCCATCGTGGAGAAGCTGCGGCCGGGCGGGCTCCTGCTCGTCGACAACGTTCTCTGGCGCGGGCGGGTGCTCGACCCGGCGGACGCGGCCGACTCCACCGCGGGCGTCCGCACGCTGACCCGGCTGATCGTGACCGACCCCGCCTGGACCGCCACGGTCGTCCCCATCCGCGACGGCATCCTCGCGGCGCAGCGCCGCTGACGTGCCCGCGGGCGCGGCCCGGGTGTGTGCGCGGGCGAGTGCCGTTTTGGCGTAGTATCTACGCCCGATTCGCCGCATTTGCACTTGGCTCATCGTCCGCCGGCCCCCGGAAAGGAGAAACTCGATGAGACCGTTCCGGCTCCTGGTCGTTGGCGTCCTCTCGGCTGTCCTCACCACCGCCGCCGCCTGGGCACAGCTCTCGACCGCCCAGTTGAGCGGCCGTGTGACCGATGAAAGCGGGGCGGTGCTCCCCGGCGTCACCGTGACGGCCACCCAGACCGACACGGGGCTCGTGCGCAGCGTCACGACGGATGACAACGGCGGCTACGTCCTGCCGAACCTGCCGACCGGCCCGTATCGGCTGGAAGTGGCGCTTCAGGGGTTCCGGACCTACGTGCAGACCGGCATCGTGCTGCAGGTGGCCGGCACACCCGCGATCAACGTGGTGCTGGCGATTGGCAACCTGGAGGAGACCGTCTCGGTCGAGGCGGCGGCGCCGCTCGTCGACGTGCAGAGCGCCGGCATCAGCGACGTCGTGGACAACGAGCGGATCGTCGAGTTGCCGCTGCAGGGCCGACAGGTCACCGACCTGATCGTGCTCGCCGGCGCGGCGGTGCAGACCGGCGTGGTCGGCGGGCGGAACTTCCCGGGGGGCGTTCTGATCTCGGTTGCCGGTGGCTTGCCGATCGGAGTCGGGTATCTGCTCGACGGCGCGGTGCACAACAGCCCGCAGAGCAACGTCAACCTCCCGATGCCGTTCCCGGACGCGCTGCAGGAGTTCCGCGTGGCCACGAGCGGGCTGTCCGCGCAGAACGGGATGCACGCGGCCGCGTCGGTGAACGCCGTGACGAAGTCGGGCACCAACGCCTTCCACGGCAACGCGTTCGAGTTCCTCCGCCACCGGGCGCTCAACGCCACGAGCCCGTTCGCCGGTATCGGCCCCGACGGCACGCGGCAGGATGATGGGCTGCTGCGGAATCAGTTCGGTGGGACGCTTGGCGGCCCGATCGCGCGCGACAGGCTCTTCTTCTTCGGCGCCTACCAGGGCACCACGCTGCGCTTCCGGCCCGCCGATCAGATTGCCTGGGTGCCGACCTCCGAGATGCTCGCCGGCGACTTCACGAGGTTTGCCTCACCGGCCTGCAACAACGGCCGCCAGGTCAACCTGGGCGGCGGCTTCGTCGGCAACCGCATCAACCCTGCGCTCTTCAGCCCTGCTGCCGTGAACATCACGCGGCGACTGCCGGCGACCACCGATCCATGCGGCCAGATCACCTTCACCACGGCCGACGACAGCAACGAAGGCCAGGCCCTCGGACGGGTCGACTACCAGTGGAGCGCCGACCACTCCCTCTTCGGTCGGTACATGGCGACGTATATCAAGAAATCCCCGGCGTATCAGGGGGACTCGGACAACGTGCTCAAGGCGGCGAACTCGGGATTCGACAATCTGGCGCACACGTTGACGCTCGGGGACACGATGGTCCTCGGACCAACCGCCGTCAACTCCATCCGCGTGGCGTACAACCGCACGACGGTGGACCGGTTCAACACGCCGTACTTCGATCCGAGCGACGTAGGGATCAAGGTGCACCCGTACCTGAGGGGACAGATGCCGATCCAGGTGACGGGAGGCTTCAACCTGCCGGCCGGCACGACGAAGGCCCTCTTCCGGAACAACTTCTACCAGGTGGCCGACGACTTCACGCTGGTTCGCGGCAGTCATCAGTTCGGGATTGGTGGCAATCTCGCGTATGCGGACGGGCGGTACCAGTCCTCCTCGCGCGCCGCCGGGATCTGGATCTTCGACGGCAGCGCGAGCGGGCTCGGCCTCGCCGACTTCATGCTCGGCCGGATTACGACGGTGGAGCATGGCGGCGTGCAGGACCTCCCGGTGCACAGCTGGTACCTCGGCCTGTACGCGCAGGACACGTGGCGGGCGACCAACCGCCTGACGTTCAACCTCGGGCTCCGGTGGGAGCCCTATTTCGGCGTGAGCGCGGAGAGCAACGCCGTCTACAACTTCAACCACGACAACTTCCTGCGCGGCGTCAAGAGCAACGTCTTCGTCAACGCGCCGGCCGGTCTCCTCTATCCCGGCGACCAGGGATTTCCGCCGGGACAGACGGGGCTGAACAAGCAGTGGACGAACCTTTCGCCGCGCGTCGGCGCCGCCTGGGACGTGCTGGGTGACGGGCGCATGGCGCTCCGTGCGTCGTACGCCCTGGCCTACGACTACATGACGAACGACTATCACCAGATCAACTCCTCGGCGCCGCCGTTCGGCAACCGGTCGCTCATTACGGATCCGCCGGGGCGGATGGACGACCCCTACGGGCATGTCGGGGGCGATCCCCATCCGATCGTGACGAACCGCGACGCGCCCTATCCGGCGTTCGGCTCCTTTGGCACCATGGAACCCTCCATCAACTCGCCGCGCGTCCAGAACTGGAACGTCACGCTCGAGCGGCAGCTCGGCACCGACTGGGGCGTTGCGGTGAGCTATCTGGGGAGCTATTCCGATCGGCTGTGGGCGCAGACCGCCATCAACCCCGGGATCTTCATGGGCCTGGGGCCCTGCACCCTGCGCGATGGCCGGTTCTACGCCGTGTGCTCGACCAACGCCAACCTGAACGTGCGGCGCCTGCTCTACCAGCAGAATCCCCAGGAAGCGCGGCTCATCGGCACGTTGGACCTGAACGACGACATCGGCTGGCAGGAGTACCGCGGGCTGAAGCTGTCGGTACAGCGGCGCTCGGCTGGCGGCCTGAGCCTGAACGGCAACTACACCCTGTCGCGCTGCATGGGCACGAAGACGCCGAACACCTTCGCCCAGATCGCGTCCGGGTACACGAACCCCGACGATCCCGAGTTCGACAAGGGCTACTGCGATCAGGATCGCACGCACGTGGCGAGCCTGACGCTCGGAGCGGAGAGTCCCGACGTCGGCGGCGGGGCGCTCGGCGCGCTGGCGTCACGCTGGCGCGCGTCCGGGATTCTGAGCGTCCGCTCCGGGTTCCGCGTCAACGTGATCACCGGTCGCGACAACGCGCTCAACGGGCAGCGGAACCAGCGGGTGAACAAGATCAGCGACGACGTGTACGCCAACCCGCGGACGCTGACGAATTATTTCAATCGCGCCGCGTTCGCCCAGCCGGCACCGGGAGCCTTTGGGGACCTGATGCGCAACGCCCTCACGGGCCCCAGCTACTGGAGCGTGGACCTGGCGATCTCGCGCCAGCTGCCCCTCCTCACGGCGCAGACCGTGGAGCTGCGCCTGGAGGCGTTCAATCTGTTCAACACGTTCAACTGGGGCGTGCCCGGCGACGAGCTGACGGCCGGCGGATGGCAGGCCAACTTCAACTCGGGCACGTTCGGCCGCATCACGACGCAAGAGGGCGCCCCCCGCATCATCCAGCTGGGCGTCAAGTACGCCTTCTGACGCGCGCGGCGGGGCGAGCCGGTCGGGCTCGCCCCGCACCACCCCTCTGGTAATATCTCGCCCAATCGTCGTCTACGGGCCTACCCGGAGGAATCACTTATGAGGTCGTTCCGGATCGTGTTCGCAGGTGCCCTGTCGTTTCTTCTCGTCACCGCGCCCGTCGCGGCGCAGCTCTCCACCGCGCAGTTGAGCGGCCGCGTCGCCGATGAGAGCGGCGCCGTACTGCCTGGCGTCACGGTCACCGTGACCCAGACCGACACCGGACTCACGCGCACCGTTGTCACCGACGACAACGGCGCGTACGTGCTGCCGAACCTTCCGACCGGCCCCTATCGCCTGGAAGCCATGCTCCAGGGGTTCCGGACCTACGTGCAGACGGGCATCGTCCTGCAGGTCGCGGCCACGCCGGAGATCAACGTGTCGCTGGCGATCGGCAGTCTCGAGGAAACGGTGTCGGTCGAAGCCGCGGCGCCGCTCGTCGACGTGCAGAGCGCCGGCATCAGCGACGTCGTGGACAACCAGCAGATCCTCGAGCTGCCGCTGCAGGGGCGTCAGGTGACCGACCTCATCGTGCTGGCCGGCGCGGCGGTCCAGACCGGCACGCCCAGCGCGCGAACCTTCCCGGGCGGCGTGACGATCTCGGTCGCCGGCGGCCTGCCGATCGGGGTGGGCTACCTGCTCGACGGCGCGTCGCACAACAGCCCGCAGAGCAACGTGAACCTGCCGATGCCGTTCCCCGACGCGCTGCAGGAGTTCCGCGTCGCGACGAGCGGCCTGACGGCCCAGAACGGGATGCACGCGGCGGCGTCCGTCAACGCGATCACCAAGTCCGGCACCAACACCCTCCACGGCAACGCCTTCGAGTTCCTGCGTCACCGCGCGCTCAACGCGACGAGCCCGTTCGCGGTCATCGGCCCGGACGGCCGGCGCCAGGACGACGGACTGCTGCGCAACCAGTTCGGGGGCACGCTGGGCGGGCCGATCGCGCGCGATCGCCTCTTCTTCTTCGGCGGGTATCAGGGGACGGCGCTGCGCTTCCGGCCGGCCGACCAGATTGCGTGGGTGCCCACGCCCGCGATGCTCGCGGGCGACTTCACGACCTTCGCCTCGGCCGCGTGCAACAACGGCCGACAGGTGACGCTCCGCGCGCCGTTCGTGAACAACCGCGTCGATCCGTCGCAGTTCAGTCCGGCGGCGCTGAACCTCGCCCGACGCCTGCCGGCGACCACCGATCCCTGCGGCCAGATCACCTATCAGACGGCGGACGACAGCAACGAGGGCCAGGCCATCGGGCGGGTCGACTTCCAGTGGAGCGCCAATCACACGGTGTTCGGCCGCTACATGAACGTGTTCCTCAAGAAGACCCCCCCGTACAAGGGCGAGGGCGACAACGTGCTCAAAGCCATCCCGCTGCAGGGTTCGGTGCCCGGCCTCGACAACATGGCCCACATGCTGACGCTCGGCGACACCATGGTGTTCGGGCCCACCGTCGTGAACGCCATCCGCTTCGCCTACAACGATACGACGCTGCGGCGGTACAACACGCCGTACTTCGATCCGGTCGACCTCGGCATCAGGATGCATCCGTACATTCGAGGTCAGATGCCGATCAATGTCACGAACGCGTTCAACTTTCCGGCAGGGGCGACCAAGGCGACGTATCTGAACGAGTCCTACAACGTCGTCGACGACTTCACGCTCGTGCGCGGCCGCCATCAGTTCGGCATCGGCGGCAACGTCAGGTACTGGCGGGGACACGTGCTGTCCTCGTCGCGCGCGGCCGGCACGTGGATCGTCGACGGCAGCGCCACGGGGCTCGGCCTCGCCGACCTGCTGCTCGGCCGCGTCACGTCGGTGGAGCACGGGGCGCAGCAGGATCTGCCGGTGCACAGCTGGTATCTCGGTCTGTACGCGCAGGACACGTGGCGGGCGACCAACCGTCTCACCTTCAACCTTGGCGCCCGGTGGGAGCCCTACTTCGGCACGAGCGTCGACAACAACGCCGTCTACATCCTCGACGTCGAGCGCTTCCGCCGCGGCGTCAAGAGCAACGTCTTCGTCAATGCGCCCGCCGGGCTCATCTATCCCGGCGACGAAGGGTTCCCGTCCGGCCGGACCGGCCTCCACAAGCAGTGGGGCAACGTCTCGCCCCGGCTGGGGGTGGCATGGGACGTCATGGGCGACGGCCGCATGGCGGTGCGCGGGTCGTACGCGCTCTCGTACGACTTCATGGCGGGCGACTACCACCAGATCAACTCCTCGGCGCCGCCGTTCGGCAACCGGTCGCTCATCACCGATCCGCCGGGACGCATGGACGACCCGTACGGGCACCTGGGCGGCGATCCCCACCCGATCGTCACCAATCGCAACACCGCCTACCCCGCGTTCGGCGCCTTCGGCACGATGAACCCCGACATCAACTCCCCGCGCGTGCAGAACTGGAACGTCACGGTCGAGCGGCAGCTCGGCACGGACTGGGGCGTCGCGGTGAGCTATCTCGGCAACTACGCGGATCGCCTGTGGTCGCAGACGGCCCTCAACCCGGGCCTCTTCATGGGGCTCGGCCCCTGCACGCTGCGCGACGGCAGGTTCTATCCCGTCTGCTCGACCAACGCCAACCTGAACGTGCGGCGCACCCTGTACCAGGAGAATCCGCAGGAAGCGCGCCTCATCGGCGCGGTCGATCTCAACGACGACGTCGGCTATCAGGAGTACCACGGGCTCAAGCTGTCGGCCCAGCGGCGCGCGGTGAGAGGGGTCAGCCTCAACGCCAATTACACGCTGTCGCGCTGCATCGGCACCGACACGCCGAACACGTGGAACCAGATCAGCTCCGGCTACACGAACCCCTACGACCCGGCGTTCGACGAAGGCTACTGCGATCAGGATCGCAGGCACCTGGCGACGCTGACCGCCGGGTACGAGGTGTCCGACGTGGGCAGCGGCGTGATGGGCGCGCTGGCCTCGCGCTGGCGCGTCACCGGCATTCTCAACGCGCGGTCCGGCAACCGAATCAACATCACCACGGGGATCGACAGCGCGTTCACCGGGCAGCGCGACCAGCGGCCGAACCGAATCAGCAACGACGTCTATCCGGCGGAGCGGACGCTGAGGAACTACCTGAATCGTGCGGCGTTCGCGCAGCCCGAGCCCGGGACCTACGGCAACGAGAAGCGGAACGCCCTCGTGGGTCCCCATTTCTGGAGCGTGGATCTGGCGGTCTCACGGCAGGTCAGCGTCGCGGGCGTGCAGACGCTGGAGCTCCGCCTCGAGACGTTCAACCTGTTCAATACGTTCAACTGGGGCGACCCCGGCACGGACCAGGCCGCCGGTGGCACCACCGCCAACATCAACTCGGGGCAGTTCGGCCGCATCACCACGCAGGCCGGTCTGCCGCGCATCATCCAGCTGGGCGTCAAGTACGCCTTCTAGCCGGTAGCCGGTAGCCGGTAGCAGCCACAACACTGCTGCCGGCGACCGGCGACCACGTGTTACAGGCCACGCGGTCCCGCCCCAGCCCGATTGACCCTGACCGGCGCCGCGTAGTACAAGCCTGCCAATTTTTCGCGCCTCGGCTTTATCGACTCCGTTTCTTCGTTTGCGACAGGAGGAGACCCTGTGATGAGGAGTCCAGTCCGAGGCGTGTCCTTTCTGACGCTCGCGCTGAGTCTGGCGAGCGCCACCGCGTGGGCCCAGCTCTCGACCGCGCAGCTGAGCGGCCGCGTCAGCGACGAGAGCGGCGCCGTGCTCCCGGGCGTGACGGTCACCGTCACGCAGACCGACACCGGGCTCGTCCGCAGCGTCACCACGGACGAGAACGGCACCTATGTGCTCCCGAGCCTGCCCACCGGACCCTACCGGCTGGAGGCCATGCTCCAGGGGTTCCGCACCTACTCGCAGACCGGCATCGTCCTGCAGGTCGCTGCGACCCCCGTCATCAACGTGGTGCTGGCGATCGGCAGCCTGGAAGAGACGGTGTCGGTCGAGGCGGCCGCGCCGCTCGTCGACGTGCAGAGCGCCGGCATCGGCGACGTGGTCGACAACGAGCGGATCGTGGAGCTGCCGCTGCAGGGCCGGCAGGTCACCGACCTCATCGTGCTGGCCGGCGCCGCGGTCAACAACGACACCAGCGTCAATCCTCGGTACACGCAGGGCGGCGTGCGGATCTCGGTCGCCGGCGGCCTGCCGATCGGCGTGTCGTACCTGCTCGACGGCGCGTCGCACAACGACCCGCGCAGCAACATGAACCTGCCGATGCCGTTCCCCGATGCGCTGCAGGAGTTCCGCGTCGCCACGAGCGGCCTGTCGGCGCAGAACGGCGTGCACGGGGCCGCCTCGGTCAACGCGGTGACCAAGTCGGGGACCAACAGCTTCCACGGCAACGCGTTCGAGTTCCTCCGCCACCGCGCGCTCAATGCGACCAGCCCCTTCGCCGAGATCGGCCCGGACGGCAAGCGCCAGGACGACGGCCTGGTGCGCAACCAGTTCGGCGGCACGCTCGGGGGGCCGATCGCGCGCGACCGGCTCTTCTTCTTTGGTGCCTACCAGGGCACGACGCTGCGCCAGCGGCCCGCCGACGAGATTGCGTTCGTTCCGACAGCCCAGATGCTCGCCGGCGACTTCACGACCGTCGCCTCGCCTGCCTGCACGGGCGGCCGGCAGATCAACCTCGGCGGCGGCTTCGTGAACAACCGCATCAATCCGGCGCTCTTCAGCCCCGCGGCGCTGAAGCTGGCCTCCCGGCTGCCGCCGACGTCGGACCCCTGCGGCCAGATCACGTACGGCACGACGGCGGACAACAACGAAGGCCAGGCCCTCGGCCGGATCGACTACCAGCAGAGCTCGAACCACACGATCTTCGGCCGCTACATGGCGACGTTCTTCAGGCGAGACCCCGCCTACACGGGCGAAGGCGACAACATCCTGAAGGCGGCCGGCGACGGCCTCAAGAATCTCACCCACTCGCTGACCCTGGGCGACACGATGGTCTTCGGGCCGACGGCGGTGAACGCGATCCGCATCGCCTACAACCGCACGGACGTGAACCGGTTCAACACGCCGTACTTCGACCCGATCGACCTCGGGATCAAGCTGCACCCCTATGTGCGGGGGCAGATGCCGATCAACGTGGAGGGCGCCTTCGAGTTTCCGGCGGGCTCGACGAAGGCCGACTTCGTGAACAGCTTCTATCAGGTGGCCGACGACTTCACCCTGGTCCGCGGCCGTCACCAGCTTGGCGTCGGCGGCCTGGCGTCGTACTCGCAGGGCCATGTCCTGTCGTCGTCGCGGGCCTCGGGCACCTGGATCGTCGACGGCAGCGCCACGGGGCTCGGACTCGCCGACCTCCTGCTGGGCCGCGTCACCACCGTGGAGCACGGGCGTACGCAGGATCTGCCGACGCACACCTGGTACCTGGGCCTCTACGCGCAGGACACCTGGCGCGCGACGAACCGGCTGACGGTCAACCTCGGCCTGCGGTGGGAGCCCTACTTCGGCCTGGCCGCCGAGAACAACGCGATCTCGATCTTCAACCTCGAGAACTTCCGCCGCGGCATCAAGAGCAACGTCTTCGTGAACGCGCCCGCCGGTCTGCTCTACCCCGGCGATGAAGGGTTTCCACCCGGACAGACGGGGCTGAACAAGCAGTGGACGAACTTCTCGCCGCGCGTCGGCGTCGCGTGGGACGTGAACGGTGACGGACGCACGGCGCTGCGCGCGTCGTACGCCCTCACGTACGACTTCATGACCACCGACTACCACCAGATCAACTCCTCGGCGCCGCCGTTCGGCAACCGGACGCTCATCACCGACCCGCCGGGGCGAATGGACGACCCGTGGGCCCATCTGGGCGGGGATCCGCATCCGATCGTGACCAACCGCGACACGGCGTATCCGCCCTTCGGCGCCTTCGGCACGATGAATCCCGACATCAACTCCCCGCGCGTCCAGAACTGGAACGTCACCCTGGAGCGGCAGATCGGCAGCGACTGGGGCGTCGCCGTGAGCTATCTGGGCAGCTACACGGACCGGCTCTGGGCGCAGACGGCGATCAATCCGGGCATCTTCATGGGACTCGGCCCCTGCACGCTGCGCGACGGCAGGTCCTACGCCGTGTGCTCGACCAACGCCAACCTGAACGTGCGGCGCGTGCTGTACCAGGAGAATCCGGCGGAGGCGCGGCTCATCGGCGCGCTGGATCTGAACGACGACATCGGGTGGCAGGAGTACCGCGGCCTGAAGCTGTCCGTGCAGCGCCGGGCGACGAGCGGTCTGAGCCTGAATGGGAACTACACGTGGTCGCGCTGCGTCGGCACCGACACGCCGAACACCTTCAGCCAGATCAGCTCCGGGTACACGAACCCGGACGACCCCGAGTTCGACAGGGGCTACTGCGATCAGGATCGCACCCACCTGGCGAGCATCACGCTCGGCGCGGAAACGCCGGAGTTCCCGGGTGCGGCCATGCGTGCGCTCGTCTCCGGCTGGCGCGGCGCAGGGATCGTCAGCATCCGATCCGGCCGCCGCATCAACATCATCAGCGGCCTCGACCGTGCGTTCACTGGAGTCAGGAACCAGCGGCCGAACAAGGTCAGCGACGCCGTGTACGCCAGCCCGCGGACGCTGACGAGCTACTTCAATCGCGCCGCGTTTGCCCAACCGGCAGCGGGGACGTACGGCAGCCTGACACGGAACGAGCTCACGGGCCCCAATTACTGGAGCGTGGACCTGGCGATCTCGCGGACGCTCCGCGTGCTGGCCATGCAGACGCTGGAGCTGCGGCTCGAGGCGTTCAACCTGTTCAACACGTTCAACTGGGGCGACCCCGGCGACAATGAGAACGCCGGCGGGGTCGTCGCGAACCTCAACTCGGGAACGTTCGGGCGCATCATCACGCAGACCGGCGACCCGCGGATCATCCAATTGGGGATCAAGTACGGGTTCTAGCGCGTCTCGCGGTGGGGCGGTGCTGGCGGTCGCCGGCGCCGCCCCACTCGAAGTAGGATCCACGGCATCCGCATGCTGCCCCGGCTCGGGTGGTCGTGTCTCGCGGTTGCCGTGCTGGCCGCCCCGGCGGCGGCCTGGCTGCGCCCGGACGCGCCGCAGGACTATCCGCAGTGGCGCGGGCGCGATCGGGATGGCGGGGCCAGCGCGTTCTCGAGGCCGGATGCGTGGCCCGACGCGCTGAGGCTCGCGTGGAGGGTCGACGTCGGCGAGGGGTACGCCACGCCCATCGTGGTCGGCACGACCGTCTACGCCTTCACGCGGCACGACGGGCGGGAGGGGATCACCGCGCTCGACGCGGCCACCGGCCAGCCCATCTGGCGCACCGGGTATCCGGTGTCCTTCGAGCCGTACGAGGGCGCCGAGGACCATGGGGAGGGTCCCAGGGCGACGCCGCTGTTCCACGATGGCACGCTGTACACCCTCGGGATCAGCGGCACGATCTCGGCGTTCGACTCGTTGACCGGCACGGTGCTCTGGCAGAAGGCCGTCCCGGTGCTGCAGCCGGACGTCGGCATGGCGTCTTCGCCGATCGCGGATGGCGACCGGGTCGTTGTTCAGGAAGGGTACGACGCACTGACGGCCTTCGACGCGAAGACCGGGCGCGTCAGCTGGACCGTCACGAACGAGTTCCGGTACGCGTCGCCAATCATCGTCGACGTGCTCGGAACCCGCCAGGTGATCGCCGTCGGTCAACGTTCGATCCTGGGCATCTCGATGGACGCTGGGGCGGTGCTCTGGGAGCATCCCTGGACGTCGCCGTACGTGCAGGCCATTACGCCGACCTTCTATCGCGGGACGATCATCGTGAGCGGACACCACAGGGGCGTCATGGCGCTCAGGCCGACCAGGCGGGACGGCGCGTGGGGCGTGGATGTGGCCTGGGAGACGCCGGACGTGTCCATGTACTTGAGCAACCCGGTCGTCGTCGGCGACACGCTGTTCGGGTTGTCCCACCGGAACAGCGGCCAGTATTTCGCGCTCGATGCCCCGTCCGGCCGGGTCCTGTGGCTCGACCGCCCGCGGCGAGCCACGAACAGCGCGCTCGTCAAGGCGGACGATCTGCTGTTCCTGCTGAACGACGACGCCGAGTTGATCGTCGCCCGCAGCAGCCGGACGGCCTTCGAGCCGCTCGCGCGCTACGAGGTCGCGACCAGCGCCACGTGGGCCCAGCCGGCGGTCTCGGGACGCCGGATCTTCGTCAAGGACGTGTCATCGCTGTCGCTCTGGAGCCTGGACTGAGCTGTGAACAGGAGGTCTCTGTGAAGACACACATTCTCGTCGCGTTGTTCCTCACGTCGGCGCTCACCGCCGGCCAGGCGGCCGCGCAGCCCGCCCCGTTCAACGAGATCGGCGTGACGATGGGCCACTGGCACATCGCGTCGAAGGACGCCGAGGCGAACAAGCAGCTCTTTCTCGCCATGGGCGGCAAGCTGTTCATGCCAGGCGGCAATCCGCTGATCATGTTCCCCGGGATCTACATCAATCTCGTCCTCGGCACCGAGAAGGGCGACGGCGGCACGGTCGGGTCCGCCGTGAACCACGTCGGCTTCATCGTCGACAACGTGCAGAAGCGCGTGGCCGAGTGGAAGGCCCGCGGCGTCGCGGTGCTCCCGGGCAACAACAACCGGCTCGACCAGGCGTTCGTCGTCACGCCGGACGGCGTGCGCATCGAAATACTCGAGGACAAGTCCCAGACAGTGCCGGTCCGCCATGAGCACGTCCATCTGTTCGTGCCCAAGGCCGACGTTCCGAAAGCGGTGGCCTGGTATGCAAAGACGTTCGGCGGGAGGCAAGGCACACGCAACGACCAGCCGGTCGTCGACGTCCCCGGCGTGCAGTTCCGATTCGGCGCGGCCGACACGCCGCAGGCGCGGACCAGAGGGCGCGTGCTCGATCACATCGGCGTCGACGTGAGGGATCATGCCGCCTTCGTGAAGAAGATCCAGGGGGAGGGCATCACGCTCGACGAGCCCGTCCGCAAGAGTCCCACCGGCAGCACGATCACCTACATCACCGATCCATGGGGCACCCGCATCGAGATCGTCCAGCGGGCGCCGCTCGGACCACAGGTGCAGACGCAGTAGGTCATGAAGCCCCTCAGTGTGGCTGCGGCGACGGCCGCCTGGCTGGTGGCCGCAGCCACGCCGATCTCGGCTGAAGTCCTCGAGTCCACCAAACAGGTGGCGGGCGCCACCGTCCACTACAAGGTCGTCCTGCCAAACGGGTACGACCCGGGCGCAGCCTATCCGGCGATTCTCGCGCTCGGCGGCGGTCCGCAGACGATGGCCACGATCGACCGCACGCTCATGCGGAACTTTCGCACGGAGGCGGAGCGGCGCGGGTATATCGTCGTTGCGCCGGCCGCTCCGAACGGCGAGCTGTTCTTCGACGGCGGCGAGCGCGTGATTCCGGACTTCCTGAAGGCGATCCTCGCGGAGTACAGGATTCAGGGCGGCAAGTTCCACGTTGCGGGGCCATCGAATGGCGGGATTGCGGCGTTCCACCTCGCCGCCGCGTACCCGCAGCACTTCGCGTCGGTGACGGCGTTTCCCGGCTACATGTGGCGGCCCAGCGCCGCCAGGCTCGAGGCGATCGCCCATCTGTGCGTGTTCATGTACGTCGGCGAGTTCGACCACTACATGTGGCACGGCGAAATGCAGCGAGAGGCGGAATTCCTTCGTGCCAGGGGCACGCTCGCGCGCTACACGGTCGAAAAAGGTCAGCCTCACGGCATCGAGACGCTCGCGGGCGCCGGGGCGGCGCGCCTGTTCGACGGCTTCGAGCAGGCGAGGAAGGGATGCACGATTCCGGGCAGGTGAACCATCCCTCGGCCTACCGCGTGCTCGCGGACACGGCCGAGGATCACATCTTCGTCATCAATCGCGACGATCGGGTCGAGTACGTGAATCCCGCCGGTGCGCGACAGTTCGGCGCGGTGCCGGCACAGTTGATCGGCCGCCGCCGCACGGAGCTCTTCCCGCCGGACATCGCGGAGCGGCAGGGCCAGAACCTCGCCAAGGTGTTCGCCACCGGCGAGCCGCTGTACGCCGAAGGACGCACCCTGTACCGCGACCGCGAGGTGTGGCTGAGCACGTGGCTCACGCCGGTCGAGGACGCGAGGGGCGGCGTCGTCGCCGTGCTCGGCGTCTCGCGCGACATCACCGCGCGGAAGCGCCTCGAGGACGAGATGCGCGCCACCGATCAGCAGCGGCAGGTCGTCCTGTCGCACGCATCACTGGCCGTCTGGAATGTGGACGCCCGCCGGACCGTAACTTTCTGCGCCGGTCTTGCGCTGCAGCGGCTCGGCCTGACGCCGGAGCAGGTGATCGGCCGGCCGTTCGACGAGCTCGGAGCCCCCCCGTTTCCCGCGCTCCGCGACGCGCTCGCGCGCGCCTTCGACGGTGAGAGCACCAACACCAAGGCAACCGCCGCGGAGCGGACGTTCGAGACATGGGTCGTGCCGCTCCGGAACCAGCAGGACGTCGTCACCGGGGCCACCGGGTGCATGGTCGACATCACCGAGCGCCTGCGGCTCGAAGCGGAAGTGGCCAACGTCCAGAAGCTCGAGGCGCTCGGGCGCCTCGCGGGCGGCATCGCCCACGACTTCAACAACAACCTCACGGCCATCCTCGGTTTCGTCGAGCTGACCGCGGAGCGGACCGGCAGCGATGGGCTGAGCGCCGAGCATCTCGCCGACGTGCGGCGTGCGGCCGAACGCTCGAGCGAGCTGGTCCGGCGACTGCTCGCGTTCGGCCAGCGCCAGGTCCTGCAGACGCGGGCGCTGGATCTGAACGACGTCGTCGACAGGGTGCGGCCGAGGATCGAGCGGCTGATCGGCGAGCGGATCCGGATGGACGTCCGCCTGGCGCCGACCCTGCCGGCCATCCGCGCCGACGCCGGCGAGCTCGAGCACGTGATCGTCAACCTCGCGCTGAACGCCCGCGATGCCATGCCCGACGGCGGAACGCTGACGATCGAGACGGCCGACCTCGCCATGCCGGCCGCGTCGGCGTCGGGGATTCCCGCCGGCCGCTATGGGCTCGTTCGGGTGCGGGATTCCGGATCCGGGATGCCGCCGCACGTCAGGGATCACGTCTTCGAGCCGTTCTTCACCACGAAGCCCGCCGGACAGGGCGCCGGGCTCGGCCTGTCGTCGGTCTACGGCATCGTCAAACAGCTCGATGGCGCCATCGCGGTCGACAGCACGGTGGGGCGCGGCACGACGGTCGAGGTGTATCTCCCTGCCGTCCTCGAGCCGCCGCCTGCCGAGGAGCCGCGCCCCCCGGCCCTGCGCCGCGAGCCGGCGCAGGACGGCGCCATCCTGCTCGTCGAGGACGAAGACACGGTCCGGCGATTCGCGCGGCTGGCGCTCGAGCGCCACGGCTTCACGGTGATCGAGGCCGGCACCGCCCGGGACGCGCTCGCGCGCGGGCGCAGCGACGAGCGCATCGCCCTGCTGCTCACCGACGTCGTCATGCCGCGCATGACCGGCCCCGAGCTCGCCGCGCACCTGTTGCAGGCGCGCCCGGAGCTGCAGGTGCTGTTCATGTCCGGGTACCCGTCGAGCCTGGTGGCGCCAGGCGGCCACCTCGACCCCTCCGTGCACCTGCTGTCGAAGCCGTTCACGACGGCGCAGTTGATTGCCGCCGTACGGAGCGCGCTCGCGCGCCGGGGGTGAACCGGCCGGTGGCGGCCCGCGGACGAGCCGCGGCGGGCGGCCTCAATCCCGATCCTTCGCGTGAAAGCGCGAGTACTCCTCCATGTAGGTCAGCGACTGCAGCGAGGTCATCCGGTCGAAGAAGAGCACCCCGTCGAGGTGATCGGTTTCGTGCTGCGCGACGCGCGCGGGGAAGTCGCGCAGGCGCAGCTCCACGGCCCGCCCATGCCGGTCGAGGGCGCGCACGGTGATGTCGGCGAGCCGGGGCACCAGTCCGCGGATGTCCGGGATGCTCAGGCAGCCCTCCCAGCCTTCTTCCTTCACGCTGGTCTGCGGGACGATCTCCGGGTTGACGACGACCGTCGCGGGCGTGGACCCGTCGGGCTCCTCCTCGAGCAGCGCGACGAACAGGCGCAGGCTCTGATGCACCTGCGGGGCCGCGAGGCCGACGCCGTTGTACTCGTGCATCGTGTCGATCATGTCGTCGATGAGCTGCTGGACGCCGGTGGTGAGGAGCTCCGTCTTCTCCAGGGGTCGGCCGCGCTGCCGGAGCACGGGGTGGCCCATGCGCGCGACTTTCAGAATCGACATGAACCAAAATTATAGGCCTCGGGCTCCAGGCCCGGGGCCTCTTGCGATGGAGTTCCGCTTCTGCCCCGTCTGCGGCGGCGTGCTCGAATCGCGTCTGCTGAAGGACGGCGAGCCGGCCCGGCTCGTCTGTACGGCGTGCGGCTATGTCTTCTACCTCGACCCGAAGCTCGCCGTCGGCACCATCATCAGCATCCACGGCGGGCGAATCGTCCTCGTCCGGCGCGCGATCGACCCCGGCTACGGCAGATGGGTGTTTCCGGGCGGCTACGTCGACCGCGGCGAAGAAATCCGCGCCGCAGCGGTTCGCGAGGCGCGCGAGGAAACCGGCCTCGACGTGCGGATCGATCGACTGGTCAACATCTACTCGTACGCCGGGCGCGTGCCGGTGATCGTCGTCTATGCGGCGACCGCGATCGGCGGGCGCCTCGGGTGTGACGACGAGGGGCTCGAGGCGCGGCTCTTCGAGCCCCACGCGATTCCCTGGGACGAGCTGGCGTTCCGCAGTACGCAGGAGGCGCTGCGCGAGTTTCTGGCGTGGTCCGGCTGACGCCGGACGCCACGGCGGCTGCGCGTCGCGTCCCCTTCAGCCGGACTGCGCCTGCGGGACGGAGCGTCTGGCTTCAGCCGGACCTGCCGTGCCGACCGGTCAGGCGATCGTGACGTCCTTGGTCAGATACACGTCCTGGATCGCGTTGAGGAGCGCGACCCCCTCTTTCAGCGGCCGCTGAAACGCCTTGCGGCCGGAGATGAGCCCCATGCCGCCCGCCCGCTTGTTGATGACGGCGGTCTTGACCGCCTCTTTCATGTCGCTCTCGCCCGCCGACGCGCCGCCGGAGTTGATCAGCCCGGCCCGCCCCATGAAGCAGTTGGCCACCTGATAGCGCGTCATGTCGATGGGGTTGTCGGAGCTCAGGTCGGCATAGACCTTCTTGTGCGTCTTGCCGAACGCGAGCGCGTCGTACCCGCTGCGATTGGTCTCGGGCATCTTCTGCTTGATGATGTCGGCCTCGATCGTGACGCCGAGATGGTTGGCCTGCCCCGTCAGGTCGGCGGCCAGGTGGTAATCCGCCTCCTTCGTCTTGAACGCCGAGTTCCGCAGGTAGCACCAGAGCACGGTGAACATGCCGAGCTCGTGCGCCTGCTGGAACAGCTCGGCGGTCTCCTGGAGCTGCCGCTTCGATTCCGCCGAACCGAAGTAGATCGTCGCGCCGACGCCGGCGGCGCCCATGTCGAACGCCTGCTTCACGCTCGCGAATCGAATCTGGTCGTAGGCGTTCGGGTACGAGATGAACTCGTTGTGGTTGAACTTGAGGATGAACGGGATCCTGTGCGCGTAGCGCCGCGCGGTGGCGCCCAGCACGCCGAGCGTCGAGGCGACGGCGTTGCATCCGCCTTCGATCGCCAGCTTCACGATGTTCTCCGGGTCGAAGTAGGCGGGATTCGGGGCGAACGACGCGCCGGCCGAATGCTCGATCCCCTGGTCGACCGGCAGGATTGAGACGTAGCCGCTGCCGGCGAGCCGCCCGCTGCCGAACAGGCGCTGCAGGCTCGCGAGCACCCGCAGCGGCCGGTCCGTCGGCGCGAACACGCGGTCGACGAAATCGGGACCGGGCAGGTGCAGGCTGTCTCTGCCGATCGTACGGCACTCGTGCCGGAGGAGGCCGGCATCGTCGGCGAGGATCGCTTCGATGCGGGCCAGAGCGGATGCGCTGCGATCGATGTCGGTCGCGGTGGCCATGTCTACCTCCGGGTGCTCTTCCGGCTGAAGCCGGAAGCCACAGGGTTCAGCGTGGCGCCCGCCTTCAGGCCGACGCACGCGGCACCGCTCTGGATCCTACCACCGGGAATTCGAAGTCTTCTACTGCGGCGTCACGCGCGGCGGCCTCGACGATCGCCTCGACGGGGAGCGCCGCCTCAGCCGCCTCGATCTGCGGCAGCTTCGCGCGCGTCAGCGGGTTGCGCGGCGTGAACAGGGTGCAGCAGTCCTGATCGGGGATGATCGAGATCGGGTAGCTGCCGATCCGCGTCGCCTCCGCGGTGATCTCGTCCTTGTCCGTGCCGATGAGCGGCCTGAAGACCGGCAGCGACGCCACGGCCCCGATCACCGCCAGGTTCTCGAGCGTCTGCGACGCGACCTGTCCGACCACTTCGCCGGTGACGAGCGCCTGCGCGCCCGCGCCGCGCGCGATCCGCTCGGCGATCCGCAGCATCAGGCGGCGGTAGACGATCACGCGCATCGGCCCGGGGACGGCCAGCACGACCTGCCGCTGGACGTCGCCGAAGGCCACCAGGTACAGGCGCGACCGCTGCTGCCACGTCGTGAGCAGCGTCGACAGCTCGCGCGCCTTCTCCTGCGACGCCCGCGACAGGATCGGATAGCTGTGGAAGTGCACGAACGTGACCAGGCAGCCGCGCTTCATCATCCGGTACGCCGCCACGGGCGAGTCGATGCCGCCCGACAGGAGGCCCACGACGCGGCCCGCCGTGCCGGTCGGCAGCCCGCCCGGACCACGGTGCTTGTCGAAGAAGTAGAACGCCTCGGCGGTGAGCAGCTCGATGTGAATGTTCAGCTCGGCATGCTCGAGGTCGACGCCCCACCCGCGCGCGCTCTTGATCCGGCCGCCGACCTCGCGCTCCACCTGGGGCGAGGTGAGCGGAAAGCGCTTGTCCGCGCGGCGGACCGAGACGCGGAAACTGCGGCAGGTGCGTCCCTCGAGGTCGCGCAGGATGGCCGCGGTGAGCGCGTCGAGATCGAGCGGCGCCCGCGCCGCGAACGAGAAGTTGGCCACGCCGAACGTTCGGCGGATCCGCTCGGCCACCTCCTCGCGCGCCGCGCCGGGTCCGAGCACGATCTCGATCCGCCCCATCAGCGGCCGGACGGCCCGCACCTCGAGATCCACCAGCGCGCGGCGCAGGTTCCGCACGAGCCGGCCGAGGAACCACGGCCGGTTCCTGCCCTTGAGCGCGATCTCCTGGTAATGGACGATGACCGAACTCATGATCGCCCCGTCGGGCCGTTTCACCACTCGATCTCTGGCACCCCGGCGCGGCGGTTCACGGCGCGCGCCATCACGAACAGCAGGTCGGAGAGACGGTTCAGGTACACGATCAGGATCGGTTCGACGGCCTCCGCGCCGAGCGCCACGACGCGCCGCTCCGCCCGCCGGCAGACGGTGCGGGCCAGGTGCAGGAGCGCGCCGGCCGGGGAGCCGCCGGGCAGGATGAACTGCCGCAGCGGCGGCAGCTCCCCCTCGAGGTCGTCGATCATCTGTTCCAGCCACTCGACGTCGGCCTCGGTGATGGCCGCCTTGGTGACCCGGCCCGCGATGCGCGACGAGGGATCCGCCAGCCGCGCGCCCAGGGCGAACAGCTCCTTCTGGATCCCGTCGAGCGCGGCGCCGACGTCGGGGCCGACGCCGGCCGCGCGCACGGCACCCAGACACGCGTTCAGCTCGTCGACGTCGCCGTAGGCCTCGACGCGCGGATCGGCTTTCGACACGCGGGTGTTGTCGAAGAGCGACGTCTCGCCCCGGTCGCCGGTCTTTGTGTAGATCCGCACGCGTGAAATTATAGGTGCGGATGTCGGCCCGCTCCCTCCCCGACCCCGCCGTCCGGCGGCGCTTCCGCCGCGCGCTCCTCGCCTGGTACGGCGCCCACGGCCGCGATCTGCCGTGGCGGCGGACGTCGGACCCGTATCACATCCTCGTGTCCGAGATCATGCTGCAGCAGACGCAGGTCGACCGCGTGCTGCCGAAGTACCGCGAGTGGCTCGGCAAGTACCCGTCGATCGACGCGCTGGCCGCGGCGCCGGAGCACGAGGTCGACCGGACATGGCGCCCGCTCGGCTACAACATCCGGCCGCGCCGGCTGCATGCCATCGCGCGCGAAGCGGTCGCGCGCTACGGCGGCGCGCTCCCCTCCGACGCCGACACCCTGTTGTCCTTCAAAGGCATCGGCGCCTACACCGCCGGCGCCATCCGCAGCTTTGCCTTCGGACAGCGCGCCGCGATTCTCGACACCAACGTGGCGCGCGTGCTCTTCCGCGTCTTCGTCGCCCGCGGCCGCGCCGGGGCGGGGACCCCGGCGGCGCCCGCCGGCGCCCCGTCGTGGAAGGCCCACGCCACGCGCAAGCATCTCTGGGCCGTCTCCGAAGCGCTCGTCCCGCGCAAGCGCGTCTTCGATTTCAACCAGGCGCTGATGGATCTCGGGGCGCTCGTGTGCGTGGCGCGAAATCCGAGGTGCCTCGTCTGCCCGATGAAGAGGCTCTGTCGCACCTACGACCCGTCGCGCGGAGCGTGAACCCGATGCCGCCGACGAACCGGCGCCCCGTGACCGTGGTCGTGGCCGCGGTCATCGAGGAACAGCAGCGATTCCTCGTGACGCGGCGTCAGCCGGGGGGGCATCTGGCGGGAATGTGGGAATTCCCCGGCGGCAAGATCGACCCCGACGAAAGCCACGGCGCGGCGCTCGCGCGCGAGCTCCGCGAGGAGCTGGGCGTCGACGCCCGGGTCGGCGAGCTGGTCTACGAGACGACCCACGCGTACCCCGAGCTCACCGTGGCGTTGTACTTCTACCGCTGTCGGCTGCTGGGTGAACCGCGGCCGATTCTCGGCCAGGAGATGCGATGGGTGCCGCGCACCGAGCTGGCCTCGCTCGGCTTTCCAGCCGCCGACGCGGAGCTCATCGACCGTCTGGTGCGACCGGACGGACACCACGACGCCGCAGGCGCCGACTAGCCAGCCCTGGCCGCGCTACCGTGGCTCCCTGCCCGTGACGACGATCGAACGCGTCGCGAGGCCGCGCACGCCGGTGTACGACCGCACCTCCGCGCGCAGCGTGTAAGCCCCTCCTACCAGATTCTTGAACACGAACGGGTGCAGCCGCTTTTCATCCGCGCCGTTGAGCGGCCCTTCGCTCGCGCGGTAGAGGTTGAGGCTGTCGGCCTCGATCCGCAACATGCGGTTCTCTTCGTGCGGTTCGACGGCCACCATGAAGCGCACGTTCGCGGGCTCGCTGAAGTAGGTGCCCTCCATGACGATGCTCACGACCTCAGCCGTATGGCCGGAGCTCGTGCCGAGCACTGCAACGAGCACAGGCACAGATATCCAAGTCGCGAAAGGAGCGCGCATAGAGCTAGGCTACCGCCCCGGTCGACCGAGTCAATCCACCCTGGACCTGACACTCGGCGCCGTGAAGACTCCAGAACGGGCGCCGGGGCACTGGACCGCGGCCGACGCATGCACGTCGTCGGGGACCGCTAAGTCATTTGACGTCAAAGCAATGCCGCTCGGCCGCGGCGCTTGCGGCCTATGGGTGGCTGGAGCCGACCGACGCGCCCACGCGCCCGGCGGACGTCTCGACCTCGACGCGCGTGCCGGGGGCCGTGAAATCGCGATGGACATAGCCCATGGCGAGCGGCCCGTGTCTGGGCGAGTGTGCCGCGCTCGTCACCGCGCCGATCTCGCGCCCCTCGGCGACGATGCGCTGCCCGCGCGCCGCCGCGGCGTCCAGACGCAGCCCCACCAGCCGGCGCGCCACGCGCCCATGCCCGCGGTGCAGCACGCGGACGATGACCTCCTGGCCGACGTAGCACCCCTTGGTGAACGAAATCGCGCGATCCTCGATCCCCGCCTCAAGCGGGATGGTGTCGTCGGTCATGTCGACGCCGAACACCGGGTATCCGGCCTCGAGGCGCACCGCTTCGATCGCCTCGGGGCCGGCAGCCGTCACGCCGGCCGCCTCGAATGCCGCGCGCAGCTCCGCGTCACCCGCCCGGTCGATGTAGATGCAGTAGCCCGGCGCGCCGAGCTGGTCGATCCGCGCGGTTCGAGCGGCCGCGCTGCCGAACGGCGTGGGCGCGTGGCGGTACGGCGGCCACGACGCGAGGCCCGACGCGCCGGCGAGCACGCGCTCCACCATCGCCGGTGCGCCCGGCCCGTGAATCCAGACGGAGGCCAGTGTGTTCGCCAGATCCGCGAGCTGGACGTCCTCGCCGAACAGAAACTGGTCGAGCCGCTGCAGCAGCCCCGCAGCCAGCTCGGCGGGGACGTCGAGGAGCATGCGATCCTCCACGGCCAGCACGTGGAGGTCGGTGATCATCCGGCCCTGCGGCGTCAGCCACGCGGCATAGCAGCCGCTGCCGGGCCCGAGCGCCTGAACGTCGTTCGTCAACAGGCCGTGAAGAAAGCTCGCGCGATCGGGGCCGCCGACGGCGATCACCGCACGGGGGGCCACGGCGCCAAGGGCGGCGTGTTCTGTGAGAGCGCGATATGATTCGATCACATGCGTCCTGGTGCGCCTTCGCCGATGAGCACTGGCCGCCCGCGTGCCGCGGCACGCGGAATCGCCGTCGAAAGGCTGTCGCCGGTGGCCGTTCGGCCGCTGCTGCGGTCTGCCAGTCGCCATTGTAGCTGGGCGATGTGGCTGCTCCTGGCGGCGCCGCTGGCCGCCCAGCAGGAGCCGACGTCATCGACCCGCGCCTACACCGTGTTCGTCGGCGGTGCCGTGGCCGGCCGGGAGGAAATCACCGTCCTGGCCACTCCGCAGGGGCTCGACATCATCGGCAGGGGCCGGCTGACGGGTACCCAGGATCTCGTCATCAATCGGGCCGAGGTCCGCTATCGGGCCGACTGGACGCCGGAGGTCTACGAGCTCGAAGCCACGGTGAACGGCGGCGATACGCTGCTCTACACGTCCTTCAGCGGCACCACGGCAGCGACCAAGGGCGTCGACGCGGGGCAGAAGGTGGCGCACACCGAGATGGTGCCGCCCCAGGCGGTGGTGCTGCCCAACGTGTTCTTCGGCGCCTATGAAGGGCTGACGCGGCGGCTCGCGGCGGGCGCGTTGGGCCAGGATTTCCCGGTCTTCGTCGGATTCGGCGCACAGGGGTCGATGCGCCTGCTCAACTCCGCCGCCGACCTCGTGCAGATCGGCACCTCGACGATCAACGTTCGCCGCTACGCGCTCGCGTACACGACGCCGCGCGGGGCCACGATCGTCCACGTCTTCGCGGACGAGGCCGGGTCGCTGCTGAGGGTCAGCATTCCGGCCCAGCGCGTCGACATCATGCGCGACGACCTCGCGTCGGCGACCTCGCGGACCGTCGTCTATTCGAATCCGACCGACGAAGCGGTGAACATTCCGTCGCTCGGCTTCAACCTTGGCGCGACGCTGACGTGGCCCGCCTCCGTCAAGAGCGCCGAGGCGACCGCGTCGAGAGCGCCGACCCCTCGACTGCCGGCAGTGGTGCTCCTCTCGGGCGCGGCGGCCAACGAACGCGACGGTCTCCTGGCGGGCGTGCCGATGCTCGGCCAGCTTGCCGGCACGCTGGCGGACGCGGGCTATCTCGCCGTCCGCTTCGACAAGCGCGGCTACGGCCAGAGCGGCGGCCGCGCCGAGTCGGCCACGCTTGGCGACCAGGCCGAGGATGCGCTGGCGATCGTCCGCTGGCTGTCGAACCGCCGCGACGTCGACCGCGATCGCATCGCGCTCGTCGGCCACAACGAGGGTGCCTGGGCGGCGCTGCGGGCGGCCGCGCGCGAGCGGCGCATCGCGGGCGTCGTGGCCATCGCCGCGCCCTCGACGACCGGCGCCGAACGCAATCTCGAGCAGCAGCGGCACGAGCTCGATCGGCTGAACCTGCCGCCGGCCGACCGTGTGGCCACCATCGAGCAGCAGAAGCAGATCAACTCCGCGGTGATGACCGGGCGCGGGTGGGAGAACATCCCGGCCGACCTGCGGAAGCAGGCCGACACGCCCTGGTTCCAGAGCTTTCTCGCCTTCGACCCCGCGCGCGTCATCGAAGACGTCCGCTCGCCGATGCTCTTCCTCCACGGCGAGCTCGACGACGAGGTGCCGGTGTTGCACGTCGATCGCCTGGGCGATCTCGCGCGCAAGGAGAGCCGGTCGCGGTCGGTGGCGGTCGTCGCGGTGCGCGGCGTCAACCATCTGCTGGTCCCGGCGGTCACCGGCGAGGTCACCGAGTACCCGTCGTTGAAGGATCGGAACGTCAGCGCGGACGTCTCGAACGCCGTTCGCGACTGGCTCGCGAAGACGTTTCAGAGCGTGCGCTAGGCGCATGACGCGGCTTGCACCCGCCATCGCCGTCGTGGTGACAATGGGCACCGCCGTGGGCTCGCAGTCTCCGCCTGTCCAGCCAACCAAGGGTCTGACCGAGGTCGACGGCCTGCGTGTCGGGCACTTCACGCTGGCAGAGCGCCCGACCGGGTGCACCGTCGTGCTGGCCGACGGCGCGGGGACGACCGGCGGCGTGGCACAGCGCGGCGGCGCGCCGGGTACGCGCGAGACCGACCTGCTGGACCCCGGCAACCTCGTCGACACGGTCAACGCCGTCGTGCTCGCCGGCGGCAGCGCGTTCGGCCTCGACGCGGCGCAGGGCGTCGTCCGCTATCTCGAAGAGCGCGGTGTCGGCTACAGGACGAACGCGGGCGTCGTGCCCATCGTGCCGGCGGCGATTCTGTTCGACCTGGGATTCGGCGGCGATCCGAAGATCCGGCCGACCGCCGACTGCGGTTACCGCGCCGCCGCGGCCGCCACGAGTGCGGCGGTGGCGGAAGGGAACGTGGGCGCCGGCGCGGGGGCCACCGTTGGCAAGATGGGAGGCGTCGCCGAGCACCCCGGGTATCCGCCGGGACGCCGCCTGCCGATGAAGGCGGGCGTCGGCTCCGCGGCGCTCAGGCTGCCGAACGGCCTGGTGGTGGGCGCGCTCGTCGCGGTCAACGCCGTCGGCGACATCATCGACCCTGACACGGGCCGCGTCGTCGCCGGAACCCGGAATCCCGACGGCACGCTGGCGGACGTCAGGCGGCTGCTGCGCTCCGGCGCCTTGACGGAGCCGCCGCGCGCCGCGGAACACACCACGATCGCGGTGGTCGCCACCAACGCCCGTTTGACCAAGGAGCAGGCGCACCGGGTTGCGCTGATGGCCGACGACGGCCTCGCGCGGGCGATCGTGCCGGCGCACACGGCGGGAGACGGCGACACGGTCTTCGCGCTCGCGACGGGCCGCTGGACGGGCGAGGTGAACGTCTCGGTCGTCGGCGCGCTGGCCGCCGACGTGCTCGCCGAGGCCGTGGTCCGCGCCGCGGTCCAGGCGACCGCGCTCGGCGGCCTGCCGGCGGCTCGGGACCTCGGCACCGTGCCCGCCCGCTTCAAGTGACACACTGAGCATCCATCTCGCCCTTCTCATCGTCTACTCGATTGCGATCGTCGGCCTCGGACTCTGGACCGCGCGCCTGATCCGGGGCAGCGGCGACTTCTTCGTCGCCGGCCGTCGCCTCGGGCCCGGACTCCTCTTCACGACCATGATCGCGGCCAACATCGGCGCGGGATCGACCGTTGGCGCCGCCGGGCTGGCCTACCGCGACGGTCTCAGCGCCTGGTGGTGGGTCGGATCCGCGGGCCTCGGCTCGCTCGTCTTCGCGTGCTGGGTGGCGCCGCGCCTGTGGCGGCTCTCGTCCGAGCACAACTTCTACACGACCGGCGACTACCTCGAGTTCCGCTTCGGGCCGGCGGTGCGATCGGTGGCGGCGCTGCTCGTGGGACTCGGCACGCTCGCGCTGCTGGCGGGACAGCTCATCGCCGGCGCGGCCATTCTGAACGTGCTCGCGGGGATTCCGCGCTGGGCGGGCGCGCTCGTCGGCGGCGGCATCATGACCGTCTACTTCACCGCCGGCGGCCTGCTGGGATCGGCGCACGTGAACGTGCTGCAGCTGGCCGTGATGATGACCGGCTTCGCGCTGGCGCTCCCGGTCGCGCTCGGGAGCGTCGGCGGCTTCTCGGGCGTCACCGGCGCCGCGGTACCCGCGTCGTTCGCGGACTTCACCTACTCGGCGGGCGCGGGCTCGGGCTGGACGCTGCTCGTGCTGCTCGCTCCCGCGTTCATCGTGTCGCCGGGGCTCATCCAGAAGTCGTGGGGGGCGGCGAACGAGCGCGCGCTCCGCGTCGGCATTGCGCTCAACGCGCTCGCGCTGATGCTCTTCGCCTTTGCGCCGGTGCTGCTCGGCATGGTCGCGCGGGCGTCGCTCCCGGACATCGCCGACCCGAATGCCGTGCTGCCGACGGTGCTCCACCAGCAGCTGCCGGTCTGGCTGGGGGCGCTCGCGCTGGCCGCGATCTTCTCGACCGAGGTGGACACGTGCGACGCCATCCTGTTCATGCTGTCGACCTCGGCATCGCAGGACTTCTACAAGCGCTTCGTCGCGCCGCACAGCACCGATGCGCAGCTGCTGCGCGTCGCGCGCGCCACGGCGGTCGCGGGCGGCGCGATCGGCGTGCTGCTCGCCATCGTCCTGGAGACGGTGATTGGCGCGCTAACGATCTTCTATTCGCTGCTGGTGGTCACGCTGTTCGTGCCGATCCTCGGCGGGCTCTACGTCCGCCGCGCCCGCGCGGCCGATGCGCTGGCGGCGATCGCCGCGGGGGTTGCGGCCATGTTCGCCGTGCGCGTCGGGGCTGCAGGCCAGCCGCCGTGGCTCGACCCGACGCTCGCCGGCCTGGCGGCGGCCGCCACCGCCTTTGGCGCCGCACTCCTGTGGCGCTGTCTCAAACGCTTGTGGCGTCCGGCTTCAGCCGGGCCGGCGGAATCGCTATAGCATTGACTTCCAGATGAATACGCATCGCATCGCCGTCATCGCCGGAGACGGCATCGGACAGGAAGTGATTCCAGCGGGCCTGTCGGTGATGGCGGCCGCCGCCACGCAGCACGGGTTTCGCGCCGAGTTCACCGAGTTCCCCTGGGGATCCGAGTACTACCTGCGCACCGGGCGCATGCTCGACGCCGACGCCGTCGAGCGGCTGCAGCACTTCGACGCGATCTACCTGGGCGCCATCGGCGACCCGCGCGTGCCCGACCACGTGTCGGCGCGCGAGCTGATCCTGCCGCTCCGGCAGCGGCTGCGCCAGTACGTCAACCTGCGGCCGATGCGGCTGCTGCCGGGCATCGCCTCTCCGCTTGCCGGCCGGACCGCCGCCGACATCGACATGGTCTGCGTCCGCGAGAACTCCGAGGGGGAGTACTGCGGCATCGGCGGCCGGCTCCACTCGGGCACGCCCGACGAGCTGGCGCAGCAGACCGGGATCTTCACGCGGCGCGGGATCGAGCGGATCGCGCGCTACGCCTTTACCCTGGCGCGTACGCGGCCCCGGAAGCTCCTCGCGAGCGCCACCAAGTCGAACGCGCTGCAGCACGCGATGGTGATGTGGGACGAGGTCGTCGCCGGGGTGGCGGCGGAGTTTCCCGACGTCACCTTCCGCAAGTACCACGTCGACGCCATGGCCGCGCGCATGATCACGCACCCGCAGACGCTCGACGTGATTGTCGCCTCGAATCTCTTCGGCGACATCCTGACCGACATCGGCTCGGCAATCTCAGGGAGTCTCGGCGTCGGACCGAGCGGCAACATCAATCCCGACCGGTCCACGCCGTCGATGTTCGAGCCGATCCACGGCTCCGCGCCCGACATCGCGGGAAAGGGCGTCGCGAACCCCATCGCGGCGATCTGGGCGGGTGCGATGATGCTCGATCATCTCGGCGAGCACGCGGCCCACGACGCGATCCTGCGCGCCATCGAGCGCGTGATCGGCGACGAGCGCGTGAGGACGCCCGACCTCGGCGGCCGGGCCACGACCGCCGAGATGACGCAGGCCGTGACCGCGGCGCTGCAGGCTCAGGCAGCGTGAGCTATTTCTTGGGGCCTGACGGCGAGTCCTCCGGGTGCGTCAGAGGCGAGCGCCGCCGCGCATAGTAGACGGAGTAGACCGTGGCGGCGAAGTGGCGCTGAAAGAACCGGTGGGACCTCAGAAAAAGCCTCGATGCCACGGTGAGCACGACGCCGGCCGACGCCAGGCGCACGAGCTCGCTCGTCGGCCGCACACTCTCGTCTACGAATAGTCCGGAAACCAGGGCGGCGGCAGCGGCAACCATCATTGGGGTTGTGATGGTGCCAGCAACCGACACGGCGAGGAAGCCGCCCGTCGCCATGGCGCTCGCGAACACGGGGTTGCGTTCCTGGAGGGCCCCGGCAAGCCAGCCGACATGGTATGCGGCGCCGAGAATCGCTGCCGCCGCGAGTCCTCTCATCAAAGCGTACAGGCCCTGATACTGCTCCGCGTATGACGGATAGTCGGTAGACTGGGCTGCGTAGCGACAGGCATTGAACGCCTGCGCGCGCTGCGCGGCGTTCGTGACGTCGAAGTCGAAGTCCTTCTGGAGCAGCGCGTGCAGCTGCTGCTTGAACTGATCGGGAAATCCTCCCTTCGATTCCTCCAACGTGATGAGCTCGTCCGACGGATGAACCTGTCTGCCGAATCCGTCCCGCGCAACGATCTGCAGAAGATGCCCGAGGATGTACGCGAGAACGAGCGTCGCCAGAGCAGACGACCATTCGAGCGACGGCACCGACGATCCCGTGAGCAGCAACGGAAGAACGCCTACGCCGACAGCGGCCGCGCCCGGCAGCAGATAGCCGTACAGATCGTAGAAGTTGAGTCGCTCAATCACGACGCTTGTCGATTCGCCCGATCGCGCTCGCGAATTTCGGCCACGAGCTGCCGCAGCACTTCGGGAGCGCGACGTCTCGCGCCTTTCGTCAGAAGCACCGATCCCACGCGCTGGTGTCCGCCGCCGCCATATCGAGACAGGATGCTGCCGATCGGCACGCTCTCGAAATGACGCCACGGGTTGCGCATGGCCGTGATCTTGACCGCGTCGCCCAGCCGCAGGGCCCCGACGGAGTATCGGGCCCTGGGGTAGAAGTAGTACGGCGCGTAACGATTCACGGGCGCGTCACCCGCATCGACGTCAAACACGACGATCTCCCCGTCCATCAATCGAACGGTCCTCGCCAGCCGTCTGAGTCCCTCCTTCAACGACGCCTTGGCCTTGCGCACTCGTCTCTGCACCATCGGTGACCCGGCCACACGGGACATCGAGTGCCGCTTCAGTTGTCGAACCAGACGAATGCAAAACGCCGGGTCCGCGCCGGTGAGGCTGAGGCTGATCTGGAGTGCGGCCGTCGGAGCAAGCAGGGCCTCCTTGACGCTGCGGTAGCTCGCCGAATCGATCTTGCCCGCCCAATCGACCAAGGTGTCGTAGCGGTCGTTGTGGTAGCCGAAGTGTTTCTTGAGGTGGCGCCGAAGCAACGTCGCACAGGACGGAGCCGAGGGATCGTAGACCCAGCGAGGTGACCTGGCCGTGTCCACCTGCGTCCGAAGCGCATCGATCAAGAATGTCGTCGCGTGATGGTCGGCCCAGAATCCCGCGGCAGGGTGAAACAGAAAATCGACAACGGCGGCATGCGCGGGCAACGGTGTCGCCAGCCAACGATCGCGGATATCGTAGGCGACGGGATGCAGGCGCACGGCCCGTGCTTCATCCCGCTGCTCGAAGAAGTCCCAGCACAAGACGGCGGCCGTCACCCCATCGAAACAGGGCGAATGGAAATAGAGATCCAGCGTCTTGTCCCGCATCGCGCCTCATCGTAGCACCGACACTTCCGTGGACGACACAGTCGGACGGGCTAGCAGCCAGAGAGAAGCCAAGAGCCAGGGGCCGGGAGACGAAAGACTAGAGACGAGCGACCAGAGACGCTACGATCGTGCCACCATGCGTTCCGACGTCCAGACACCGGCGCGGGCGGGCGTCGTCGGCCGTCTGGCGGCGTTCGTGCTCGAGCGCTTCCCCTTCGCGCTCGCTCCCGTGCGCGAGGCGCTCGAGGCGTGCGGGGCCGACCGTGTACCCGAACGCGATGCCGCGCGTCTCGAATCGCTGCGGGTCCTCTTCCGCCAGGAGCTGAACCGCGCCTTCGACCCGTTCGACCTCGGCGACCTGGCGGATCCGACGCCCGGATCGACGGCCCGGCGCCGCCTCGAGGAGGCGCGCCGTGAGCTCGTCGAGGCGTGCGACGGGTTTCTGGCGCGCGAGGCCATTGCCGCGTCGCTCACCCCGGAGGAGCGCGTCGAGCTGCTGCGCGGCATGATCCTCACCCGCGCCGTGGACAATCGCCTCAAACAGTTCTTCCTCGGCAGCGACGTGCGGTACCGCGACGTCCCGTTCCAGGGCAAAGGGTTCCGATCGCTCGGCCAGGAGGCGATCTATGCGGCCGCGCTGCGCCTCCGCCGCGGCGCCGCCTGGCGCGACGCCGACCGCGGCTGGCAGGGGGATGTCGTCGGCCCCATCATCCGGGACCTGGGCGCCGCGTTCGCCATGCGCCCCGAGCCGGCCACGGTCCGGATGGTGCTCAACGCGCAGGTCGGCAGGCAGGGGCCGCCGATGGACGGCAAGGACTTCCACATCGGCGATCTCGACTGGGGGATTCTGCCGGCAGCGGCCCCGCTCGCGATCAGCACGCTGACGATTGCGGGGATGGCGATGGCGTTCGCGCGCCAGCGGTCGGGCCGGGTCGCGATCTCGTTCATCGGCGAAGGCGGCTCCTCGCTCGGCGAGTGGCACGAAGCGATCAACCTGTGCGCGGCGCGGCGCCTGCCCGCCGTCTTCTGCGTCGAGAACAACCAGACCGCGCTCTCGACGCCCGTCGCCGAACAGTCGGCGGTTCGTGTCTTCGCCGACAAGGCGATCGGCTACGGGATCCCGGGCTTCACCGTCGACGGCACCGATCCCGAGGCGATTGCCGCGGCGTTCGCGTGGGCGGCGGACCGCGCGCGCGCCGGCGGCGGCCCGACGCTCGTCGAGCTGGTGTCGATGCGCATGTGCGGCCACGCGCATCACGACGACATGCTGTACCTCGGCAAGGAACCGCCGATCGCCTGGACCTACGCGGAGCTGGCCTCGAACGCGTACGCGGATCCGCAGCTGTACGGCTTCTGGACGCAGAAGGACCCGATTGCGACCTACGCGCAGCGACTGCAGGATGAAGGAGTCATCGGGGCGTCCGACGCCGATCGGTTCAAGGCCGAGGCCGAGGCGATGGTCGAGGCCGAGGCGCGCGCGATCGCCGACGCCCCCTGGCCGGCGCCGGAGGCCGCCGCCGCGGGCGTGTGTGCGGGCGAACCGCCGCGCG
>Ga0194128_10001643_pt1 | contig 38430 bp, 36 predicted proteins | sample TA2KigCa65mmetaG_FD_148650 | JGI IMG/M metagenome (GOLD analysis project Ga0194128, IMG submission 148650) | Freshwater microbial communities from Lake Tanganyika, Tanzania - TA2015037 Kigoma Deep Cast 65m | ecosystem: Environmental > Aquatic > Freshwater > Lake | place: Tanzania: Lake...
AGGAGCGCTGCCGCACCGGTATTCATGCCGACAGCGACATGCGCACCGTATACAGGCAGGCCGCCATCATCGGGCCTGGCAAGATGCCCAGCAGCAATACCGCAGCACCATTGACCGTCAGCACCGACTGGGCAAGACGGCCACAATCCAGCGGCGCTTCGAGCTTGGACTCATCGAAATACATCACCTTGACTAGGCGCAGGTAATAAAACGCGCCAATCAACGAGGCCAGCACCGCAAATACCGCCAAGCCGATATGGCCGGCCTGCACGACGGCTTCGAGCACCGAGAGCTTGGCGTAAAAACCAACCGTTGGTGGGATTCCCGCCAACGAGAACACCAGCAATAGAAATACTGCTGCCAGCCATGGATGCCGGCGGCCAAGGCCCTTAATGTCATCCAGCGTCTCGCACTCAAATCCGCGTGATGAGGCCAGCATCAGCACGCCAAAACTGCCCAGAGTGGTGATGACATAAGTCACCACATAAAACAATGAGGCTGCGTACGCATCCACTGCGCCGACCGTGTCACTGCCCACAACCCCCGACCCAATACCCAACAGCATGAATCCCATATGAGCGATTGTGGAATACGCCAAGAGCCGCTTGACATTGGTCTGCATGATCGCAATCAAGTTGCCGACCGCCAACGACAACACCGCAAGAATTAAGAGCATCTGCTGCCAGTCTGCAGCAACGCCCAGCAGGCCTGAGACCAGCAGCCGAATGGTGATCGCAAAGGCCGCAAACTTCGGCGCGCCGCTGATCAGTAGCGTGATGGCCGTGGGCGCGCCCTGATAGACATCCGGAACCCACATATGAAACGGCACGGCGCCCAACTTAAACGCGAGGCCTGCCACAAGAAATACCGTGCCAAAGACCATAATCAGCCGATCCGCCTGGCCTGAAGCGAGCTTATCGGCCACCAGCGGCAGATCCAGTGTGCCGGTGGCGCCATAAATCATCGACATGCCGTAGAGCAAAAAGCCTGAGGCCAAAGCGCCCAGCACAAAATACTTCATGGCCGCCTCGGTGGACACCGCATGGTTTCGCCGCAAGGCCACCAAGGCATAAAGCGACAAGGACAGCAGTTCGATGCCCAGGTAAATGGTGAGAAAGCTGTTGGCCGAAATCATCACGTATTGGCCGAGGACAGCAAACATTGCCAGCACATGAAATTCGCCGCTGGCAATTTCCCGATCCACAATGTAGTGGCGGGCATACATCAGGCTAATGGCTGCCGCGATGGAGACCCCGCCTTTTAAAAAGGCAGTCATCGAATCGGCCACCACGAGGTTATTCATCGCGTAGACCGTCTCGGTGTGGCCACTCTCAATTAGCTGCCATACGCCCAAGAGCAGTAAGCCGCCAACAGCCAGGCCATGAACCAGCAGCTGCGGCCGCTTGGCAAACAAATCCACGAGCAGCGCAGTGCTCAGCAGCAGCAGCAGCAAAATCTCGGGAAGCGCGGCGGCGATCTTGATCGATTCCAGGGTCATGGGGCGATTTCCTGTCCTTATTGGGCCGGAAGTTTTGGGGTGGCCACGTGTTGCAGCAGATCCTGGACCGAGACCTCCATGACTTCAACAAACGGCGCTGGCCACAGGCCCATCAGCAGCACAAAAAATGCCAGACCCATCAGCATCCAGAATTCCCGAGGGCCCACATCCTTTAGTTCGGCGACATGGTCATTGGCAATCTCGCCAAATACGACCCGCTTGATCATCCACAACGAATACGCCGCACCGAAAATCAGGGTCGTTGCCGCCAAGAGCGCGATCCAGAAGTTGTAATCCACCGCACCCAGAATCACCATGAATTCGCCGACAAAGCCGCTGGTCGCCGGCAGGCCACTGTTGGCCATTGCAAAGAGCACAAAAAGGGCTGAGAACTTCGGCATGCGGTTAACGACCCCGCCGTAGTCGGCGATCTGACGGGAGTGCATCCGGTCATATAGCACGCCAATACACAGAAACATCGCACCGGAAATAAATCCGTGGGAAATCATCTGCACAATGCCGCCTTGGACACCAAGCGCGTTGAACATGAAAAAGCCCAGTGTCACAAACCCCATATGCGCAATCGATGAATACGCCACCAGCTTTTTCATATCCGCCTGCACCAGGGCCACCAGGCCGATATACACCACCGCGATCAGCGACAGCACAATCATCAGCATGTCGAGCTCGCGCGATGCATCGGGTGCGATCGGCAATGAAAACCTTAAAAATCCATAGGCCCCAAGCTTTAGCATAATGGCCGCCAGCACCACCGAGCCGCCGGTTGGCGCCTCCACGTGGGCATCGGGCAGCCAGGTATGCACCGGCCACATCGGCACCTTGACCGCAAAGGCCACCAGAAAGGCAACAAAAATCAGAATCTGGACCTCAAGCGGCAAGGGAAGCTTATGCCAGGCGAGCACATCGAAGCTGCCCGACTTCATGTACAGATAGACAAAGGCCACCAGTGTCAGCAGCGATCCCAAAAGCGTGTAGAGAAAAAACTTAAAGGCCGCATACACACGATTTGGTCCGCCCCAGATGCCGATAATCAAATACATAGGAATCAGGGTCGCCTCGAAAAACACGTAAAAAAGCACGCCATCAAGCGCTGAAAAGACACCGATCATCAGGCCGGAGAGCAGCAAAAACGCGCCCATATAGACGCCTACACGATCCTCGATCACCTCCCAGCCCGCGATCACGACAAAGATGGTGATCAAGGCGGTCAGTGGAATAAACCACATCGATAGGCCATCGATGCCCAGGGCATAGTGAATGCCAAATCGTTCAATCCAGAGGACCTTCTCCACAAACTGCATGCCCGAGGCTTTAACATCAAAACCGGTGATCAGCGGAATGGTCACCAGAAAACACAGCACGGATGCAGCAAGGGCAGCCTGCCGCAGCACGGAGCGCGGCACCGCGCGGCCAGCGAAAATCAGCGCTGCTCCCGATAGCAGTGGAAGCCAAATCGCCAGTGAGAGAATCGGAAAGCCCGTCGTCATCACTTCACCACTGGAGCAGGATTCATGACCGGTGCAAACCACCAGAGCATGAGCGCAACACCAAGGATCATGGCAATCGCATAGTGATAGAGATAGCCGGTCTGACCAATTCGCATAATCGAAGCAATCGCGGCAACCACCCGGGCGCTGCCATTGACCAGAAAGCCATCGATGAGGCCCTGATCGGCCCGCTTCCAGAGCTGCCCGCCGATAAGCCGTGCGCCGCCTGCAAAAACAATCTCATTGAAACGGTCCATAAAGTACTTCTGATCCAGCAGCCGATGAATCGCGGAAAACTGGTCGGACAGCCGTGCGGGAACCGCAGGATTTACCAAATAAAAATAAGCAGCCGTGCCGACACCGGCAAGGGCAAGCCAAAACGGCAGGGTCTGGATGCTGTGCAGGCCCAGAGCAAATGCGCCATGAAAGTGAGACGCCAGCGTCGCCATGGCCGGATGGCCAGGATCCACGGCAATCACGCCCTTGAAATACTCTCCAAAGAGCATCGGGCCAATTGCGATTGCACCCAAAACAACCGACGGCACCGCCAGCGCAATCAACGGCAATGTCACCACCCAGGGCGATTCGTGTGGCGCCCCGCCGTGGTGGTCATGATCATCATGCCCGCCGTGGGCATGGCCACCGGCAGCCCAGCGGGGGCTGCCGTGAAAGACCAGAAAGAACATCCGAAAGCTGTAGAAGGCAGTCACAAACACGCCCAGCAACAGCATCCCATAGACCACGGATGTGGCCGCCAGATTAGAGGCGCTAACTGCCTCAATGATCATATCTTTTGAGTAAAACCCCGAGAAAAACGGCGCACCAATTAAGGCCAACGATCCCAGCAATGACACCGCCCAGGTAATGGGCATCTTCTTCCACAGACCGCCCATATTGCGGATGTCTTGATCATGATGCATGCCGATAATGACCGAGCCGGCTGCTAAAAATAAAAGTGCTTTGAAAAACGCATGGGTCATGAGGTGGAAAATTGCCACCGAGTAGGCGGAGGCGCCCAAGGCCACGGTCATGTAGCCCAGCTGCGACAGTGTCGAGTACGCCACCACGCGCTTGATGTCATTTTGCACGATGCCCAGAAAGCCCATAAACAGCGCCGTAATCGCACCGATGATTAAGACAAACGAGAGCGCGATATCACTTAATTCAAACAGCGGCGACATCCGGGCCACCATAAAAATTCCGGCGGTCACCATTGTGGCCGCATGAATCAGGGCGGAAATCGGGGTTGGGCCTTCCATCGAGTCCGGCAGCCAAACATGCAGCGGAAACTGTGCCGACTTGCCCATCGCGCCGATAAATAAGCAGATGCAGGCGACTGCCAAAAGCGGCCACTCCTGATCGGGCAGTAAGGTGATCGTTTTTCCAGCAAGCTCAGGCGCTGCGGCAAAGGTCGCGGCGTAGTCCAAAGAACCTGTTGCCGACAGCAGCAGGCCAATACCGAGAATAAAGCCGAAATCCCCAACCCGATTCACGAGAAACGCTTTCAGGTTGGCAATAATCGCAGTCGGCCGCGTATACCAAAATCCAATTAAGAGATAAGAGACTAAGCCCACCGCCTCCCAGCCAAAAAAGAGCTGCAGGAAGTTATTGCTCATCACCAGCATGAGCATGGCGAAGGTAAACAGCGAGATGTAGCTGAAAAAGCGCTGATAGCCTGGGTCATCGCGCATGTAGCCAATGGTGTAGACATGCACGGCAAGCGAGACCGATGTGACCACCACCATCATGGTGGCCGATAAGCTATCAATCAGAAAGCCCACCTCAAATCGCAGGCCTGCCACCACAGCCCAGGTGTAGACCGGCCCATTAAAGGTATTGCCCGACAGCACATCGGACAGCACCAGTAGGCTGGCTACTAAGGCCAGGGCAACACCCGAAATGGTGACCCAGTGCGCGCCTGCCCGGCCCACGAACCGGCCAAAAAGCCCGGCCACGATGGCCCCCAGCAGGGGGGCGAGCGGCACAAGGGAATACAGCAGCTTCATACCGCGCTAGCCTTTCAACTCATCAAGCTCTTCGACCTCAACCGTATTGAGATTACGAAAGAGCACCACAAGAATCGCCAGCCCGATTGCCGACTCCGCTGCCGCAACCGTCAGAATGAAGAACACAAAAATCTGGCCTGCGGCATCGCCGAGATAATGTGAAAAGGCGATGAAATTTATATTGACCGCCAGTAGCATCAGCTCAATGGCCATCAGCAGCACGATCAGATTCTTACGATTCATGAAAATACCGATCACCGAGATCGCAAAAAGAATCGCTCCAAGGGTTAGAAAATGCGCCAGTGTCAGCACCCTAGCTCCCCTTTCCCGGCGGGACTGACTCCGCTGCCCCGGGCTCTTGCGTCGCCGCCTTTGCCTTGATCACCGGCGCAACGCTCACCAGTCGCACACGATCGGCAGCCTTGACCTTGACCTGCTCGGCCGGGCTTTGAAACTTGGAGTCCTTACGCCGACGCAGTGTCAGCGCAATCGCTGCCACAATAGCCACCAGCAAAATCACGGCGGCGACCTGAAAGGCGTAGACATAGTCGGTATAAATCAGCCGCCCGAGCGCCCTCGTGTTGTCGAAGTTCGGCGGCAACGGTGCAACGGTCGCCTCCGGCACATTAAAGCTTCGAATCAGTACGGCCGACATCTCAAACACAATCAGGCCGCCGACGGGCGCTGCCACGCGCAGATTGGCCCAGAAGCCCTGACGCAGTTTCTCGAGATCAAAGTCCACCATCATGACGACGAATAAAAACAGCACCATGACGGCGCCCACATAGACCAGCACCAGGGTAATCGCCAGAAACTCCGCCCGCAGCAGCAGCCAAATGGCAGCCGCGCTAAAAAAGCTCAGTACCAGATAGAGCACTGCATGGACCGGGTTGCGGGCTGTGATCACCCGCAGGGCCGCAAAGACCAAAATCACGGCAAACGCATAAAACAAGGAGAGCGTGAGTTCTAGCATAGACATCCTAGCGGTAAGGCGCGTCGGCCTCCCGTGCAGCAGCGATCTCGTTTTCGTAACGATCCCCGACCGCCAGCAGCATTTCTTTTGTGAAATACAGATCTCCACGTTTTTCACCGTGGTATTCGTGAATCTGAGTCTCAACAATTGAATCTACCGGACAGCTCTCTTCACAAAAGCCGCAGAAGATACATTTCGTGAGATCAATGTCGTAGCGTGTGGTGCGGCGGGTGCCGTCCTCGCGAACCGTTGATTCAATCGTGATGGCCTGCGCTGGGCAGACCGCCTCGCAGAGTTTGCAAGCAATGCAGCGTTCTTCGCCATTCGGGTAGCGACGCAGCGCATGCAGACCACGAAAGCGCGGCGACATCGGGGTCTTTTCCTCGGGATACTGGATGGTGATCTTGCGGGCAAACAAATAGCGGCCTGTCAATGCCATGCCCCGCAGCATCTCCAGCAGCAGAAACGAACGTAGAAAATTAACGATGGTGCTCATTGGCGTCTCACCCCATCACCAGATCGACCAGGGCGTCTGCATCCAGGCCCCGACAACAACAAGCCAAATCAGCGTGACTGGGATAAAAATCTTCCAGCCAAGCCGCATGATTTGGTCATAGCGGTAGCGGGGAAACGAGGCCCGCATCCAGATAAATACGCTGACCACTAAAAACGCTTTCAGCCCAAGCCAGATCCAGCCGGGAATGAAATCCAAGGCGGCAATGGGTGCATCCCATCCGCCCAGGAACATGATGGCGGCCAGAGTCGAGAGCAGAATCATGTTGGCGTACTCCGCCAGAAAGAACACGGCAAATGCCATGCCGGAGTACTCCACCATATGGCCGGCCACGATCTCTGATTCGCCTTCCACAACATCAAAAGGGTGGCGATTGGTTTCCGCCACACTGGAAACAAAGTACACCACCGCCACAGGCAAAAGCGGCAGCCAGTTCCACGACAAGAAATTCAATCCGAGCTGCTCGGCAAACATGCCCTTTTGCTGGCCCACGACAATCTCGGTGAGATTTAGGCTTCCCGAGACCATCAGCACTGAGACCAAGGCAAAGCCAATTGCCAGCTCATACGAGACCATTTGTGCCGAGGCCCGCATCGCAGCCAAAAACGCGTATTTCGAATTCGAGGCCCAGCCCGCAAGAATGACGCCGTAGACCTCAATCGACGTAATGGCCAGCAGCAGCAGTAAGCCGGCGTTGATATTGGAGAGCACCACATCGGGCCCAAATGGAATCACGGCCCATGCGGCCATGGCCGGCATGATGGTCATGATCGGGCCCAAGATATACAGCCCGCGGCTCGCCTGGGCCGGCATGATGATTTCTTTGGTCAGCAGCTTTAACGCATCGGCGATCGGCTGCAGCAGTCCCAGCGGGCCGACACGATTGGGGCCAAGACGCACATGCATCCAGCCAATCAGCTTGCGCTCCCAGAGCGTGAGATAAGCAACGCAGGCCAGTATGGGCAGCACCACGGCAACGATCTTGATCAGCACCCATGCCACGGGCCAGGCCTCGCCCAGTAGCGAGATCCCCACCTGTTGAACGCCGTCCAAGAGCTCCTGCATCTAGGCAGTCTCCAGCTCAATGGGGCCGATCATCTCGCCCAGCTGCGCGCTAATCGGATGGGCAGCCGAGAGTCGGGCAACACCACGGGCCAGCCGAGTATCGGCGGCGACCTCTACGACGGCAGCGGCGCGGCCGGACTGCAGACATTTCACTTTGGATCCCACGGCAAGTCCCAGCCGATCGATCTCTGCTGGATGCATCAACAGCTTTGGCGAAGCACTGGCCCGGGTCTGCTGAAGGGCCTCGGCATGTCGACTCACGCTGTCAGCGCGATAGATGGGCACATCAGCAAGCCGAACCAGCCCTGCCCTGCCCTTAACGGCAAGGGGTTCGGCAGACTGCGGAGGCATGGGACTGGCAGAAAGATTCATCACGATTTCACCCAGCGTGGCATGCCCAATCACTGACTGACGAATGTCTTCCGAAGACTCCGCATCAAAGCCCTCGAGCTCAAGCAGATTGCCCAGTACCCGCAGCACCTTCCATCCCGGCCGTGCCTCACCCAGCGGCCGCACCACCGCCTGCGTAGTCTGGGCCCGGCCCTCGCAATTGATATACGTGCCCGAGGTCTCGGTATAGGGCGCAATCGGCAGCATTACATCGGCATACTCCATTAGCCCATCTTTAAATGCAGACAGTCCCACCACAAATTTCGCCTGCGACAACGCCACACCGGCCTGATGGGGATTGCCACAGTCCATCAGCGGATCAATATTCACCAGCACATAGGCCTCGGCTGCGGAGGCAAACATGCTGGCCGCATCGAGCCCGCCTTGCAGGGGCCGGGCCTTGGCCAAGTAGCCGCCAACACCGTTGCCACCTTCAACAGTAAATCCTAATCGGCAGCCCAAGGCATCAGCGATCATCTGCGCAAAGCCCCAGATCGCGGCAGCGTTCGAATGGGCAAGCACACTGTTGCCCAAAAAGATTGCAGCCTTTTCATTCGGCTCAGAGGACTCCGCCAGCATCTGTACGATGGCCTTGCTCTGGGGGCTGGGCTGAATTGACTTCAGCGCATCGGGCAGCGGCAATGATTTCATACTGAGTGCTGCGGCGGCCATCTCAGCGACCGACGGACCCCAGTCAGCGGGCGAGACCACCCACTGCTGCGCGATCGGCATCAATAAATCTTCAGCACTCGCATGCAGCGTTGCGATGCGGGCACCATGGCGCACTGCCTGACGCAGACGATGGGCAAGCAGCGGCTGATCTTGGCGCAGGAATGCACCAATCAGCAACGCCCGATCAAGCTGGCTGACCTGCGCAAGGGTGAGTCCTAGCGTTGGCACACCGCTGAATTGCTGATCAAAGCCGGCCTGGCCAAGCCGCGGGCGAAAATCAATCGCGTCACTCTTTAGGCCGCGCGTCAGCTGTGCCGCCAGCGTCATTTCCTCGAGCGTGCTGTTGGGTGACATCAGCGTGCGAACATGCTGGGGGCCATGCGAGGCAGCCGCACGCAGAGACTGAGCAACCTTCGCAAGGGCCTCCTCCCAGCCGGCCTCATGCCATCGGCCATCGGCGCCACGCATCATTGGGTGTGTTAAACGGTCGTGGCTATTAAGCCCCTCATAACTGAAACGGTCCCGATCCGAGATCCAGCATTCGTTGATGGCCTCGTTATCCATTGGAACAACACGTTTGACCTGGTTGTTCTTTGACTGCACCACGATGTTGGCGCCGATGCTGTCCAAAGGGCTTATCGAGCGCTTGCGCGAGAGCTCCCAGGTCCGGGCGGAATAACGAAACGGTTTGCTGGTCAACGCGCCAACGGGGCAGACATCAATCATGTTTCCGGAGAGTTCGCTCTCAATGGCATTGCCCACAAAGGACATGATCTCGGAGTGCTCACCCCGGCCGGCCATGCCAAGCTCCATTACGCCGGCAATCTCCTGGCCAAACCGTACGCATCGGGTGCAATGGATGCAGCGGCTCATTTCTTCAGCAGAAATCAGCGGCCCCATAGGCTTATGGAATACCACCCGCTTCTCTTCGGTATACCGCGATGCCGACGGGCCATAGCCCACCGCTAAGTCCTGCAGCTGACACTCACCACCCTGGTCGCAGATCGGGCAATCCAGCGGGTGATTGATCAACAGAAATTCCATTACGCTTTTCTGCGCTGTCTTTGCCTTTGACGAGACAGTGAAGACCCGCATGCCTGGGGTCACCGGCGTGGCGCATGCCGGCAGGGCCTTGGGTGCCTTTTCCACTTCAACCAAACACATGCGGCAATTCGCCGCGATCGAGAGCTTCTTGTGATAGCAGAAATGCGGCACATATAAGCCCAGCTTATTGGCAGCATCCATCACCATGCTGCCTTCAGGCACTTCAACTTTCTGGCCGTCGACTTCGAGTTCAATCATCAGACCGTGTCTCCTACCAGGCATCGCTTGTGCACGATGTGATGCTCAAATTCAGCCCGGAAATGTTTCAAAAAGGCCCGCACCGGCATCGCGGCGGCATCGCCCAGGGCACAGATGGTGCGGCCCATGATATTTCCGGCAACCTCATCGAGCTTGGCCAAGTCCTCTGGGCTGCCCTGGCCCTTTTCGATCCGATTGACCATACGCCATAGCCAGCCGGTGCCCTCGCGGCAGGGGGTGCACTGGCCACATGACTCTTCATAATAAAAATACGACAAACGCAGCAAGCAGCGGACCATACAGCGCGTCTCATCCATCACGATGACGGCGCCTGAGCCCAACATCGAGCCGGCCTTCGCGATCGCGTCGTAATCCATGTCGGTCGCCATCATGATCTCTGCCGGCAACACCGGCATCGAGGAGCCGCCGGGAATCACCGCCTTTAAACGCTTGCCGTCTCGCATGCCGCCGGCCAGCTCCAGCAGCTTCGCAAACGGCGTGCCCAGGGGAATTTCGTAATTGCCGGGCCGCTCGACATCGCCCGAGATGGAGAAGACCTTGGTGCCGCCGTTGTTGGGTTTGCCCACTTCAAGATAGGCCTGGCCACCGTTTCGAATAATCCAAGGTACAGCCGCAAATGTCTCGGTGTTGTTAATCGTGGTGGGCTTACCGTAAAGGCCAAAACTTGCGGGAAAGGGTGGCTTAAAGCGTGGCTGGCCCTTTTTGCCCTCCAGTGATTCAAGCAGTGCGGTTTCTTCCCCGCAGATGTAGGCGCCATAGCCATGATGGGCCTGCAGCTCAAAGGAAAATCCGCTGCTGAGAATGTTTTCGCCAATCAATCCCGCAGCACGCGCCTCATCCAGAGCCTGCTCAAAGCGCTCATAGACTTCCCAGATCTCCCCGTGAATATAGTTATAACCGCGGGTCACGCCCATGGCATAGGCCGCAATCGCCATGCCCTCGATCACGATATGCGGGTTGTAGCGCAGGATGTCGCGGTCTTTAAATGTGCCCGGCTCGCCTTCGTCAGAGTTGCAGACGAGATACTTCTGAATCGGCAGCTTGGCGGGCATAAAGCTCCACTTCAGGCCGGTAGGAAATCCAGCGCCGCCGCGGCCCCGCAGGCCCGAGGCCTTGATCTCGGCAATGACCTCTTCAGGCTTCATGGTCCGCACGACTTTCTTTAAGGCCTCATAGCCGCCGCGCGCAACGTAATCCTTTAAGCGCCAGCCATCGGGAGTCAGGCCCGCCAAAATCTGTGGCGAGATGTGACGGCCGTGAAAGCAGGTATCAATCAACGGAATCTCAGGTGCTCCCACTATCGGCCTCCCTCGGGTCGTGATGTGCTGCTTTGTGCTTCGCTCCGCAGCTCATTGAGCAAGGCATCGATCCGATCCTCAGACATCCAGCTACACATCCGGTGATTGTTGACCAGCATCACGGGCGCATCACCGCAGGCGCCCATGCATTCGCCTTCTTTTAAAGTAAAGAGCCCATCTGCGGTGGTCTCATTAAATCCGATTCCCAGCTTCGCTTTCAGCGTCTCTGCCGCATGATTGGCATTGCGCAGCGCGCAGGGAAGGTTGGTGCAGACCGTCAGCTTGAACCGACCCGTCGGTGTGAGGTCGTACATGTTGTAAAACGTGGCAGCCTCATGAACCGCGATCGGCGGCATGCCGAGATAGGCGGCCACTTCGGCCTCGACCTCGGGAGATACCCATCCCACCTCGCGCTGGGCAATGGTCAACGCCGACATCACCGCGGACTGCCGCTGATCTGCCGGATATTTCGCAATCTCACGGTCAATTTTTTTATAGGCCTCGGCCGACAGCACGGGGCCGCTGGGCCGCTCGGATAACGACAGCTGCACGCTCATCGATCAATTTCCCCAAACACAATATCTTGGGTGCCGATGATGGTCACCACATCGGCAATCATGTGGCCACGCGACATTTCATCGAGCCCCTGAAGATGGGCAAAACCCGGCGCGCGAATCTTCAGCCGATACGGCTTATTGGCGCCATCAGAGACCAAATAGATTCCAAACTCGCCCTTGGGATGCTCAACGGCTGCGTAGCATTCACCCTCCGGCACATGAAAGCCTTCTGTGAAGAGCTTGAAATGGTGAATCAACTCTTCCATGTTTGACTTCATATTCAGCCGTGCCGGCGGCGCGACCTTGTGGTTATCGGTCATCACGCTGCCGGGATTTTCGCGTAGCCATTTCACGCACTGGGCAATGATGCGATTACTCTGGCGCATCTCCTCGACACGCACCAGATAGCGGTCGTAGCAATCGCCTTCCTTGCCCACGGGAATATCAAAGTCCATGCGGTCATAGACCTCATAGGGCTGATGCTTGCGCAGATCCCAGGCAATGCCAGAGCCCCGCAGCATCGGGCCGGTAAATCCCATCTGCTTGGCCCGCTCGGGCGTGACCACGCCAATGCCGACCAGGCGCTGCTTCCAGATGCGGTTATCGGTCAGCAGGGTCTCGTATTCATCGATACAACCCGGGAAGCGGCGGGTGAAATCTTCGATAAAGTCCAGCAGACTGCCCTGCCGATTTTCATTCAAACGCTGGGCAGCGCCATCGGAACGCTTACGGTTGGCGATGTATTGGGGCATCTGATCAGGCAGATCACGGTACACACCGCCCGGCCGATAGTAGGCCGCATGCATACGGGCGCCGGAGACCGCCTCATAGCAGTCCATCAGATCCTCGCGCTCCCGAAAGGCGTACAGAAATACCGCCATCGCGCCGACATCCAGGCCATGGGCGCCAATCCAAAGCAGATGATTCAAAACTCGTGTGATCTCATCAAACATCACGCGGATGTACTGGGCACGCAGTGGCACCTCGACACCGAGCAGCTTTTCAATGGCCATCACATAGGCATGCTCGTTGGCCATCATCGAGACATAATCCAGCCGGTCCATATAGGGCACCGACTGTAAAAAGGTTTTTTGCTCGGCAAGCTTTTCGGTACCCCGATGCAGCAGTCCGATATGCGGGTCGGCCCGCTGGACGACTTCGCCATCGAGCTCGAGCACCAGACGCAGCACCCCGTGGGCCGCCGGATGCTGGGGGCCAAAGTTCAGGGTGTAGTTCTTAATGTCTGCCAAGTTCTGTCGCCCTATTGCGCAATAAAGCCGCCGTAGTTTTCCTCACGTCGAACACGTGGCACCTGATCGCGCGGCTCGATGGTCACCGGCTGATAGATGACCCGTTTCTGCTCCGGGTCATAGCGCATCTCGACATAGCCCGACACCGGGAAGTCTTTGCGAAACGGATGGCCTACAAAACCGTAATCCGTCAGGATGCGGCGCAGATCATCATGGCCTTCAAACACGATGCCATAGAGATCAAAGGCCTCCCGCTCATACCATCCGGCTGCCGTCCAGATTGGCGTGGCCGAGGCCACCACCGGAAAATCATCATCGGGACAAAAGACCCGTAGGCGAAGCCGTTGATTCAGTTCCACCGACAGCAAATGCAGCACCACCGCAAACCGCGGACCCTCATGGCCACCCTCACGGTAATCCCGATAGTCCATGCCACAGAGATCGACCAGCGTGTCGAATCGCAGCTCAGACTCATCGCGCAGGCTGCGCAGTATGTCTAGATATTGATCGGCATGCACCGAGACTGTGGTCTCGTCTAAGGCCTGCCAGCAGGAGACGATTCGGCCGCCAAGTCGGCGCTCAATCACGGTTTGGAGTTCGGACATTCGGCTAGCTCCTGGCGATCGTGTTGGTGCGCCGAATCTTGTTTTGCAGCTGAATAATGCCGTAGATCAAGGCCTCAGCCGTTGGCGGGCAGCCCGGCACATAGATATCCACCGGCACAATCCGATCGCAGCCCCTGACCACAGAGTAGCTGTAGTGGTAGTAGCCTCCACCGTTTGCACAAGAACCCATCGAGATCACCCAGCGTGGCTCGGGCATCTGGTCGTAGACCTTGCGCAGTGCGGGCGCCATTTTGTTGCACAGTGTCCCCGCAACAATCATTAAGTCGGACTGCCGGGGGCTTGGCCGAAAGACCACACCAAAACGATCCAGGTCATAACGCGAAGCGCCCGCATGCATCATTTCCACTGCGCAGCAGGCCAGGCCGAAGGTCATGGGCCACAGCGAACCTGTCCGCGTCCAATTGATGATGGTGTCGGCCGATGTGGTGATAAATCCCTGCTTAAAGACGCCGTCAATTGCCATTGCTGGTTTGCCCCTTTATTCCCAATCCAGTGCGCCCTTCATCCACTCGTAGATGAAGCCCAGCACAAGAATGGTCAGAAATAACATCATCGACATGAAACCGAAAAAGCCAATGTCTTTTAGCGCAACGGCCCAAGGGAAAAGAAAGGCGATCTCGAGGTCAAACAGAATGAATAGGATGGCGACGAGGTAGTACCGCACATCGAACTGCAGCCGCGCATCTTCAAAGGCCTCAAAGCCGCACTCATACGGCGAGAGTTTTTCGGCGTCAGGACGGCTCGGGCCCAGCACTTTGCCGACCGACATCGACGCCAGGCCGATGGCCCCGCCGACCAGAATGAACATTAATACCGGTAGGTATTCTTCTAAATTCACGCCTCGTGTTCCCCGGGCAAGTGTTTGTTCTATCTTTTTGGTGCCGACGGCGAGACTCGAACTCGCACAGCTTGCGCCACTGCCCCCTCAAGACAGCGTGTCTACCAATTTCACCACGTCGGCCTTAAAAGCTCCCTAAAACTGAGTCTACCTGACTGCGACAACTTTTTTGATTTCACCCTACTTTTTAGCTCCCGAATCAGCAGGCGCACCCGGCACCTGCGAGGCCGCAGGCGTGCCTGCAGGCGCGGGTGATGCCGGCGGTGCTGCAGGCACCTCGGATGTGTTTTGCATGACACTGCCCCCACCTGCTGGCTGACGGGCCTGCGTTGCGAGATACGACAACGCAAGGGTCGCAATAAAAAATATTGTCGCGAGTACGGCAGTTGTTCGGCTTAAAAAATTCGATGAGCCCGTGGCGCCAAATAAGCTGCCCGATGTGCCCGACCCGAAGGCTGCGCCCATATCCGCGCCCTTACCCTGCTGCAGTAAGACCAAGACAATGATGCCAATCGCCGACAAGACCTGCAGCGTTAACACCAGATTCATCAACCATCCCATAGCCGTTTCCTTTTACTGACCCGACATCGCACAGGCGATATCGAAAAATTCTTTTGCCTCAAGTGAGGCGCCGCCCACCAGGGCACCATCAACATCCGGCTGGGCCGCCAGGGCCGCTGCCGAAGCCGCCTTCACACTACCGCCATACAGCAGCCGAATCTGCGCTGCAGCCTGCGCATCAATTTCGGACAGTGTTCTCCGAATCGCCGCATGCATCTCTTGGGCCTGCTCGGGCGTTGCGCTGCGGCCCGTACCAATCGCCCAAATGGGCTCATAGGCAAACACCGCATGGCGTAAGAGCGCCTTGGACTGCAGGGCCTGCGCGACCTGCCGGACCTGCAGGCAGACAGACGCCACTGCCTTGCCACTGTCACGAATCTGAAGCGACTCGCCCACGCAAATCAGAGGAACCAGGCCTGCATCGGCCAATGCCACCGCCTTTGCGGCAACCACTGCGTCGGTCTCAGCATGTCGGGCCCGACGCTCTGAATGCCCGACAAGCGAAAACTGGGCCTCAAAATCCTGCAGCATTGCCACCGAGAACTCCCCAGTAAATGCGCCGGAGGCCTCCGCTGAGACGTCCTGGCTGCCCCAGCCGACCGAGTGGCCAGATAGCCGCACCATGCTCTGAAAGAGATAGGGTGCGGGCACGGCAACTGCGCATTGCGCCACCGGACGGCCCGCACTGGCCTCCAGCAGGCCAAGCAGTTCTGACAGCAGGGCCTCGTTGGCCGAAAGCCCGCCGTTCATCTTCCAGTTGCCGACCACCCAGGGCGATCGCTGCACTGCAGCAGAGTTTAGCATCAGGCTGCCGGGGTGGTCGCTCCGCCCGGGGCTGCCTCTGCCGCTGCTGGCGCCTCCAAGAGGGCCTTCATCGACAGCCGCAGGCGGCCCTTGTCATCGGCCTCAAGGACCTTGACCCGAATGGACTGGCCCTCTTTTAGGTAATCGGAGACCTGATTCACACGCTCATTGGCAATCTGCGAGATATGCAGCAGACCATCTTTGCCCGGCAGGACGGAGACAATGGCACCGAACTCCAGAAGGCGCAGTACGGTGCCGTCATAGACCTTGCCCACCTCGACCTCTGCGGTGAGTTCTTCGATGCGCTTTTGCGCCGCCCGTGCGGCATCGGCTGTTGTTGCGGCAATCGTAATCGAGCCGTCTTCCGAGATGTCAATCGTGGTGCCGGTCTCTTCGGTAATGGCGCGAATCGTTGCGCCGCCCTTGCCGATCACATCACGGATGCGCTCCGGATTGATCTTCATGGTGTAGAGCCGCGGCGCGAACTCAGAGAGTTCCTCGCGCGCGTGATCCAGGGTGGCCTTCATTTTTCCAAGAATATGCATGCGGCCATCGCGGGCCTGCGCCAGCGCAACCTGCATGATTTCCTTGGTGATGCCTTGAATCTTGATGTCCATCTGCAGTGCTGTCACGCCCTGCTCTGTGCCGGCGACCTTGAAATCCATATCGCCTAAGTGATCCTCATCACCCAGGATATCGGTCAGTACAGCGAATCGGCCACCTTCTTTGATGAGTCCCATCGCAATGCCCGCCACATGGGCCTTTAGCGGCACGCCCGCATCCATCAGCGCCAGACATCCACCGCAGACCGAGGCCATCGATGAAGAGCCGTTGGACTCTGTAATTTCGGAGACCACGCGCATGGAGTAGGCGAACTCTTCTGGGCTGGGCAGTACGGCAACCAAGGCCCGCTTGGCAAGCCGGCCGTGGCCAATCTCGCGACGCTTGGGGGATCCGACCCGGCCGGTCTCACCGGTGGCAAACGGCGGCATGTTGTAGTGAAGCATGAAGCGATCACGGTACTCACCTGCCAAGGCATCGATAATTTGCTCGTCACGTGTGGTGCCCAGCGTGGCCACAACCAGGGCCTGGGTTTCGCCACGCGTAAAAAGGGCGGTGCCGTGGGTTCTGGGCAATACGCCAGTACGAATTGAAATCGGCCGCACTGTGCGCGTATCGCGGCCATCGATGCGGGGCTCGCCATTCAGAATCTGCGAACGCACCACATTGGCCTCGATGGAAAATAGCGTCTCGGAGACGAGATTGCCGTCCACGGATTTGCCTGCGGCTGCCGACTCCTCGGCGATCTTCGCCTCGATCTCTGCGTAAATGGTTTTCAGCTTCTGGGAGCGCTCCTGCTTGTTACGCATGCCATAGGCTTCACGAAGCGGCGCCTCAGCTAAGGATTTGACGCGGGAAATCAGGGCCTCGTCTTTCTCGGCGGGCTTCCAGTCCCACTCAGGCTTGCCGGCCTTCTCGACCAAGCGATTGATCGCGGCAATCGCGAGCCGGCCCTGCTCATGACCAAACACAACACCACCGAGCATGACTTCCTCGGACAGCTGCTGCGCCTCGGACTCCACCATCAAGACTGCGGACTCGGTGCCCGAGACCACGAGGTCCATCTGCGAGACCTTCAGCTGTGAGGCCGTGGGATTGAGCACGTACTGGCCATCGATGTAGCCGACACGGGCCGCACCGATGGGGCCATTAAACGGCACACCCGAGATGGCCATTGCAGCCGACGCGCCAATCATCGCGGGGATATCGGGGTCGATCTCTGGGTTAAGCGACAGCACGGTGCAGACCACCTGCACTTCATTGTAAAAGCCATCGGGAAATAGCGGCCGCAGGGGCCGATCGATAAGCCGGCAGGTCAGGATTTCTTTTTCGGATGGACGGCCCTCACGCTTGAAAAATCCGCCGGGAATTTTTCCCGCCGCGTAGGTCTTTTCCATGTAATCCACCGTCAGGGGGAAGAAATCCTGGCCGGGTTTAGCGCTCTTGGCGGCAACGACGGTCGCCAAGACGATCGTATCTTCGACATTGACAATCACCGCGCCTGAGGCCTGGCGGGCAATCTCACCCGTTTCTAAAATGACCTTGTGCTGGCCGTACTGGAACTCTTCTTTTGCAATATTGAACACGACGCTTCCTTCTCTCTCTCAGTCAACATTCACTTGGATAAATCGGCCACAAAAAATGCCCGCGCGGCAAAACCGGGCAGGCATTTTCTTTGGAGTTTGCATCAGACGGGGCAGCGGAATCGCAGGGTGTTGAGTCCCAACCTTATTTCCGCAGGCCCAGACGCTCGATCAGGGTCCGATAGCCCTGAACATCGGTGCGCTTCAGGTAATCCAGAAGCTTTCGACGCCGGCTCACCATCTTCAGCAGGCCACGACGGGAGTGGTGGTCTTTGGCGTGGTTTTTAAAATGGTCGGTGAGGTCATTGATGCGAGCGGTTAAGAGCGCGACCTGCACCTCAGGACTTCCGGTGTCGTTTTTGGCGCGCTGGTACTGCGCCATGATTTCAGGCTTATTTAACGTGGCGACGGGCATGTGAATCTCCTGTAGATGCCTTGGGACTTGCGGCCGGGCCTGCCAGGGCCCGCCGTGCTGGGGTCGCTTTTCAGCAACGCATTGAACTATAAAGGAAATTTACCCCACATGCCAGGGGCCCGGGGCCGGCCGTTGGGCTGCCCTGTCAGATGAGCTGCGGATTGAGCTTCTCGGCCCGGCTCTCCAGCTTATTCAGGGCATTCAGGTAGGCCTTGGCCGATGCGACCACGATGTCTGGATCTGCCCCCACGCCATTAACGATGCGACCGGCCTTGGAAAGCCGCATGGTCACTTCGCCTTGGGACTGTGTGCCCGTGGTGATCGCGTTCACGGAAAAAAGCAGGAGCTCCGAGCCACTGCCGACCCGGGACTCGATCGCGTTGACGGTGGCATCGACCGGGCCGTTGCCCTGGCCTTCAGCCGCAATCTCTTCCCCCTGGACCGAGAAAACCACCCGCGCCTGAGGGCGCTCCCCGGTCTCCGAGCGCTGAGAAAGCGATAAAAATCGGTAACGCTCCTGGGCATGCTCAAGCGACTCGCCTGAGACCAGGGCCTGCAGGTCCTCGTCAAAGATCTCGGACTTTCGATCGGCCAGATCCTTAAAGCGGCTAAAGGCCTCATTGAGTTCCTGCTCAGAATCAAACTCAATGCCCAGATCGATGAGCCGCTGCTTAAAGGCATTACGGCCCGACAGCTTGCCCAACGAGATCTTGTTGGCCGACCAGCCCACATCCTGGGCCCGCATGATTTCGTAGGTCTCACGGTGCTTTAAAACACCGTCTTGGTGAATACCGGACTCATGGGCAAACGCATTCGCGCCCACCACCGCCTTGTTCGGCTGCACGGGATAGCCCGTAATCTGCGACACCAGTCGGGAGCTGGCCAGAATCTGGGTGGAATCAATCTGGGTATCGCACTTGAACACATCCTGGCGGACCTTCACCGCCATGACGATCTCTTCGAGGCTGGCGTTTCCGGCACGCTCACCAAGGCCATTGATCGTGCACTCCACCTGACGCGCGCCATTGAGCACCGCCGATAAAGAGTTGGCAACTGCCATGCCCAGATCGTTATGGCAGTGGGCCGACCAGACCACACGATCAGCGCCCGGGGTCCGTGCGATGAGCTGACGAAACCATTCACCAATCACGCCGGGCACGCTGTAGCCCACCGTATCCGGCACGTTGATGGTCTTGGCACCGGCCTTAATCACTTCACCAAAGATGTGCACAAGAAAATCAAGGTCGCTGCGAATCGCATCTTCTGCCGAGAACTCCACATCATCGGTATATTCCCGCGCCAGCCGAACGCCCTGCACCGCCGCCTCCACGACTTGATCGGGATGCAGTCGCAGCTTTTTTTCCATATGGATTGGGCTTGTCGCGATGAAGGTATGGATTCTGCCCTTGGCAGCCGGACGAATCGCTTCACCGGCGGCACGGATATCCTTCTCTGAAACCCGCGCCAGCGAGCAGACGGTACTGGACTTAATGGTTTCCGCAATGGCGCGAATCGCATCGAAATCCCCAGGACTTGAGGCGGCAAAGCCCGCCTCAATCACGTCGACCCGCAGCCGCTCCAGCTGCCGGGCGATACGAATCTTTTCATCCTTGGTCATGGATGCGCCTGGGCTTTGCTCCCCGTCGCGCAAGGTGGTGTCGAAAATAATCAATCGGTCAGTCATATCGCGGTGTCCTTTGCAGTCCTAGTCATCCCAAACGCAGCGCAGTTCCACGAGCTTTGCCGGGGCAGTTATTTCTTTGAGGGGTCTGACGATTATTTTTCCGGCGCAGACCATGCCGGTGGGGGTCGAGTGTTAGCGCCCGAGGCGCAGTCGACCTAGGAGACAAAGCAGAGCGGGGGCAGAGAAAAAGCGTAAGGATTGCATGAAAGAGACTATAAATCCTTTTGATCGGGCTCTGCAAATAGCTCGACCTTCTCGCCGCGGGCCTTTCGCCAAAAAAACAACAGCCAGCCCGAGAGCCCATAGGCCAGCATCAACAAGAACAACAGGCTCGGAGGATCCTGTGAAATCAGCACCAGGCCCAGGGCGACCAGAAAAATTACGGCGTACGGGACACTGCGCCGGAGATTGAGATCTTTGAAGCTATAAAACGGCACACTCGAGACCATGGATAGGCCCGCATAGACTGCGACTGTCCAGGAGACCCAGCGTAAATCCGCAGCGGAATAATCAATCCATCGGGTCTCGCGAAGATCTGTTGCTACCCAGACCAGCCCTGCGAGCAATGCGGCGGCGGCCGGACTTGGCAGCCCCTGAAAAAATCGCTTATCGACAATCGTGATGTTGGTATTAAATCGGGCCAGTCGCAATGCGGCACCCGCCACATAGACAAAGGCAGCAAGCCAGCCGAACTTCCCGAGGCTCTGCAACGACCACATATAAATAATCAATGCGGGGGCTGCGCCAAAGGCCACCATATCCGCGAGGCTGTCGTATTGGGCGCCAAAATCCGAGGTGGTATTGGTCAGCCGGGCCACGCGCCCATCCAGGCTGTCGAGTACCATGGCCACAAAGATTGCAATCGCTGCCTCAGTAAACCGGCCATGCATGGCCTGAACAATGGCAAAAAATCCCGCAAAGAGGCAGCCCGTGGTGAACAGATTGGGCAGCAGGTAGATGCTGGTGCGGCGGCGTGGCAGTCGTTGATTCATGATGGTTTTACTCGCGATCCGATTCCAATTCAGCCGCTGACCATCGCGGCATTACCAGCGGGCCAAGGCGGTTGAGTGGGCGTAGACCTTGTCTCCCACAGAGACTAACGCCTGCGTGCCGGGTGGGCAATAGACATCCACCCGCGAACCGAAACGGATAAACCCATAGCGGGCGCCGCGTAAAAGGCTATCTCCCGGCTTCACGTAACAGAGAATTCTGCGCGCAACCAGGCCAGCAATCTGAATACAGGTCAGGCGCCGGCCCTGTGGATCCTCGATCACCATAGCACTGCGCTCGTTTTGCTCAGATGCCTTATCGATTGCCGCATTAAAAAAAGCGCCTGGAAAATATTGCACATCCATAACGCGGCCCTGAATCGGCGCGCGGTTGGAGTGCACATTAAACACATTCATAAACACGCTGATCTTTAAGGACTCCTGGCCAGTGATGGGATCGGTGGCCTTCCCCACGACGACGATACGGCCGTCGGCCGGCGATGTAATCAGGCCCTCACCGACTGGCGGCGTACGCGCAGGATCGCGAAAGAACTGGATCACAAAGACCGCGACCAGCCACAGCAACACCGCAATCACGTTCCAGTCCAGCCAAGTCGCCACGAAGGCCAGGCCGACGGTGAGGCCCACAAACGGCCAGCCCTCACGGGCAATGATCGGGTGGGGATAAAGACGAACGTCGTCTGCGGCCATCAGTTACGGGACTGATCCACCAGCCGGTTGGCCTTGATCCACGGCATCATCGCCCGCAGCTTCTCGCCGACTTGCTCAATCGGATGCTGCGCAGTCAGACGGCGGCGCGATAGGAGTGTCGGTGCACCTGCACGATTTTCGAGAATGAACTCTTTGGCATATTCACCCGTCTGGATTCGGGTCAGGGCCTCGCGCATGGCCTGCTTGGTCTGCTCGGTCACCACCTTGGGGCCTGTCACGTATTCGCCAAACTCGGCGTTGTTGGAAATCGAATAGTTCATGTTGGCGATTCCGCCTTCGTAGATCAGATCCACGATGAGTTTGAGCTCATGCAGGCACTCAAAGTACGCCATCTCCGGCGCATAGCCTGCCTCGACCAGGGTCTCAAAGCCCGCCTTAATCAGCTCGACAGTGCCACCGCAGAGCACGGCCTGCTCACCAAAGAGATCGGTCTCGGTCTCTTCACGAAAGTTGGTTTGAATAATTCCGGCCTTGCCGCCGCCGATGGCGCTTGCGTACGACAGCGCGATCGCCCGGGCATTGCCGGTGGTGTCCTGATGAATGGCAATCAGACACGGCACACCGCCGCCCTGGGCATAGGTGGAACGGACCGTATGGCCGGGCGCCTTGGGCGCAATCATGATCACATCCAAATCGGCGCGGGGCGACACTTGGCCGTAATGCACATTAAATCCATGGGCAAAAGCAAGCGCTGCATTTTGCTTAATTACCGGTGCAATCTCTGCCGCGTAGACTGCAGCGATATGCTCATCGGGCATCAGCAGCATGACAACATCGGCATCTTTGACCGCATCTTTAATTTCTGCCGCCTTCAGTCCCGCCTTTTCAACTTTCGCCCAGCTGGGCCCGCCTTTGCGCACGCCGACCACCACATTGCAGCCGCTATCGTTTAAGTTCTGGGCATGGGCATGGCCCTGCGAGCCATAGCCGATGATGGCAATCTTTTTGCCTTTGATCAGCGCCAGATCGGCGTCTTTGTCATAGAAAACATTCATGTTGTATTCCTTGTCGAAATAAAAGAATGGCCGCTAAGCCTTAAGCACCCGATCTCCACGGGCAATGCCGGAGCAGCCGGTTCTCACGGTCTCCAGGATGCTGCCTTCCTCGAGGGCCTCGATAAAGGCATCCAACTTACTGCTGTCACCGGTAAGCTCCACGGTGTAGGTCTTCTCGGTGACATCGATGATGCGGCCACGAAAAATATCGGCCATCCGCTTCATTTCTTCGCGCTCTTTGCCTACTGCCCGAACCTTGATCAGCATCAGCTCCCGCTCGATGTAGGGGTTCTCGATCAGATCGACGACCTTGACTACCTCCACCAGACGATTCAAATGCTTCGTAATTTGCTCAATCGTGTCATCCGATCCGACCGTCGAGATGGTCATGCGCGAGAGGGACTGGTCCTCGGTGGGCGCCACCGTGAGGGTCTCAATGTTGTAGGCCCGGGCCGCAAAAAGATCGACCACACGCGATAAGGCGCCGGGCTCGTTTTCCAGAAGAATTGAAATGATATGTCTCATATTGGGCTCCTAGAGGTCCTCGGAGCCGAGCAGCATGTCGGTCAGCCCTTTTCCGGCTTGCACCATCGGCCAGACGTTTTCTTCCTGATCGGTGATGAAGTCCATAAACACCAGACGATCTTTCATCTTAAAGGCCTCGCGTAATGCAGGCTCCACATCGGCGGGCTTGTGGATCTGCATGCCCACATGGCCATAGGCCTCGGCAAGTTTCACAAAATCCGGCAGCGAATCCATATACGACTCTGCATATCGGCTCTCGTACTCAATCTCCTGCCACTGCCGCACCATGCCGAGATAGCGATTGTTCAAATTCACGACCTTCACCGGCAGACGATATTGCTGGCAGGTGGAGAGCTCCTGAATACACATTTGTATTGAGCCTTCGCCGGTGATGCAGGCGACTTCCGCTTCCGGATGGGCCAGCTTGACGCCCATGGCATAGGGAAGGCCCACGCCCATCGTGCCCAGGCCGCCAGAGTTGATCCAGCGGCGGGGATGATCAAACTTGTAATACTGCGCAGCGAACATCTGGTGCTGGCCGACATCCGAGGTCACAAAGGCCTCGCCCTTGGTGACTTCCCAGAGCTTTTCCACCACGTACTGGGGCTTGATGACATCGCCATTTTGTTTGTAGCGAAGGCAATCGCGCTTGCGCCACTCTTCAATCTGGGCCCACCAGGGTGCAATTGTTTTGCGATCGGGGCCATGGCCCGCGGCAATGGCCTCTTTGATTTGCGCAATCATTTCGCGCATCACTTCACCCACATCACCCACAATCGGCACATCCACCTTCACCCGCTTGGATATGGAAGAGGGATCAATATCGACATGGATGATCTTGCGTGGATTTTGTGCGAAGTGTTTGGGATTGCCGATCACGCGATCATCAAATCGAGCGCCGATGCCCACCAGCACATCACAGTGCTGCATGGCCATGTTGCACTCATAGGTGCCATGCATGCCCGGCATGCCGAGAAACTTCGGGTTCGTGGCGGGATAGGCGCCTAGGCCCATCAGCGTATTGGTGCAGGGATAGCCAAGTAAGTCCACCAGTTCACGGAGTTCCTTCGAGGCGTTGCCGAGAATAATCCCGCCGCCGGTGTAAACCATCGGCCGCTCGGCCGACAAAATTAACTGAACCGCTTTTTTGATCTGGCCGGAATGGCCCTTCACCACGGGGTTGTAAGACCGCATGGTGACTTCTTTGGGATAGTCGAACTTACAACGATTGCGGGTAATGTCCTTCGGGATATCCACGAGCACGGGGCCGGGCCGGCCCGTGCGGGCGAGGTGAAAGGCCTTTTTGATCGTGATGGCCAGATCTTTCACATCCTTGACAAGAAAATTATGTTTCACGCACGGCCGCGTGATGCCCACGGTATCGCACTCCTGGAATGCATCCAGGCCAATCGCATGGGTCGGCACCTGGCCGGAGAGGATCACCATGGGAATGGAATCCATGAAGGCCGTGGCAATTCCGGTAACCGCATTGGTGACCCCGGGTCCACTGGTGACCAGGGCAACGCCGACACTCTCGGTCGCGCGGGCATAGGCATCCGCAGCATGAACGGCCGCCTGCTCATGGCGCACCAGGATGTGCTTGAATTTGTCTTGCTTGTAAATTTCGTCGTAGATGTAGAGGACGGCCCCGCCGGGGTATCCGAAGATGTGATCCACCTGCTCTTCATGCAGGCAGCGCACGACGATTTCTGCGCCGGTAATTTCCATAGGTTGTTGGTCCTATCAAGATCCAGTGATCCTTACCCGCCGGCACCACCCGCGCTCCGTGTGGAGTCGGCGATGCAGGCCTTGAGCAAGGGCTTTGAGTTGACGGATCGCCGTTGCCGACTCTTGTGGAACCGGTACCGGCAAGGTCAAGCCTGCTAATCTAACATACCCACTATGGACACCAAGGCCCTGGAGGGCTTTCTCGCAGCGGTGGAGCGCCGTGCGTTTCGCATCGCAATGCTCGGCGTTCGCAATGAAGATGTCGCCCTGGATCTGGTGCAGGAGACCATGATGCGACTGGCGGAGAAGTACGCGAACCGAAGCCCCGAAGAGTGGCCGATGCTGTTTCAGCGGATTCTTCAAAACGCCATCCTGGACCACCACCGGCGGCAGAAGGTCCGCCGGGCCTGGGTCTCGCTCTTTGGCGACCTGCGGCCCAAGGGGGATGACGACGCCGATTCGGGGTCCGAACCCGATGAGGCCGACCTCATGCCCGATGAGCAGGCCGACGGCCCCGAGCAGAGCCTGGCCCGGAAAAAGCTTCGGCAGCACTTGGAAACCGCCATTGCCGCCCTGCCCATTCGTCAACAGCAGGCCTTCTTGCTGCGTTATTGGGAGGGACTGGACATCGCGCAGACCGCCCAGGCGATGGGCTGCTCCGAAGGCAGTGTAAAAACCCACTGCTTCCGGGCCGTCAAGGCCCTGGGCGAATCGGTCGCGTTTTTAAAGCCAGAGTTGAAAGATTAATCACCATGAGCCAACTGATTTACCGAATTCGGCAGGCACTTCGACAGGGCGACCAGGACCTCTCGCCCAAGGTCGTCCATGCCCTGGCGCGGGCCCGGCATGCGGCGGTGCACCGGGCCGAGTCGCGTCGCGCCCATGGGCCGCTGCCGCTGAGCTCCAGCCCCCGATTCGCGCCACGCCAGGTCTGGGGCATGGGTGCGGCAGCTGCCAGCATCCTGGCCGTAGTGATTGGCCTTGGCCTGGCAGAAGAGCAGTCGGTTGAGCAAAATATCGGCCGGATTGCTGCAATCGATGAGCGGGTCATGCTGGACCGCCTGCCTGTTCAGGCCTACCTGGATATTGGTTTTATTGCCTTTCAAGAAGAAACCTTGAGCGAATCCGCCTCGGGCATTACGGTGGTCTCGCTGAGCCACCAGGCCGGCGCCGCCATTCGCCGATTTTGGACACCGGATGCATTGTTTCGTGGCCAATCCACGCAGGGCCTAGCCTGGAGCAAGCTCACCTCTTCGCAGCGCGAGGCCCTCGCCCCCTTAGAGTCCAATTGGCCCGAAATGGAAGAGCATCGCCGCCGCAAGTGGGTCAAGATCGCCTATCGTTTCCATCAGTTAAGTGCCGAGCAGCAAGCCACCGCCCAGGAGCGCATGCTGGAGTGGGCCTCGCTGCCCGCCTCAGATCGCCGGCAGGCCCGTGCGGCATTCGGGGGCGTTACGGAAGTGATCGCTGAAGATGTCCGCGTCATGAAGTGGAACGAGTATCAAAAGCTTAGCCCGCAAGAAAAGCAGCGCTTAATCGAACTCGCGCAGCAAAAAGTTGCCCAGGCCGGGGCGCCCACGGATGCCGCAGGCTCGGCCGCCGCGCCCCAAGAAACCGCGCGCTCCGCTCTTGCCCCTCGGCCCGCCAAGCCGCTTTCCCAGTAAGGCTTGGGCATTCCCGCATCAGCCTCCGTCTGGAGGCGATTCATGGCCATGGTCTATGAGGCCTTGTTGCTATTTGGGCCGCTGCTGGTTCTGGTCTTTGTGTATTCCTTTATTGTTGATTTCAGTGACCGCGCCGACCCTGGACTGACAACCATCAAACGTATTGGCCTGCAGTTCATCATCACGGCAGCGCTGCTGCTGTACTTTGCCTGGAGCTGGGCCAATGGCCGCTGCACACTTCCCATGCAGACACTCGGACTTAAGTTGATCACCTCTGCCGGTGACCATCTCAGCATCCGCACGGCCGTGATGCGCGCGCTGCTGGCCATTCCCAGTGTGCTGTTTGGGGTTGGTTTTCTCTGGGCGATTTTTGATCGCGACTCACAGACGCTGCATGATCGGCTCGCGGGAACGCGGCTTATTTACGTTCCCATCAACAAAGTCATCTAAAGACTCGGGGCTTCTCCTCGAGTCACCGATTAATGCACGACCCGATCAAACGAGAGTTCGCCGTCTTTGAAGTCGACCGGAATCACGTCCTTGGGGCCAAATTTTCCTTCAAGGATTAAGCGCGCGATCGGATTTTCAAGACGCTGCTGAATGGCACGCTTCAGCGGCCGCGCACCAAAGAGTGGATCAAAACCCACCTTGGCAATTTCATCGAGTGCGGCATCCGAGACCTCCAGTCGCATCTCGCGCTCAGCCACCCGGCCTTCGAGATAACGCAGCTGAATTTTTGCGATATCCCGGATATGTCGGGTATCGAGCGCATGAAAGACCACGATCTCATCAATCCGGTTAATGAACTCCGGCCGGAAATGCACTTTCACTTCCGCCATCACCGCATCCTTGACCTCCGCAGCAGCAGACCCCGCCATGCGTTGAATTTCGTGCGACCCCAGGTTGGATGTCATCACCACCACCGTATTGCGAAAATCAACCGTCCGGCCCTGACCATCGGTGAGCCGGCCGTCATCCAGGACCTGCAATAAGACATTGAAAACATCTGGGTGGGCCTTTTCCACTTCATCAAGAAGAATCACGCTGTAAGGCTTGCGTCGCACCGCCTCAGTCAGGGTGCCGCCTTCTTCATAGCCCACATAGCCCGGAGGTGCGCCGATTAAGCGTGATACCGAGTGCTTTTCCATGAACTCGCTCATATCAATACGCACCATCTGCTCTTCAGAATCAAACAGAAACTGGGCCAGGGCCTTGCAGAGCTCGGTCTTGCCGACTCCAGTGGGGCCAAGAAACAGAAATGAGCCATAGGGCCGATTGGGATCCGACAGCCCCGCACGGGAGCGTCGAATGGCATCGGCCACCAAGGAAACCGCCTCCTCTTGGCCGACCACACGTTGATGCAGCTGGCCCTCCATGGCGAGCAATTTCTCGCGCTCGCCCGTCATCATCTTGGATACTGGAATTCCGGTCGCACGCGAGACGACCTCAGCGATCTCTTCAGCGCCGACCTGCGTGCGCAGCAGCCGTGGCCGCACGGCCTGGCCCGCAGCCCGGGCATCAGCGGCCTTGAGCCGCGCCTCAAGCTCGGGCAATTTGCCGTATTGCAATTCAGAAACCTTCTGCCAGTCGCCTTTGCGTGTGAACGCCTCGATCTCATGACGAATCTGATCGATCTCTTCTTTGATCGACTGGGCGCCCTGCACGGCTGCCTTTTCGGCCTTCCAGACTTCTTCTAGATCCGCAAGCTCACGCTCTAAGCGCGCGATCTCCTGCTCGATCAGATCGAAGCGTCGTTTAGAGGCCTCATCCTTTTCTTTGCGAACGGCTTCACGCTCAATCTTGAGCTGAATCAGACGCCGATCCAGCTTATCCATCGACTCTGGCTTGGAATCAATTTCCATCTTGATTCGAGAGGCTGCCTCATCAATTAAATCGATCGCCTTGTCCGGCAAAAAGCGATCCGTGATGTAACGATGCGACAGCTCTGCGGCCGCGACAATGGCCGGATCCGTAATGTCGACGCCGTGGTGAAGCTCGTAGCGCTCTTGCAGGCCCCGCAGGATCGCAATCGTGGCCTCCACGCTCGGCTCATCGACCAACACCTTTTGAAACCGTCGCTCAAGGGCGGCATCTTTCTCGATGTACTTGCGATACTCATCCAGCGTGGTGGCACCAATGCAATGCAGCTCGCCACGGGATAACGCAGGCTTGAGCATATTGCCGGCATCCATCGCACCTTCGGCCTTACCGGCGCCCACCATGGTGTGAATCTCATCGATGAACACAATCGGGTGCCCACCGGAATGGCTCTCGGCCATCTGAGCGATGTCTTTGAGCACCGCTTTCAGCCGCTCTTCAAACTCACCGCGATACTTTGCACCCGCAAGCAGTGCAGCCATATCCAGGGTGAGCACGGATTTTCCTTTTAGGCCTTCAGGCACTTCGCCATTGACAATACGTTGGGCCAGGCCCTCGACAATTGCGGTTTTGCCCACGCCCGGCTCACCAATCAGCACAGGATTATTTTTGGTACGCCGCTGCAGGATCTGAATGCAGCGACGAATTTCATCATCCCGGCCAATGACAGGATCAAGTTTTCCTCGTGCGGCCCGCTCTGTCAGATCGATACAATATTTTTTCAGAGACTCCCGCTGGCTTTCAGCCTCAGCAGAGTTGACCGACTGGCCACCACGGACTGCCTGGATTGCGAGTTCAAGATTTTTTCTTGTGAGCCCGCTGTCGCGCAGCAGCCTGCCGGCAATGCCTTTGTCATCTGCAAGCGGCAACAAGAAAAGTTCGCTGGCGATGAACTGATCGCCCCGGCTTTGGGCCTCGCGGTCCGTCAAATTAAAAAGCTTTACAAGCTCTGACCCAACGGTGACCTGGCCCTCGGGCTTGGAGACCTTGGGCAGCCCCTCAAGCCCGGCATTTACTGACGGGCTGAGTTTCTGAAGGTTTGCGCCGGCACGCGCTAATAGGGATCGCGTGGCGCCCTCCTCTTGGCCCAATAAGGCAGCCAAGACATGCAGGGGCTCAAGCGTGGGACTGTCATAGCCCACAGCAAGGCTCTGGGCATCGGCTAGGGCCTGCTGAAAGGCCGTGGTGAGTTTGTCGGTTCTCATGGTCAGATTTCATCCAATTCTGGTGTGGCTGCTGCCACGTCTGACAAGGAGTTGGGGGCGCTGCCCGCGGAATTCAAGTCATCCGGCCTTAAAGGGGCTGCGGGCCTCGAGTTCATCCACATAGGCCTCGACCCCGCGCGACTCACGTTGCAGAAATCTCGCAACGGCATCACCGAAGGCAGGCTCACTGAGCCAATGGCCTGAAAACGTCCTGACCGGAGTAAAGCCACGGGCCAGCTTGTGTTCGCCCTGCGCGCCACCCTCAAACCGCTGCATGCCCTGCGCAATGGCCCATTGAATCGGCGCGTAATACGCCACCTCGAAATGCAGACAGTCCACCCGCTCAATGGCCCCCCAATAACGGCCATACAGGACCCCCGCATCGCGAATGAAAAATGATGCAGCAATCGGCCGATCATTGCGTTCGGCAATGCACAGCACCACCGACTCGGGCAGCACATCCAAGAGATGCTCAAATAATGTCATCGAGAGATAGGGGCTCGAATGATGCTCGCGATACGTCCGGTCATAGCAGCGATAGAAAAACGCGAGCTCTTCGACCGCCAGATCGGCCCCCTCGACCATGCGTGTCTGGACCCCCTGCTGCTGCACTTTGCGACGCTCGGCCCGAATCTTTTTTCGCTTCGGCTGCGCCAATGCAGCCAAGTAATCTTCAAAACTGGCGTAGCCCGGGTTATGCCAATGAAACTGCACGCCTTCACGAATCAGCCAGCCCTCTTCCTGTAACGCCTGAAGATCTTCGGCCGACGCAAAAAGCACATGTGCAGACGACAGGCCCATGGATTGTGCATGGCTGCGAATTGCAGCAAGCAGCTGCCGCCGCAGTGCTGGCTGGCCCGAGCCGGCCAATAAACGTGATCCCACAATCGGCGAAAACGGACTGGCCACAAGAAGCTTGGGGTAGTAATTCAGTCCCGCTCGGCTGTAGGCATCGGCCCATGCCCAATCAAAAACATACTCACCATAGGAGTGGCCCTTCAGATAGGCGGGGGCCGCAGCCACGATGCGGCCGTCTGAGTCCAGGGCCGTTAAGGGCAGCGGCTGCCAGCCAGTCTTGGCGTTCGTGCACCCGGTGTGCTCCAGGGCGCTCAGAAACTCCCAGCGCAGAAATGGCGTCGGCTGCGGCTGGGCCGCAAGAAGCCCATTCCATTGGAGCAGGTCAACTTCATTAAAACTTCCGCTTAGCCGCAGCTCAAGATCCACTGATCATTACCAGCGCTTGAGTGCTTCCTCATCGGCGTCTCGGGCTGAGACCCAGCGGCTTCCTGCATCGAGCTCTTCTTTTTTCCAAAAAGGCGCCCGGGACTTTAAGAAGTCCATCACAAAAGCGCAGGCCGCGAGGGCCGCCTCCCGATGGGCACTGGCCGCCCCCACCCAGACAATCTCATCAGCTGGCCGCAGAGGGCCGATACGATGAATCACTGAGACCGCATACAGCGGCCAGCGCTGCCGAGCGTCGTCGATGATTTCGGCAATCGCTGACTCCGTCATACCCGGGTAGTGCTCGAGATTGAGTACTTTGACTGCATCGCCCTCGTTTAAGTCGCGCACTGTGCCAATAAAACTCGCGACAGCGCCCACACGGCGATCCGGCTGTCCATCCGCACCGGCCCGCAGCAGCCGCGTCTGCAGGCCGACATCAAAGGCCTCTTGCTGAATTTGAATGCTGATGCGGCAGTCGGATTCGGCAGTCATGACGGCTTAGCCCCCGGTGACCGGCGGAAAAAATGCGACCTCATCACCCTCGGAGATTCGGTCGTTCTCGCCTGCCATACGCTGATTGATCGCGCCCCGCACGGCACGCTTTTGATCCAAGGCCTCCGCCCAGGCCGGGCCGCGCAGCTGCAGATGACCGCGCAGCTCTGCAAGCGATTGTGTCTGCTCTGGCAGATCGATCCACTCGTCTTCAACGCCGGTCTGCTCCCGCAGTGATGCAAAAAGACGAAGACGAATCCTCATGGTCACGCAATCCCAGAAAAAATGATCGGTTTAATCGAAGAGCTCAGTGTAGGGAATAAACCGAACGCTTTCACCCGCCCGCACCGGGGTTGAGGCCGGTATTTCCACCAAGCCCGCAGACTCGGTCACCGATGACAGCACCGATGAATTCTGCCGTGGGTGGATGTGGGCAGCGCCCTGCGCATCCAGCCAGCCCCGCAGATATTCCAGGCGACTATCGGGTTGGGGCCAATCAAAAGCCGCCGGCCGCCTTGATCCGATCGGTGGACTCACCCGAGCGCCCGCCAAAGTCAGCAGGGCCGGTCGAATCAATAAGCAAAAGGTGACCCATGCAGCAACAGGGTTTCCGGGCATGCCCATGAAGACCGCCTCGCCCACCCGGCCAAATGCAAATGGTTTGCCGGGCTTGATGGCAACCTTCCAAAGATCAAGTGTTCCCAATGCCGAGATCGCCGACTTGATGTGGTCCTCTTCACCGACCGAGACGCCGCCACAGGTTAATAAGGCATCACACTGGCTTGCGGCCTGCTGTAAACGATCACGTGTCACCGCGTACTGGTCAGGCAGGCAGCCCATATCGATTGGCGTGCAGCCGGCCCCCTGCACCAAGGCCAGAATCATCCTGCGATTGCTGTCGTAGATTTGGCCAAACGAGAGGGACTCGCCGGGCTGACGCAACTCATCACCCGATGAAAATACCGCCACCCGCAGCCTGCGCACAACTGACACCCGGGCCAGACCGACCGATGCGCACAGGCCGATATCTGCCGCCGATAGGCGTCGGCCCCTCTGCAAAATCACTTGACCACAATGCAGATCACCGGCCTTGGGCCGAATGTTCTGTCCGGGCGCTACTGGCTGCAGTAGCCGGATACTATGCTCGCCCTCGGTGGCGGTCTGCTCCTGCATCACCACCGCATTTGCACCTGATGGAATGGCTGCGCCAGTAAAAATTCGGGCCACTGTACCGGGTGCCAATGGGCTTCCCGGGTGGCCAGCCGCAATGCGCTGCGAGACCGGCAGAGGGCCCATCGCATTATTCATCTCCACCGCAACACCCGCATAGCCATCCATCTGGCTGTTGTCATAGGCGGGCACATCAATGGGCGAAGTGATATCGGCGGCCAACACCCGGCCTGCGCAATCCGCGACCGGCAGCGACTCTGTCTCTCGCACGGGCGCTACTGACTTGAGCAGCAATTCGAGGGCGTCATTGAGAGATTTCATTGCGCAGACCTGATGGCGTTGGCCGGACCCTGAACAGTCAGCGCTTAACGCAGCGCCCGCTGCGCGATGATGCGCTTAAGATTCTCGACATCAGCACCGATGTTCTCCACCCGCTGCGGTAACGATTCCAGATGCTCCAGCCCCTTCGGCCGCGGTGCCGGCTGGCCCAGGGCCTCTAGAATTGTCTCTTCAAATTTGGTTGGCAGCGCGGTCTCTAAGCAAATCATGGGCACACCCGACTCCAGATACTGGCGGCCGACAAACACCCCATCTGCAGTATGCGGGTCAATCAGCCGTTGATAGCGCGACGCCAGATCACGAATCGTCTGCAGCCGATTTTCGTGGGTGCTTTTTCCGGAGACCACCTGGCTTGCCTTGACCCGCTCCCATGCCTGGGGCTGAGATGCCTTCAGATCAAACTGGCCGGACTGCAAAAGTTCGCGCCAAAGCGCGGCAGTTGCAGCGCCATCATGGCCAGTCATAGCAAAAATGAAGCGCTCAAAGTTTGATGCCTTGGAGATATCCATGGAAGGACTTGATGTCTGATAAGTCTCTTTAGATCCCCGTACCCGATATACACCCGTGCGAAAAAATTCATCCAGTACATCATTTTCATTGGTCGCCACAATCAGCCTGCGGATCGGCAGTCCCATGGACTTGGCGATAAAGCCCGAAAACACATTGCCGAAATTTCCAGAAGGCACGCTAAACGACACCGTATCACCGATACGCAATCCATAGGCCTTCACGGCGCCGAGATAGCCCTTAAAGTAATACACCACCTGGGACATGATGCGCGCCCAGTTAATGGAATTCACAGTACCAATACGCCACTTGGCCTTGAACTCCAGATCGGCCGAGACTGCTTTGACCATGTCTTGGCAGTCATCGAACACGCCTTCAACGGCCAGGTTATGAATGTTGGGTTCTTGTAGCGAATACATCTGGGCCCGCTGAAATGCGCTCATGCGGCCCTGAGGCGAAAGCATAAAGACCGACACCGCGTGCTTATCCCGCATGGCGTACTCGGCGGCGCTGCCCGTATCGCCCGAAGTGGCGCCCAGAATATTCAGGGTCTCCCCACGTCGGGTCAACACATACTCAAACAACTGGCCCAGCATCTGCATGGCCATGTCTTTGAAAGCCAAAGTCGGCCCATTGGAGAGCTCCAGTATCGCCAGCGGTGCGCCCTGCTCTTGCCCAAGCGGTGTCAGCGGCGCGATCTGGGCGCTGCCGAATTTCTGCTCCGTGTAGGCCTGCAGACACAGACGCTGAATTACCGCTGGATCGATGTCATCCGCGAATCGAGAAATGATTTCCGTTGCGAGCCCCGAATAAGCGCGCACGGAAAACTGCAGTAACTCCTCGCGACTGATCTGCGGCAGCGATGCCGGCATGGCCAGGCCACCGTCCTGGGCCAGCCCTTCGAGCAAAATGTCTTGAAACCGGCCCATCCGGGCGGCGGGGCCTGCGGAGCGGGTGGAAACGTAGTTCAGACAAACGCCTCCATGCGCAACATCACCGCCTGTGCCAATACCGTGGGCAGCTTCTCGATACGGGCAATCGCAGCCCGCATATCCTGCTCCACACACTGATGCGTGATGAGCACCACATCGGTCTCGGCCATGCCCTCATCGGGCTCACGCTGGAAAAATATATCAATCGAGATCTGGCCATCGGCCAGCACACGGGTGATATCGGCGAGCACCCCCGGCTGATCCTTGACCCTGAGCCGCAGGTAATAGCACGACCGCACCTGCGCAATCGGCACAACAGCAAGTGCCGCCATCTGATCGGGCTGAAATGCCAGATACGGCACGCGACTGGCGGGGTCGGCCGTGAGCATGCGTGCCACATCCACCAGATCAGCAATCACAGCGCTCGCCGTGGGTTCCGCACCCGCCCCCTTGCCGTAATACATGGTGTGGCCGACTGCATCGCCCTTGACCCAGACGGCATTCATTGCGCCTTCCACATTTGCAATCAGCTTTTTCGATGAAATCAGTGTTGGGTGTACCCGCAGCTCAAACCCCTCTGCATGACGCTTGGTGATGCCCAGCAGTTTGATGCGATAGCCGAGCTGCTCAGCATAGGCGATGTCTTTCGCCTGCAGGCTACTAATGCCCTCGATGTGGGCCCGATCAAACTGCATCGGAACGCCAAACGCAATGGCCGACATGATCGTGGCCTTATGCGCCGCATCCACACCTTCCACATCAAAGGTGGGGTCGGCCTCGGCATAGCCGAGCCGTTGGGCTTCTTTCAGCACAGCATCAAAAGGCAGGCCCTTATCGCGCATCTCCGAGAGAATGAAATTGGTCGTGCCATTGATAATTCCAGCAATCCACTCGATGCGGTTTGCGGTCAGGCCCTCGCGCAGGGCCTTAATAATCGGGATGCCACCTGCTACGGCCGCCTCAAAGGCCACCATCACGCCCCGCTGCCGGGCGGCTGCAAAAATCTCGTTGCCATGCGTGGCCAGCAGGGCCTTATTCGCTGTGACCACATGCTTGCCATTGCGGATCGCTTCCAACACAAAGTCCTTGGCAAAACCGTAGCCGCCAATGAGCTCGATCACCACGTCAATCTCGGGGTCGCGTGCCAGTGCCATGGCATCGTTGAGCACCCGGGCTCTGCCCGAGGTCAGTGCCTTGGCTTTTTCCTGATCAAGGTCGGCAACAGCAGTGATCTCGATCGGCCGGCCCGCCCGACGCTGGATCTCATCGGAATTACGGTTCAGAACAGTCCAGGTGCCGCCGCCGACAGTGCCTAAGCCTGCAAGTCCAACCCGCAAAGCGCCTACACTCATGCCGCTTCTCCGTGGGCGGACGCCGACGGCTTCACCAAGCCATCTTTGCGGAACATTTCTTTGATGCCACGCACGGCCTGACGAGTACGCTGTTCGTTTTCAATCATTGCAAAACGAACATGGCCATCGCCGTACTCACCAAAGCCGACACCCGGTGATACCGCCACCTTTGCCTCGGCAAGCAATTTTTTAGCAAACTCCAACGATCCCCTGTGCTTATAGGGCTCGGGAATCTCTGCCCAGACATACATCGAGGCCCGCGGAACCTCCACCATCCAGCCCGCCTCATGCAGGCCCTTACACAGCACATCCCGCCGGTGCTGATAATTCAGCCGCACTTCCTCGACGCAATCCTGTGGACCTTCCAGTGCGATGACCGAAGCCACCTGAATGGGCGTGAAGGTGCCGTAGTCGTGGTAACTCTTGATGCGGGCCAAGGCGGCAACCAGCTCCCGATTGCCGACCATAAACCCGACACGCCAGCCGGCCATGTTGTAGCTTTTACTCATCGTGAAAAATTCCACCGCCACATCCCGCGCGCCCGGCACCTGCATGATCGACGGCGGCTTGAACCCATCAAAGCAGATGTCGGCATAGGCCAGATCATGAACAACCAGGATGTCATGCTGTTTGGCAAGTGCAACGATTCGCTCAAAAAAATCGAGCTCCACACACTGGGCGGTGGGATTGCTCGGGAAGCCCAGGATGATCATCTTGGGCTTTGGAATCGACTCGCGGATGTTGCGCTCAAGCTCTTGAAAAAAATCAATGCCACTGCCCATGCGAAACGACTGAATGCTGGCACCCGCGATGATCGCGCCGTAAATGTGAATGGGATAGCTGGGATTGGGCACGAGCACGGTGTCGCCTGCATCCAGTGTGGCCAACATCAAATGGGCCAGGCCCTCTTTTGAGCCGATCGTGACAATGGCCTCAGTGTCCGGGTCGAGATCAACTCCGTAGCGGCTTTGATACCAATTGCAGATCGCCCGACGCAGCCGGGGGATGCCCTTGGAGACCGAGTAGCCGTGGGTGTGCTCCTTGTCGGCCGTCTCGATTAGCTTTTCAACAATATGCCGCGGCGTCGGACCATCGGGATTGCCCATGCTCATATCGATGATGTCCTCGCCCCTGCGGCGGGCCGCCATCTTGAGCTCCCCGGTGATATTGAACACATAGGGCGGCAGTCGCTGAATGCGGGGAAAGGGCTTCATGGCGGTTTTGGTTGGGGCCAACGGTTGGGAAAACCTTAACTTTAACCGAGCCTCAGAGTTGCAAAAAACCGTCGAAAACCTGTTAGGCTTGACCTTCGATGGCTTTGTCACCGGTCTCCACAAGCTTTACAGCGCAGCCCAATGGCAGCGCCTTCGGAATCAACGCCTACGGGCCCGACTTCATCGAGGTCAACGGCACCCGATTTAACTCCTCTTTATTAGTGCGCTCCGATGTCGGGCCGGCCGAGCTCCTCGGGCTCAGTGTCGAGGGCCTTCAGGCCCGCCACATGGAGATGCTCGCTCAATGGCGCCCCGAGATCGTTTTAGTTGGGACAGGATCCCGACAGAAATTTCTATCCCCCGCGGTCATGGCCCCCATGCTGAGCCAGCGCATTGGCGTGGAATGTATGACACTGGCGGCCGCCTGCAGAACCTTCAATCTGCTGGCCTCAGAAGGCCGCAAGGCCGCCGCGTTTTTGCTCTTTGATCGCCTGGCCGCAATCGCGCCAGCAGAACCCGCCTTAATTTCTTCACTTCACAAGGACTGAGCCCAGCATGCCGCTTCCGAAGGCCCCGACCAAGCCCGCCACCCTGCTGCAGACTACCGATGACCTCATCGCCAAACCAAATCGCAACAAAAAATCGTCCGGCCGCGGCCTCGCACCCCAAGAGGATGCCGAACCCGGCTTAATGGCAGGCCCCGCAGCGCGCGCACCTGTACTGCCGCCCTTGCCGCAGGCCCCTGCCCCGGCCGCCCGCACGCCCTCTTTTCCAATCCCGCCGCAGACGGCGCCAGCACCGGCCATGACGACCCGTCGGCCGGCGATGCTGCGCGAATCACGGCGTCGCACTGATCCCGATGTCGCCAAAACCTTTGTGCTCGATACCAATGTGTTGATGCATGACCCCTCCAGTCTTTTTCGATTCGAGGAGCACGACATCTTCTTGCCAATGATGACCCTTGAAGAACTCGATAACCATAAAAAGGGGGTCTCCGAGGTAGCGCGTAATGTGCGTCAGGTCACACGCTCTTTGAATGCGATGATCGAAGCAATCGCAGATGCAAGCGACAGCGGCCTGAATATTGCCGACGGCATCCCCCTATCGGTGCTCGGTAACAAAGAGGCAACCGGCCGGCTGTATTTTCAGACCCAGCCACTAGAAATTGAGACCAGCTCGGTCATCGAAGGCCTGACCGTCGGCAAGGCCGACAATCAAATTCTCGGGGTTGTGCGTGCCCTGCAGGCTAAGCAAAAAGACCGGCTGGTCGTGCTGGTTTCCAAAGACATCAATATCCGGATCAAGGCCCATGCCTTGGGACTGCCCGCCGAGGATTACTTTAATGATCAGGTCATCGA
>Ga0194128_10001644_pt1 | contig 38402 bp, 33 predicted proteins | sample TA2KigCa65mmetaG_FD_148650 | JGI IMG/M metagenome (GOLD analysis project Ga0194128, IMG submission 148650) | Freshwater microbial communities from Lake Tanganyika, Tanzania - TA2015037 Kigoma Deep Cast 65m | ecosystem: Environmental > Aquatic > Freshwater > Lake | place: Tanzania: Lake...
GCATCATCACCCGGTAGTTCTCCCGTGCGTCCGCGTCGGCGACCGCGCCGATCTCGCGCTCGTTCACCTTGCGCCGCGGCTCGGCCATGAGCGAGGCGTGCAGCGCGCGCTCGGCCGCACACGATTCCTCCACCGGAGCAAGCTCGGGCCGCTGGTAATAGGCGCGCAGGTAGTCATCCGTTACCACGAGGCGGCCGTCGCCGGCGCGCTTCAGGAGCCCGTAGCCGCAGTCCTTCCAGAAATCAGGCATCAGAATCCGTGAGCGGTAAACGGTGAACGGTCGGCGGAGAAAGCGGCATAAACGGAATCTCGTGCGCTGCTTACCGCTTACTGCTTACCGCTCGCCGGTTCTGAAATCTCGATGAGATTTCCGTCGGGATCGCGCACGTAGATCGAGCGGATCCGAAATCGCGCACCGGTGCGCTCGACCGGCCCTTCCTCGATCTCCACTTTGCTCCGCTTGATGTGCGCGATCACCTGTTCGAGAGGCCGGTCGGCGAGAAAGCACAGGTCGAGCGAGCCGGGCGTGGGCGTGCGCGCCTTGATGAAGGCGCCGACACCGGGCGGGTGCACGTTGAACTTGTGGTCCCCGAAACGCAGCGCGATACGGCCCTCGCCGTAGCGCTCCAGTTGCATGCCGAGCACGCGGGTGTAGAAATCCGTGCACCGGTCGAGATCACCGGTGGTTAGAACGATGTGGTCGATTCCGCCTATCACGCCCTGCCTCCTGATACACTGTCTTGCAGCAACAATTGTCCGATATCCGCGGACGCAGGTAAACGCGCCGGCGGGGGCTGGCTCTGGCGAGGCATATTGCCGCACAATCTGCCAACGGAAACCCGCCGGCACGGCCCGGCGGGTGACCGCCGGACACGGGAGGCTTGGCAACCATGACGGACCGGGTCTCGAGCCTGCGGGCGTTGCCGCACCCAACCCACGCCATCGAACGCGTGCTGCGCGCGAGCGGACGGCACACCGACATCTGCTTTCGCGTCGTGTTCGCGGACGGGTCGTGGTTCCAGAATCGCGACGGGGCTGCTGCGGTCACTCTCGTGTTCCGGCGGCGCCTTGCCGAATGGCGCGTCGCGCTGCTCGGCTATGTCGGCATGCTCGAGTGCTATTTCGACCAGTCGCTCGACATCGAGGGCGACATCGCGGCCGCGTTCCGGGCGGGCATGGAGGGCGGCTTCGACATGCGCCCCAATCGTATCAACTCGCTGCGCAACCGCTGGCACGAGTTGCGGTTCGGCAACCGCTCCTTTGCGCAGGCCAAGGCCAATGCCCGCTTCCATTACGGGCTGGGCACCGAGTTCTACCGCCGCTGGCTCGACCATCCCTATCTCATGTACACCTGCTCCTACTGGCAAGAGGGCACCCGCACGCTGGAGGAAGCGCAGCAAAACAAGATGGAGCACGTGTGCCGCAAGGTCATGCTCAAGCCGGGCGAGCGCTTCGTGGACGTCGGCTGCGGCTGGGGCGGTTTCGTTTTTTACGCCTGGGAGCGCTACCGGGCGCTCGGCACGGGAGTGAACAACACGACCGAGCAGGTCGAGGCCATGCGCGAGGAGGTTGCGCGGCGCGGGCTCGGGGACAGGCTGCACGTGATCGAGGCCGATTTCCGCGAGATACCCGGGCAGTACGACAAATGCATCTCCATCGGCGTGCTCGAGCACGCGGGCCGCGACCAGCTTGCCGAAGTCGTCCGCGCGCACGCGGACTGTCTCAAGCCCGGAGGGATCGGGCTTCTGCACTTCATCGGCCACGTCGGCGCCTACGAGACGGAGTTCTACATCCGCAAGCACATCTTTCCCGGCGGCTGGATCCCGAGCCTCGCCGAGACGATCACCGAGATGGAGCGCGCCGGGCTCGAGGTCCTCGACATCGAAAACCTGCGCCGCAACTACGCGCTCACGCTCGACTGCTGGGCGCAGCGTTTCGACGCGAACTGGCACGAGATCCACGCGCTCGACCCCGCCCGGTTCGACGAATGCTTCCGCCGCAAGTGGCGCGCGTATCTGTACTCGTGCGCCGAGATGTTCCGCTCGCCCACCGGCTACACGCATCTCTTCCAGATCGTCTACAGCAAGGGTAACGTCGGGCGCGACTACCCGATGAGCCGCAGGCATCTCTACGCGCAGGGCCGCGCTTCTTGAGTGCCGCCAGCACGTTTGCTGCGCGCAAGGCGCAACTCGTTCGCCGGCTCGCCGGCCGCGGCGGGGAGATGCGCCTGCACAAGCGCACGAGCTCCAATCTCTTCCGCTACGCGCCGCGCCGCGAAGCGCGCCGCGGCCTCGACCTCGACGGCTTCGATCACGTGCTCGGCGCGGACCCGGCAACGCGCACGCTGGACGCGGAGGGGCTCGCAACCTTCGAGTCCATCGTGGAACATACTCTCCCCCACGGCCTGGTGCCGCTGGTCACTCCGGAGCTCAAGCACATCACGCTCGGCGGGGCAATCGTCGGTATCGGCATCGAGTCGAACTGCTACCGCCACGGCTTCGTCCACGACGCGCTGATCGAAGCCGAAGTGCTGCTCCCCGACGGGCGCATCGTGCTGTGCACCGCGAAGAACGACCACGCCGACCTCTTCCGCGCGCTGCCCAACTCGTACGGGACGCTCGGCTATATCCTGCGCGCCAAGGTGAGGCTCATGGCCGCTGCGCCCCATGTGCACCTGCATACGATCTCCTTCGACGATCCCGTTGCCTTTCTCGAGGCCATGCGCGCGGCGACCGGGCGCGCGGACGTGGACTTCATCGAGGGGCTGTTCTACGGGCGCGAGCGCCTGTTCCTGATCCTCGCGCGCTTCGAGGAGCGGGTGCCGCGGACCGATGACATTCTGCGGCACAACATCTTCTACAAGCTCGTGACGCGGGAGCCCGACGTTTACCTCACGACGCACGATTACCTTTTCCGCTACGACCCGGAGTGGTTCTGGAACCTGCCGGAGGGCTGGCCGTACCGCCTCTTCCGCCGCTATGCACCCGCCGGGCTGCGCAACTCCGGCTTCTACAAACGCTACACGGGAATCCGGAACCAGCTCAGGTCCGCGCTGCCGCTGCGCCCCGGCGAGGACGAGGAGCCGCTCATCCAGGACTGGGAGGTCCCGTGGGACCAGGCTGCCGAATTGATGCGCTTCGCGCTCTCCGAGGTGGATCTCGCGGGCAAGCCGTGGGTCGCCACGCCGATCCGCACGCCTGCATCCCCCACGCTCTACCCCGTGCGCGCGGGCGTGCTCTACTTCAACCTCGGATGCTACTGCCAGGTGAAAAAACGCCCCGGCGAGGGCGATTACCACTACACCAGGATCATGGACCGGAAGTGCTTCGAGCTGGGCGGCATCAAGATGCTCTACTCCTCGACATTTCTCGACGAGCCCGAGTTCGACCGCATCTACAACGGGGCAGCCTACCGCGAGATCAAGAAGAAATACGATCCGCATGGCGCGCTGCGCACGCTCTACGACAAGTGCGTCCTGCACCGCTGAGACGCAGCGGACCGCTTACCGGTTCTGCAGCTTTTGCAGGTCCTCGATGACTTCCCGGGAGTTGCGCGACGTGCTCGCGGAAAGATAGACCCTGGCGATGCGGCCCTCCGGATCGATCAGAAAGGTGTTTCGCTTGGCGAACTTCACGACGCCCAGGTCATGAATGGAACCGTAGCGGCCCGCCACGCTGCCGCCGGTATCCGCGAGCAGAGGAAACGGCAAGCCGTACTTCTTCGCGAACCGGGAATGGCTCGCCGCGTCGTCCACGCTCACGCCCACCACCTCGGCGCCCATCGCGCTCAACTTGTGCCAGTCGTCGCGGAACGTGCACGCCTGCTCGGTGCAGCCGGGCGTATTGTTCTTCGGATAAAAATAAAGCACGAGCCACTTGTTGCGGAAATCGGCGAGGCTGTGCGTCTTTCCGTTCTGGTCGGGAAGCGAGAACCCGGGAGCGGGGTCGCCCGCCTTCGGCACGCCCGAGGCGGAAGCGGAGCGCTGCCACAGCAGCAGCGCGATGATGACCACGATGATGACGATGAGCCACTTCATAGAAAGAAGATCAAGACGATCTCAGCCGCCGATGGACGCCGATACACGCCGAGAAAAGCAAATCTTAACCACAAAGGACACGAAGGACACAAAGGGGAACGGGTTAAATCCTCATCATCATCCCTCATCCCTGATGATTTTAGCCCACTGGGCTAAAATCATGCCTGCGCCCCGGTAGCTCAGTGGATAGAGCAGCCCCCTCCTAAGGGGCAGGTCGGACGTTCGATTCGTCTCCGGGGTGCCATTCCCAAGGCAGAAGATAGAAGGATGAAGGCAGAAGTAGCGAATCGACACCGCTACCCGCAAGAATCTTTTCCGCCTTCTACTTCATCCTTCAGCCTTTTTGCGTCCCGGCGCGCGGCATCGCGCCGGATCGCGATCAGGTCCCCCTAAGCCGCGAATGGGCGGTCAGGCGCTCTACCAGCGCGCGCAGCAAAACGAAGGACCGGCATCCGGCTGCAGCCGCTCACTGCTCCTTGGAGCCCGGCTCCAGCCCGAGCATACGCAGCACCCACACGAGCACGAAGCCCACGACCAGCGGCCACCAGTGCATCAGCAGGATCGCCAGCACCGCCGATCCGCCGTACGTGATCCCCATCAGCAGCAGGCCGGGATGCCGCGTGCGGCCGTGCGCAAAGAACAGCGCCATCGAGATGAGGAAAAACAGCCCGGCGACGACGTAGATGATGATCTTCACGAGCGTGACGGGTGATGGGTGATGGGTGATGAGAAACGAATGACCGGCATATGCCTTACGCTGGCCCGTACGGGAATTCGACGCACACGAGTCACCAGTCACGAGTCACGAGTCACAAGTCACGCATCATCATCCAAAGTGCTGCTATGATTGTCACAGAAACGCGAAAAAAATGTAACCTCGACCCGACCGCACATGCCACAGCCCAGGCCCAGGCGCACGCTCGCCGTCGGGTGCGCGGTCCATACCGTGCACGACGGATTCTCCGACGTCACGTACGTGCTGCTGCCGCTGCTCGCACAGACGTTCAACCTCTCCCTCGCGCAGGTCGGGCTCATCCGCGGCGCCTACCGAGCCGCGATGGCGGCGTTCCAGATTCCGGCCGGGCTCGTCGCCGAGCGCTTCGGCGAGCGCAACCTGCTCGCGCTGGGGACGCTCGTCGCGGGCCTCGCGTTCATTGCGCTCGGGTTCGCGTCGGGCTTCTGGGTGATCCTGCTCGCGCTGTTCTTCGCCGGGCTCGGCGCCGCCGTCCAGCACCCGCTGTGCTCGACGATCATTTCGCACGCGTATCCGGACGCGGGGCGCCGAGCCGCGCTTGGAACCTACAACTTCTTCGGCGACGTCGGGAAGTTCCTGTTCGGAGGCATCGTTAGCGTGCTGCTCGTCGCCGGATTATCGTGGGAGCCGCCGGTGATCGCCTTCGGCGTGATCGGCGTAATCGCCGCGGCCATGATCCTCTTCCTGGTGAGCGACACGCACGCGATGCGCCCGACAGGGACCGCCGTGACCGCGCCCGGGCGGAGCGGCTGGGGCATACACAGCCGGCAGGGATTCGCGGCATTGTGCGCGGTCGAGATCCTCGATGCGACCACGCGCACCGGCTTCCTCACCTTCGTCGCCTTCCTGCTCATCGCGAAGGGCTTGCCCGAAGGCTGGGCGGTCCTGTCGGTGCCGCTGATACTCGTCGGGGGCATGGCCGGGAAGCTCGCGTGCGGGATGCTCGCCGAGCGCTTCGGCATCATCCGCATGGTCGTCATCACGGAAATCGGCACCGGCTGCGGGATCCTCGCGACGCTCGTCCTGCCCGACCTCGCCTCCTTCCTGCTGCTGCCGCTCGTCGGGGTCGTGCTGAACGGCACCTCGTCGGTGCTCTACGGCACCATCGGGGATTTCGTGGACAAGGACCGCCTTCCGCGCGCGTTCGGCCTGATCTACACGCTGGGCTCCGTGTGCGGGATCGTCGCGCCCCTCGGCTACGGGCTCCTCGGCGATGCATTCGGCGTCGAAGCGGTGATCGCGACAATCGGCATCGCGGTCTTCGCGGCGGTGCCGCTGGCGTTTGCGATGCGGCCCGCCTCCGATGTGCGCCTGAAAAGCGCCTGAAATCAGCCTCCCCTGACGGGTGACCCGGCTCCCGCGAGAGCGGAACGCCGCACGGGCGGCACCCGTCCGGCCACGGGGCACCGGGATGGGCTGGAAACGAAGATTGCGGATTGTTGACAATCTGCAATATAGCCTGTCTAATCCATGTTTCCCCCGCCGCCCTCACGACCACTTCGCGTGGCCAGAAAGCAGCCATCACCGCGGACGCTGCACAGCGCCGAGATCGAGCTGCTGCAGCAGCACTCGCTCACCTCGCTGGTGCAACGCGAGCTCGAGAGGCAGATCGTCTCGGGCGAGCTCGCCTCCGGCGCCAAGTTGAATGAAGCGGACATCGCCGGCGAGCTGCGCGTCTCGCGCGGGCCGGTACGCGAGGCATTCCGCGCGCTCGAGCAGGCGGGACTGGTGCGCCTCGAGAAGAACCGCGGCGTGTTCGTGCGCCAGGTCTCGCTCGAGGAGGCGAACGAGATCTACGAGGTGCGCGCCGCGCTCGACGGGCTGATCGGGCGCCTCGCGGCCAGGCGCATCCGCCCCGAGCAGCTCGCGCGCGTGCGCGCGATCGTCAAGCGCATGCACGCGGTCGGCCGCGCGCGCGATGCCGATGCGTACTTCCCGTTGAACCTCGAGTTCCACGAGGTGCTGGCGGAGGCCGCCGGCAACCGTGCCCTGCGCGCCAACTACCGCCGCGTCGTCAATGAGCTGGATCTCTTCCGGCGCGAGACGCTCGTGCGCAATGCACAGAACATCCCGATTTCCACGAGGGACCACGAAGCCATCCTGAATGCTGTCGTCAAGGGCGACTCGGCGCTCGCCGAGCGGCTGCTCTTCGAGCACGTCATCAACAGCCGCGAGCGCCTGCATCTCGCCTTGAAGAACCCGCCCGCGCGCGCGCCAAGAAGCGCGCGCAAAGCGGCCTGACGCCCGGGTGGATTGATATGGAGAACATCGACCGGATCACGAGGGTGATCGACCGGATCAGCATCTGGTCGGGGAAAGCCGTTTCCTGGCTGATCATCCCGATGGTGGCGCTGCTCGCCGGCGAGGTCATCGTACGCTACGTCTACGCACCCACGATCTGGGCGCTCGATATCGCGACGATGCTCTACGGAACCCATTTCTTCGTCGCGGGCGCCATGACGCTGTACCTGGGCATGCACATCCGGACCGACTTCTTTTACGAAAAGTGGTCTCCGCGAACGCAAGCGTGGGTCGACGTGATCTGCTATGTGTTCCTGTTTCTTCCCGGGATGGTCATGTTCGTCTGGCTGAGCTGGGACTTCGCAGCCGAATCCTGGTCGCTGAAGGAACGACTGATGACGACCTGGAGGCCCCCCGCATACTGGTACAAATCGGTCATTACCCTAGCCGCGGCACTGCTGCTGCTGCAGGGCGTCTCGGAGCTTCTCAAGTCCGTAAAAACGATCCTTACGGGCAAGCACGAGCCTCGCGTCCGGCACCTTTCATGACTTCATCGTTCACGCTTTTTGTGTCCGCATCGTCGCTGCGGCTTTTTTTCAAGACAACCAACGTCCGCGGATAACGACGATGAGCCTGGAGATCTACGGCCTGATCCTGCTCGGGCTTCTTTTCATCGTGATCTTCGTGGGTTTCCCGATTTCCTTCACGTTGATCACCCTCGGCATCGTCTTCGGCTACATCGCCCTGCAGGAGCGGGTGTTCCACCTGATGACCCTTTCGGTCTTCGGGACGATGATGGAAGCGGTCCTGGCCGCGGTCGCCCTGTTCACGTTCATGGGCTACCTGCTCGAGAGCGCGGGGCTGATGGAGCGCCTGTTCAAGGCGGTGCAGCTCATTTCGGGCAAGACCAGGGGCTCCCTGTACATCGCGACCGTCTTCACGGCAACGCTGTTCGCGGCGGCAACCGGGATCGTCGGCGCGGCCGTCGCCATCATCGGGTTGATGGCCGGTCCCGTCATGAAGAAGGCCCGCTATGACACGGGGCTCTCCGCGGGGACGATCTGTGCGGGCGGAACGCTGGGCATCCTGATACCCCCCAGCGTCATGCTCGTGGTCATGGGACCGGTGCTGTCGGTGTCGATCGCGCGCTTGTACGCGGCCGCGATCCTGCCCGGGCTGCTGCTCGCTTTTCTGTATCTCGCATACACCATGACCCGCGTGGCGCTGAAGCCCGAGCTGGGCCCGCCGCTGTCGGACAAGGAACTGGACGTTTCGAAGGGTCACCTGGTGCGTGAATTCTTCATCGGGCTTGTGCCGCCCGTCACCCTGATCGTGCTGACTCTGGGAACGATCATATCCGGGCTCGCCACCCCGACAGAGGGCGCGGCGCTCGGCTGCGTGGGCGCGATCCTGGTCGCGACCGCCCATGGCCGGCTGACCCTCAAGGTCGTGAAGGATTCCGCCTATCGGACCGCGCAAACGACGAGCATGGTGATGGTTCTGCTCGCCGCTTCCACCTTCCTCGGGGTGGTTTTCTCCGCCCTGGGCACACCCAAGCTCATCGCGAGCACCATACTGTCATGGGGCTTTTCTCCCGACGTTTTCATTGCCGGCATCCTGGCCGTTTGCTTCATTCTCGGATGGCCGCTGGAATGGGTGCCGATCGTGGTTGTGATCGTTCCGATCTTCCTGCCGACGCTCATCGAGCTGAAGACCAACATGATCTGGTTTTCCATCTTGCTGGCCGTAACCTTGCAGACTTGCTGGCTCTCTCCCCCGGTGGCGCTATCGGCTTACTATCTCAAGGGAATCATGCCGGAATGGGAACTGCTGGATATCTACAAAGGGATGCTGCCGTTCATGTTCCTGCAAGCGGCGGCCGTGGCGCTGATCTTCATGTTCCCGCAGATCGCGCTGTGGCTGCCGGATCTGGTGTTCGGAAGGTAGTTGTTCCACTAACGAAAGGAGGGAAAGTCATGAAAAAGCTATTCGCATTGATGGTGGCCGCGTTCGTGCTGGGAAGCACCTTCCCGGCCGAAGTGGCGGCGCAGGCGCCGGCGACGCACTTCAAGTGGCGGTTGCAGAGCGCCAATCCGGCGGGCACCCCGCACATGGACCTGCTGAACCGGCTCGCATCCAATATTGACAGGATGTCGGGAGGGCGGTTGAAGATCGAGGTGCTTCCGGCCGGAGCGATCATCGCTCCCTTCGAAATCCTCGACGGCGTGAACAAGGGGATCATCGAAGCCGGGCAGTGGTGGACGCATTACGCGACGGGGAAGCACCCGGCCGGAGGCCTGTTCAGCGCCCCGCTCGGCGGAGCCGGAAGCGGACTCGACCAGTTCAACCATCTGTCGTGGTACCTGCGCGGCGGCGGGCGCGAACTGTACCTGGAGTATTACCAGAAGATCCTCAAGACCGACGTGATGGCGTTCATGTACGGCCCGGACGGCCCCGAGGCCTTCGGGTGGGTGAGGAGAGTGCCCAAGACGGTCTCCGAGTTCACGAAGATGAGGTTCCGCATCTCCTCCGGCCTGCCGAGCGACGTCCTCAGGGACATGGGCGGAGTGCCCATGAACCTGTCGGGAGCCGAAGTCATCCCCGCGGCGGAGCGTGGCCTCATTGACGGCGTCGAATGGATCAACCCCGCCAGCGACCTGAAGCTGGGCCTGTCGGACGTTTTCAAGAACTATTCGCTCCAGGGGCTCCACCAGGCCATCGACATCGCGGACATCGTCATCAACGGCAAGATTTGGCGCGCACTGCCGCCGGATCTCCAGGCGATCGTGGAAGTGGCGATGACGACGTCGATCTTCGAGGCGCTCATGTACTTCGTGGATGAAAATTCCAAGGCCCTCAACGTGCTGACGAAGGAGAAGGGCGTCACCCTGTTCGACGCTCCAGTCGGGTACGCGGATTCCTTCATCAAGTCGGCGAGGAGAGTGCTTGCGAAATACGAGGCGCAGGATGCCTTCTTCAAGAGGGTGCTGGATTCGCAGCGGCGATTTGCGGCCGTCGTGGTTCCGTACACGAAGGAGACCAACAAGCTGACCCAGCTCATCGCCGGGGCGGCAGACAGCCGCTGAGGAACTCCGGACCCGGTAGACATGTCTCCGGGACAGGCGTGATCATCCCGCGTTCCAGGGCCTGGCCGGCCGGTCTCCCCGAACCAACCGGAGTGGACCGGCCGGTCATTTTCCTTGCCGCAGGCGATTTCGTTTACTCCGCAACCCATCCCTAACAGGCTTCAAACAGGAACATGGCGACGACAAGCAAGCAGCGTGAGGTAAGCGTCAATGGTGTCCGCTACCGCTGGCCGGAAAAGCCGGTGGTGGTCGTGTGCATCGACGGCGGCGACCCCGCCTACCTGCAGCAGTACCTCAAGGACGGCGCGATTCCCAATATCGCGCGCTTCATGACGCAGGGTTTCAGCGTCGTGGCCGACGGCACCGTGCCGAGCTTCACCTGCCCCAACAACATGTCGATGATCACCGGCACGCCGGCTTCGAAGCACGGCATTTCCGGCAACTTCTACCTCGACACGAATACCGGCGAAGCGGTGGTGATGACGGGCCCCGAGCTGCTGCGCGGCGATACGATCATCTCGAAGTTCGCCGAGGCCGGGGCAAAGGTGGTCTCGATCACGGCGAAGGACAAGCTGCGCAAGCAGCTGGGCAAGAACCTCGACGTCTCAAAAGGCCACGTAAGCTTCTCTTCCGAGTTCGCGAGCCGCTGCACGCTGAAGGAGAACGGCATCGAGAACGTGCTCGACTTCGTCGGCATGGCGCAGCCGGACATGTATTCGATGGAGCTCTCGCTGTTCGTGCTCGAGGCCGGCATCAAGCTGCTCGAGCGCGGGCGGCGCGACCTCATGTTCCTGTCGCTTACCGACTACGTGCAGCACAAGTACGCGCCCGCGGAAGCCGACGCGAAGCGCTTCTACCAGGAGCTCGACAAGCGCTTCGGGCGCCTCGCCGAGCTGGGTGCGATCGTCGCGCTGACGGCGGATCACGGCATGAACGACAAGTCGAAGCCGGACGGCACGCCAAACGTGATCTGGTTGCAGGACATCCTCGACGCCAGGTTCGGCAGGGGCGACACCCGGGTGATCTGCCCGATCACCGACGCATTCGTCGCCCACCACGGCGCACTCGGCGGATTCGTGCGCGTATGGTGCCGCGGCAAGGCGACCCCGAAGCAGGTTATCGACGCGATCCGGGGCCTGGACGGGCTCGAGTCGGTGCTCGACAAGGAAACCGCGTGCAAAGTGCACGACCTGCCGTTCGACCGCGAGGGCGACGTGGTCGTCATCTCGACGGCGGACGTCTGTGTCGGCGCGTCCGCGGCGGATCACGATCTCTCGGGGCTGGAAGGCCATCGCCTGCGCACGCATGGCGGCGTGTCCGAAGCGAAAGTGCCGATCATCCTCAACGCGCCCCTGAACGACGAGTACAAGCTGAAGGCGGGCGCGGCGATTCTGAAGAGCTACCAGGTCTTCGATTTCGCCATCAACGGCACGGCCTGATGACAAAACGGGAGGGCGCCATCGTTCGCACCGGCAGGCTCGCGGTCTATGATGCGCCGGGAAAGCCCTTCGAAATCCGGGCGTTTCCGGTGCGGCGTCCCCGCGCCGGCGAAGTGCTGGTGAAGATTCGCATGTCGACGATCTGCCGCTCCGACATCCACTCCTACCTCGGGCACCGTCCCAACCCGTGCCCGGGCGTGCTCGGCCACGAGATCATCGGCAATATCGTCGCGCTGGGCGAAGGCATCACGCACGACATGCGCGGCGACCCGCTCGCGGCCGGGGACCGGATCACCTGGAGCGAGTACTTCATACCAGGCCCGAATTACTATACCGAGGTGCTGGATCTGCCGCAGAAATCGCCCGGCGTGGACAAGTACGGCCACATGGCGGTGACGACCGAGCCCCACCATCACGGCGGCTTCGGCGAGTATTGCTACGTCCTGCCGCAATCCTGGATCCTGAAGCTCCCCGCGGAGCTCACCGACGAGGAGGCCACGCCGATCAATTGCGGCGTCGCCACCATGATCTGCGTGACCGAGCGCGCGGAGATCGGCGTCGGTGACGCCGTGGTCATCCAGGGCCTGGGACTGCTGGGCCTCTACGGCGCCGCGATTGCCAAGGCGCGCGGCGCGCGCCTCGTGATCGGGCTCGACACGGTTGGCGCGCGGCGCGCGATGTCGGCGCGTTTCGGCGTCGATCGAGCGCTCGATCCGTCCGCAATGAGCGAGACCGAGCTCGTAAGACAGGTGAGAGCGTTTTGCAAGCCGGAGGGTGCCGACGCGGTGATCGAAGTCTGTGGTTACCCGGAGGTCATTCCGGCGGGCATCCAGTACCTGCGCACCGGCGGGCGCTACGTGCTCGGCGGAGTGGTCAACCCGGACTCGTTCGTCCGGATCGACGCGAACCAGCTGCTGCGCAAACTGATCACGTTGCGCGGCGTGCACAATTACCACCCGAGAAACCTGATCGAGGCGCTCGACTTCGTCCATGCCAACCGCAAGCGCTTTCCGTTCCACGACCTGGTGGACGGCAAGTACAAGCTGGAGGAAGTTGGAAGAGCGATGAAGGACGCCGAAGACCGGCGCGTGCTGCGCGCCGCCATCGTCCCATGACAGCTTGAAGGCGCAACCAGGAAAATCAGAAACCGCCGATGAACGCAGATGAACGCAGATGGAATTCGTTAATGGGTAATTGCAGAGAGGATGCGGCCGTGCGCCCTTTGAACCGACACTTTCCCGGTTCACGTTTCACGTTTCACGTTTCACGACTTGAGAATCGAATCGGCGCGTATCGGCGTTTATCTGCGGTTCATATTTTCTTGATAATGTAACCGGCTCACAGAACCGGATTCGTCACAGGAGTAATGATCATGCATGCCCGCACCAAGACCGTTGACTCGCCGCGCCGCGAGCCGATGCGCATCGCCGGAGAAAAAGTGCACCGCGACCGCGTGATCGAGGTCCGCTATCCGTACACCAACGAGGTGATCGCCACCGTGCCCAAGGGCACGGTCGAGGACGTGCGCCGCGCGTTCCGCATCGCCAGGCAATACCAGCCGAAGCTCACGCGCTACGAGCGCTACAAGATCCTGATGCGCGCCGGCGAGATCATCGCCTCGCGCAGGGACGAGATCGCAAGGTCGATCACGCTCGAAGCCGGCTTCTGCCTGAAGGATTCGACCTACGAGGTCGGGCGCGCCTCGGACGTGCTGCTGTTCGCCGCCAATCAGGCGCTCGTCGATGACGGGCAGGTTTTTTCCTGCGACCTCACGCATCACGGCAAGGCGCGCCGCGTCTACACGATGCGCGAGCCGCTGCTCGGCGCGATCTCCGCGATCACGCCTTTCAACCACCCGCTGAACCAGGTGATCCACAAGGTCGCGCCTTCGGTCGCGAGCAACAACCGCATGGTGCTGCGGCCTACCAACAAGACGCCGATCGCGGCGCTGCTGCTCGCCGATGTGCTCTACGAGGCGGGCCTGCCACCGGAGATGCTGTCCGTGATCACGGGCGACCCGAAGGAGATCGCCGACGAGATGCTCGTCAACCCGGACATGGATCTCGTCACCTTCACCGGCGGCGTTTCGGTCGGCAAGTACATCGCCGCCAAGGCCGTTTACAAGCGCCAGATCCTGGAGCTCGGCGGAAACGACCCGTTGATCGTGATGGACGATGCCGATCCTGCGAAAGCGGCGGAGCTCGCGGCAAACGGCTCGTACAAGAACTCCGGACAGCGCTGCACCGCGGTGAAGCGCATATTCGTGCACGAGAAGATCGCGGGCGCGTTCACCGAGGCGCTGGTCGCGAAAACGAAGGCATGGACTTACGGCGACCCGCTCGACCCGAAGGTGGACATGGGCACGGTGATCAGCGAGCAGGCGGCGACGAGCTTCGAGGGACTGGTGAATGACGCGGTGTCGGGGGGCGCGCGACTGCTGTGCGGGAACGTGCGCCAGGGGGCGCTGTATTCGCCGACCGTGCTCGATCGCGTGCGCCCCGAGATGCCGCTCGTGAAATACGAGACCTTCGGCCCGGTCTCGCCCGTGATGACCTTCAAGGACGTGGACGAGGCGATCCGGCTCGTGAACTCGACCGATTTCGGCCTGTCCTCGGGCGTCTGCACCAACCGGCTGGACGACATCATGCGCTTCGTGAAGGAGCTCCATGTCGGCAGCGTGAACGTCTGGGAAGTCCCCGGCTACCGGCTGGAACTCACCCCGTTCGGCGGCATCAAAGATTCGGGCCTCGGCTACAAGGAAGGCGTGCAGGAAGCGATCAAGAGCTTCACCAACGTGAAGACGTACTCGCTCCCATTGTAAGAGCCGGTAACAAAATCAAGAAATATTAGCCGCAGATAAACGCCGATACACGCCGACGAAAAACAAGAAGATGGACAGGATTTACAAGATTTCACAAGATTAACAGGATTAGACCCGATCAAATAATCCTGTAAATCCTGTCTATTTTGGTCTTGATCTTATCTGCGTCCATCTGCGTTTATCGGCGGTTTCATACTCTTTGGATCTTTGTGATACGGGTTCTAAGGGCGTAATGCAGACGCTGCTCGAAATCCTCGCCGGCCGGCGCGGCGGCGCCATGACGGACGGCGCCCCGGGGCATCACGATGAATGGCGACGCCAATGACGGCCTGACAGGATTATTGTTTCCCGATTGCCCGCAGTGACGGAGGACCCATGGCCAACGAGCAAAGAATCAGCTACGTGCCGCTGGAGAAGATGACGCCGGAGATGCGCGCCGAGATCGAGCGCTGCGCGCGCGAAGGCACGCCCCGTCCGGAAAGCTCGGCGGTGCGCGCCCACGTGCCGGCTGCGTTCTGGGCGTTCGCCAACTCCTGGCGCGACGTCTTTCACGCCGGCATCTGCGACCACGCGATCAAGGAACTCGCCCGGCTGTACGTCTCGCGCGCGGTGACCTGCGAGTTCTGCGGCAACCAGCGCTCGATCAAAGCCGCCGAAAGCGGCGCCGTGAACGAGGTCAAGGTCGATGAGCTCATCGACTTCGAGAAGTCCGCGAAGTACAACGAGCGCGAGAAGGCGGCGCTCGCCTACGCCGAGGCGATCACCTGGCGGCTCGAGACCGATGACCGATTCTGGAAGCGGCTCCGCCAGCACTTCAGCGAGCCCGAGCTCGTCGAGCTGGGATGCTTCATCGCGCTCACCATGGGACAGCAGAGCTGGCTGCGACTGCTCAATATCGAGCACCACGAGGTGATGGCGGGCGGCTCCGCCTCGATGGCGCCCGGGTTCGAGAGCGCCGAAGCGCTCGCGAAGAGCAAGTCCTCGCCCGGATACTGGGCGAAGAAAGGCGCCGCCCCGAAGAAGGACGCGGCATGACGGCACATGCTGGCCCTGGCCGGCAAACAGCATGCCCGCCTGATCCACTAAAACCCCCTGCCCTAAGGAGGACCGTTTCATGAAAACGATTGGCGTCTGGAGTAGTTGGCTTGGAGCGATGATGGCGGCAGCTTTCATCGGCGAGGCGGTCGCGGCAGCGAGCCCGGCCTATCCCACGAAACCGATCCGCGTGCTCGTCGGGTTCCCCGCAGGGGGCAGCACCGACCTCCTTGCGCGATTGATCGGTGCGCGCCTGTCCGAGGTCCTCGGCGCCCAGATCATCGTTGACAACCGCGCCGCGGCCGGAGGGACCATGGCATCCGAACTGGTCGCCAAGGGCAATCCGGACGGCTACACGCTGCAAATGGCGACCGTGGCGAGCCATGGCATCAACCCGACTCTCTTCCGCAAGATCCCGTACGACCCGATCAAGGACTTCGCGCCCGTTACGCTAGTGGCAACGTACCCGCTCGTGCTGGCGGTGAATCCGACGGTTCCCGGCAAGTCGGTGAAGGAATTGATCGACGCGGCAAGAGCGAAGCCCGGGCAGTTCCGCTTCTCCTCGTCGGGCAACGGTACACCGGGACACCTGAGCGGAGAGATTTTCAAGACGCTCGCAAAGATTGACGTGACCCACGTGCCGTACAAGGGCGGCGCGCCGGCCAATCTCGCGGTGCTCTCCGGAGAGACGCACATGACGTTCGCGACGCTTCCCGGAATGATCCCGCACGTCAGGGCCGGGAAGGTTTACGCCCTGGCGGTCACGACGGCGAAGCGCTCCTCCGCGCTGCCGGACGTTCCCGCCATCGCAGAGTCGCTGCCCGGATACGACGTCGCCTCCTGGGCAGGACTGGTGGCTCCGGCCGGGACGCCGCGCAACGTCATTGCGCGGTTGCACGCCGAGACCGTCAAGATCATCGCGAGCCGCGAAGTGGGCGAGCGGCTGGCGGCCGACGGGGCGGACGCGGTCGGAAACACACCGGAGCAGTTCTCCGCCTTCATCAAGAACGAAGTCGGCAAGTGGGCAAAAGCGATCAAGCAGGCCGGCGTGCAGCAGGATTGATGCCGCGGCTCATACCATTTCAAAGGGGGGAACCATGACACAAGCGCTGACGTTCACGGTCAATGGCAAGACCGAGCGAATAGAGACCGACGATCCGAAGATGCCGCTGCTGTACGCGCTACGCAACCAGCTGGGGTTCAAGAGCATGCATTTTGGCTGCGGCCTCGCCCAGTGCGGCGCCTGCACCGTGCACGTCTCGGGCAAGCCCGTGCGCTCCTGCTCATTCCCGGTCGCATCGGCAGCGGGTGAGGAAATATTGACCCTGGACGGCATCGGTAATGCCGCAAAGCCGCACCCGTTGCAGCTGGCGTTCATAGAGGAACAGGCTGCGCAGTGCGGCTACTGCGCCAACGGAATGATCATGCAGGCGAAAGCGCTGCTCGATTCCAACAGGTCGCCTTCCGACCGCGATATCAAGCGCGCCCTTGCGAACAACCTGTGCCGTTGCGGCACGCACCAGCGAATCGTCCGCGCCGTGAAACGCGCCGCGAAAATGATGGCCTGAGGAGACACGCACCATGCTGAACCAACCTATGAACCGCCGCAATTTTCTCGCGATGAGCGGCTCGCTCGTCGTGACTTTCACCCTGCCCGGCGCGGCATCGAGCGCCCCCGCGCGGCAGGCCGGCCCGGTCAAGACCGTCGCTCTCGACGAAGTGGACGGCTTTCTTGCGGTCAATGCCGACGGCACGATGACCGTGTACACGGGGAAGGTGGACCTCGGCACCGGAATTCGCACTGCGTTCACCCAGATCGCCGGTGAGGAGCTGGACATGCCGCTCAACCGGATCCGCATCGTCGAAGGAGACACGCTGCTCACGCCCGACCAGGGCGCAACCATCAGCAGTATCTCCATCTCGAGGGGTGGAATGGAAATCCGCCAGGCAGCGGCAACCGCGCGGGCAGCGCTGATCGGCGAAGCTTCCAAGGTCCTGGGTGTGGCGCCCGAACAGCTGGCGACCGAAGACGGGTCGGTGATGTCGCGCCAGGATGGGCGGCGCGTCCCTTATGAGAAGCTGATCGGCGACCGGAATTTCTCGATCAAGGTGAATGCAAAGGCTCCGGTCAAGGATCCGAAGAGCTACAAAGTCGTCGGCAAGCCGGTCGCGCGCGTCGACATACCGGAAAAAATGTGGGGTGAATTCAGTTTCGTCCACGACTTCCGGCTCCCGGGCATGCTGCACGCAAGGGTGATCCGGCCGGCGGCCATGGGCGCCCAGCTCCTCTCCGTCGATGATGCTGCAGCGCGCAGAATCCCGGGTTTCGTCGCGACGGTGCGGCGGAACAATTTTCTCGCCGTCGTTGCCCGCGACGAATGGGCGGCGATCCGCGCGGCACGCGCGGTGAAGGCGAGCTGGTCGCCATGGGAAGGCCTGCCCGAGAAAGAGAGGCTGTGGGATCACGTGCGCGCGACGCCGGTCGTGCGCCGCGACGTGACGCTGAACACCGGTGCCGCGGAAGAAGCCCTGAAGAGCGCACCGCGGACGCTGCAGGCAACCTTCGACTTTGCGATCAATACGCATGGCTCGCTCGGGCCGTCGTGCGCGGTGGCCGAATGGAAGGACGGCAACCTCACCTGCTGGACCGCCTCGCAACAGACACACGAATTGCGCAAGCAGGTCGCTGAGATGCTCGGCATCGGCCGCGACAACGTGCGCTGCATCTTTATCGAGGGATCGGGCTGCTACGGGCGCAACGGAAACGAGGATGCCGCCGCGGATGCGGCCCTGATCGCGAAGGAAACGGGCCAGCCGGTCCGGGTTCAATGGAGCCGCGAAGACGAGCACGTCTGGGAGCCGAAGGGCCCGCCGACGCTTCTCGACTACCGTGCGGGGCTCGATCAGAACGGGAACGTCGTATCCTGGTTGGCCGATGCCTACGTCCCGGAAGGCCAGAAGGTCTCGCGCACCACGCTGCTCGCCGCCGACCTCGCCGGCCTGCCCAAGGACCCGGCCCATACCGGCAGCATCCACCAGCAACTGGCGATACCGTACGTCTTCCCCAATATCAGGACGGTCGCGCACCGGCTCGCGGAAACGCCTTTCCGTCCGTCCTGGATCCGCACCCCGGGCCGGATGCAGAACAATTTCGGAACCGAGGCGTTCCTTGACGAAATCGCCCATGCGGTCGGGGCTGATCCGATCGAATTCCGCATCCGCCACCTCAAGGATAAACGCGGCATCGAAGTACTGGAGCGCGTCGCTCGCCTTGCGGACTGGCAGCCCAGGACCGGGGCGCAGCGCAGGAGCGGCACGGTGGTCGCCGGGCGCGGGACCGCTTACATCAAGTACGAGCTGGTGCGCACCTACGTCGCCGCGGTGGCCGATGTGGAGGTCAATAGAAGGACCGGCGAGATCAGGGTCGTGCGTTTTCACATCGCGCACGATTGCGGGCAGATCATCAATCCGGACGGCCTGAAAAATCAGATCGAGGGCAACGTGATCCACACCACCAGCCGCACATTGCTGGAGGAAGTGCAGTTCAACCGCTCGACGATCACCAGCAGGGACTGGGCAGGTTACCCGATCCTCAGGTTCCCGGACATCCCCGAGATCGCGATCGACCTGATCGACCGGCCAACCGAGCGCCCATGGGGCGCCGGCGAACCCACGTCCGGGGTCGTGCCTCCGGCCATTTCGAACGCCGTGTTCGACGCCGTGGGGGTGCGCCTGCGCTCGGCGCCGTTCACGCGCGAGAAGGTGCTCGCCGCACTCCGAAGAGTCTAGCAGCCTGTCGGACTTAGGGTCCCGACAGGCTGCTCAAAGCAAAACCGCCTCATGATCGGGCTTGAGTTCAATGCAAAACCACCCCGGCAAGCCCCGAAAACGCGCATCGAGCCGGTCTCGGCGTCATTATTATCATTTTGTCCTGTCGTTTTCATGAGGCGGTTTTGCAATAGGAGCTTGTCGCGCTCAAGTCCGACAAGCTCCTAGTACGGGTACCCGGCTCCGCGCGAACAGCGCGGAGCCGGCAAGCTATGCCGCCCTGAGCTTGCCCCCGGTCGCGGCGAGAAGCTGCGGCACGCGCGAGGCCCGCAGGTACACGTATCCCTCGAACATGCGCCGCTGGGTGCGGTAGAAAGCGCCCTGCTCCGCGTGCCATTCTCCGCCGCGCCTGCGCACGGTGGCCGCAACGTTCAGCACGCCCGACGGCATCGCGATGCGGATATCGCCTTCCGCGTCGCCTCCCTTGCGCAGGGCCTCGTTCACGATGCTGCCCTCGACGCGCGCCGCGACCGCCATGCACAGCGACGCGGTGAGCGGCAGCGCGCGGTGCGGCTGGCCGTTCGAGATCATGCGGCCGGTAAGGTCTACTTGCGCCGCGTCGATCGCCTCTCCCGATAGCGTGCTCGCCCGCTGCGGCCCGGAGACGAAGCCCACGAACGGCACCGTCGTTTTCTCCGCCGCTTCCTCCACGGTTGCGCCGATGCCCATTGCGACGGACGCCGCGAGGCGGATCGCCGCGAGTTTCGCGAGCAGCGCGGTATGGCGGTCGAGCGCATCCGGCATCTCGGTGCCCGTCAAGCCGAGGTCCTGCGCGGCAAGAAAACAGCACGCATTGGCGGCATCCACCAGGGAAGCGCGGAATTTTCCATAGCCCGGAACGTCGAGCGTGTCCGCCGCGTTTCCCGTGGGCAGCAGTTTTCCGGTGCTCGCTCCGCCGGGTTCGCGAAACTCGAGCCGCACGGGCGCGCCGGTTCCCGAGACCCCGGGGATCGCGAGATCTCCGTCCACGGCCGCGCGGCCGTCATCTAAAGCGAACCGCGAGTGGATCACCTTGTTCGTGTTCGTGTTGTGGATGCGCACCAGTGCCTCGGAGCCCGGGGCCTTGACCAGTCCCTCGTCCACGGCGAACGGCCCCATCGCCGAGGACATGTTGCCGCAGTTTCCGCTGTAATCCACTTTCGCGTCCTTCACCAGCACCTGCGCGAAGGTGTAATCGATGTCGGCATCGGGCCGGGTCGAAGGCCCGATCACGCACACCTTCGACAGCGAGGAGATGCCCCCGCCCATGCCGTCGAGCTGCCGGCCATAGGGGTCCGGGCTGCCGATCGCTGCGAGAAAGATCTCGTCCCACAACGCGCGGTCCGCGGGCAGGTCGCGCGCGTGGAACACCACCGCGTTGCTCGTGCCGCCGCGCATGAATACGGCGGGAATCTTCAACTGACTCATGGCCTGTCCTTTCGAATGCCTGACTGTTCCGGTTTCCGGGTCCCGGGTTCAAAGTTCGATGTCGTGACACGGATCTCGCCTTGAACGTTGAACGTGGGAACAACCTTCATCGCTCGTCCTTCATCCCTGCTTTTGATCCATCCTCCGCCCGGACACCGCGGCCGGCCGCGCCTCGTCAAGCCGCACGCATTGCGGGCCCAGCGCATCGAGCGATGTCGCGCCGAGCAGCGCCAGCACGCGGTCCACCTCGCCATTCAGCAGCTCGAGCGCGCGCAGCACGCCGGACTCGCCGCCCGCGACCGCTCCGTAGAGCGTCGGGCGCCCGACGAACACCATGTCCGCCCCGAGCGCCAGCGCCTTCACGATGTCGGTTCCGCGCCGAAAGCCGCTGTCCGCCATGATCGGCAGGCGGTCGCCGACCGCCGCGGCGATCTCCGGCAGCACCTCGATGGGAGACGGCGCGCCGTCGAGCTGGCGCCCGCCGTGGTTGGACACGAAGATCCCGTCGGCGCCGTGCTGCGCCGCGAGCCGCGCATCCTCGACCGTGAGTATCCCCTTCACCAGCAGCTTGCCGGGCCACAGCCGCCGCAGCCAGTCGAAGTCCTCCCAGTTGAGCGCCTCGCGCCGCGTGCGGAACTCCGTGAGGGTCTTGGACACGATGCGCCCGCCGACGTTGCTGTCGAGGTTCTGGAAGCGCGGGATGCCCGAGGAGAGCAGCGTCCTGAAGAAGACCCCGGCGAGCCACCGCGGGTGGAGCAGCCCGTCGAGCATGTTCGCGAGATCGAGCCGGAACGGAATCTCGAAGCGGTTGCGGCGATTGTATTCCCGGTTGCCCGCGACCGGAATGTCGGTGGTGAGCACCAGCGCCTCGTAGCCCGAATCGAGCGCGCGCCGGACGAGACGCTCCGCCGCTTCACGGTCCTTCGACATGTAGAGCTGGAACCAGAGACCGGCGGTACCCTCCCGCGCCACACGCTCCATCTCGATGAAGGAGGCCGTGGAAAGCACGAACGGCAGGTTCGCGCGGCGCGCGGCGCGGGCGAGCGCGAGGTCGGCTTCGAAGCAATAGAGGCCGGCCGCCCCGGTCGGCGCGATGCCGAACGGGCCGTCGAACTCCCGGCCGAACACCGCCTTCTTCTGCGAGCGCCGCGAGACGTCCACCAGCGTGCGCGGCACGAAGCGGATCCGGTCGAACGCGGCGCGGTTGGCGCGCAGCGTGCTGCCCTCCTCGGCGCCGCCCTCGAGAAAATCGTACGCGATGCGCGGCAGCCTCTGGCGCGCGATCGTGCGCAGATCCTCGATGTTGTACGCGTGCTGGAAGATCATGTAATGGACTCAGATTGCAACCGCCGTCGCGCGGCGGCGGCGGCTCCGGAAAAGCTGTGCACGCGCGTTATTCTAATGCACAATCGTGCACGCGACACGCGCCACCGCCTGCCCGAACGTCCACGAAATGGAACACGCTGAACTGAATCCTGGACGCGCCTGCGCCACGGGCGCACCGTGACGCTCGCGCGCATCGTCTCCGGCGGGCAGACCGGCGTTGACCGCGGCGCGCTCGACGCCGCGCTCGACGCAGGATTCCCGTGTGGCGGCTGGTGCCCGCAGGAGCGCCTCGCGGAAGACGGCGCGATCCCCGCCCGCTATCCGCTCGCCGAGCTCTCCGGGGGCTACAAGGAGCGCACGCTCAGGAACGTGCTCGAGACCGACGGGACAGCGGTCTTTTATTTCGGGGAGCTCGAAGGCGGCACGCACCAGACCGTGTCGTACTGCCAGCAGCACCGCAAGCCCTGCGAGCTGCTCAACGCGGCGCAGCTCACGCCCGAGCAGTGCGCCCTGGAACTTGCCGCCTTCATCGCGCGCCACGGCATCGCGGCGCTCAACGTCGCCGGCCCGCGCGCGAGCAAGGTGCCGCAGGCGCACGGCTTCGCGTACGCAGCGATCAAGGCGCTCATCCTGGCATCCAGGGAAAGATCCTAGAAACGATCTCAGAAACAGCTTGAAACCGCCGATGGATGCCGATAGCAGGATGCGAGATACGGGATAGAAGCTGCATTTGATCGCGCACCACGGATCACGACTCACCATTCACGATTCACAATTTTCCCGCATGTATCGCATCGTGCTCATGAGCATCGCCATCCACAGCTGCTACCTCGGCAGCAAGGTGGTGTTGTCGCTGCTCGCGCTCGAGCTCGGCGCGGCCCAGGCGTTGATCGGGGTGCTCGCCGCGCTCTACGCCGTGGTGCCGCTCTTTCTCGGCATCTACTCGGGCCGCCTCGCCGACACGATCGGCATGCGCGCGCCGATGCTGATCGGCACCGCGTTCACCGCCGCCGCGATGCTGTGCGGATTTTTCTGGCGCGACCTCGCGGCGCTGTTCCTCGTCGCCACCCTGATGGGAACCGGGTTCGTCTTCTTCAACGTCTCCGCCCAGAACCTGGCCGGCGGCTACGGCCGGCCCGAGCAGCGCGCGCGAAACTTCAGCATACTCTCCATCGGCTATTCGGTCTCCGCCTTCATCGGGCCCATGTTCGGGGGCTTCTCGATCGATCTCGCAGGCCATTACTGGACGTTCCTGTACTTTTCGCTGTTCACCCTGGTGCCCTTCACGGTGCTCGCGCTCTACGGCCACCTCACGCGCGTGGAAGTGCCGCAGCACCCGGAGCAGGAGCGCCGCACGCTGGACCTGCTGGGCGACCCGCCGCTGCGCCGCCTGATCCTGACCAGCGGGCTGGCCGTTGCCGCGTCGGATCTTTTCGCCTTCTACATGCCGATCTTCGGCCATTCGATCGGGCTCACCGCGTCCGAGATCGGGCTGATCCTCGGCAGCTATGCCGCCGCCGCCTTCCTCGTCCGCTTCGCCCTGCCCGCGTTGCTGCGGATGATGCCTACCGGGAAATTGATGTTCACGTTCATGCTGGCCGCCGGGGCCGGCTTCCTGGTCCTGCCGGCGCTGCACAACATCTACCTGCTCCTGCTGCTCGCGTTCGTGATCGGGATCGGGCTCGGCTGCGGGCAACCCCTGCTGATGATGATGTCCTACGAGAAGTCGCCCGCCGGGCGCACCGGAGAGGTGACGGGCCTGCGCCTCACGGCCAACAACGTCGCGCGCGTCATCGTGCCGCTGGTGTCGGGCGCGCTCGGGACGGCGCTGGGCGCGGCGCCGGTTTTCTGGATGAATGCCGTCAACCTCGCCGCGGTTAGCTGGCTTGCGCGGCGCTGACGCGTCGTGACGCAGTGACGTGGTGACGAGAAAGAGCGACGAATGACGGTTTTGATGACGGCGCACCACAAAAGGAAATCGCGGACCAGCGTAAGTGTCATGAAAAGTCCACCTCAACTGTGAACGTTCGGTGAGGACTCGCGTACCGTTTCACTGGACAGCCGCGCGTACTGCGAATTCACCGGTGGTGCATTATGGCTGACGTCAGGAGAAAACGGTGCACATCCGCCGCAGATTACCCGCCGAGCCGTGCCCGGTACGTATCCGGCGCGATTTCCTCTGTCAGGCAACGCGCGTAGATGCGCCGATAGGCATCGTTGATGCGCGAAACCTTGCGCTCGGAGTCTTCGATGAGCGGCAGCAGTCTTCTATGCTCCTCGGCAATCTCCGCGAGAATGGCGGATTCGTCAATGCGGGTGAGCCGGCCGTCGCGCAGCACGATCTCTCCGTCGATCATCACGAGATCGAGATCCCCGCCGTTCTCTGCGTACACGAGCTGACCGAGCGGATTATTGAGGGGCACGAACGGGATGCTGTCCAGTCGATATAGCCCGAAGTCCGCCTTGCGTCCAGGCTCGATCGTGCCGATGACGTCCCCCAGACCGATCGCCTGCGCTCCGCCGACGGTCGCGGCGTGCCATGCCTCTTTCGCGCCGATCCACCTCGAGGGCTCGTCATCGCGCAGTTTGTTGACGAGCGCTGCCGCCGACATCACTTTGAGCATGTTCGCCGACTCGATCGAGCCGCACCCGTCGGTGCCCAGGCTCACGTTGACGCCTGCATCGAGCAACGCGCGCACGGGCGCAACACCGGAGCCCAGTTTCAGGTTGCTCACCGGGTTATGCTGCACGGTCGCGCCGCTACGCGCGATGATGTCGATCTCGCGCGGATTGAGCCATACGCAATGAATGAGCGACGTCTTGGGCTTGAGGAATCGCACGCGATCCAGATACTCGACCATGGTCGCTCCGTACATCACGCGTCCCGTGACCACCTGGAGCCGGGTTTCCTGCACATGCATGATCACGGGAAGATCGTGGTCGTCGGCCATCGCACGCACCGCCTCCAGGAAGGGTTCGGTGCAGCGCTGCGGAGCGGACGGGGCGGCGATGTATCCCACCCGGTTCGAGCGGGGATGGCGCGTCTGCGCAAGATGACGGGAAAAATCAAGGATCATCTGCGGATCGGATCTGGGCCTGGAATCCAGTTCCCGGAGCAGGTCGGCGGGGAACTCTTCGTCCACGAACGGCATGGCGCGGAAAAACGGCCGGTCGAACAGCGTGATGCCGACCAGCGCGCGAAGGCCGATGTCCTCGTAGGCCTTGAAAGCCGCCTCGACGTGCTCCGGAATGAGCACCGGGCTCACGTTGAGGTCGTCAACAATCGTGGTCGTCCCCGAGCGCAATGCCTCGATCCCGCCCACCAGCGTGCGCAGATAGACCTGGCGCGCCGTCAACGGGATCGGATCGAGAGGACGCACGCTATTCATCCACAGCTCGAGCGGCAGGTTCTCATGCCGGCCCTTGTGGTAATGCTCGTGCGAATGGTGGTGGCCATTGATGAGTCCGGCCACCGCCAGCCGTCCCTTCGCGGGGATCACCTCGCCTTCGGGCTGCTGCGCGCCCGTCCTGCGCACCGCGGCGATGCGGTCACCGGAGACAACGATATCGAGCGGACCGCGCTCAAAGCGCCCGTCCGCCCCGCCAAGAGCCGAGCAGCCGGTCAGGGTGTAGCGGCCCACAAGATTTCCCCGATCAACGCGGAGCGAGCGAAGTCAGAGAATCGGCCATTTTCCCGGCACCTGGAGCCCGCTGCGCGCGAGCACCTGCTTGCCGAGATCGGCGCACCGGTCCATTACCTCGTTCTCGTCCACTGTGAGCACCCGGCGGTTCTCCATGATCAGCCGTCCGTTGATGTACACCGTCTCGACGGCATCGCCGCTCGCGGAGTACACGAGATTCTGCACCTCGCTGTAGTTCGGGTACCACTCGGGCCGGCGCATATTGATGACGATCACGTCGGCCTTCTTGCCCGGCTCGAGGGAGCCGATCTCCTTGTCCATTCCGATCGCCTTCGCGCCATTGATGGTCGCCATCTCGATCGCGTCCTCGGCGCAGGAGATGCCGGCGTCGTTGCGGTAGTCCTTCGGCAGCGCGGCCGCAAGATACATCGTGCGGATCATGTCCGCAAAATTCGAGCAGTCTGCTGCGTCGGAACCGATCGCGACGTTCACGCCGTGCTCCAGCATTTCCGGAAAGCGGCCCTTCGACGAGAGCTCGTAGTTCAATTTGAGCGCGGTGGACGGGCAGTGGACCACGTTGGTACTGGTTTCTTTCAGCATCCGGATCTCGCGGTCGGTTACGTGCACCATGTGCACCAGAACGACGTTCGAGCCGAGCGCGCCGATGTGGTACATGTTCTCGACCGGCCGGTAACCCGTCTTCATGCGCGTATCGGTCACCTCCTCGGTCATGCCGGCGAGGTGGAGGTTCAGCGTCGTGCCGTAGTGGTCGGCCATCTTCTTCGATTCAAGATAGAGCCGGTTCGTGCAGCGGCCGAGCCCGACCACATCGACGCACGCCTTGATGAGCCCGCCGTTGTACCCGTCACGGTAGGCCTTGAGAAACTTTTCGTTCTCGCGCAGGCATGTGTCGGTATCCTCAAGCAACATGCTGTGTCCGAGGATCGCCTGGTCAAAGGAGCGCCGTCCCATGAGCCCGCGCATGCCGATGCGGCTCACGCCTTCGATCACGGCTGCCGGATTGTACGACCCCGCCTCGAGAAACGTGGTGGTGCCGCTCTTCAGGGTTTCGAGAAGCACGACGAGGCCACCGTAAACCTCGTCCTCGGCGGTGAGTATCGTGGCAATCTTGCCGTGCACGTAGTTCGACCATAGCCAGCCGCCCAGATTTTCCGGAGCGAGGCCGCGATGCATGGTGTGGTAGAAGTGCAGATGCGAATTGACAAAGCCCGGCATGACGAGCTTGTTGCGGCAGTCACGCGTCTCGCGCGCTTCGAAGCGGCCGTCCAGATCAACGCGCTTGCCCACCGCCACGATGTCCGCGCCCCGCAAGGCGACCGCGCCGTCGCGGTAAACGCGGCGCCGCGGATCGACGGTGATCACGGTGCCGCCGGAGAGCACGATATCGACTTTCTCTTTCATGGTGATGCCTTCCTTTCCATTTTCAGCGCCCGGCTCCGGGGTCCGCGCCCGTCTTGTCCGCAGCAAGCTCGCGTGCGCGCCAGCCGGATCGGATATAGAGCACGACGCTCACGGCGGTCAAGACAAGGAAAAGAAGCGCGATCGGACGGGTAACAAAAATCAGCGGGCTCCCGTGCGACATCATGAGCGATTGAGTGAGCGACTGCTCGAGCATCGGCGCGAGGATGAATGCCAGCACCATCGGCGCGACCTCGAAGCCAGTCATGCGCATCATGTAGCCCACGATGCCGAAGGCAATCGCGATTCCGACGTCGAACAGACTGTTGTTGATGGCGTAGGCGCCGGCGAGGCACAGCATCGTCACCACGGGGTAGAGCAGGCCGGCCGGAACCTGGAGAATGCGCACCCATAGCCGAACCGAAAGCTTGGCCACCACGAACATGGCAAGCGTGGCAAGAAACAACGCGATGAAAATGCCGTAGATCTCGGTAATGTTCTCCTTGAACAGCAGCGGCCCGGGACGCAGGCCCTGGGCGATGAACGCGCCGAGCATGACGGCTGTCACGACATCCCCCGGTATTCCGAACGCGAGCAGCGGCACCATCGTGGCCCCGCACACCGCGTTGTTGCCGACTTCGGGAGCGATGACACCCTCGATCTCCCCTTTTCCGAATCGTTCCGGGTGACGGGATGCGCGCTTCGCCATCGCGTACGCGACCCAGCAGGATGTTTCCGCGCCGATGCCGGGTAGCGCCCCGAGGCCGGTGCCGATGAGAGACGAACGCAACACCGTGCGCTTATAGCCGAGGATTTCGCGAAAGGTGACGCGGTTTGCGCCCGGGCCGCCTTTCACGTCCATGACCGTGAGGTGCCCGGTACGCTTCGACACCTGCACGAAAATCTCGCCCAGGCCGAACAGCCCGATCACGAACGGAATGTAGCTGATGCCGCCCTGCAGGTCGGACACCCCGAAGGTGAGCCGCGACGCCCCGGATATCGTGTCGACGCCAATCATGGCCAGCATGACCCCGAGCGTGGCGGAAACCAGGCACTTCGAGAGCGAGCTTCCCGCCAAGCTGGCGATGATTGTCATCGAGAAGAGAATCAACGCGAAGATCTCCGCCGGCCCGAATTTCAGCGCGATCATGGCGATAGGCCACACGGCCAGCACCAGCACGACGTTACTGAACAAATCGCCCACGGTAGAAGCGTAGATCGAGGCTTGCATCGCTTTGCCCGCCCGGCCTTGCTGGGCCATCGGATAGCCATCCATCACCGTGGCGGCATTGGAGGCCGTGCCGGGCGTGCCGATCAGGATCGCGGAGATAGACCCGCCGTAGGTGCCTCCCTTGTAGATGCCCAGGAGAAAGGGAATGCCGACCAGCGGCGGCATGAAAAAAGTGAGCGGCGAGAAGATCGCCATCGCCATGGTTGCCGTAAGCCCCGGCAGCGCGCCCACCACCATCCCGAGAATGGTGCCCACAAGGATCATTGCGAGCGTTTCCCAGCCGAGGACGGCCGTCGCAGCCTGAACGAGCTGATCGAGCATCAGCCGAGGAATCCCTCGGGCAGCAGGATTTTCATGCCGAGTCTGAATCCCAGGTATATTGTCGCGGATACGGAGACCGCGACGATGGCCAGGGTCAGCCACCGGCGAAAGCCAAGAAGAATCGAAAGACCCGCCAATGCGACCGGCGTGAGCAGCAGGTAGCCGATCAAGTCGAGCAGAGCCAGATAGGCCACGAGAATCGCGGCGGTGCCACACACCCGTGCCGCTTGGGCCCGGCCGAATGCAAATCCTTCCCCGGCCAGCAACGTCTCGGCCCGTGATCGCCCCCGCAGGAGCAGGAGAACGCCGAGAAAGCCGAGCACGACCGCCATGAGCCGCGGAAAGAACAATGGCGAGGCTGCGGCGCCACCCACACCGCCACCCACCTGGATTCGCGGGATCACGATCTCGGCGGGCACCACCACAAAGTAAAGGAGAACCGCGCCCAGCAACAGCGCGCCGCCCAGCCAGCGATCCACCGCGGCCCGGTTTCTGCTATTTAGCGATCGTCGAGATGATGGCTTTGATCCGCGACTGGTCGGCGGTCCACTGCTTCGCGAGGTCGTCGGCGGAGAGATAATCGACCTGCTGTCCCATGCGGCCCATCATCGCCTTGAAGGACGTGTCGTCGGAGATCTTCCGGACGGCGTCGCGCAGCTTCCCCAGCACCGGCTCCGGCGTGCCTTTGAGCGCCACGACAGCGAGCCACAGGCGCGCGTCGACGTCGAATCCCTGTTCCGCGAGAGTCGGCACGTCGGGCAGGAGCGGCCAGCGTTTGGATGCAGCCACCCCGAGCGCCCGCAGCTTGCCCCCCTGAATGTGCGGGAAAGCGACCGGTGGATAGAGTCCATTGGCGTCCACGTGGCCGCCGAGCAACGATGCGAGCGCCGGTCCGCCGCCTGTGGAGGGGATGTGAGTGAACTTAACGCCGTATTTTGCCGCCAACGCCTCGAACATGAGATGCTCGGGCGAAAAGGTGACGGCACTGTGCTTCAGCTTGCCGGGCTCTTTCCTGGCGGCATCGATAAAATCCCTGGCCGTCTTCCAGGGCGTGCCTGTCTGAACCGTCAGCAGCGCGGGCAGGGACACAACCTGGCCCACCGGGATGAAGTCGGCCGGGTTGTAGGCAATCTTCTGAACCTGCGGAAGAATGATCAGGTTCGCGGGATCAGCCATGAACAACGTATAACCATCGGGCTTCGACTTTGCCGCGGCTTCCGCGCCCACCGCGCCCCCGCCACCCGAGCGGATCACGACGATCATCGGCTGGCCCAGATATTCGTCGGCCACGCTGACGACGGCACGAGCCGTCAGGTCGCTGGCGCCGCCCGCCGGATAGGGGATGATCAGGCGCAAGGGCTTGGTCGGAAAGTCCTGGGCGTGCGCGGGCGCAGCGGCGGGCAGGCTCCCGAACAGGACGACGAGGGCCAGAGCGAATGCGCTGTTGGGAAACCGCACCGAGCGGATCTTCATCGGGTTTACTCCTTGTTGGAAAGAGATGAGGTCGTTTTTTGGAGCCGCGGTTATCATGCGACCATGCGATGACGACTGTCAAGAAACCCGCAGCCGCCTTTCCCCTCGCGGTCAGCCCTCCGTCTGCTTCGCAGCTTCTCGATCGCTCGCTGTGGATATGCCAGGTCGACGTGCCCCGTTCAGCGGCTCGCCTTTCTCAGCTTCCAGCAGCGGGGGCGATTTCCGAATTGACATCCAACGCAGCCACAAAAAATGCTGCTGATCCTTGTGCATTCAGCCGGTTAGAAGAAATAGGCGAGGAGAGGCGCGAGGAACTCGTCATTCCTGCATTTCGTCACCGCGTCGCCGCTCCGCTCGCGCGCCGTCAGGCGCGCGCGGCGGAGCGCCCGGCGATGCGCCCGAACACCGCACCCGACATGAGCCCGGTGCCAAGCGCATAGTTGTAGTGGAACAGCCCCCCGACCATCTCGCCACACGCGTACAGGCCCGCGATCGGCTTCCAGTCCGTCGCGACCACCTGCGCGTCCTTCGTCACCTTGAGCCCGCCGAAGGTAAAAGTGATCCCGCCCGTCACCGGCCACGACAGGAACGGCGGGGTGTCGATCTTCCGGGCCCAGTTCGATTTCTTCGGCTCGATGCCCTCGGTGTACATTCCGTCGAGCACCGCGGGGTTGAACCGTCCGCCCTTCCCCGCCGCGCGGTTGTATTCCTCGAGCGTCTTCAGCGCACGCCCGTGGTCCACGTCCAGCTGCTTCACCAGCCCTTCCAGCGTGTCCGACCGGTACGGCTCGCTCGTTGAATAGCGCGGCTCGAGCAGCTTCACCACCTTGCTGTCGAAGATCTGGTAGACGAGGCTCCGCGGCTGCTTGAGGATGAGGCCGCCGTACTTGGCGTAGGTGAAGGAGTTGAGGTCCGCGCCTTCGTCGATCCAGCGCCTGCCCTCGACATTGATCATCACGCCGTAGTGATACGAGAGCCGGTTCGTCTTGTCGGTGAGGTGCTGCGCGCCGTAGTCGGGAGCCGTCGCGACGATCGGAGTCGCGTGGCAGCCGCTCCAGTGCCCCCACGGCATCGTCCCGATATCGAGGGCCATCTTGAGCCCTTCGCCGTGATTGAAGTTCGAGCCGCGCACCTTGGCGTGGTCCCAGGGCGCGCCGAGGTAGCGCAGCCGCCACTCGGGATTGGTCTCGAACCCGCCGCAGGCGAGCACCACCGCCTTCGCTCCGAACGTGGCGAATCCCTCGGGGCCGCGTGCGACGACGCCGTTCACTCGCCCGCTCTCGGCCTGCGTGAGCCGCTGTGCGCCCGTTTCGTAGCGGATCTCGATCCCGAGCTTCTCCGCGGTTGCGAACCACGTCTTCGACAGCCCCACTCCTTCGTGCACGGTCCGGATCATCGCCCCGCGCGGCCACTTGACCTCGTTTCCCACGCGCACCCCCATGACCGAGAGCGCGAGCTCGAACTCGTGCTTGCCCGTCTCCTGCAGCCAGCACATCGTGTCGTACGAATTCTCGATGAGCGCGGCGGAGAGCTCCGGATCGGTGCGGCCCTGCGTCACCCGCATGAGATCCTCGCGGAACGCCTCCACCGGATAGGGCTGGACCCCCTTGTGGAATCCCGGGTAGTCGCGCTCGGCGTCGGGCACGAAGCGGTCGAGCTCGGCCACGTCGTTATAGATGAAGCGAAATACCGCGCCGCTGAAGTGCGTGTTGCCCCCGCGCTTTTCCTTCGGCGCCTTCTCGAGCACCAGCACGCGCTTGGCTCCGTTCTCCTTCGCGGACAGTGCGGCGGAGAATGCTGCGTTGCCGGCGCCGGCAACAATGACGTCGTAATCCATGAATCACTCCGGAATCGGCCAAAGGGTAAGCAGCGAGCGGTTCGGAACGAGCGCACATCACGTTTCACTTGCTGCTGGCCGCTCGCTGCTCACCGCTCACGGCTGCTAGAATACGCGCAATGGCACGTCCCGTGCCAGCGAGGAGGACCACACCATGGACGCGCGGCCCAGGACCATGAGAGGACCGACCCGCGAGGTGGCGGCGTGGGTCGCGCGCCTGCGTTACGCCGACCTGCCGCAACGCACACGTGACGTCGTGCGGCTCGCCCTGCTCGACACGCTGGGCTGCGGAGTCTACGGCTACAACACGCCGTGGGCGGCGACGTTGCTCAAATGGGCCCGCGCCACCGCGATCAAGGGAGAAGCCACGGTTTGGGGCGAGAAGCAGCCCTCGCTGCGGGTCGCGGACGCGGCCCTGGTGAACGGCACGGCCGCGCACGCCTTCGAGCTCGACGACTATCACAACGCGAAGCTCCACGCCGGGGCGGTCGTCATCCCCGCGGCGCTCGCCATGGCCGAGAAGCTCGGATCCAGCGGCGAGCGGCTCGTCATCGCAATCGCCGCCGGCTACGAGGTCATGATCCGCACGAGCCTCGCGCTCAATCCCTCGGCGGCACGGCTGCGCGGCTGGCATCTCACCGGCGTGTGCGGCCCGTTCGGCGCGGCGGCGGCGTGCGCGTCGCTCTTGGGCCTGAACGAGGAGCAGACAGCCTGGGCGCTCGGGCTTGCCGGCACCCAGGGCGCGGGCGTATGGGCATTCAACGCGGACGGCGCGATGAGCAAGCGCTTCCACGCGGGAAAGGCAGCGCACTCTGGCGTGCTCGCAGCGGAACTCGCGGCGCTCGGCTACACGGGCCCGACGCAGATCTTCGAATTTCACGACGGCGGCGTGTTGAAAGCATTTTCCGATGCTTCCGACCCCGCCCCGCTCACGGCCGGGCTTGGCACCGTCTACCAGCTCGACACCAACCGGATCAAACCCTACTCGTGCTGCGGCAGCACGCACTCCTACGTGGATGCCGCTTTCGAGCTGCGCCGCAAGCTCGGAACGCCGTGGGACGCCCGGCGCCGCGTGCGGACGGGGCTCGCGAAGGTGGTGGACGTGCAGTGCGGCTTCGATTACGCGCCAGGCACGGCGCTGAACGCGCAGATGAGCCTGCGCTACGTGCTTGCCGCAGCGCTGCTCGAGGGGCAGGTGCTGCCGCCGCAATTCTCCGAGGCGAAGCTCGCCGACCCGGCGATCACCGCGCTTGCCGGCAAGCTCGAACTCGAGCACGATCCGGCGCTCGACAAGCTGTACCCGGAACGGTTTGCGGCCTGGGTCGCTGCCGAGCACGCAGGAAAATGGGTGCGGGTGGACGTGCTCGACCCCACCGGCTCGAGCGCGCACCCGATCAGCGCGCAGGGCATCGCGGATAAATTCCGCGGCATCAATCCGAACCTGCCGGTGGACCGGATCGCCGCGGCCGCCCTCGACATCGAGCACTGCTCCGTGAAGGAGCTCGTCGCCCTGCTCAGCGGGGAAAAATCAAAACAGTTGAGTGCAGCCTAATCCGTAGCTTATTACCCGTCACTTGCGACCGCGATGAAATTCCAGACGGTAGACCTCTGCGACAAATACAAGGGCAGCATCCAGGTCGCGCTGCCCGTCTTCCAGAACTACGGCAAGCTCGTGGCCTTCACCGGTCGCATCCAGACGGTGAAGTGCTACGAAGACAACATCGTCGTCAAGGACACGCTGTCCCGGCCCGGCAAGGGGCGGGTTCTGGTGGTGGACGCCGGCGGCAGCCTCAACTGCGCGCTGGTGGGAGACGTCCTCGCGAGCATCGGCGTGAATAGCGGCTGGAGCGGAATCATCCTCAACGGCTGCGTGCGCGACGTCAAGGCGGTGGGCAAGATCAGGCTTGGCATACGGGCGCTCGGCAACGTTCCGCGCGCGAGCGACAAGCACGGACTCGGCGTGGTCGGCGTGCCCGTCACCTTTGCCGGCGTGGATTTCATGCCGGGCCATTACCTGTACGCCGACCTGGACGGAATCGTCGTCTCGGAAAAACCGCTGCGCTAGCCCGGCGCCGGGCGCAAGCGCCTCGAAGGTCCGCGGATGACCCGATTTGAACGATGGATCGTAATGCTGTGGTGGCTTGCTGCGTGCGTTCCCGCGTGGGCGGGAGAAGCCGACGTGATCGGGGCAAAGGTCAGTAAAAGTCCCGACGGAACCTTTGCTTTCCACGTGACGATCCGCAGCAACGACAAGGGCTGGGATTATTATTGCGACCGGTTCGAAGTGCTGACCACGGACGGCAAGCTGCTCGGCGTGCGCGAGCTGCTGCATCCGCACGAGAATGAGCAGCCATTCACGCGCGAACTCTACGGTGTCAAGGTGCCGGCGGGCGTGAAACAAGTCGTGATCCGCGCGCGGCACAAGCCGCGCGGTTACGACGGCAAGACGCTCACGTTTGCACTGCCCTGAAGCATGCTCCGCGGGCGCGCATCGAGCCCCCGGCCCGCAGGCCCGCTTCCCGCCCCTGAGCGCCCCCCAGCGTGACGTTTGTCACGGTCAGTCGGCCCGGAGCGCGGCTCCAAGGCCGTCCGCCTATTTTTTCATCAATTGTTCTTGACCGCACCCCCCTCGGGGAGTAGCGTGTCCCTCCCGGGCGGAAGTTCATAAACCGCCGCGCTGAAACAACAATTCAAAATTCCTGCAGTTTGCGCGGCAACGAGGAGCGTCATCATGCAAGATGCACGCAAGGGAGTCGCGCGCACCCGCAGACGTAACCACCTACGCCGGTCCGCAATGTCTGCGGCAATAATGGCGTGCCTGGCATCGTTGCCCGCTCATTCGGGTCCGAAGAATCCCAAGACGGATCCAGGTGCGCCGCAGGTTCCGGGCAACGGATTCGGGCTCATCAAGAGCGGGAAGAACAACGCGCCAGTCGTTCCTGCCGCGCCCGGCATCGGCGCCGGCGCGACCCAGCTTGCGGCTCCGGCCGCTGTTATCGTTCCTGCAGCGACCCCGAGCCTTGCGAGCCCGATGCCGCCGGCCGGCCCGTCATCGGCGCCGGTCATGGCTGCACCAAGCAGCTCTATAGCGCCGGCTCCAAGCAGTTCGAGCTCGCCGGGCATGTTGCCAAGCGGCGGGCCCGCACCCAGCAGCGGGCCGGCAGCCGTCGGCTCAACGACGATCCAGGCAGCTCCGTCGCCGTCTGCGGGCACAACGACGACATCCAGTTCCGCGCGCGGCGCTTCTGGCGGCGAGACCACCACGAAAGGCTCGTCCTCTGGACCGGCCCCAGGCGCAGCGAGCACGGGGAGCGCCCCCGGCAGCCCTCAAGCAGGTAACGGCACCGGCGGCAACGCCGTCGTTACGACCCCCAAAGGCGAGGTGCTGCTCGCGCCGGGGAAGAGTGTCGAGTTGGCGGATCCCGCAACGCCCGGACTTCATGTTGAAGTCTCCGCACCGGGCGACCAGACGCTCGATCTTGGCAAGGTCATTTCCGACACCAAGAACAAGGGTATCCTCGTCGCACTGCACGCCGGCAGCAAGGCACACGGAGCGAAGAAGGTTTCCGTCACGAACGACGGGCGCGTCGTGCTCAAGTCCGAAAAGAATGCGCTACCGGATACCGCATCGGCGATCGCGAGAGCCAAGCATAGCGACTGCGAATCTGCCCCGCGGTCGGCGAGTCCCAGCCTCACCGCGGGACTGAACACGAGCAGCGCGGGAAAGACGAAGCAGAGAAGCGATGATCTCGCTGGAGTCAACGCCAAACCGGGTGTCGGCCCATCCGGAAAACAGGTCCGGCCGGACAAGCAGCGAGGCGGTGATTCGCAGAATGCCTCCACGCGAGGCACCAGCGCCGGGAACGCGGGGAGGCAAGATGGTGCCGTGCAAAGCAGCGGCACTCCCAGCGGGCAAAGCGCCGGGTCCCCGGGGCCGGGCGAGTCTCCCGCCCCGGCGGGATTGCCCAATCCCGGTAGTTCCGACACCCAGCAGGCGGGCGAACCCGCTGCGGGCGGCAGCAAGATTGCCCAAGCCGGAACCCCGAAGGCGGGCGCCTGCACCTGAGCGCGGGCCCGGGCCGCGCACTGCGCGTACGAAGAATTCCCCCGTTCGCGGCGCGCCCCGCCGCGTCGCGAACGATCCTCTCCCTGTTGGTGCGCGCCCGACAAGCAGGCAGCTGCGCGGCCTATAGCATCTGGCGAGCCTCCACGCGGATCTAAGGCCGCGGGACGCGGTCGAATATAATCACAGGATCAGGAAGGAGCGTATGCCGCGGCTCGGTTGGAGGTCGCTGTTCTCCGTCTACGCTACTGTCGGCACGCTGGCGGGCGCCGCTCCCGCCGGTGCGCAGCCCCAGCCGTCCGAGCCGGGTGGCCGCCCGGCCGCCGTCAACAGCGTGCAGGCGCTGGACTATTCGGTCCAACCCGGGGGCAGGATCATTCTGCGGCTGGTATTCCGGAACGAGCTCACGAAGGCGCCTCCCGTCATCGTCAACTACCACCCGGTCGCGAATATCGCGATTGACTTCCACGACACCATCCGCGCGCTCGCAAAGGATCGCGTGGAAGTCGGCCAGGGTGGCCTGCGCGACATCGTGCTGGTACAGTCCGGAACGCGCACCCGGCTCGTCATCAACCTCGCCCGGCCGCTGCTCCACGAGGCCACGCCGAAAGGAAGGGAGTTGTGGATCACGCTGTGGCGTCCCGAACCCCGCGCCTCGGATGGCGCCTACGCGCAGTTATCGGGTGCTGCGCCCGATGCGCAGCGACACAGCGTGGTCCAGGTCGGGTTCGAGCGCGGTCCGTCGAATTCGGGCCGGATCGTGATCGAGCTCGCGGACGCGGCAACCCCGGTGGACGTCCACCAGCGGGGATCGACCCTGATCGTGGATTTTCTGGACGCGGGGCTTGCGCCCTCGCTCGAGCAACGGCTCGACGTGCGCGACTTCGGCACGTCGGTGCAAGCGATCGAGACCTACCGCGTACAGAACCGCGTGCGCGTGAGAATCGAACTAACGCGTCCGGCCGAATATTCAGCGTATCAAGTCAGCCGTCATTTCATCGCTGCACCCCAGTAAAGCCTCGCTGGTCTGAGCCCTGGTATACGCGCCGTGGTCCGGACCGCTTGAAAGGAGAAATCGTTCGGTGACCTCGCCGCGGAGCGACGAGCATCGCAAGGCCGCCGCCCGGGCGGGGCTCCGCTACGTCACGGACGGCGTCGCCGGCATCCGTCGGTACCGTGCCGGGAAGGAATGGGTTTTCTACGCTCCGAACGGCACGCGGATCACGAACACGGGGGAGCGCAAACGGATCAACGCGCTGGCGATCCCGCCGGCCTGGACCGAGGTATGGATCTGTCCCGATCCCGACGGCCACATCCAGGCGACGGCGCGCGATGCCCGCGGGCGCAAGCAATATCGCTACCATCCCTCGTACCGCGAGGCGCGTGACCGGTCGAAGTTTCGCCGCATGCTCGAGTTCAGCGAAATACTCCCGGACATCCGCGAACGCGTGGAGCGCGACCTCCGCGCCCGTGACCTGACCCGGCGCCAGATCCTGGCCACCGTGGTGCGGCTGCTGGACAAGACACTCATACGCGTGGGCAACTACGAGTACGCCCGCGAGAATCGCTCCTTCGGGCTCACCACGCTGCGCGAGCGACACGTCCAGGTCAAAGGGGCAAAATTGCGATTCAGCTTCCGCGGCAAGAGCGGCGTCAATCATACGGTGGACATCTCCGACCGCCGACTCGCCCGCATCATCCAGCAATGTCAGGATCTACCGGGGCAGGAGCTGTTCAAATACCTCGACGCGTCCGGCAGGCGCCAGACCATCTCGTCGGACGACGTGAACGCCTATCTTCGCGAAATCACCGGCCGGGATCTCACGGCCAAGGACTTCCGGACCTGGGCGGGCACCATGCTGGCCGCCCGCGAGCTGTGCTTGATGGGGCCCGCGAAGAGCCGTCGCGAAGCGGAGCGGAACATGGTCCGGGCGATCGACGCGGTGGCCAAGCGGCTCGCCAACACGCGAGCCGTGTGCCGGAAGTACTACGTTCACCCCGGGCTGGTGCGCGCCTATCTCCAGGGCCTTACGGCCCCGCTCTCCACAGCTGCGCCGCCACGCCATGCCCGCCGCGGGCGGCCTACCGCCGCGCTGCGGCGCGACGAAGTCGCAGTGCTGCAGTTCCTCCAGGAGAAAGCACCGGCCATTTAGAGCAGGCGGTAACAAAATCAAGAAATATTAGCCGCAGATCAACGCCGATACACGCCAAGCGAAATAGGGTCAGTCGTGAGCGGCAAGCAGTGAGCGGGGAACTTCAAGAATAGCAGTGAGCCGTGAGCAGTAAGCAGTGAGCGGGGAACTTCGGGAAAAAACCAAGTCCAATCTTACCGCTTACCGGGTAAGTATCAGCGTTCGCAGAACACCCATGTATCAGCGTTCGCAGAACAGTTGCAGTAAGGTTTTGGTTTTTTGTGGAGGGTGGGTCATGGCTAAAAACTCCAT
>Ga0194128_10001655_pt1 | contig 38302 bp, 42 predicted proteins | sample TA2KigCa65mmetaG_FD_148650 | JGI IMG/M metagenome (GOLD analysis project Ga0194128, IMG submission 148650) | Freshwater microbial communities from Lake Tanganyika, Tanzania - TA2015037 Kigoma Deep Cast 65m | ecosystem: Environmental > Aquatic > Freshwater > Lake | place: Tanzania: Lake...
CAGTAAAGGGTTATATGAAGCATGAAAAAGAAGCAATATCTTCAGTAACTGAAGCAAGAAAAGCACTACTTGGAGCAAAATCTTTTGAAGGTAAGGTAAAAGCAGGAGCTAAGCTAGAATCTGCTTTAGGTTCAATATTTGTAATCGCAGAGAACTATCCTCAATTAAGGGCAAGTGAGAATTTCACTCAATTACAGCAAGAGCTATCTGCAATTGAAGAAAAAATAGCCTACGCTAGACAATTTTACAATGACGGAATTCTGTCATATAACAACGCATGTACAACATTCCCTGGTAAGATTTTTGCATCAATCTACAGCAGAAAAGAGAAACCATTCTTGCAAATAACAAAAGAAGAAAGAGCAGTTCCAAAAGTAAGCTTCTAAATATTTATATATTGTAGAAGTTTAGTCAAAATATGATAAAAAGAGTTTTTGTTCTCAGTTTAATTTCATTATTGCTTATTTCAACATTTGTAATAGCAGCAGGCTCATCATCAGGAAATGCACCCTCATCTACTGACCAATCTAGTGTTTGCCAGTCAAGTGGAGGAACATGGAAAATGGTAGGATGTAACAGCTGTAGTTATAAGAGGGCTGTAATGAATGGGGAACAAGTAGTATGTAGTGGTATGGTTACTAGGGGTTGTGATTGCGGTACGAATAAATGTTGGAATGGTCAAGCTTGCGAACAGTTATCTGAAGGGATCTCTGCAAATCCTGAATTAACAACATGCGAATCTAAAGAAAGTCTAAGAGACAGAATAAGGTGCAGAATAGAAAACCCTTCAGTCGCTTACAGAGAAGCGTATCAATCAGTAGAAGAGGCATGTCGCGATGACAGGTATAAAGAAAGGTGTGAGAAATTGTACAAAGCATCTTCATATTGTTACAATCAAGAAAGCTCTGTTGAAAGAAAAAAATGCTTTCTAAAAGAATCAGGGATAAATATTAATTCTGGAGGAGTATTCAGAGCAGCACCAACTGAAGCAAAAAGAAATTATGTAGTTTTACTATTATATGAGCTCCAAGAAAGAATAGAAGAGATGCAAGAAGCAGGAAGTGTAACAACGGATGAGGCAACAAGCCTTATTGCAAAAATAGTAGAAATAAAGAAGATGATTTTAGCAGGAGAAAAAAGAGCAGATATTGCTATTAAGATGCGAGAGTTCAAAGAAGAATATAAAAGTGTGATTGGAGGAATAGAATGAAACTCTTAATTTGGGGAATAGTAGTATTAGTAATTATTGGAGGATTGGCATGGTTTATGTCAGGTGATTCAGAAGACTCAAGTACAGAAGGGGGATCCTCAGTGGCTCCAAGTAGTGAAATTACAGAAAGCTCAAGCATAGAATCAGATGATGAAGTATTTGCAGAAATAGATAACGCATTGGAAGACTTGGAATAGTTTATTAATAATATGTTTAAAATAAAAGTTTTTCTGATATTAACAATTTTTTTATATCATCCTTTCCTATTGTCACCTCTTCGGCAGGTATAAGGGCTACTTGTTATGATGATAATGATTGTGTTATAAAAACAGAATATACATGTTGTTTACCTCAAGGGTATAAAAAGTGTAATCTAATAAATGACACTGTATCGACCGACACGAGCAATTGTAATCCTAATGTGGCATGTGAGTCGCCTTATTTTAAACCTCCACAAGATGACATATTTTGTCAGTGTATTATGAGGTCCTGCGTTGGAAGTAAGGAAAAGATAATAAGTTGTGAAAGCCAAGTCGAGTTAAGGGCTAGGATAAAATGCAGATTTGAAAATCCTGAAATCGCTAGAGACGAACTTAGATATCGTTTGCAGGATGACGACTGCAGGCGTAATACTCACAGGGATTATAATGAATTAGATATGGACTGTTTGAGATTTTATGAGAAATCTGCATATTGTTATAAGTTAGAAACCTCAGAGCTGAAAAAATCATGTTTATTAGAGAAATCAGGAATAAATTTCGAAGCTAAAAAAAGTTTTGAAGAATTTAGAGAAGAAGAAAAAAGAAATTATATAATATTATTGCTTCATGACTTACAAAAAAAGTAGCAAAAAACCAGATAGAAAATAAGATTTCAATAGATAAAGCGACAAATTTAACCGAAAAAATAGTAGTTATAAAAAAGATGATTTGGCTAAAAATGCCAAAAAAAGAGATATTTATTAAGTTAGACGAATTAAAAAAAGATTATTATGGATAGATAAGTTTTATTAATAACAATCTTATCAAAATAACATGGAAAGGATATCATTTCGCGACGAAATTAGTAAAAATAAAATAAAATCATTTCTTTTAATGGGGTTCATAATAGTAATTATGATTGCATTGGGTTATGTGATTTCTATGCTTTTCGATCCATCATATTTCTTCTTTGTAATGATTTTATCAATAATTATCTCTTTATCTTACACTTTAATAAGCTATTATCGAGCGGATAAGATAGCTTTAGCATCAGTTAATGCTAAACCTGCATCTTCTATCCATCATAGACAGTTACTCTCTTCTGTAGAAAATATGGCCCTAGCTTCAGGATTGCCAATGCCTAGAGTATATGTTATGCAATCAAATCAAATAAACGCTTTTGCATCAGGAAGAAACCCTCAAAACGCAGTAATATGTGTAACGACGGGTTTGCTTGAAAAATTAAATAAGCAAGAACTAGAGGGAGTAATAGCTCACGAGATGTCTCACATTGCAAACTATGATATAAGATTCATGACATTTACAGCAATTGCAATAGGGATGATATCAATAATTGCTGAATTATTTTTAAGGAGCTTATGGTTTTCAGGAAATAATCAAAATCGTGACGGAAGAGCCCAAATATTTTTAATAATCTTAGGAATAGCTCTATCAATTCTAGCACCATTATTATCTAATCTAGTATCTCTAGCAATATCAAGAAAAAGAGAATATGCTGCCGACGCAACAGGAGTAAAATTAACTAGATATCCAAAAGGTTTGGCAGAAGCTCTAAAAAAAATAAAAAATGAGCACGTTTCAAACCAAGACAAGCATAGATTTCCGAAAGCAGTAGCTCCATTATTTATAGGCGATCCATATAAAAAGAAATTTACTTCTCTTTTCTCAACACACCCATCAATCGACGATAGAATAGCAAAGTTAGAAAGAATGTAATCTCAAAAGTTCACTTTAATATAAATCCAAAAATCAAAAAGTTTTTTAATTTAAACTTTTGGATGCTCAAAGTGTTCCATCAAGATACACTTTGACATATAGAAAAGATTATAAAGCGATTATTCTATAATAACTCATGAATAGACAGACAATTAGTTTGTGTATGAAAAACACTAATTGGAAATCTATTAAGATTAAGAGTCTACATTTTAATTAGTGTCTCTTAATTTCTTCTAAATATCTTTTATCACTAAATGAGCGACACTATTAACAGTCCAAATGAAATTGCAAGCAACTTGAATAGACAGAGCTGCGTAAGAGCGCTTCATCAATCAAGACTACCAGTTATTCTTAAAGTTGAAGCTGAAAAGTTCATAGAAAGAAACACATTACAAGATTGTGGAAGGATCCCACCTAACTGTTTGAAAGCCTTCATGATTAAAACAGCTCAGAAAATGGGTCTTCAAAGAATAATTCCTTATGTAAAGAACATGTTCAAGTCAAGAATCGGATATAATGGATACTACTTAGACTGCGGCAAGCTGTTCAGAGTCGATTTGTCTGATGACATTAGAAACCTTACTTAAATCGGTGAGTAAATAATCTGGTCTCTTAAGCGCAATAGCTTTTCTAGAAGACCAAGAGCTCTTATTAGATATCGCTACACTATAAACTCCTGCCCTGTGAGCAACACCCACATCAATATCTTTGTCTCCTACATATACTATTTCGCTTCTAGATAATCCATATTTTTTCCTTAATTTATCAATCATCCAAATCTTATTATAAGAATAGAATTTATCAGAACCATAAACTCCATCAAAAAAGTTAGCCTTTAAGAAATTGAGAGTTTTTTCAACAAAAAATGTAACATTATTAGTAACAATTACTTTCCTTGTTTTAATATTTTTAATAGTCATTAAATTCTTGCAAGGCTTTATCTTATGGTATTCTTTAGAAAAGTCATCATGTATTCCAGCACAAACACTTTTAATTAAATCCGAAGGTAATCCTACAATCTTAAGATAATGCATAAGAGGAGTATTACCGAAGAAAGTGACTAAGTCCTTACTCAAAGATATCCCGAAGGCAAGAAGATGCTTTTTTATTATTCTAAGCATTAGCTCTCTTGTATCTGCAAGAGTACCATCAAAATCAAAAATAACTAACTTTATTCCAGGCTCCTCTCTATTTGAAATAATTCTTCTAAAAAGATAACTCATTTACTTATTCCTATCAGAAAATCTCTTGATAAAATCCTTACTTGGAGAATAATCTATAACTTTTGTAACTTCCCAAACCCCCTGATAAGGAGATTTCTCAGCCTTAACAGTACTTATTAGTTTTCTTCTTATTGAATCAGAGATGAGTAACTTTGCATTAGAAGCATGAGCTAATCTCTTAGCATAACTAATTAAGTTTCCAGTACTTGTAAAGTGGAACTTTCCCCCTTCTATTTCGCTTATTATTTCTCCATCGCTTACTCCAAGCCCGAAGTTTCCTTCAGAACTCATACTCATATGTTCAAGAAATATAGCTTGCATACGTCTCGCAACATTAACTGCACTTCTCTCATTATCTTGGTTTCTTGTTAATCTGGGAGAGAATAAGACTATCTTGTAATCTCCATCGACATAAACCTTAGCTCCATTTTCCTGAGCCAAAGACAAAGCTCTATTCATCGTATTAAGAACTGCAGGAGAGTTTGATGTTACATATAATGCAATTGCAGCAGCGCGTTCACGTATTCCATGATTCTCCACTCCAAATAAGTTAACAGGGTTTACTTTAGGTGCAGTTGAGAATGGTACTGAAGCAGGGGCGGAAACAATAGGTTTAGGTTTATTGTTAAGCCAGGACATATCAAATTTCTTGCTGCTAGTAGTTTTAGAATCAATATTACTTCTTGTATTGGGAGTAAACTCAATCTTACTTGGCTTGAATACATTATCAGACTGTGTCGTAGGAGATGGAGCAGGAGAAGGCCGAGGCATCTTCTGAATTCTTATTTTAACCTGAACTAATATGACAACTAAGACAAGAAGAGCAACTCCAAGCCACCATATCAGCGGACTTGTGAATGTATAAATAAAGTCCTCTTTAAAGTTTGTAACTTTTACAGCATTTCCAGTCAAGAAAGCACTTCCAAGCTCCTTAGCCTCACCTTCTTTATCCACAATAGCTATTTTATACTCTCCATCTGGAGCACTTATACTTAATTTCTCAGTCTGACCCGGACCAAGTTTAATTTGTCTTATTTCTACAATATCACCAACACTTATCTCAATAGGGCCATTATATAGAGCATTTCCTATATTTGTAATAATTAAAGTGTCGTCAATTAAACTACTTTGCAACCTATTTACTTCAGCTAAATAAAATAGTTTTCTATTCTTTATTCCTTCGACATCTGTTTCGATACTCCAGTACCCTGGCAAATCACTAAGCATGAAACTTATCTTTTGGTCTTCCCCAGATTTTATAACTTTCTTTATGAATGGAATTCCTTTAGGCTGATTTATAGTTAAGCTAACTTCTTTCAATATAATATCTCCAGCTTGATCAATAGCATCAACTCTAAATATAAAATCAGATTCAGGTTTAGCGTTTTCTTCATTAACATTTATTTTAACTTCTTTCAATATTTGCCCAATTGTAAATTTACCTGCATTAGAACCAAAGTTTATCTTTTTAGAATTATAATCTGTGTTGTGCACTTCTAATTTATAATCATGTTCTCCAGATTTAGCATTCAATGGCAAATATATAGTTAAATTAAATTCACCATCTGTAATAATAGAAGACTTATATAAGTTAAGAGATGGAATAAATAGTTCAACAAAACCATTGACAGGAACTCCACTCTTTGTAATTGAGTTGCCAGATATTCTAAATGTATTCCCTGGATTCAAACTGTCAAATTCTAACTCAGATTCTAAATTTAATACCTTTGAAAGTGTAAATGTATTGCTATTTACCAATTCCCCTCCAAAGCTAGCTCTAAGATAACAAGGATCTGTTAGATTTTCAAGTAAGGGATTCAATAATTCAGTTACAACAACAACAGGCTTTTCAATCCCAGATTGTGCTTGGAGGAAATTGTTGAATATGTTGTAACTTATAGTTGTTCCACATTTTAAGTCAACAATATAATGAGAAGCAGTAGTAGTTGAAGGAACTATTACTGTATCGACACTTATTTGGTCTCCGTAATTATAAACATTTTTCAGAGGTTCAATAAAAATGCTCGAAGAAGCTAACGGTAATAAGGCAAAAGCCAATAATACAATCATCACCCTCAATTTCATGGGACTAAGAGTTAGGCATTATATTTAAACGTTATCAAAAAAAGGATTACCTTTAAGATACAATAATTCCCTAGGTTTAAGCGTCCTTAAACGAGTAATAGTTGCAAGAGATATTCTTGGTCTTGTATCTGATTTGAATTTATCTGCAAAAAACGGTCCGCCTTCAGAATCAGTATCAATTAAAAGAGCCATATGGGTGTAATCAACTCCTTCCTTACGAGCAGCATTTAGATTGTCGGGATGAGTAAAAAAATATCTAAATCCTACTAGCATACCAGGTTTTAACATCCCCATATTAGCAAAATCAGCTAATTCTTGAGTGGAATGTATGGGTATCGTCTCAATTCCAGGAAAAGATCTCATTTTCCAGGCATGACCGACTGGATATTCTAAATCAAATAAATCTTTTGCAGCCATTCTAGCATATCTAGCACAATATGAAGTAGGAACTTGACCTTCAGAATATACAGGTCCTCTTATTACAGGTTTAACTATTAGTTTGTCTTGATTCATAATAATTATACAAAGAATCCCTATTTAAACCTTACTAATATCGTCCTACTTTAGTAGTAACACTATATAGGAGCATCTTTTAAATAATATGTGGATTATAATCAAACATGAGAATATTAACATTACATTGTGATTATATTAAGTTTAAAGCATTAAAAAAAGCTGTAAAAGACATAGAAGACTCGACAGATAAAGAGGGAGAAGTAAAAGAATGCCTTGTTGTTTTGACTTCAGTAGAACAAGGAGACAATGAACAAACAATCAAACAATTAGTAGAAGCAGTTGAAAAAACAGCTAAAGAAGTCAAAACAGATAAAATAGTCCTCTACCCTTATGCTCACTTATCTTCTAATCTAGCAAAACCAGTTATCGCTTTAGAAGTTCTTCAAAAAGCAGAATCAAATTTAAAAAAGAATTTCAAAGTAACAAGAGCTCCTTTTGGATATTACAAAGAATTTGAATTTAAATGCAAGGGACACCCCCTAGCAGAATTAAGTAAAACATTCTCGTCTTCAGGAGATGTAGAAATAAAGTCAAAAATAGTTTCTAAAGAAGAACCTGTAGATACATCCAAATTACTTAATCAAATATCTAGATCTAAACTAGATACATCAAAACTAAAAGATAATGACCATAGAATATTAGGGCAAAGATTAGACTTATTTTCATTTAATGAAGCATCCCCTGGAAATCCATTTTTCCACCCAAAAGGACAAATAATATTCAATGAATTAATTAAATTATCAAGAGAGTTACAAGGAGAACTAGGATATCAAGAAGTTAATACTCCTCAAGTATTTGACACAAAACTATGGAAAGTCTCAGGACATTGGGAACATTATAAGGACAACATGTTCTTAACAGAATACGAAGGTAGGTCTTCAGGTTTGAAACCTATGAATTGTCCAGGACATATGCTCCTATATAAGACAAATAATCATTCATACAAAGACTTACCACTAAGATTATCAGAATACGGTGGGTTACACAGAGTCGAACTTTCAGGAGTTCTAAACGGATTATTTAGAGTAATAAGATTACATCAAGACGATACTCATATATTCTGCACTTTAGAACAATTAGAATCGGAAATATCCTCTATTTTGAGCCTAATAAATAAAATATACAAAGATATATTCAAGTTCAAAAAAATAGAAGTAAAACTATCAACAAGACCTGAAAGCTTTATGGGAAAGAAAGAAGATTGGGATAGAGCTGAAGATATATTAGAAAAACTGGTCAAGAAATCAAAGCTAAAGTATGAATTAAAGAAAGGAGAAGGAGCATTTTATGGCCCTAAAATAGACTTTGATATAGAAGATTCATTGGGAAGAAAGTGGCAATGCTCTACTTTGCAATTAGATATGCAATTACCTAAAAGATTTGAGCTAACTTATACCGGAGAAGATAATAAACAACACACACCACTAGTAATTCACAGGGCTATATTCGGATCATTAGAAAGATTCATGGGAGTCCTTTTAGAACACACAAACGGAGCACTTCCATTATGGCTTTCCCCAAGACAAGTAAGAATAATATCTTTCACAGATAGAAATAACAAAGCAACAGAAAAACTTGAAAAAGAGTTGAAAGAAGCAATTCCAAACCTAAGAGTTGACATAGACACTCGTTCAGATACAGTTCAATCTAAAATAAGAGATGCTGAAATGTTAAAAATAAATTATATTGTAGTTATAGGAGACAAAGAAGAAGAAAACAAAACTCTTGCAGTTAGATCTAGAGGTGAAAAGCCTCAATTTGGTGTTAAAAGAGATAAGTTCTTCAAAGACCTCAAAGAAGAAATTGAAAATAGAAATTAGTTCTAGAAAAGTTTGAGTTTTAACAACTATTCTTTATGAAGAGATTAATGCTCTATCATTAAAATATTAGTAAATTCATGTTCATGGCTTTCTTGATCTTACTTTTAAGAAACTTCTCTCTCTAATCCATACCTAGGACCGAAATTTAATATATTATCAGCATCATTTTGAACATAAACTTCATATATTCCAGGTTCAATTCTTTCAATAAGTAGCCTATTTCCCTTTGATAGCCTTAGGCCTCTTCCTTCAAGTTGAGTCATATCAATAGGGGTATCTCCTCCAGAAACATTCTGAAAAGCACCTCTTATTTGAGCTTCAGTTTTTACTACGTCTAAACCAAGTGCCCCTAAAAGATAAGACCATTTTGTCAATCTCCTTGCAATTTGATGTCTTTGCCCCATATCTAAGCCAGCAGTATAATCTTTAGCAAACATAAAATAATCTCAAATTTAGGTTTTAAAAAACTTTGTATACGGCATAGCCAAGCACTTGCGACATATTTATATATCAATTATCCAATAAATCAATATTAAGAGATAAAATGAAAATTCAACCATATGTTCAAAAGTTACAAGCTTCTAATAAGTATAAAAAGTTTATAAAAGAATACTCAGAATCATTTGTAGTTGCAGGTTTCTTCGTCCTTGATTATGAAACAGGAATGAATATACATCAAATAGACTATTATGTTCCTTCAAAGAAACAAGTAGCAGCATTTAATCTTGATGGGGAAGTTGAAGTGCGTCTTCTAGATATGATGCACAAGGAAAAGAAGCCAGAAAAACTTAACCTTAAAACAAAAATAGATCTTGACGCATTAAAGGGGATATTAGAAGACGAAATGAAAAACAGAAATATTACTGAAACAATAAAGAAATGTGTTGCAGTAATCCAAATGGTGGATGGTAAGAAACTATGGGTTCTAAACTGCGTTTTATCTGGAATGGAAATATTAAAAACTCATGTGGACGACGAAACAAGATCTGTTCTAAAGATGGAGAAATCGTCAATGATGGATTACATAAAGAAGATGCCTCAAATATCTCAACAAGCTCCCAAAGCAGATAAAGAAGCTCTTCAAAAACAATTAGATCAGTTAAACAAACTTAAACAACAACTCGAGAAAGAGAAGGCAAGTCTTGAAAAGCAAGGAGGACAAGTGTCTCCAGAAGAAATCGAAGAAAAAGCTTAATTATTTATGATTTAAAGCCCAGAGCTGTTTAGTATATCCTCGAGCTTCTGAATCTTTATATGTAAATCCTAAAGCATTTCTAACATCATTAATCTTCTTTCTTGCATTTTCTACTTCTTTATGAGAACAAAGGACTTCTAATTCCAAAAACCAACCCAATTTTTTAACATAATTTAATTCTATATTTACTCCATTCTTAGTCTTATATAATTCAGTAGTCTTTTCCTTATGCAACCATTTTCTAAATCCAAAATCATTTATCAGATCAAAAAAACCATTTATATCAGATATCTGAAATTGTACTTCTTTTTTAGCATGTATTCCATTAACAAGACTTATCCTTTTCTTGAAATTAACCTCTCTTATCTTGCCCATATCTCGGACACGCAAACTTTTCTCAGGATATTGAAAGTACTCTAAAGTGTAATAATCATCTTTCTTTACTTGTTTTTTTACAAACTTAGCAATACTTTTTACTTTTGATCTAACTAAAGTCAAATCTTTCTCTTTAAACGGTATTTTTGTTTCAACTTCTATCCGGTTCATTTTTTATCGCTCTGACAAGATAACCTACCAATTCAATTTTAAAAGTGTTTCTAAGTACCATAAACCTTGCAGGCAATTGGAAGCCTAGTAGGGGTACAGACCGTTTGAGATTCTCCAACAACTGCAGCAACAGCAATACTTACAGAATAAGGAGGAGTTATATAACTCAAATTTCTTAGGACATGGCCTTCCATCTCTAAATATCTTTCTAAAAATAAAATAAAACCTGTAATTAAGTACAGGTAATAGGTTGTGAATTCACCTGACACAATTGCCCATTGACTTTTAATACTGTGTTAGCAGTAACCTCTCCGTCAACTCCGGCTGGTAAGGGTAATTCAGGAGGCATTGTTGAAGCAGTTGAAAGCTCATTAAGAGTAGTTATCCCACTCGTAACAGTTCCAGAATCAGTTCCATCTGAAAACAATATTTCTATCGAACTAAAAACTCCTGCTCCAGGATTTCTCTTTACCTTAACAGTAGCAAATCCAGAAACTATAGAACAACTCACAGGCTCAACACTTACTGTAAAACAGTCTGCTTGAAGTTGTTCAAGACTCTTATCTATTGTTGGTCTAACAACAGACCAGATAACAGCAATTCCGATAATTACCAGAAGTACTATGAGGACATTAGCGATAACTTCGCTTACTCCTTTTCTTGAATTAAACATTCTCATAAACCTCCTTTACAGCCAATACAACATAATCTAGTTTATAAATTATTCGCCAAGGCCATCTTCTTGATTATAATAATGGTTAATTTCAGCACAAAGTTGAGATTGAACTGATTCTGATTTTCTCTGTTTTCTTTGATTTGATTCCATATATACAAAAGAAGCCACAATCCCAATATAACCAAGACAAAGAGAATAAGCGATAATATTAGGGTCTTTATGGCGGACTATTGAATGCCCATCATGTGCTAAAACATCAACAGGCATTAGAACTGGCGGGGCAGTAGATAATGTTGTTCCAAGAAAGAAACCATATAAAAGATGTCTATTTACTTTTCTGCATTCTTCAATTTCCCTATCATGGGACTCTGCAAGTTCTCTTTCTTCTAAAATCTGAGGATTTAATGCCATTTTAAGGATGGGAAAACCAAAACTCTGCAACTCCATCTTTAACAGAATCAAATCTAACAAATCCAAACCTCTCAAATTGTATAATTGTTCCAACTTTGACTTTAACAGCCGAAGGTTCGCAAAATCCTTCTATCCAACTTCCATCAGGCATCAATATCTTAGTCTTAACAGCACCAACGGAAACCCAATTTATTTTAGGTATTTTTTTATTATCAACTGAAGTAACGTGAGATTCTTTTCCAATTTCAACATTGAACAAATGAAGCAATCTTACTTCCTTACCATTATGTTTTTCAAAATCTTTTCCAGATATTGCAATATCATCGGAAACAATTACTTCACGAGTTTCTTCAGGTCTATCTGGATGAACTGGAACAACGACTCTATCAATCCCTTTCATTTCTTCAGTTGATAAATTCAGTTTTACAGGATTCTCAACAAATGAGTATCTCAGAGTCTCGGCATCAATTATCTGGCGATTAATGGCATATAAGACCTCAATAGGAACAACAATATCTTGTTTGTTTAATCCAATTCTCTTAACAAATTCGCGAATCGCTTCAGGTCTTATTCCTCTTCTAGCAATGCTCTGAACACTCCAAGTTCTAGGATCATCCCATCCGCTAAATTCTCCGGACCTCACTTCTTTAGCCGCTTTGGACTTAGATATCTTAGCCCCGACACCCTCTAATCTAATAACTCCTACATGAATCAAAACAGGATGTTTCCATTTGAACAAATCCCAGATATATTTTTCCATATCTGATTCAATCATCAATTCATTTCCTCTGATGATATGAGTAATTCCAAGTAAGTGGTCATCAATTGCCCAACACATCTCCAAAGTTGGCCATACGCGGTATTTAGTCCCAACTCTAACATGAGGTCTATCAGCTATTCTAAACAAAACCCTATCTCTAAAAGCAGGATTAGGATGTTGCATATCAGTCTTTAATCTTAAAGAAGCTTCTCCTTCTTTAACTCTAGAAAGGAACATTTCTTTCCAGCGAGCTTTCTGAATTCCAATGGGGTATTGTCTGCAAGAACATTCCTTTCCTTCAGCTCTATTTTGTCTAAGTTCATCAGTTTTGCAATAACAAACATAAGCTTTGTTCATCTCAATTAATTTTTCAGCATATTCATAATAAATCTCAAGCCTATCAGATTTGTAATATATTTTCTTATAATTAACTCCAAGCCATTTGAAAGCATCAGGAATTAAGTCATAAGCTTCTTTTACAATTGGTTTTTCAACACTTCCAATTGTGTCATCCATCACAAATAGTAAATCTCCTTTGTATTTCTCGGCATACAAAGCATTCAACATATAAGTTTTAGTATTCCCTAAGTGCATCGCACCAGAAGGAAATGGAGCTAATCTAAGAACCACCTTATTTCCAATAGGAGAAGGAGGCAACTCAGGTAATTCGTAATCTTCTGTTTTATCATGTTTCTTTACAACATCATTCATCTTAGAAAACAATTCTTCTCTCTCCTTGACATTCATTGAATTCACTTCATCAACTGTTTTTGTAATAACCTTCATAACAAGAGGAATTTCTTTCCTGTCTAGGCCATGCTGAAACAACTTTGTTAAAACTCTTCCAGCATCTGCCTTACCATGTTCTAAGGCATTAGACAAAGCATATGCGAGTATTTCTTTAGAAAAATCTCTCATACAAAATCATCAATTTAGAGATATTTAAAACTAATCATCTCCTTCTGAAAGATTCGTAAGCAATAATCTACAAACGAGATTAAATTCAAGTTGATATAAATTATTCTATGGGAGCGCCAGAGAAAGAACTATTACTCGCTTTTCCAGGCATTTCTCCTCCAGAATAAGCAGGAAGTCCTGAAAATCCTCCACCATATATAGAGTGATGAACTTCAGGATTTATAGGGCCTAGACCTCCAAAGTATCCCCCATCATTCATAACGGCGCTATTCCAGTAAGCACTAGAATCCATGCTAGAACCCATTGAATAAACAGGAGCAGTTAACCCAGAGAAAGCTTCAGTAACTGGAGTCTTAGTCATTCCTAATCCTCCCTGACGTGAAAACCAATCTCCTGTTTCAATTGCTTTCTTCGCTTTTCTGAAATTTTCACCCCATTCTTTATTATTTAATATTTCATCAATTGGAACATTTCCCATTCCAGCAGGCAATTCAGCGTCTTCAAAACCTAAGTTATCTGCAATGTGCATATGCTTGACAAAAGGAGCAATTTTTTTCGCTTGATTAAGAACATCTTGTCTATTGTATCCCCATTTTTGAATAGAGTTAATGTGTCCAACGTCCCAAGTGGCTCCTATTATTTTTTCAGCTGTTTTAGCGGCTTCATTTTTAGACATTAACTTTTGTTTTACTGCAGTATCAACAAATTTCGTTCTAGATTCTTCAACAAGTTCAGCAATTTCTTCAGCCCTAGTTAATCCAGACATCCCTGCAGGAGGATTTTCAATACTTATTATTCCAGGAGCCCTATCAAACTTCTTAGCATTTTGCCAAGCATGTATTGCAACGTTTGAAAATGTATCAGAACTCTTATCTATAGCAAATTCCTTAAGTGGCCTATATATCTCAGGTCTAACAGTTTTCTCTCCAAGTAATCTTGTTCCCTCCTCTATTCTTTTCTTTAACCCCAATATATTAGAGTTTTTTTCGTAATCTTTAAACGCTTCCTTAAGATCCTTAGCATAATTATCAAGTTTTTTCAAAGCATCTGCAGCATTCTTTTCATCATCAGTACCCTTTCTTGGCTTATCCTTTCTTCTAAGAGCATCAGTATAAGCAGTATTATAGAGTTCTTTCATCTGATTATAAGACTCTCTTACGAAAAAATTAGCATTTTGCATGCTAGCCATAACATTGTTTAGTTCCTCGACACCTTTAGGCAGATCTTTTTTAATATCTTCAATTATTTCTTTGTATTCATTGTAATTCTTGTCAAATGTTTTATAAACATCAAGAGTTGAACCGATATTAATCCCTGAACTTTCCAATTCTTTTGAAACTTTTTTTCCCTCAGATAGAGCCTCATAAATTGCATTATTTGCTCGAGTGCTATTAACGAATACAGATTCTATTTGTCCAGTCCATCTTTCCTCATTGAATTTATCAAGTCTATCTTTAACTTTCTCTTTTTCTCCTTCATAAAAGTCCTGTCTTGAAGTAAATGGTAAAGTGCCTATTTCTCCAGTTCTTTCATTATATACAGACATACTTACAATTTCTTCTCCACCTTCAGGGATTGAACCGTCCTTGTTTCTTTTCACAACTACTTTTCTCTCTACTTCAGGTAATCCATTGTTAGAGTGAAATGTCATTACAATTCCTTTAGTTTTATCTTCAGAATTCATTTGCTGGGCAAGTTCAACAGCTGCCTTCATTTGTTTTTCTGCTTCTTTCCTCTGGTCTTCAGACCAGTTTCCGCGAGAAAACCCAGTAGACTCAACAAGAGGTCCGTGAAAAGTCAAGTCAACACCAGTTAATTTTCTTAATCTATCAATTTCCTTCCAATGTTGTTTTGGAATACTTGCTAAGTGCTTCATAGGTCCTGCCCCAGTCAAACCTAAACCAGAGACCTCTATAGTCTGAGCACCAGTACTAATTTTATCCGATACTTTCTTTAATTGATTAGCAGTTAAAGGATTCGTAGGAAAAGCTATATCTCTTGCAGAGGGATGATATGCGCTAGCACCTACAAAACCACCATATGGTTTCTCAAAAGGATAACTTGAACCTTCAGAAGGAAAAAAAGTCTCGTAACTAGCCATAGCACCTCGTTAAATCTATCAAAAGGTAATATATAAACTTTTTATCGAGTTATTTGTTTGAATTTGTTTACTATTTTATCAGAACCTTCTTTTTCAACAATTTCCCAGGACCTTTTATAGTCGACAGAAACATTTGAGTTCCACATATCTCTTATCAATCTATCAACTCCAAAAAAGTCAAGATAAAGAGCCATCTGCACGGCATTAAGAAATATATGGCCTTTAGTATTTTTATTTTCGCGAGGATACTTAGAATCAAGATATTTTAACCATTTATCCCATTTTTTATCACTAATTCCTATTTGCAAACAATGAATCAATTCGTGTGTTAAAACATCTACAGCATGAGTTATATCTCCACAAACCTTAATTGTTAATGGCTCGGACATAGGTCTACAAGCTCCAACTATATAACACGAAATACTATTCGTCTTCCATTTAATTCCAGACAATTTACTTATCTCATCAAGTATCTTGTTTCCTTCATTTCCCCATACAATTTCAAGTCTTTCCATAAATTCAATTATTTCGACTGACGAAGGATATCTCTTCCCATTTTTCTTAAGAATTTTATTTAACTCCTTAGAAGATCTGAACAGTTCATCATAGATATAAGAATATTTGAAATTAACTTTAGGTATCATAACTAAACAATGTAATTAATCTATAAAAAGCTTACATTAAGTTTCTTCTTCTATCTTTTCTATCGTTCTGATCTTGTTCACCAGCATAATTTCTTTCCATAGAGTTACCTTGATTATTCATACTATCATCTCTAGTAGATCTATTTTCTCCAAGATCCCTTTCCCCTAAGTCTCTTTTATTTCCACTAGACTCAGCAGAACCTACAGGAGTATAAGCATTAGACTTGTAAGGGTTAGCTCCACTACCACCAGCATAGAAGTTTACCGTAGATCTTTGATCTCTATTATCTGGTCTAGCCCTATCCTCTCTATCTTCAAATGTATCTTGTTTCTCATTACTTGACTCCAAAGTAGAAGTCTTATTTGATCTTCTTATAAAAAAAGACGCGTCGTTTTCCGAGTCCTCGTATTCGTCTTCATCAAATTCATCGTCAATAGATTCTACTTTAGGAACTTCCTTTATTTCCTTACTTAATTTTCTTATTTCTTTAATAGGTGGCATGATAATCTATTAAATCAAAACTTAAATATTTTACTGTGTGTCAAATGGATTGTTGTGTGAAGGCATTCCGTGTGCTTTCTTATACGTATCAAAAACTGTGAAGCACAATGATCTTGATTCTATAGCACACTGCGATCTAACAACTGCCTCATATTCATTATCCGGCTCGGGATTAATTGTTTTCTTTTTATCAAACTTTTCCTTATCCTTTTTCTTAAATTTGAAAGCCGAGAATAAACCCTTGAGTCCAAAATCATCCCCTTTCTCATATTCTTCCTTTTTCTTCTTCTTTTCAGCTTCTTTTTCTTCATCTTCTTTCAATATATCTTCATCCTCTTTCCCTTCAGTTAAAGCTCTAATTTCTTTATCTATTTGGTCGAGACTTTCTTTAGTTGCTCCATCAACTAGTTCTAGAACGCTCTTCAAATCATCTTTATTTATTTCATTTTTTAAAACTTCAAGTTCTTCCTCATTTAATGAATAACTCGTAAATTTAATATCAACTTTTCCACCAAAAGCCCAGTCTCTTTGGGATACTCTTTGAGGAATACTTCTAAAGTCAAATTCAAGAACTAAAACTTTATAATATTTTCTTCCAGTATAATTATTAAATAAATCTGGAACAAGTCCAGCAGCAACATCATCTTTTATATCATAAGGAGAACTAGCAATAAGCTGTAACTCAAGAATCATTGTATTGAAAGCAGTCACAAGAGCAGCATTTTTACTCTCATAACTTTGCTGAAGTCTCTGCGCCGCCACCAAATAAGGTTTAACCCATTTAGCATAAAGTTTAAGCATATTCACTTGAGATTTCAAATAATTCCTTTCAATCTCATATCTCTGTTTCAAAGAAGAATAAGATTCTTTTATCCACAAAAAGAATTCGCTTGCACGTTGTTCTAATATTCTTTTTACTCTTTCATTTAAGTCTAGTTTATCTCCTTTAGCATTCTGCAGTTTATCATTCATAATTGACATAAATGCGTCTCTTAAAGTTACAAAATCTAATTCTCCAGAAGATAAAGCGTTTATACTTCCTCTTCCCTTTCTTATATCTACATTATCAAGCCATATTTGTTTAAGAGAAAGTAAAGCTTTGTATTTTTCATTATCTTTAGATTCTTCATCATGATATGTTTTGTATGGTTTCAATCTAATTCTAAATTCTTTCAAATCGTAAACTAAATTTAGTACAGATTTTAATACGGTATTTACATTTCCCATTGTACGAGAAGCTTCTTGTTGCATTTGGGTTGCCTTCCCTTGCATCTCAGAGAAATGTCCTGAACCAGGAGAAGCAACAAAATTATCTGTAACTTTATCTATTTCTTTATATGGTCCGTTAAGAAAATCAAGAAGCCAAAAATAAACCGGTTCTAAACCTTCAGCAGGAGAATCATAAGTCAATTTATGTTGTTCTATGGGTGATTTTATACCCCATAAATTAAGAGCATCAGCTTTAGCATCATCATAATCATAAGCAGGCATATCTCCTGGTTTTAGAGGCTCCACTTCTTTTAACACACCATCCTTCTTAATTCCCTCGTATTTGATTGTTCTTTTAAGCCATTTAATTAAATCTACATCTTTGCCGTCAATCTGTTTCTTAACCTTCTGACAATAAACATCAGGACTAATAGCAGCAATTAACTTATGAATATCAACCATCTTCTTTTAATTACAAATATTCCCTATTTATTTAAAGGTGTTGGACAAATTTATATACAAGAAATCAGTATATAGTGTATGTTCAAAAAGAGGGAAAGTATAGATATATTAGATATTCCAGAGCTTCATAGAAAGAAATTAATAAAATTGCCAGAAGCTCAAAAACATCAAGAAACAAAACTAACAAATGATGGATATTTTATTATTTCTGAAAAAAGACAAGAAACACAACAAACAGCAGAAGTAAAGCAAGAAACCATAAACCCTGTAAGTAATTTTCTAAGCGATTTTGCGTCAATTGGAGCAACTAATCCCCAAGTGAATCCTGAGATTAAAACAGAATCAAAACAAGAAGATAATACTGAAGTAAAAGACCTAAAGTGGAGATTAGAGAATCTAGAATTTAAGTTAGACCAATTAATCGAAAGAGTTAACTCAATTAACCGATAATATGAGTATGACTACCTTAAGGGAGCAATGTTTAAAACTTGTTTATAATATTCAAGTTTTAAGCTGACAATGTATAAACATTGGCAACGTTTAAATAATACTTCTCCGTAGTGACCTTTAGAGGGTAGATGAAAAAAGAAAAAAACAATTCTAAACCTAAGGAAAAGAAAAACTATTCCAAGTTTCGCACTGATAAAGATATAGCAATGGACTTTGCTACAAAGGTTCAAAGAAAGTTTGACCATCTTGTAAAAGCTACAGTCCTATTTGGTTCTCAAGCTTCAGGAGATGTAAAACCTGGTTCAGATATAGATATTGTAATAATATTAGACGACGCTGCAATAAACTGGGATATGGAACTTACAGCATGGTATAGAGAAGAACTGGGAAAACTTATTGCTGAACAAAACTATTCTAAAGACTTACATATAAACACAATAAGACTAACAACATGGTGGAGAGATTTAATCCACGGAGACCCCATAGTATTAAACATAATAAGACAAGGTCAAGTTCTAATTGATCTAGGAGGATTCTTTAACCCAATAAAGTCTCTTATGGTTCAAGGTAAAATACACTCAACCCCTGAAGCAGTATATGCTTCACTGCAAAGATCTCCATATCATCTAACTAGAAGTAAAATGTCTATGTTAAATGCAGTAGAGGGAGTTTATTGGTGCATGGTAGAAGCAGCTCAAGCAGCTCTTATTACCTTAGGCAAATTGTCTCCATCTCCAGAACATGTAGCAAAAATGCTTCATGAAAACTTTGTAGAAACAGGAGTTCTAAAGTCAGAATTTGTTAAATGGTACTATAATGTATTCACTTTACATAAGCAAATAGCTCATGGGGAAGTTAAAATGGTAAAAGCAGCAGAAATAGAAGCTTGGCAAGAAAAAGCCGAAATATTTATGAAAAAAATGGTAGAAATTATAGATAAATTAATAGAAACTCGTAGATATCAAGATGATCAAAAAAAACTTTGACATCAAAAAATAAAATTAAGCTACTTTCTTTCTCGCTTTTTCTTCTATTTGACCAGCTTTATATATAAGAGTTCTAGCAATTACAGAATCTTCTGGATCTGGATCTTCATTTAATGCTTTCAAACTATCTGTGACATATCCTAAAACAGTCTTTCCACTCTCAGTTTGATAATCCTTAAGTTTCTTTTCAGCATCGCCTACATAGGCTTTTACTCCTCTTTCAACATATTGTTCATTATTAGTGCCTCCAAGTTGAACAGCCACTCTTGCTAGATTCTCAAAAACTTGCAATCTTTGAACGCTGTATTTACCTTTGTTTTTAGCAACAAGGTCTTTAACAACTTCATCAACAACATTTGAAGTAATAGCCTTTCTTTCCTTTTCATCAAGTTTTCCTTCTTTGTATTTTTGTTCTAATTGTTTTGCTCCTAAGTAAGCTTGATAGATTTGAAGTAATTCATCATAACCTTGAACTCCTCCCCTAACAAGTTCTTTTGCAGATGCAAGACCTTCTAATGTTTCAGGATTGATTTCATCTAGAATATTCTCAAGATTTTGACCTTTAAGACTATTACTTATATCGTCTCTAATAGCTTCTTGCCTTTCTGCAAATCCTGCTGCAAGATAAGCTTTTCTCCCCTGACTATCTAATTGAGAAAATTGTTCCGGAGTAAGTCTAACCCCCTCTGGTAAATCTTCTGCACCCCTAAGAGATTGCTCATCTAAGTATGCTTGAGCCTTGTTTCTTTTATCAACATCATGTTCTTTTTGTAATGTAGCAACAGCTAAACCAATCTCTTCTTGGCTTCTCATGTAACTAACAAATTCTGTTAATGCCATAATAATTGTAGAAGTTCGCACTATTTAAAGCTTTCGGTAATGTAGTACTTTATAGTGGTAACTATTAAGCGTCCAACATATCCATATTAGGTGTAGGAGAAGGTTCAAGCATCTTTCTTACAGCAGGATTACTTTCTACTTCTCCATAAACGATAGCATCAAATAAGACATCTTGCTGTATCTCAAAAGGTATCTCGGAAACCTCAATCTTATCGTCTGATAAATCCATTATCTCTTCGGATTTCTTAGGAGAGAAGTCCTCACTTGAAACAGATATAGCATCATTAAGAGCAGGTATATCATTCTTAATTCCGGAAGAAGGATTATACTCATCATTACCCCAATTGTCTATTTGTTTCATTACATCATTATGGTTACTATGAGTAATAATAGACCTCTCAGGAGTCTGTAACATAGGCCTTATAGTTTGTAAACCCATAGAAGAAACATGGGGATTAATAGACGAACTAATCCTCTTTATTTTAATGACTCCAAGATTTCTAACAACCTTCTTTTCTACTCTTTCCACCCTAGGCTCCTTTTCAATTTCATTTATTAAAATAGAAACAGCATGAGCTGCATCAGCATTAACAGATATAGAATCTATGCCCTCAGAAAGTAAAAATCTAACCATTTCGGGATTACTTCCAGCCTGTCCACAAATAGATGTCTCAACCCCATATTTCTTACATCTTCTAATAACATAAGATATGGAATTAAGAACTGCAGGATTAAGTTCATTATACAAATTCTGAACATCCTCATTGTTTCTATCAAGAGCAAGAGTGTATTGAGTCAAGTCATTTGTTCCAAAACTTACAAAGTCAATTCCTTCCTCACACAAATCATTTATTATTTGAACAGCAGCTGGAGTTTCAACCATTATTCCAAACTTAACATTTTTAGGAAAATGAACTTTAGATGCTATCTTTTTTGCAGACTTAACTTCCTGAACAGAAATTATCTGAGGATACATAACACCAAATATCTTTCCAGGAAATTCATCAGCTAGTTCTTTTATTGCCATAAATTCAGCTTCAAGTAAGTCTTCATTCTTTAAACTAAACCTAATCCCATGATCTCCAAGCATTGGATTCATCTCAACACTTTCAGGAGCACCTTCTAAATTTCTATACTCATCACTCCTTACATCTGAAGTTCTAACCCACATCTCATCAAAATGTTTAGCTATTTTCTTCAATCCAGAATTAATAACTGAAACATATTCATTCAATCTATTCTTTTTCACGAACCAAACAGGGTGTTTTCCTGAAGTAGCTATTAAAGTCTCAAGTCTAATTAATCCAACCCCGTTAACTCCAGATAAAGCTGCGCGTTCAGCGTAATCAGGTAAATCAACTATCGTCTTTATTTTAGTATGCTTTGTAGGAACAATTGGCTTAATTTCTACTTTCTTTTCAACAGTCTTACCGTCAAATACTCTTCCTGTAAATCCATCAACAGTTACAAGTTGCCCATCTTTCAATCTTTCAGTTGAATTTCTAGTGCCAACAACAGCAGGTATTCCCATCTCTCTAGAAACAATAGCGGCATGACTTGTTGCTCCGCCTTCGTCAGTAATTATTGCAGAAGACTTGGCCATCGCAACAACCATATCAGGGTTAGTCATTTTAGTGACAAGAACATTTCCTTTGGAAATCTTATGTAATTCATCTAGAGAATGAATTATTTTTACAATTCCAGATGAAACTCCTGGACTTGCGGCTAAACCAGAAAGCAAAATATTTCCCTCAAGCTCCTGCTTATTCTCTTTTACAATAGTTGTAATGGGTCTAGATTGTACAATAAATATCCCATCTTTATCTATGGCAAATTCAATATCTTGAGGCTTTCCATAATGTTCTTCCAATCTCAATCCATATTGCCCTAATACTTTTAACTCATGACCATTCAAAACCTCTCTATTACTTATCTCGTGTGTTAACTTAACTTCCTCTGTTTTACCACTAGACGAACGAGTCAAAGCAATTTTCTTTTCAGAAACTTTCTGCTCAATTAATTCCAATTTTGGACTTAAAACATAATGATCTGGAGAAATCATTCCTGAAACTATCCCTTCTCCTAATCCAAAAACAGCCTCGATGACTATATTTCCATCGTTCTTCAAAGGATTTTTAGAGAACATAACTCCAGACTTCTGAGAATCAATCATTCTTTGAACAACAACAGCCAAATATCCTTTCTCAGTTGCAAATCCTTTCTTTTTTCTATAATAAATAGCTCGAGCAGTAAATAATGAAGCAAAACATTTCTTTACACTTTCAATAAGAAAATCGCTTCCTTTAACATTCAAAAAGGTTTCTTGTTGCCCTGCAAAACTAGCATCGGCAAGATCTTCCATTGTAGCAGAAGATCTAACAGCAACAAAAGGAGGCTCGTGTGAGTTCCTTAATATCGCAAGAGCTCCCTGAGTCATACCTTTTTGATGAATCTTTTCTTTTTCTACATCTAAAACTTGATAAGCCTCAGCAATATCATTTCTCATTTCATTGGGCATTGGAGCATCAACAATTAACTCGCGTATTTTTCTAGCAGTACTCTCAAGTTGTTTAGTATCATCTACATCTATTGAATTAACAAGATTAATTATCTGATTACGCAATCCAGATTTCTCAATAAAATAATCATAAGCTTGGGCAGTTACAATAAATCCTGGAGGCACAGGAAATTTATGATTATACATTTCAGCAAGAGAAGCACCTTTTCCTCCAGCAACTGAGATATCTTTGTTACTTAACTCAGAAAACCATTTAACAAAATGTTTCACATCACCCATAGAGAAAACAAACACATTCAGTTAATAAAGATTATGTAACTTTTACTTAGATATCTTACTTTTAACAAATTCAATAACATTTCTTTTGAAAGTCTCTAAATCTTTCTTCTTAACAGAAGCTCCTGATGCAGGAGCATGTCCTCCAGCCATAGCATTCTCTAAACCAGCTATTCCGGCATTACAAAGTTCATTCATTGAATAAGGGGTAGGCTTACCATTATTTCGAGCATTAACTTTAATTTTATTACCATCTTCTGCAAAGATAATTATTGTAGAGCCTTTATGCCTCAAAGATAACACGGTAGAAATGTTTGACCCTATTGAAATATTTGATTTAAGAGAATAAAAGTAAAGTTCTTTATTAAAGTGTCTTTCAGCATTCTTTTCAAAATCTTCTAACTTATTATCCAATTCTTCAGAAACTTCTTTAGATATTTCATCAATCTTCTTGAAGTCTTTTTCTAAAATAATCTGATAAGACTTTAACGAATCCTTAGAATAATAATTTACAGTATTATTCATCTTTTTAACCAAATTAAGTAATTCGGAGTTAGGATCTTCTGGAGAGTAAGTAGGATTATGTTTTTGTATAAATTCCAGATTATCTTTAGAATGCCAAGAGAATTCAGAAACAGCAGCTACACAACTTAACCAAGTCCAATCTTTAAAATCAACCAATTTCTCCCCAAATAGATATAAAACCAAAGAAGTGCAGTCAAAAGAACGTGTTTTTATTATATAATCATCAATCTTTAAATTTGGATTTAATGGGTGGTGGTCAATTAGTAAGACATCAAATTTACTCTTCATTCTTTCCAATTCGTCTAATAGACTTTGGTCAACTCCAAGATCAACTAAAAATACCTTTTCAATCTCTTTTTTATGGAATATTTTAGTTAAATTATCTAATGATCCGAAAGCATATGAAGCAAAATGAACCTCTATCTCTGGTAAATTAGGATACTTCTTTCTCAATATTTCATGCATAAGTATAGCGCTAGATGTTCCATCCAAACAATTAGCATGACCCACAATAGCTATCTTCTCGTTTCCTTTAATTCCATTCAAGAAATTGTCAAATTTCCTTTTATGTTCTTTAAAATCTTGCATGAAATATTCTAAAAATCAGCGTATAAAATACTTTCTAAAAACAAATTATTTAGAAACAGGACTAGGAGAATGAGCAATATCTTCTACTTTATCAAACAGAACTCTTGTTCTGCAAGGCAATTTTGCTTTAGCCATTCCTAATATTTCTCTAGCAACCTTAACAGTAGACTCAGAGTCACAAGCAACCATAAACAATTCCTGTCCTCCAAGAACTCTAGCGGCTCTTCCTTCAATAATTCCAAATGATTGCTTCATACCAGTAGACAAACGGTCAGCTCCAGCTCCAGCAGCAGCTTTGTTGTTCCTCAAGATATGATGAGGGTGTATCTTTACCCAAAGGTAAAACTTACCAGCAAGTTTTGTCTCAAGATTCTTTGTTAATACTTGTCTAGCCGATTCAATTGCTAGATCCTTAATAACAAGCTGTTCATCTGAAATTAAACTTAATACAAAAGGAAACTTTCCTTCAACGTAAGCTCTTTGGTTTCCAATATTATACTTTACAACTTTATTTGGAGGAACTACTTTAATATAAGATTTAGATTTAACTTTAGAAACCCTTGTGTACGGTCTATTTACTTTCTTTGAATATGATAATGCTTTTCTGATAGCCATGTGTTTAACTTCTTGCCCCCATTACGAGTGAAGACGAGTCAGTTGAAGTTAAACAGACAGAAAAATCTAAAGATTTTTCTTGTATTGAAAATTTATTATTGATTAGTGAAATTTTCATATTTATTTAACCTCTACGTCCGTCGTTACAGCCTGTCCAGGTAAACCGGTCTCAAATATAGCTCTAACAAGACCTTTATTTCCATGAGCATTACTTATCTTTCCATGAATTGCCTTTCCAGCAGTACTCTTCCAAGTAACTTGCTTCCCTACAAGCTTTTTAGCATCATCACGACTAGAACAACCCAAGTCTAACAAGTAATGTCTTTCATGAATTCTATGTCGGCTTCTTCTAAATTGAACAACTATACCTTTCATCTTTCAGACTAGAAAATACGGTTTTTAAATGTTATCAGAGCAAAATCTCAAAATCTCCGAGTTCTTTTTGCAATGCACTTAAAACACTTGAAGGAATCTTAACATCCGAATTCTTCTTATGAGCTGAAAGAGCTTTCTCTAATTCTCTAGAATCAGATAATTTAAATCTTCCATCCGAAATACTCATCACCCTTCCAGATTCAATAAAGAAATTACAAGAATCTGTTAATACAAGTTCTCCCTCTTTATCTCCAAATTTAACATCCACAACTTCTTTTTCTTCTAATACTAAATCAGCTCTCTGAGTATAATTAAGCAATTCCTTGATTAATTCAGTTGCATCACGTCTTAGAACACCCATTTCCAAAGGAGTTACTTTCCCAGACTTTACTTTAGACTTCATTGCAACTATTTCTTTTAATGGCTTAAGAAATCTTGAAGGAAGCTTGCCTTTTCCTATAAGCTCTTTATCAACACTCTTCACAAGCTCATCAATGTTTTTGTCTCCGAATATTTTCTTTAATAGTGAAAAGACTTCCTCATAAGACTTTTCAGCATCATTTACAATGAGCTTTGCTTCTAATTTCTTTCTTATATCTTGTAATTTCTTATCATACGACTTTGATTCAGTTAACAATTCGTCAACAATTTTTCCAGGAATTGTCTTCAAAGTCCCATGCTCATAATCTTTGTAATATTTTATAACTTTATCTAAAAATTTGAGTTCGGAAGCAGACATTACTTTCTCAGAATCAACTAATACTTTCTTAACATCATTTACCATGTGCTTAGGAGCAGGAGGAGCATGACCTGCAAGCATCATCAAAGCTTGAGTAGGAGTTACAACACCCCAATAAATATCTTGCATTGCATCCAACATCCTTCTAGTAACTAAACCTTCATTTTGTTCTCCATATTTCATAAATTTATCAACAGCTTCCTGTGAAGGTTTAACTTTACCCATCTGTAATAATAATTTCCAAGGCAAGAATGTTCCTCTATCATACATTGGAACTCCGTCCCTAATGAACGTAAACATTACAGGATTAGCATCTTTAACATTATCCCAAAAGTCTGTCAAAAGCCATACCTGAACATTCAAAGGATTCTTAACTCCCGCAAGAGCATTAGCCTCTCTAATATAATCATGAATCATCCCTCTCAACTTCTCAAGAAGCTGCATACGAGGCATCCTTTTTACATCAGTGTCATCAATAATCACAAAAGTATCTACGTCTGAATCCTTGCCAGCAGTCCCTCTCACAAGACTTCCACCAATAACATAAGATGCAACATATTTTTCGAATTTTCTTAATACAAGAGTCTTGTGAATATTTGCCAGTCTCATTGTTCCCAACAATCCTTTATCATGTAATGAGAAACTAGAAGCAATCGCATCTATAAATTCAAATTTAGAATCTAGACCATAATTCCATAAATCAACTTCTGTTTTAATGTGGACCCACAATTCCTGTTTGCTTTCTTTAATCAATTTCAAAACTTCAGGCTTTATTTTTTTGGGAATTTCTTTGAACTTATCTTCAGGAATAAGCATCATCAAATGCAATGGTTTTTTTGCAATTTCTTCAGGCAATAATCCTTCATCTTCTTCAAATAACTTGAAAGCCTGTGCAGGTATAACGCTCAAGAAAGTAGTAAAGGGGAATTTCTTTAAAACCTTTTTCTTAAATTCTTCAAGTTCTTCTTTTAATTTATCATTTTTCTTTGAGTCTTCGGCGGAAATCTGAGGCATAGCACCAGGGATCTTTGAAGGTGGAATATATCCAGAAGAAGAAGAAACAGCATCATTCAAGCCATGAGATTTCTTTTCCTGCATATTGTTACTTGTAAATAATCCTATTTAAGGCTTACCAAACGATTAATAAAGCACAAAATAATATATTGTTATGCCACAAGCAGTCACACACGTTTTAGTTTCAATAATACTACTATCAATTTTCAGACATATTTACCATAAAAAAACAAACAAAAAATTTCCATTACAATATGTTCTAATTGGAGGTCTAGCAGGAGTTATTCCTGATTTAGACATAGCTTTATTTTGGATAATATATTATTTAGGTTATACTCTCGAGCAAGTTCATAGAACCTTCATTCACACCTTATTCATCCCATTAATATTTCTAGCATTAGCATTCATATCAAAACTGACAATTAAAAGGAAAATAGGCAGAAACAAACTTTCCATCTCAATAATTTTTATATTATTCGCTTTTAGCAGTTTAATACATCTTATTTTAGATGCAACTTTAGCAGGATACATAATGCCGTTATACCCATTATCCTTAGTCGAAGTAGGAACAGGATTCCCATTCACAATGCTACCAGAGCATCTAGCAATATTCTTTTTGGCAACTCTCGATGGTGTATTATTCATCCTATGGATTCTTTACCTAGAACTAAAACACAAGATATCTGATTTTATATGATTCAAACTCAAGAACAAAAAGAGATAGACCCTAATTATGTTTGTGAAGCCTGCGGAAAAACCTTAGAAGAATTAAAGTGTAAGTTAATCTGCAAGCGTTGCGGATATTTCAGGTCCTGTTCTGATTTGTTCTAACATTTAGTATCAATTCTATTTAAAATTTTTAGATCTTTTATTCAATATTCCTTTTACAGAAGGACTAATAGTCTTATCTTTGCGATGAATACATCCAATCCAACAACATGGCCTACGTTTACCATTAATTAAATCATTAAGTGTTCTTTCAATTCTCTCAACTCTAGTCTCTTCATTTTTAGCATCTTTAATCCAACAAATAAACTCATTTCGAGCAAGAGGAGTAAGACTTTCCGATTGATTAAGAATATCTAAAAAATAGCATTTTTCAATAAGTAAGAACCAACACAATTAATTTTATAATCTCAAAAAAATCTTAATAAGTAACATAAATCAAAAACAAAAATGTCCAAAATGCAATGATAAACTTAGAATAATGAAGGCTAACGGAGAAATTAGCCCTTGTTTTGACTGCCTTCTAGCAGGTAAGCTAGACCAACACGATAAAAACCCTAAAGATTCGGGAATTGCAATTTAATTATAACTTCCCATTCAATGAATAAGAGTAATATGTTTTTCCATTTTGATGGGAACTAGATTTTATTTGTATAAATTCAAGATTGATAAGGTTATTATCTTTTATTATAAATTCTTTAAGATTTGATTAATTTGTGAAACTTCTGCCTGTTGAGTAGAAATAATATTTTTTGTTAGGGTAAGCACTTCAGGTTTAAGATCAAGCTTCTGAGATTGCTTAGCCATCTGAATAGCTCCCTGATGATGCTCTATCATTCCTTTCAAATAAGCTTTATCTCTATCTTTACCGCTAAGTGAGTTTAATTCAGGCATCATATTTTTGTAAGTAGTCTTGTAGTTAGATTCAGGATACCACTCTTTTAACCAATTCTGCATCATAGTTATTTCTATTTCTTGAGCTGAAATAATAGCTTCTGCCAGCGACTTAACCTCTGAATTCTCAGATTCTAGGACAAGCATTGAAGTAGATACTGCTTCTTGATGGTGAGGAATCATCTCAGCTATAAATATCTCCTCACTAGTTATTTGTGGATGATTCATCATACTATGTGAAATATCACTTATATTATGTGATGGATAAATAATCAATACTAATATTAGAACTGCTACAGCAATCAAGGTTATGATTAGTGGTTTTTTCATTAAGTATCTTAGACCTATCCGCTTTAAAAATCATTTCATTGAATGAGTCACTAGGATATGACGAAGATCTCGATGCGCGGGCCGGGAATTGAACCCGGGCCACAACATCTTTGCTTTCTTTAACGAAAGTGGCAATGTCGTATACTAACCACTATACTACCCGCGCTTAATTGTAGTGAACAGAAAGGTTTTATAAAGGTTTATTTTAATCTCATTTAGATCAAAAGGCCCCATAGTCTAAGGGTTCAAACGACTCGTTTACACCGAGTAATTCGCAGTTCGAGTCTGCGTGGGGCCATTCTAGAAAAGTAAATTATAGAAAGGGGGTTTGGATTTAGGCAGACCTAACTTTTGGTGTAGCAAACAGTTTAGATTTAGCCATTTTAGGTAAATACATATATCTAATTCCTTGAAATTCATGTTCTTGAACAAAAAAGGGCAGATCTATAGTATAATTTCTATCCATTGAAGTATCTTCATCTGCAATAGTAGCAAGCCTAATTCTATCTCTTTCACATGCATCAACTTCAAACTCTCTTTCGTATTCTAAGTTCATAAAATAACTCCAAAGTAATGATTTATAAGCTTTTTCAGTCTAGTGACTTTATGGATTTTAAACAAAAGTTAAAACTTCTAAGCCCAGAACTCAAAAAAAACATGGGAGCTCTGTTAAAAAAAATAGAAGAGAATGTAGATACATTATATGAATTAGCTACTATCGATGAAAAAACAGGAGTATACAACAATAAATTTTTCATTCATATTTCCGAAATGGAAATAGACAAAGCAAAAAGAGGAATAGGTCCATTAAGCTTTCTAATAATAGATTTAGATAATTTCAAGAAACTTAATGACACACAAGGGCATATAGTTGGAGATTATGTACTAAAAAGATTGGGAGGAGTATTGAAAAAGTTCACAAGAAAATATGATATTGTCTCAAGATTCGGTGGAGAAGAATTTATTATCCTTCTACCAAATACCACTATAAAAAGAGCAAAAATAGTTTGCGATAGAATAAGAAGGGAAACGCAAAGAGATAGAGAGATGATTAAGTATGGGGTTACTTTGTCTGGTGGACTAACAGAATACAAAAAAGGAGATAATGTAAGAAAAATGCAAATACGCGCAGATAGAGCAGTATATAAAGCAAAGAAGAATGGTAAAAACAGAATAGAAATTATGTAGACCTTATTCTGTTAATGCCCAAACCTGCTAATCCAAGCACCCCAATACCAAAACAAATCCAATAATTTAAATTATTTTTATCAAATTATGCATTCGCTTCTAAAATCTCGGCTGAATTTTCAAGAAAGTATCTTTGCCTATTACTAACTAATTCGCTTCTAACATTATCCAAAACATTATTTTCTCCAAGACTAAGCCTTCTATCAACATCATTAATTTGTTCTTGAATCTGATTATACCCTCTTATAACTGGTTGATTAATTATGTTTCTCCCTAAAATATGTTTATAAAGAGCTCCGCTAGCTCCAACTAAAAACAAAGATACAGAAGCTATATTTACAAGCCTTCCCATAAAAAACTTTTATTAGAGAGATTCTTAAGTCTTTCTAAGAGTCGAATTTATATAGCCCCTTTAATTAAATATAATATGAAAAAGATGGTGAAAAAAGTAGAAAAAAAGCAGGTTAAAATAAGAAAAACTCATCCTAAAATTGTTGTAACTGCAATAATTGCTCTAATTTGTGTTGCACTCGCATTCTGGAAGTGGATATTTATCCTTCCAGCAGTTTTGCTTTGGTGGATAAATAAGAGAGCCATAAAGAAGCATTTCGGAGTTTAATCTAACCCAACATAAGGATTTGGTCTTATTTCAGGAGTTTTAGACCCAGAAGCGGCTAATACATCATCTATTCTCAAAATCATTGTAGCAACCTCTGATGAGGATGCCACAGCCTGTAATTTAACTCTGACAGGCTCAACAATACCAGCAGCAAGACAATCCTCAACCTTATTAACAAATAAATTGATTCCATCCCTAGAAGCACCAGATTCATGTCTTTGCTTCAATTCAGTCATTATGTTTACCGGGTCAAGTCCCGCATTTTCAGCTAAAGTCTCAGGAACATATTCAAGTGCAGAAGCAAATTCTTCAACAGCAAGTTGTTCTCTACCACCAAGAGTCCTAGCATATTGACGTAATCTTCTAGCTAACTCCATTTCAACTGCCCCTCCACCAGATACTACTCTTCCGTCTTTAACTGCAGCCATTACATCTCCCAATCCGTCTTTAACAGCTCTTTCCACTTCATCTAAAACATGATCCGTACTACCTTGTAATAATATTGTAACAGCTTTAGGATTCTTACAACCGCGAACATACGTCATTACATCTTCCCCTTTCTTAACTTGTTCAACTAGAGAGGCGAATCCTAAATCTTCCTTACGAATTTCTTGTATGCTTGAAATAATTCTTCCTGAAGTAGCGCGAGAAATCTTCTCAATATCAGATTTAGCAACTCTTCTATAAGCCATTATTCCTGCCTTAGACAAGAAATACTGAGCAACATCATCAATTCCTTTTTGACAAAATACAACTTTGGCACCAGAATTAATTATCTTATTTGTCATATCTCTCAAAGCAAGTTCCTCAGAAGCAATAAAGTTCTGAAGTTGTTCAGGAGTAGAAACTGATATTTTAGTTTCTGTTTCTGGGCTTCTCAACTCAAGAGCAAAGTCAATAACTAAAATAGATGCATTATCAATCTTCTTTGGCATAAACTCGTTAGCAGCTTCCTTATCTAAAGCAATTCCATGAACAAGTTCACTATCTTCAATAGAATTTCCTTTCTGTTTTACTATCTTTATATCACTAATATCAACTTTCTTTCCTTCTCCAACTTGTTCTACCGCAGAAACAATTATATCTGCTAAATGGTCTCTATTACTCTCGGCACCTTTTCCAGTCATTGCAGTCATAGCAATTTGTTTCAAAACTTGTTTGCTATCAGCTGGAATAGATATTTCATGTAAAACAGACTTAGATCTTTCAGCAGCTAGTTTGTAACCCTTAATTATAACAGTAGGGTGTATTTTCTTATCGAGTAATCTTTCAGCATTCTCAAGAAGCTTACCAGCAAGCATTACTACAGTAGTGGTTCCGTCTCCTACTTCATTTTCCTGAGTTTTAGCAATCTCTGCTATCATCTTTGCAGCAGGGTGATCTAATTGAATCTCCTCAAGTATTGTAACTCCATCATTAGTTACAGTTATATTTCCTGCAGAATCAACTAACATCTTATCCATTCCCTTAGGACCCAAAGTAGTTTTAACAATATCTGCAATTATCTTAGCAGCCAATATATTATTGCGTTGAGCATCTTTTCCAAGAGTACGTGAAACATTCTCGGGTAGTATGTAAACAGGTTGTTTGTCAGCCATACAAGTTTTGTTCAATTACACATTTTAAAGATTATTGTGATAGCAAATAAATTAAAAGAATTATATCTGTCTAAAGGAAAGACATTTAAACAATGATTTTATGATAAAAATATGGCTCCTTACACACCTTATGCTCCTACAAGAGAAACTACTTTAGAAGCATTTCGAGAGGGAATAAGAATTTATCGATCAATGCCTAGAGATTCAGCAGTAACCCTATGCAGGCAGAGTAGATATTGGGTTTTTATTCATCCTTTACTAAAACCCTTAGATAAAACAACCCTTATCGCAGAATTAGAAAGAGTAGAGGAAGAAAAAACGGGAACTCCTGCAAAAAGTTTCAGACTTTTATTTGCGAATAGTTAAGTTTTATATATTAAAATAATCTAGGAGAGAAATGAAAAAAGCATTTTGGTGGGGAATAGGGACAATTGCATTATTTATCATAATAATTTATTTTGTAGCAACTTCTTCAGGTTCAGGCAAATATGATGGTCTAGCTCAATGTATTTCAGATTCAGGAGCAAAAATGTATGGCGCATATTGGTGCCCACATTGCCAAGAACAAAAGAAATTATTTGGAAGTAGCTGGGATAGTGTGACATATGTTGAATGTGCCTCTTCTAAAAGCAACCAACAAACATCGGATTGTAATGCGGCAGGAATTAAATCATATCCAACATGGATATTTGGAGATGGGAAACAAATATCCGGAGTTTTATCTTTAGAACAACTAAGCACATTTACAAGCTGTGATCTTCCAATTGAAGAATAAGTTTTATAAAACAAGTTTATCCAAAATTATTAAGGGCCTATGGTTCAGTGGTAGAATGTCTGGCTGGCAGTCAGAAGGCGGGAGTTCAATTCTCCCTAGGTCCATTTCAGAATCGAACGAGAAGAGTTCGTTTCCATTCACTCTTGTGAATCGACTAGTTTTAAAATTATAAAAAAATAATTTCTATTTAAATTTAATTCTCGGTAGTTTCAGCTGCAAATCTTGTGCTGTTTGATAATACATGTTCTCTTTTTCCATCATGATCAAATGAAACACTAGCAGATCCAAGTTCAAAGCTTCCAACTATGTTTATCTTTGAATATATTACATATGAAAACACTCTTTCTTCCCCAGCATTCATTTGAGTAATATCCCATTCTATCTTTCTGTGATGCTCATCGATTCTATGAGGAGGAATTCCAAACTTATTGAATAATTTAGCGTGTCCTGGTATTCTATCCGATATCACAACATTTCTAACAGCAGAACGGGACTTAACTCTCAAATTAACTTTCAAAGCAAGTTCTCCACCTTTTGTTCTAACAAGCGCAACACTCTTATGAACAGAAAGTTTTTTAGTAGCTATAAATTTGGCAAAGAAGCCTACTATTATAACTAATAAAATGATTATGAAGGGGAAGGTGTAATTAGTCTTTACAGTTAATGTATAAGACTCCCCAACCCCCAACTCCTTTTCCCAAGAATAATCAACAAATATCCCTTTACGACTAGATGTAGTGGGTCTATCTGAATATACAGTGAATAGTCTCGTGAAAACATTCTTTCTTACATCAATCACTACAGTTGTAGGAACATTGCCTTCATTTGATTTTGTAATATTTGTCTTCTTTATTATGAAACCACTTGTCGATTCATAAACAGAAACGCCACTAGATTCAAGATAACTTATAGGAACCTTATTTGAAGATTTTTTATCATTAAGCTCATATATAATCTCAGCCTCGTAATCTCCAGCTGATATTTTATCTTCCAATATTATAGGTACTGAGAAAGTTTTAGTCTGTTCTCTGTTTAAATCAAATGTCTCTGAAAACTCAAAGAAGTTTGACTTTGCAACAATCTTTAACCCTGGAATAAATACATCCTCTCTATTATTTACAAACATTTCAACCTCAGTAGCATTTAATGGAATATCTCCTATTGTAACAGTAACTGCATCTTTTACATCAAATAATCTAATGGCTAAGGCTTCCTTGAAGAATCCAGTAGTATCTCCCTTTATTTGATACTCAAAAGCATAAATTCCCCTCTTATCCCTTAATATTTCATCAAAAGGAACTGCAGTAACATCAAGAATAATAGTTTCTCCAGAATCAATTCTAAACTTCCCCTTAGGATACATAGAAACGCTAACTAAAGAATAAATCTGAAAATCGTCTGTATCTCCATTATTAGTAATCTGAAGTTTAAAAGTAGCGTTTGACTTATCGAGCTCAGTAATAATTATCTCATCATTTTCCAGGACGTTAACTGTAAGATCGGCCGCACTTGCAAAAGAAACAAGCAAAACAAAGGTAAACAAGAACACTTTTAGATTCATCACCACGCTGATGGTTATTTATATTTAAAGATTATGTCAACTCAACTACTTCTTTCCACTTAGCTCAAAAAGGGCTTTCATTTCTTCTTTGAAATTCTGAACTATATCCTCAACCTTGTCTTTCATCTGCTCTGTCCTTGATGGAATTACAAATTTATTATAAATTTCCTTAAAAAACTTAGTTGTAGCTGATTTATTCCACTCATTTTTATAATCTTTTACTAAAGTTCCTTTAATATCAATAGCAAGTTCTGTCCATTTATTCATTTTCTTCTTCTTACCATCTATCTCAACCTCAACATCTTCCATACCAAGTATTTTCCACTTAAGATCAAGCTCAATCTTAAAGTAATCAGTAATCTTCTTTGTTGCCTTCCAAACAATATCTAAGTCTTTTGAAGAGCCTTTAACTTTCTCAGTATATTGTTCTTCAACAACAGTGTACTGTTCCTGCCTTAACCAGTCATGAGCATAAGAATAAGCATCACTAAACTTCCCATATCCGACATATTTTACCTTCTCTTTTAGAATTAAGTCTTTTTCAGCCATGCTTTTATTAACCCAGTTCTCTTTATATTATAAATCTTACCAAATGAACCAGCTAATAATAATAGAACACTTGGAGCCAAAATTATGGCCTTGGTGTACCATAGAGTATGAAAGTATAAGCAAACTAATTCCAAAAGATAATTTATGGTTTACAAATATCAAAGAAAATGGCTCAAAATTGGGTAAATTAGGAAAGGTAACCAAAGAATCAGTAATAGATATGAATCTAGAAGATGTATGTATCCTAGATCCTGATGCAAAACTTACTCTAAATCCAGAAGAATCAAGAAAATTCAAATATTTTGTAATTGGAGGTATTTTAGGAGATTACCCTCCAAAAAAGAGAACAAAGGTGGAATTAACAAATAAAATGAAAGGAGTAGCAAGAAATATGGGAAAGAAACAATTTAGCACAGATAATGCAGTATATGTTCTAAAGCAAATAATAAATGGTACGCCACTAAGTAAAATGAAATTCCAAAACAAGCTAAATATCAAAATAAACAAAATAGAATCCATAGATCTTCCATATTATTATCCATTAATTAATGGAAAACCAAGAATATCAAGTAAATTAATCAGCTACATTAAAAAAAAGAAGAGTTTCTAGTAACAGCTTTTACAAGCAAAGTTTCTTCCGCTCGAATCAGCAACCATAAATCTCCTATTTTTAAATTGTTTACATTTAATACAAGTTCTTCCACACTGTTTACATATCCTTCTTTTAGTTACAGCACATATATGTCTTAGACAAGTTTCACAAGATATTTCATCACAATCTTCACATCTAGTTCCACAATTTCTACAAACTAAATGGTTTCCATTACATAATATTATCTCGTTTAATGAACTCTTACATAAATCACAAATAGGAAGATCAACTTTATTTTTCAATGGATCAAATTTAACAACAACTAATCTAGTAATTCCAGAATGAGACTTGAAGAATACTTCTACAGAATAAATAGGATAATCAATAATAGCAGTAGTAATTAGCTTTGTATTTAACCTAAGTGCATGTTTTTTCTGTTCGTTGGCAATAAACAAATCTCTTTCATTAGCAAATTGTATCTTTTGCCTTTCCAATTCAATCGGATCTTTAGACTTCAAAGCTCCAGAGTTTATTCTCGCTATTTGACTATCAATCTCCTTAATCTGCTGGTCATGATATGAATTTATTCTATTTATTTCCTTAGATAAACTAGTATCTAAAGTTGAAGCTATAGAAGCAGTCTTTCTGTTTATAGAATCCTTAATATGCTCTTTAGCAGTAGAATAATAATCTCTTAATTCTGTAATCTCTATATCCTTCTTATTAGTATTTGAAACCGTAAATTTACCCAAATCAGGGTTTACTATTAAACCTTCATCAACAAATATCTCATTAATTAACTTTTCTTCTTCATTAATATATTTGTAAGTGGTTTGAAAAGTGAACTTAAACATGAAATTGTGAGAAGCTTCAGCAGTTGCCTTTACAACAGCACAATTAAGCATTTTCAAATTATCTTTAACAAATGAATCAACATGCAATTTATAATTAAGAGAAGTTAAAACAGCATCACCTGAATTATCTAAATAAGCCTTCATCATCTTTAACATATAACTTTCAGGAGCAACAAGTTCCCCAATAGAAGAGAGATTCTTATCAAAAACTATTTTATATGGTCCATTCTTACCATAAAACTTCTGAAATTTAACAGGAACCTCGCTAACTTCTAGATAATCAGAGTTCTCATTAATCTTAGCTCCAAGTTCTTTAAAAAACTGCAAACTAAATGATCTAAGCTGATCCATCTAATGCCTCCGAACTAACCATTTTAGCCTCACTGTAATCATCAATTCCTTTCTGAATAAGCTGACTTATCTCCTTAACATCTTGAGCAAATATCTCAAGATTGTTTTTAGAATCAATAAAAGAATCCATTAACATTTCTTCTATTTTAGCAAGTCCGGCTTTTCCCTCCCCATCTAAACTTAAATTGAATAATATAGTGGGCAATTCCCCTATTACAAGACCGATACAACACATCTTATTGATAATTAAATCAACAACATGTTCTTCCATTGTATCTTTAGTAGCCAAGCTATAGATTTGCATATCTCTTTGTTGACCAATCCTATCAAGTCTTCCTATTCTCTGTTCAACAGACATCGGATTCCAAGGTAAATCATAATTAATCAAAACATTACAGAACTGGAAATTCAGTCCTTCGGCACCTGTTTCAGTGCTAATCATTATTTGGGCGTCTTTTTTGAATTGAGCTATTTTTTCAGTCTTCTCTTCACGAGTCAACCCCCCAGTAAACTCCACTATTTTAAGATTATAAGGCTCTATCTTCTCTATTATATATTTCAAAGTAGTAGGATGTTTAGTATAAAGTAATATTTTAGAATTTGGATCGTTTTTCAATACTTTATCTATAATTTCAATTAACTTCTCAATCTTAGAGTCCTTGGTTAATTTAGAGTATGCTTCAATAATATCTTCTGCAATTTGCCTAGTTTCAGAATGATATTTGTCACTTTCAGCAATTTTAGTAAGAGACTCTACTGCAGAGCGAGAAGATGAGGTAACTTTAGGCAATATTGCATATATAATCAACTTTCCGCGTAATTCATCTCCATTAGCAGAGAAATATTTAGTTTTAAGTAAGTCACAAATAGAATCGTAAATTTTCTTCTCTTCCTTAGTTAAATGAACAACTTCTATTTTAGGAATTCTTTTCATATATTTTATCCCAGTCTCTTCTCTTTTTCTCCTAAGCATAACTTCTTGCAATCTTCTTCTTAACTCAAGAGGATTCAGAGGCTTACGTTTATTTCCTCTAAACAAGAACTTCTGCCTAAACTCCTGAATGGTTCCCAAATGTCCCCTCCTAAGCAAATGCAACAAATTGTAAAGTTCAAGCAAATCATTC
>Ga0194128_10001659_pt1 | contig 38262 bp, 36 predicted proteins | sample TA2KigCa65mmetaG_FD_148650 | JGI IMG/M metagenome (GOLD analysis project Ga0194128, IMG submission 148650) | Freshwater microbial communities from Lake Tanganyika, Tanzania - TA2015037 Kigoma Deep Cast 65m | ecosystem: Environmental > Aquatic > Freshwater > Lake | place: Tanzania: Lake...
TGTGCGATTGCACGCCGCGATCGAGATAGTACGCGCTCGTCATGGTGCCGAAACAGCGGCGATTGAACTTGAGCGCCAGGACGGCGGAGTCCTCGACGTCGATGGGCTGCCCGCCGACGACGCCGTGAAATCCGGTCACGGCTTCGACTCGCAGGCCGGTGATGTACATGGCAAGGTCGAGCCACATGATGCCGAACCAGGCGAGATGCCCGCCGCCGGCGCGTTCGCGAATGCACTGCCAGCTTTCACGATAGGCGCGTTGGGTGAGCCGGGTCTGGTCGGCGACGATGTGGATCTCGATGCCGTAGATATTGCCGAGCTGCCCTTTGCGGATCATGCGTCGCGCTTCTTGGACAGGCGCATGCGAGCGGTTGGCCATCACGAGCATGAGATGCTTGTGCCGCTGCTGGGCTTTGCGCACGAGCGGCGTAAAGTCTTCGACGCGCGTGCAGCCGGGCTTTTCCGAGAGCACATGAGCGCCGGCGTCGAGAGCCTGATCGATCGCCGCCGGGCACAGCCGCGATTCGAGGGCGATGACCGAGGCCGTCGGCCGAAAGCGCCGATACATCTCGGCCGCGTCTTTGTGCACCGCGCGCAGCTTATTGCCCAGCGCCTTGCGAGCGGCCGGCACGGACGCGCCCGACGGATCGACCAGCGTCACGCTCTCGACTTCCTCGATCGCCGCCAACGACGGAATCCACTGATCCAAATGGGCGCCGTCGCGATTGGTAATGACGGCCACGGGAATGGCTTTCGGCATGATCGGCTCCCGGCAAGTCGCGGCGAAGTTCGTTTCTGTTCCTTTTTATTGCTTTCAAGCCACGTCGGTGGCGTCACGAACTTTTCATCGGGATTATTCTTGACGGCGGCTTGACGGCGCGGAGTGATGGAGTCACTACTTGAAAGCGCCCTCACTTCTTTCGTGACGAGAGGACCACGAATTGCAAGCTGTTTCTGTGCGGAGCGATCGTTGCCGTGATCGCATAGGGTAGCGCCGATTCTGGTGGGCAGAAAAAGGAGGCCGTCCCCACCGGTGACGAAAAACACCTACTTGGCAAACTGGTTCAGGTCGAGTATGGGACGGAAGAAGACCCTCCGCCTAGACCGTGGATTCACAACGTGAATCTCGGCGACATGGTTCAGTTCTCGCTCGTATGGCCACCCCGAAGCCTTCGCACACTCAAGGAGGAGCCCCGATACGCCTTCGCCTTCGAGTCGGAGCGTCGCGGCAAGGAGCCAGGCCCGGTCTGGTTCACCACCGACCGGAAACTCATCGACGCCCTGTTCGAGAAGGCCAACAAGGCAGGACGGCCTTGACAGAAACGCTCCGCATGTGCCGCCGCAGGGGGTCGCCGCCGAAAAACAAGTTCGGCGAAGGAGGGTGTGTTTCTGGCTACGCAGTGGCTTTTCTGGGCGCTGGCCCCCCTACTTCTCGGCTTCGTGGTCGCCTGGGGCGCTTTCGTGCTGGCCGCGGCGCGCGGTGCTTGGCGTCGCGACATCGACCTCGGAGGCATGCGCGGGTGGTATCCTGGCTCGGTGCTTCGGCTCCGTGGGGCGGCCGCAGTCACCGTCGGGGGCTTGATCACGACCGGCGTGGGAACCTACGCCGCCGCGATTTCACTCGGACTCCTCAAACTGGTGCTGGAGTTGTGCTCGTAGCGCCGAACCCATATCATGGCCCGCCTGTAAAGAGCGCGCACACTGATGTTTCCCCTTTTTCTTGAAGTTTTTTCCAGGGGCACTTCGCACATTTGATGAGTCGCGAAGCGACGATGCTTCGTTAGGCGCCGTGAGGTTCGGTTGTTGCGGTTGTCGCTGGTGCGGCTAACGGCAGCCCGTCGTATGGCAGCGATCCTAATCAACCCAATTTTCGCGTGCAGAACATGGCACTGCCCGCCGACATGAACCCGGCGCGACTGCAAGGCCGGCGCGGCTTGCTGGACAATCTGAATTCGTGGCGCCGTGAGGCGGACGGAGCAAGCGCGGCGGGGACGATGGATTGGTTTCAGCACGACGCGTTTGAGCTTATCTCGGGGCCACGCGCCCAGCGGGCATTCGACATCGCGAGCGAGAACCCGCGTGTGCGCGACCTGTATGGGCGAAACACATGGGGCCAGTGCGCGCTCCTCGCCAGGCGTCTCGTCGAAGCGGGAGTGACTTTCGTCACGGTCAACATGATCGGCTGGGACAATCACTCCAACTTGCGGCCGTTTGTCGGTCAGCACCTGCCGATGCTCGATCAGGCCATCGCCGGGCTCGTCACCGATCTGGTGAATCGCGGCATGTACGATGACGTGGCCCTGTTCGTCCTTAGCGAATTCGGTCGAACGCCGCGCATCAACCAGTATGCCAGTCGCGATCACTGGTGTCAGGCCGGCTCCATCGTCATCGGCGGCGGTGGCATTCGCGGTGGAACGGTCATCGGTTCCACGGCTGCCCGGGGCGAGTTCCCGCGCGACCATCCCGTCAGCCCGGGCGACGTGCTGGCCACCCTTTACCACGTGCTTGGCATCGACCTAAACACCTCGTTCAATGACCGAACGGGACGCCCAGTACCGATGCTAGCGGAGGGGGAGCCAATTCGAGGATTGCTCTAGGAATTGTATCGTCGCTGCCGGAGCGCTTGGGCGAAGTCGGCGCAGCGGCAGCGACCTTCCTGGTGCCGCGTTTCACAAGTTCCTCGGCGCGACCAGGCGCCAATCACCGGCGGGATCTGCTGAACGCGGCACAGGGTGAACTCGCAACGGTACGTCGACGGATCATTTCTCCAAATTGACCGGCGTGATTTTCAGCGTGATTTCCTTTTTGTCGCGCAAGACTCTCACGGTGACTTCGACGCCGGCCTTGAGCGTTGCGCGGATAGCATTGTAAACGGTGACGTTGGGCACTTGCTTGCCCGCCAGCTCGATGATGATGTCACCCTCCTTCATGCCCGCCTTGTCCGCGGGGCCTCCCACGATGATCATTCGGATCAACACGCCCTTCCCCTCGAAGAGCTCTTCCGGCCGAAAGCGCAGGCTGGGGCCCAATGTCGGCGGTCCGCCGCCGCCAGTCTTGGGCGCGCCGATCGGCGTGTACTCCGGGCGCTTCGGATTGGTGCGAAAATCATTGATCACCAACTCGGCATAGTCGGCGATCCGCTTCATGCCGTGCACGTTGATGCGATCCGGCAAGTCGGTCGATCGGTGGTAATCGGGATGCTCGCCGGTCCAGAAGAAGACGACCGGGATGCGTTGTTGGTAGAAGTTGTACTGGTCGCTGGCGATGAAGCCGCGCGTGTTCTTCTTGATGATGTCGAAGCCCGGATTGAGCCGAGTGACGAGTTCGTCAAACTCCTTGGCGGTGTTCGTCCCTTCGACGAGCAATGGCTGGGCGTCGAAAACGGTCACTTGGTAAACGAGACCCTTGAAGTCCCAGGTGATCATGGCGTGCAGGCCGCCGGCCGGGATCTTTTTGAACACCTCGGCCTTGGCGCCGTCCTTGAGTTCTTCGGGCGTCCCCTTCACGCTGCGAAAGAACTTGCATTTGGCCGTGAGTGGATACGTCTTCACAAGCTTACCCTCGTGGAAGGAAACCGAGACTTCTTTTTCATCGATGGCGGTGATGCGCCAGTCGAGTTTGCCGACCATATCGAGGTTGAACATGGCGGCGGTGTTCTTGAGCGGGAAGAGCGGAGCGATCTCGGTGTAATGGCGCGAGCCGATAAGGCCCATTTCCTCGGCGGTGAAGGCCATGAAAACCATGCGTCGTCCGGTGCGGTCTTTCTTGTCGGCGAAGCGGCGAGCGAGTTCCATCATGGTGGTGGTGCCGGAGCCGTTGTCGTCGGCGCCGTAGTAGGTGGTCTTGGTTTTGGCCTTGCCGCCGATGGCGCCTCCCATTGCGCCATAGCCGAGGTGATCGTAGTGTGAACCGACGACGACGGTCTCGGTGGCGAGCGGTCCTTCGCCGTCGATGTAACCGATGACGTTCTTGACGGGGACCTCGGAGCGCTTGACTTTGACATCAAGGTTGGCGCTCCAGCCGGTGAGCGCGGCGCTGCGCGGCTTGAGATCGCCGTCGATGGCTTTTTCGATCTCCTGGAGACTCTTGCCGAGGCTCGATTTCATCATCTCTTCCAGGAAAGATCGTTTCATGTGAACGAAGGGCGTGGACGTGGTTGTGATGCGAAAGGAAAACTGGAACGGCATGAGGGTGTCTTTGGTTTCGCTGGCGTCGTTAACGACGATGACGGCGACGGCGCCGTGGCCTTCGCCGGCGTTCTGCTTGGCCTCGAGCGCCGCCAAGGCGTTCTTGTACATGCCGCCGAACGGACGCGTGTTGTCGTTCCAGCGTGGCACGCGGCGCAGCGCGATGACGATCTTGCCCTTCACGTCAACGCCGGCGAAGTCGTCATAGGCGATGCCGTTGGCCGACACGCCATAGCCGACGAAGACGACGGGGGCATTGCGCTTGCCCGGAGCGGACGTGCCGCTGACCTGGAAGTCGGTTCCCTGTTTAAGTTCCAGTTTCTTGCCCTCGGGACCTTCCAAAACGAGGGTGCTGGTTCCATCGAGTTGCGTATTGCGGCAGAACGGGAAGGGCTGGAAGTAGGTTCCGTTGACGCCGCCCGGCTTCAGACCGGCGCGCGAGAACTGCACGGCAATGTACTGCGCCGCCAGGTCGAGTCCCAGCGTGCCGACGCCGCGGCCTTCGCATTCGTCGGACGCCAGAAAGAAGATGTCGCGGCGCATCCGTTCAACGCTCGGGTCGGACTTGGCGTCCTGGGCGCCGGAGTACGGCACAAGATTGAGTGCGACCAGGGCAATCAGCACTGGGAAGCCACGGCGAATCGATGTAGGCATGGGGGAACTCCTCGGCAGATGCTTTCGCGGCAGGGTGACGTTCAGCGATGTTTTTATTTGTACACGCTCACCGATCAAAGTGCAAACACGAAAGCGAATGCTTCGTCATCGAGTGTTTGTAAAATGAATGGCGCGGCGGACCCCACGGCCTGTCGGCCGTCGGCGTTCCAAACTTACATGGGTTTCGGATGATGATGAGACATGCGATTGTAGCATTCCTTTTGTTGCCGCTCGTCGCCCAGGCCGACAATTGGCCGCAATGGCGCGGGCCGGGCAATCGCGGCATCTCGGCCGAGACGAAAGTGCCCGTGCAATGGTCAGCGACGCAGAACGTGCGCTGGAAGGTCCCCCTCGACGGCGCCGGCGTCAGCCAGCCCATCGTCTGGGACGACCGAATCTTCCTCACCGCGTCCGATGGACGACTCAACGAGCGATTGCATGTCTATTGCTATTCTCGCGCCGACGGCAAACGACTCTGGCATACGAAGTTATTTGGTTCCGCCCCCACCGATCTCTATCCCCTCGGCGGCATGGCAGTCCCCACCCCGGCAACCGACGGCATGCTCGTTTACGTTCTCTTCGGCACCGGCGACCTGGCGGCGCTCGACTTCGCCGGCAAACCCGTCTGGATTCGCTCGCTCGCACAAGAATATGGCCCGTTCCGCAATCGATGGGGCATGGGCACGTCACCCGTCCTTGTCGGCGACATGCTGCTGGTTCAAGTCGATCACTGGAGCCAATCGTACCTCCTCGCCGTCGACGCCAAGACCGGCGCCAATCGCTGGAAAGCAGACCGCCCCGGCAGCGTCAACTGGACGAGCCCGCTTGCCGTCAACGTCAAAGGCCGAACCGAGATCGTCACGTTCGGCACCAATTTCGTTCGCAGCTATGACCCCGACAAGGGGAATGAACTGTGGCGCGTCGACGGCATGCATTTCCAGTGCATCCCGAGTCCGGTCGTGATGGGCGACCTGCTCTTCGCCAGCTCCGGCGAGAACACCATGGCGATCAAGCTCGACGGCAGCCGGGGGGACCTGACCAAGACGCACGTGATGTGGAAGAACCGCAAGGCCAACGCCTTCCTTCCTTCGCCGCTCTTGTACGAGGAGCATCTCTACTTGCCCGGCGATCGCAACTTCGTCAGCTGCTTCTACGCGAAGACGGGAGAACTGGTGTGGAAGGAACGGCTCGGCAACGAGTTTCACGCCTCGCCGGTGGCGGCGGCGGGCAGAATCTACCTAGCGACCAAAGAAGGGACGGTCAACGTGGTGCGTGCCGGCGCAAAGTTCGAACTCTTGGCCAACAACAAGATGGGCGAAACCATCGTCGCCTCGCCGGCGATTTCGAATGGTATGATCTTCGTGCGCGGGGAGAAGCATCTGTTTTGCATTGAGTAGGTGAGTAGTGAGTGGTGTGGAGATGGAAACAACTCACTACTCAATACTCACCACTCACCAATTTCAGAACACATCCAGCCAGAAATGGTGGCCGCGGTAGTAGCGTTGCGGCTGCCAGTATTCGTAGCGCCAGCCCGGTTCACGGAATGCCGGGAACGCCATGTAGGCAGGTGGCCGCATGTAAGGCATGCCAGGACCTTCCGGCCAGCGTGGTCCCATCGCTGGCCAGTAGTTGTGCGGGAAATAGTAGTACGGGTAGTAGTAGAGCCGGTTGAGCTGGTAGCTTTGGTGATAGGGTTGATAGTATTGGGCACGAGACTCGCTCGCGAAAAAGCCCATTGCGAGTAAGCCCAAGACGAGCAATCCGCCAGTCCGTCGGTCCATGTGCGTACTCCTTACGTGAAGTTCGGCCGTTGCCTGTGCCCGCGCAATCGCTCTGGGCTGGAGGCGAGGTCAACTCAACGATACCATTCAGATCGGGTCGCCGGGAAAAAAGTTCACACTTCGATTGGCGTTTCGGCCAGGCATAACCCATACTTCAGGCATAGGCGACAGAGTCTCCCTGCGCATCTGCACAGACGGCCAGTGACGCCGGTCCCCACTACCCGAGCACCCGATGTCCGACATGCGATCGTCGAGAGTGGCGAACTTTGTCGACAGCCTCTTTTTCGGCCTGGGCCGCGGCGTGGTTTTACTCGTTCCGTCGGCCTTCCTGACGGTGGCGGCAATCCGAAGCTGGGATCAGCAAAAACCCTGGCTCCTCCTGGGCGGCATAGCCTTCCAACTTCTGGTAATGCTTTGGACGTTCTTGTCCGCTCGATCGTGGAATCAGCCCATCGGCCCGGCCCTGGTCACGCTCTATCTCACCGCCGTCGCCTGGCTTTGGTTCGGCGACGGCGTCAACGATTGGTTCACCCATCTCTCCAAAGGCGTGTTGATCGGATTCCCAATCATCGTGTTCGGTTTCCAGACTCTGATCGAATCGGGCGCCCCGATGCTGCGAGACGCCAATATCCTGGCCGATCGCCTGTCGAATCGCCAGGATTGGCCGGCGGATCTGTTGCAGTGCCGCGTCTTGCCCGAAGTCAAAGCATTTCGCGCCAGCTTGGCGTACGATGCGGCGCCGGCGCTGGCGTTGCTCGATCACCCTCGCATTGAGGTGCGCGTGGCAGCCCTGTTGGCATTGGAGTTCCGGAAGGATTGGCGACCCGGACAGGCCGAGTACGTCATGCAAATCGCGCAACGGGCCGAGGAGCCGGTCGTTCGCGCCGCCGCCGTTTTGGCACTGGGCAACCTGGAAGATCGGCAGATGATCGAGGCGCTGGCACAATTCCTCAACGATCCCAGCCAAGAGGTCCGCCGCGCCGCCATCGAGGCGCTTCTCTGGGAAGGCGAAAACTGCTGGGCATGGATTCGCTTCGCCATCCGCCGCAACATGTCCGACCCGCTTTTCCGCGACGACGGTCCGCTCTTGCCCGAAGGCCAACTGCTCATCCCGGAGATGGTGAACGACATGACCGCGTGGTGCGCGGAGAAGGGGCAAATCTCGGCCCGGGCGGCGGAGACGCTGGCGGCGCATTTCAATCGCCTGATGTGCGAACGCATCGACCCGACCTTGGTGGCGTGGATTCGCCAGCAATTGGCTGATCCGCAGACGCCGGCCGTTCTGCGCGTCGAACTGGGTCGCCTAATGCAGGTCCACAAGATCCTCGACGACGAGTTGCTCGATCAGATGCTCGACCCCGGCACGCCGGCGACGCTACGGCTCATTGCCTGCGAGACGATTCTGTCGCAGGAGACGGGCGATCCGATGCTGCGCAGTGTTGCCGTCAGCTGCCTGAAGGACCTCGCGCGTCTGCCGAACCGCGAGATCGCCCTGGGCACGGCCGATGTCGTGCAGCGTCGGCTGGGCGTGGACTTGGGCATCGGCTTGGGGCAACCTCTGCCGCCGGTGAACAGCCGTCAAGCGGGCGACGTTGTGCGCCGCCTGCTCGCCTGGGCCAACCAGGGAGACGACGAACTCGAGCAGTCCGGCGCCCCCCGCGGCGGCTCGCGCTGGACCATCTGATCACTCGGCCGCCATTTCTTCAGAGCCTGAAGCGTCTGCGAAGCAATCTCCTTCGCCTACGCTTCAGGCTTTGGCCTTTTGTCCGTAGAACGTCCTTATCCGACAACTCGAGCATGAGGCCCAGACGCCATGACCGCGCTCGATCTTCAGAAACGACTCCTGGCGCTCGCCGATCCCGAACGAGCCCAGGCATCGGCGCGCTACTTCAAGACAGGGCCGGGAGAATCGGGGGAAGGGCTGCGTTTCCTTGGCCTGGACGCGGCGAGCGTTCGCGGACTTGCCAAGGAGTTTCGCGCCCTACCGCTTGCCGAGGTGGAGGCGACGCTCCAGTCCGATTGGCACGACGAACGCGCCGTTGCCCTCGTGGTTCTCACGCTGCAGTATCCGAAGGCCGACGCGGCGGCGCAGAAGGCGATATACGAACTGTACTTGGCGAACACCTCGCAGGTTAACAGCTGGGCCTTGGTCGACTGCTCGGCTCCGCAAATCGTCGGAGCGCATCTTTGGCCGCGCAGCCGCAAGCCGCTCGGGAGACTTGCGAAATCCAAGAGTCTGTGGGAACGCCGAATCGCCATCGTGGCGACGCAGCACTTCATTCGCAAGGGAGATTTCGCCGACACGCTCCGCGTCGCAGAACGCTTGCTCAACGACGACCAAGACCTCATCCACAAGGCGGCCGGCTGGATGCTGCGCGAAGTCGGCGAGCGCGACACGGCGGTCCTGGAGCAGTTTCTAAAGCAGCACTATCGCGCGATGCCGCGCACGATGTTGCGCTACGCGATCGAGAAGTTTCCGCCCAAGAAACGCAAGGCGTATCTGAACGGCGACGTATAACATGGGCTGTAGGGTGCGTGAAACGCACCTGCCAACCGAAATGGTGCGTTACACGCACCCTACGAAATCCCGTGAGGTGAGTCATGTCCCAGACTGTGGATTGGATGTATCACCGCAAGAGCTGAATGTCGTGCAAGAAGGCTCAGGGGTTCCTTGAGCAGCACGATGTCCAAGCGAAGTCCGTCACCGACGCCAGCAAAGAACGCAAAGGCCCGGCCGACGCCTTGGCGTTGGCGAAGTCTGTCTCGTTCATTTACGTTGCCAAGGGGAAGAAAATCGTCACGATCAACATGAAAAATCCGCCGGACGACGACGCCCTGATCGCCCTCTTGCTCGGCCCATCGGGCAATCTGCGCGCCCCGACGATCCGCAAAGGGAACACGCTCTACGTCGGCTTCAGCGAAGAATCGTACGCACAGCTCGTGAAATGAGATTGTCGGTGGGTCGCGGGATTAGTCACACCAGCGCCGGCTGCGAACCGCGCACTCCGACCTTTTCGCAAAAATAGCGAATCACGTCCGCATCGACGGTCGGCTCAAACTTGCGAGCGAAGAATCGCCTCGAGCTTTCGATGGCGGGGACATCATTCATCGTCAATACCACCGGATGGTTGCTGTCGCCGTAGGTCGTGCCGAAGTTGAGGTAGGTGAGGTTCGCTCCCGTCACTTGGGCCGCCAGCGGTGAGTTCATGAGCAAGGTTTGGAAGAAGCTCATGTCCGGCACGAGCGAGTCTTTGAAGGCCAATTCGTAAGCGGGGTTCTGGGCCAGAAAATCCAGGATGTAGCCGGCTGCCTCGCCGGTGATGCAGAACCATTGCGAGCCGCGATGAAACAGCCACCTGTCCGGCAGCGCGTGCGGGTTGGGGCGCAGATTGATGCCCCAGAAGTAGAAGGAGCGCAAGGCCGCTCGCAACAGACGATACGGATGCAGTGCCGAGTCGTAGACGTTGCGCGTGACGACCGGCCAGCGAATTCGCCAATAGAAGTTGCGCGGATCGTTTTCCTCGAAGCGCTCGGCTTCCAAAAAGATTTTGCCCTGGTTGGCGGCGAGAAAGGCGGTGAGCCCGTCGCGCACGAGCAAGTCCTGGCCGCTATTGAGCGTGACGAAGTCGTAGGATTTCCCCGCCGCGCGCACGGCCTTCAGGAGCAACAGCGTCGCGTCGATGGTATTGTAATCGCCCCATGTCACGGAAACGCGATCGTCAAGCACCGTGACGCTCGACCCGGACGCGATCGCGCGGATCACCTCCTCCGTGCACTTCGCATCAACGTGAATGTAAACGTCGGCATGCCCCTCGGCCAACAGCTGCCGCACCAAGGCGTTCACCTGGTCCGGGTTCTTGTGGACCAAAAGCATGTGGGCGACGCGCAGGTCGTGGATTTCCGCCATCCGGCGTTCCTCGTTATCGCAGCCAGTACCTCGCCTCTTGCCACGCGTAAGCGGCCTTGATGGTGATCCCTTGCGGCGATTCAACGAATTCTACATCAAGAAACCGTGCACGGACGAACCCTAACGACAATGTAAGCGTTGTGATTGGAGGCCCGAATTGCGCCAAGCGAGTGCTGCGCGCGAGAAAAGCGCAAGCGAAAGTCACCGTGGCGACTCGCGCTTGCGCTTTCCTGCGTTTCGGCCGTGCTCATCCGAAGAGGCGGCTAAAGAAGCCGGTGTTTTTTTCTTCTTCCTTTTGCTCCGGGGTGGCGCCAGCGGGTGGTTTGCTGGCGGGTTTTTGATCTTGATTGCGGCGTAACCTGTTGAGTCGCTCGCGCAGGTCGGGGTCGCGGCTGGATTGTTCAATTTCGCGGGCCAACTCATCCTTAAGGCGCTGAACTTCTTGCTTTTGCCTTGCCATCTCGGCCCGTTCCTTGGCCATGGCCAGTTCCATTTGCTTCATCTGATCCATCATGTCCCGTTCGTCTTGTTCGATTTGGCGGCGCTGCTCGTCGAGTTCGCGTTTCAGGCGGAGGATTTCCTCGGCCTGTCCAAGCCGCGTCGCGCTGACGGGCGCATTCGGGAGGAGGGTCGGCGCCGGGCCGCCCAAGGCCGATTCTTCCGCTTCTTGCAACTTCTGATGCAGGCTGCGTATGACTTCGGATTTTTCTTCAACGAGCATTTCGTACTCGTGCTGCCGTTCCAGCCAAAGTTCCTCCCCCTCGCCGGCCCCGAGCGCTTCGAGCTCGTCAATGCGAGCCTTTAGCTCGGCATTTTCCAGGCGCAGCAACTCAAGCTCCTCGGCAACGGCGGGAGCCAGCACAACGGCGGCGATGATCGCATCTTCAGATTTCGTTCCGCCGCCTCGCAGTTCGCTCAATAGCTGCTCGTTGGCTGCCGAGAGCATCTCAAGCTCTTGGTCGAACTCCGTAAGCGTACAGAGATCGTTGTCGGTGTCGTCCGGTTTTTTCGTCGGTGGGGCGGACGGTGACGCGCGGCGCGCATCGCGGCGTAAGACGGGTGCCATCTCTCTGTCTCCAATCTTGCGTTCCGAGGGCGCAACATAGTTCCGAGGCATGTCGCTCCTACCACCACTATAGCTCGCAAAATCGGTACAGGTGCAAAAATCCTCTGAGGCTGAAGCGTGAGCGAAGAAAAACGTGCTTCGCTTGCGCCTTAGGCTCTGACGGCCAAGACCTCGCGCAAGATCGCAAGGGCCGCGTCGACTTGGTGGGCGGTGATGCACAAGGGCGGACAGAAGCGAATGGCGCTCTCGCCGCAGCCCAAGAGCAGCAGGCCCCGGCGGAATGCGTTCTGAATGACGGCGTCGCGCAACTCCGGGTTGGGGGACGGGTCGCTTTCGGATTTGCCCAGGTCCATCGCCGTCATTAGCCCCAGGCCGCGAACGTCGGTGATGAACGGGAAATCCTCGCGCAGCTTCCGCAAACCAGTGCGCAGTTGTTCACCACGCTCGGCAGCGTTGGCGATGTACTCCGACTGCAGGAGGTCGATCGTCGCCAGGGCGGCTCGACAGCTGACCGGGTTGCCGCCGAACGTGCTGGCGTGGCTGCCGGGCGGCCAATCCATGACGTCGCCACGGGCGACAATGGCGCCGAGTGGCATGCCGCTGGCGATGCCTTTCGCAAGACACAGAATGTCCGGCTCGACATTCCAGTGCTGGACCGCGAACATCTTGCCCGTGCGGCCCATGCCGGTCTGCACTTCATCGGCCACAAGCAACATTCCGTACTTGTCGCAGAGCGCACGCAGCGCCGGTAGGAACCCCGCGGCCGGCACGTGATACCCGCCTTCGCCCTGGATCGGCTCGACGAAGATCGCCGCCACTTCCTCCGGCGGCGCCACGCGTTTGAACACCGTGTCTTCGATCTGTTTCACGCACGTGCACACGCTGTGCTCCGTCGCGCACGTCTGACAGCCGCGCGGGAACGCCACGTGATGGATGTCCGGCACCAGCGGCGAGAAGCCACGCCGATGCACAAGCTTCGAACCCGACAGCGACATGGCGCCGTACGTTCGCCCATGAAACGCGCCGAAGAAGGCGATGGCGCGCGACCGATGCGTGTGCCAGCGGGCCAGCTTCAGCCCGGCTTCCAGCGCCTCCGCGCCGCTGTTCGTGAAAAACACGCGCTTCGGCTTTGATCCCGGGGCCAGCTCGGCGAGCTTCTGAGCGAGATCGATCTGCGGCTCGTAGTAGAAGTCCGTGCCCGACATGTGCAGCAACTTCGCTGCCTGATCTTGAATCGCCGCCACGACCTTGGGATGGCAATGCCCGGTCGCAGTGACGGCGATGCCCGCGGTGAAGTCGAGAAACAAATTGCCGTCCACGTCCTCGATCACCGCGCCCGACCCGCGCGCGCAGACCAGCGGATAGATGCGCGTATACGACGGCGACATGTACTTTTCATCGCGGTCGAGCAGCGCGCGCGCTTTCGGCCCCGGCAAAGCGGTTTGGATCTTCGGAACCTGGCGTCCTTCGAATTGCCACATGGTGATTATCCCTCGATCTTTCCAACACCGATCGTTTCAGGTACGACGAGCTTGACCTGTCAACCACGCTCTCACGAATTCCTTCAAAGACGATGCCAGGAGTGTGAGTTCATCGCCAATCGGCGTCCAAACGAAAACACTTGGCTCCACGACTCCCTGAGCGTTGATTGGATGTGCGAAGGTCCCATCGGCTCCGTTGCTCGCAAAAAACAGCAGATCGTCGCCACGAGGACAGTACCGGCGGTTGTCGTCGTATGGATGCATGGTAGCCCAGCGCATGCGGAGGTTCTGTTTGACCATATCTGAGATTGGCCAGAACAACCACATATCCTCGAACCAGTCACCGTCATCGACGCTTAGCATGCTCATGACACCGTTCGAATCAAGGAACAGCGAACGAAGTTCGAGCGGCATCAGCACCTTCAGCAGCGACTCCAGTTCAGCAAAGTCTTGACTCAATGCCGGTGGCCGAAAGTCCGGCTTTGACCGGATGCCAGGCGCGCGTTCGGCATCCGCATAGACCTCGATAATGAAATCGCGCCAGTTCATTGTTCACCGCGATTGGCGTCACAACGGCTTGATCGCGACCAAACCGCGCGGGCGGAATTGCACTTTCATTTCACAGTTAGCCAAAAGGCCGGTGCCGACCAATGGTTCGGTGTCCGATTCGTCTATGTCGATCAGGCGCTGTCGACGGTTCCATACAATCGATCCGAGGAACATGTCGACGAGGATTTCGCTACCATCCGCCAGGGTCGCATAAGTTTGATGGTCCCAGGGCAGTCCGAGATCGGCAACCAGGGCGGGGGGCAAGCTCAGGAAACCGTCAAAGCCTGTGTCGATAACTGCCGTGATTCGCCGGCTCGGCCCACCAGGGCCGCGAACGGTCAGTTGAACGGTCGCTTCAAGGTCGGAGTTTACGATGCCGGTAATCATGCAACCGGACTCCGTCGACCGCCGAATCGTCGCGCGGAACGCGAGCCGACCCTACGCAGCCAAATCTGGGCCTCTGGAACGCGGGAACGCAGCCGTGCACAAGCCGCCATTTCACTTTCGTCGATTTCGTATTCGCCGGTCTCGATGTCGATGGCAATGAAATGGCGCGCGCTCGCGCCCTTCAAGCTCGGGCGAACTTGCTTTTCGAAAATCTCTTCACCACGCCTGGCAATTTCCTCTTTCGGATATCGGCGTTTTGTTGTCCCCATCGCTGTCCTCCCATGATAATAATTTCCTCATTTGCCCCTCTAGTCTATCCGCATAACTCCACAGATTCGCTGCGCTCGCCTGCGCGCTTTTGGCGGCTATTTCACCTCCGTCGTCAATCCCTGTGCCATCTTGACTTCCTCGGCATGATTGACGGTCCAGGCGGTCTTGTGCGTGACGGCTTCGATCAGGCCAGCGGCGCTGGGGTGGCCGTTGCCGCTCTTCTTGACGCCGCCGAACGGCAAATGCACCTCGGCGCCGATGCACGGTAAGTTGACATAGCCCATGCCATATTCGCATTCATCGCGGTAGTAGCGCATCGTGCGGTACGACTCGGTGATGACGGCGAGCGACAGGCCATACTCGGTGTCGTTGTAGATGCGGACGGCGGCGTCGTTGTCCTTGAACGGAATCAACGCGAGGTGTGGGCCGAAGACCTCCTCGCGGATGCAGCGGACCTTGGGGCCATGCTTGATGCGATAGATGTGCGGCGACAGGAAGCAGCCATCGACCGCCGCTTGCGGCTTCGCGCTCGCGTTCGCTACGCCGCAAGCTGCTGTGCCCTGCAACAGAATCTCGCCGCCTTCCTCCTTCGACAGCGCGTTGTAGCGTTCGATCTTTTCCATCGCGGCTTTGTTGATGACCGGCCCGGTGAAATTGTCAGCGTCGAGCGAATCGCCGATCTTCAGACGCCGGGCGACCGCGACGAATTTCTCCGCATAGGCGTCGATCAGCTTTTCGTGGACCAGGATGCGCCCCGCGGAAACGCAGCGTTGGCCGCTCGTTTTGAAGGCGCTGATGATGCCAGCCGTGACGGCCAAATCCAGCTTGGCGTCTTCGCAGACGATGACGGCGCTCTTGCTGCCGGTCTCGCTGGCGACGATGCGGTCGGGGATGCCGGCCGAGATTTCGGCGATCCGTTTGCCGACCTCGTAGCTGCCGGTGAACAGGACGCAGTTGACGCTCGGATTGCGCACCAGCGCCTCGCCCGCCTCGCCTTCCCCATGCACCAGGTTGATGACGCCCGGCGGAAACCCGGCCTCGACAAACAACTCGACGATACGCTGCCCGATGGCCGGCGTATCCTCCGACGGCTTGAAAACGACCGTGTTCCCCTCCACCAGGCTTGGTCCCAGCATCCACAAGGGCACCGCGAAGGGGAAGTTCCACGGCGTGATCACGGCCGCGACGCCCCATGGCTTGCGACGCATGAACGCGTCCTTCTCCGCGATCTCCGATGACAGCACGTCCCCCATCGGCATGCGGCCTGTGCCGAAGACGTACTGGATCATGTGCAGTCCTTCGACGACCTCGGCGCGGCATTCCGTGACGACTTTGCCGCACTCGCGGGCCATTAGCGTGGCGAGATTGTCGGTCTCGCGCTTGACGAGCTGCGCGAGGTTGTCGAACAACTCGGCTCGGCGGATGCGGCTGGTGCGTCGCCAGCCTGGGAACGCCGATCGCGCGGCAGCCACCGCGTCGTCGGCGTCGGCTTTCGTGCCGAGCGGAAACGTGCCGATGATTTCGCTCAAGCGAGCCGGATTGGTGCTGGCGAACGTCTTGCCCGCGGCATTGCGCCATTGGCCGGCGAGATAGTGTCGGCCGTCAACAGAACGGACCATAACGATGCCTCCTCCGCATTGCGGGTCGCGGTATAATTCTATCCCAACGAATCCTATTCGTAACCGTTCACGGCGCCCCGGTGCTGTTTGCCGAGAGTGAATGCAGCCGCAGGCTAATGTCTCCGGCTACATTGGGAGGCATGCATGACCCATGGAATCGGCGATCTGCCCGACGATATCGCGCAGGCCATCGCCGAAGAACCGAATCTGGAGAGCGGCGGTTGGCGGCTGGTCGGGTTGATCGGCGAGTGGATCCTAGGGGCGATGGCCGGCCTGATCTTTCTGATCGGCGGTGGAACCTTGGCAGCTTGCTTTTTCAAACAAGGTGAACCAGGCGCCGATTGGATGTTCGGCATCGGCGTCTTCTTCCTTGGCGTGAATGCGCTGGTGTTCGTCCTCGGCATCGGCATCATGATGCGCGATCTGGAGCCTCGGAATCACCGTCGGCGCCCTGGCCCTGGCCGGTCTGCCCGATCTCGTCATGCGCATGCAAGAAGGCAACTTCACGCTGTCCGAACGGAACTACAAATGGCTGCTCGCATCCGCCGGCGCCATCCTGATCATTCTCGTGCGCATGCTCTGGCCCTCTAGCGCAAGCCGAACTTGGGTGGCCATCGAGTTGGGAATCGGCATTGGCATCTACGTCGCGTGGCTGGTCTTCGCGTTTGTCTGCGTCAACCGCTATCCGATGAACGACCCGGACATGACCGGGCATCAGCTGCGGATCTTTGCCGAGACGGGCGAATTCGTGGTGCCAGGAAGCACGGTTATTAGGGATAAGCACCACCTGGCCCGATTGCGGGGAGGCGATCCGGACAGGATCAGTGCGGACGTTGCCAAGATTCTGAAAGTCGATTCGATCGACTGGAACAAGCAAATGTTGATCGTGATCTCGGGAGGCGAGCAGCCTCGCGCGGGCTACCGCGTTGAGCGCAAGAAGCTCGACATTCACAAATACAAACTCACGGTGCACTGGGCGCTGGTAGAGCCGTCAACCCCGGCGAAGGGAAAACAGGTTCCGACCACGCCGACGTGGACGATACTGCTGGAGCGTTTTGACGGGGACGTGGTGTTTGATCCAAAATCCGCCCCGCCGCCGAACTGGTAGGGTCCGCCAGAGAAGCCGCGCATGAAGGAAACGACGGCAGTGATGCGGCCGCTTCCTTCGTGTGCGGCTCTGGTGGATGCCGTTGCCGATTCGATGACACATGTGTCGGCATGAAGACACGTTTGGAACGTATTTCTCTCGCTCGCAAATCCAGGTTCTTGACCGAAGTCAATAAACGCCAACACGTTGCTTGCAGGCGCCGTTGCGATTGCGTGGGATTGGCATCACCCGTGCATTATGCACTCACGCAATGGTTGAAGGTGGTCTTCAACCGGAATCATCACGGTCGGGATCAAAAATGTCATCCCGACAAGACGCTATCGCCCGAAGGAGTTCTCCCCATGTTCCATAAAATCGTTGGCCTTACACTTTCTGGTCTCGTCTGCCTGGCGCTCGGAGTCGCATTGCTGGGCGACATCGGCGAGGCCTCCGCCCAGCAAAAGAAACCCAAGTTCGATCCGTCCCGCCTGAAGCTGATCTTCCACAAGGTCGATCCCGAGATTCGCACCGCCCAGAGGGCGTTGCAAGTCACCCACACCGACCTCGTGAAGGCCCGCGCGGCCATCACCCGCGCGATGAACGACGAAGTGTTCGGCGAAAAAGGCGCGACGGAAGGCGCCGTGCTCGACGAGTTGAAGGCCGCCCTGAATGTGACCAATCGCGCGATCAGCGATGTGAACGTCGCCATCCGCCGGGCGAACCTGGCCCAGCTCCGCGACAAGAACCCGTGATGCGCGCCTCCGAGCCCGCAGCGCAAGCAAGGTAAACGACGGCGTCCTGGGGCAACCCGGGACGCTGTCGTTTTGGGGCTGGCGACTTTTTGCGAGCCGGAAGCGTCCGCGACGAGTGTTGCGTGGACTGTCGCTAACGCTTCAAGCTCATGACCAATTCGCCGCGTTGAGGATGCACGCAAGGGAAGGTGCGTCTTGCCGCCGAATGCGGAATGAGGGAGAATAGCAGCAGCATGATTCGATTACACATCGCCAACAGAAAGGACCCCGCATGCTCTCCATCACTCTGACTGCGTTCACCTGCCTGGTCGTCGGCGCACAGCAGGACGCACCCAAGATCCACGCCAAGACCCCGATGCGCATCGGTCAGTCTTCGCACGTCGTCCGCAGCGCCGAGGAACTCGGCAAGCTGCAAAATATCGACGCCGACAAGGCATCGGCCAATCTCGCCAAAGCGCTCAAAGTTCAAGCGATCGACTGGAAGAAACAAATGGTGATCGTCGTCTACGGCGGCACGCAGCGCACGGGCGGCTTTTCGGTCGAAGTGAAATCGCTGCAAGTCAAGGACGGAAAACTTGCCGTGAACTGGAAAGTCAATGGCCCGCCGCCCGGTTCCTTTGTCACGCAGGCGCTAACCAATCCGACGCTGACGATTCTCGTCGATCGGTTCGAAGGCGACGTGATGTTCGATCCGAAGACCCCGCCGCCGGGCCTGGGCAAAAAGCTGGGCGGGTCATGATCCGCTTCGAACCCAGGAACAGCCGACACCACGCGCATCGGTCATGAGTCGGCCGGTAGCAGGAAGCGAAGGTACTCGGTCAGCTGGGCGGTGGTGAACGGCTTTTGCAGGAACCCGCTGGCGTTGAGCCCGGCAAAGCGCCCCGACGTTTCGGGTTCGCTGAAGCCGCTCATGATCAGAATGGGCACGTCGGGCCGGTCGCGTCGAATCTTGCGGAGCGCTTCCAGTCCGTCCATGCGCGGCATGGTCAGATCGAGCAAGATGGCGCGCACCTCTTTTGTCGGGTCGGTCAAGTACTCGACCGCGACGACGCCATCTTCGGCTTCCATCACGGTAAACCCACAGGCCTTCAGGAAGTGCCGGAGAAACTTACGAACCATCGGTTCATCGTCCACGACGAGGATTGTGCCCGTGCCCCGCGCTCGCTGGCGTAGATCTGGTTGCGGTGCGGGGAACGCCGTCGGCCCTTCGACGCGGGGAAGCAGGACACGGACCACCGTCCCGCGGCCGGGATGGATCACGTTGGGCCCAAGCGCCAGTACCTTGCGCACGCTGGCGTAGATCTGGTCGAGATCGTCGGCGGCATAGTGCAGGCCCGGCCACGTCGGGAAAAGCCAGCCGCCTAACCAGCCGCCCATCAGCAGATCGCCGACGATCTTCGCCCCATCCGCGCTGAGCACCGAGACCGATCCGAGCGTATGTCCCGGCGTGAAGACGATGCGCGCCGCCACGCCATAAGAACTCAGGTCGATCTCATCGTCGATCAGCACATCCGGTTCGAAGGCCGGATAGCCGAGGTTGAGCAAGGGCAGGACGAAATAGCCGGCAAGGTTAGCCGGCTTGAGGATGCCGTTGTCGCCCCGTCGGACCTTGTCGGCGTCGGCGCGGTGGACGGCGATGGGCGCTCCCGTGGCGGCTTTGAGTTGCGTCGCGCCGCCCGCGTGGTCCCAGTGCCCGTGCGTGCACAGGATCAACGACAGCTTGCCTTTTTCAATCCCGAGTTCCTTCAGAAACTCGAGGATGCGCAGCACATCTCTCGGCCCGCCGGCATCGATCAAGATCGCCCGCTCGCCGGTGAGCAGATAAACGTTGGGGATCGATAATCGCAGAATGTGCAGCATCGGACCGGTTCCCTGTTTAGCCGGCGTTCGTAGAACGCCGCGGAACAATCGCCCGGCCACCTCTACGAGGCGGGGCTAAACGTTCGACCTAGCGCGACAACTCCGGCAGCGCTAGCGGACGCGAACGGTCGTTCTCCGCCCTGAAATCGCCCAGATTGTTGCGCCAGAAGAAGCGCCGGCTCAGGTCCACTTCCGCGACAATGACCGTGCCCCATTTCTCCGCCCGCGCCATCGGCTTGCCGTCGTGATCGTACACCGCCGTCAGGGTCCAGTTGCTCTTGATGTCGGTGTAAGTGCTGCTCACGAGATGGACGTGATTCTCGCAAGCGCGCGCGGCGGCCAAGAGCGGATTGCAGCCCCAGACCGGCCAGGCGATCACCTCGGCCCCGTTCTTTGTCAGCTCGCGCGCGACCTCGGGGAAGAAGCCGTCGTAGCAGACCATCATGCCGACTTTGCCGAATTGCGTCTCGAAGACGGGATAGTCCTTGCCCGCGGCGATGCCGGCGTCCACCTCGCCGCGCGGGATGCACACCTTGCGATACTTGCCGATGATGCGCCCGTCCGGCCCAATCAACACGGCGACGTTGTAGACCAGATGCCCGTCGCGCTCGACCAGGCCGACGACGATGTGAATCTTGTACTTCTTGGCCAACTCGCAAAAGAACTTGGTCGATGGCCCCGGGATCGGCTCGGCCACGTCGGCGAACGTCTTGCCCAGGCCGACATACGTGATCGTCTCGCCCAGCACGACGAGGTCGGCGTTCTGCTTGGCGGCGTCAGCGATGAACGGCTCATACATCTTGCAGTTGTCCATCGGCGTCTTGCCGCCGCGCGGCATGAAATGCACCGACGCCAGCCGCACTTTGCGCGGCGAAGGCGGTGACACTTCGGTCAGCCGCGCATCGGCCCAATCGACCCGTCCGCCCGCGGACCAGCGCAGATGCAACTCGACCACCGCCTGCGTCGCCTTGCTCGGCGCTCGATAGGTCCCCGCCACTTCCATCCACCCTTTGATCGTCGCGCGATCGAGTGGATATTCCGGCTCCGCCGTCGGCAGGCCACCCGGCCCATCATCCGGCGGATCCACACGCACCGGACGACCCTTCTCGTCGCGCCAAAGCACTCGCGCAAGGACGCTGCGGCGCGGCGATTCCACGTTTTTCACAGAACGAAGCGCATGGAATTCATAAAACTTGCCGCCGGTGATCGGAAAGCTCTTCTCCCACCAACCATGCAGCCCCTCACGCTTGTCGGCAGCGATGGTGAGCATACCGGTCGCGTTCGGTCCACCCTTGGCGTCGAAGGAGAAGTGCGGCTTGATCTCGTCGCGCGGCGCCGCCGGCTTCCAGGCGGCCTGAGCTGACGCGAAGTTGGCAATGGTGAAAAGTGTCAGAGCACTCAAAAGGATGCGTTGCAGCATGATGGCTCCTCCGTAGGGACAAGCTGCCAGCTTGTCCCTGAAGCGTTCGGTTGCCGTGGCTCACAAGGGACAAGCCAGCAGCTTGTCCCTACGCCGGGCCACGCGCCGTATCATAGCCGATGACGATTCGTAGAGCAAACACGAAAGCGAGCGCCGCGATGACCAGCCCGAAGGTTGCCCTCGTCACTGGCAGCGGAATGCGGCGAATCGGCGCAACGGTCGCCGACGCACTGGCCGAGCGCGGCTATCGCCTGGTCGTCCACTATCGCACGTCGGCGGACGACGCCAACGACGCCGTTGGCCGCTACCGAAGCCGAGGCATCGACGTCATTGCCGTGCAAGCCGACCTCGCCGATGAAACCGCCGTCAAATCACTGCTACGGCAAACGCTCGATCACTTCGGCCGACTCGATGTGCTCGTCAACTGCGCCGCAATTTGGCCCAAGAAACGGCTCGAAGACACCACCGCGCTCGACGTCCGTAACGCATTCGACACCAACACGCTCGGCACTTTTCTGTGCTGCCAACACGCTGGCCTGGCCATGGTCCAGCAACCCGAGGGCGGAAACATCGTCACCATCGGTGACTGGGCGATCGAGCGGCCCTACCTCGATCATGCCGCGTACTTCCTTTCCAAAGGGGCGATTCCGACGATGACGCGGATGTTCGCCGTCGAGCTGGGCACGCGCAACCCGGCGGTCCGCGTGAATTGCATCTTGCCCGGCCCGGTAATGTTGCCGGCTGATCTGCCCGCCGACGAACGTCAGGAAGCGATCGACGGCACACTGGTCAAACGCGAAGGCAAGCCCGAGAACGTTGCTCAGGCGGTGCAGTTCTTCCTCGACAACGACTTTGTCACAGGCGTATGCCTGCCGGTCGACGGCGGGCGGACGATCTATGGGGGTTAGGCCGTTCTTCGTTTGGCGCTCGCATGGCGCCACGCGGGCGCTAAACGAAGAATGAGAATCTTAACGTTTTCAGTCGTCAAATCGATCCGCGGTTCCCCACAGGCCGAGGGCGGGATTCGAAATGAAGTAAACCTCTTCGCCATCGGGCATCTTGTTCCAGCCGTCGCGCAGCTGACTCGGCTCGTAGCGCGTCATCATCGACGCCAGATCGCCGTACTCGAAGCCGACCGCTTCGATCTCTTGCCGAGTCAAATGGCCCGGACAATAGCGGATGGTGAATCGGCCTTCGCTGGAGCCGTGGATCAGATGCGCCGAGGCGGAGAGGTTTGCAGTCAATTCGGGATGTGCCTTGACATTGGCAAGCGTGGCTGGCGTGCCGCGATAGCCGAAGGACCGTATCATGCGGTCGATCGTCGGATCCTCGCCGAAAGTACGAACGCCGGGGGCCAGCACGATAAGTTCGCCGGCGTCGGCGATGGCCATGCGCGTGCGGTAGATCGCCTTGTTTCCCAGCCACGTCGATTTGTATTCAAGCGGATCGAGATAGACGACGACTTTTTTTGGTGCTCGCTCCAGTCGATCGAGATTCACTTGGCGGCACAGGGCCGCGCCGCGCTCGAAGCAAGCGCGATCGTCGCCGGCGTAGAGGCCGCGCGTGACGAGGTCGCCCCGGTCTTCTTTGTGCGCGTCCTGCGAGGCGGACCCCCTCACCCCCGGCCCCTCTCCCCCTGAGTACGGGGGGCGACGGGAGGATTGCCGTGCACGCACCGTCAACAGATAAACGATGGGTAGATGCTTGCCCAAATGCTCGCTCGCATAGTCGAGTACGGCACGGACCGGCGTGTCGGCGCGGCCCATGATGCGCTCGATGCCGTGGACCGCGCCGAGCCAGTGTGACTTGTTGATCAAGTCGCTGCCGCCGGCGCCGACGAACACGTTCTTGGCGTGATTGGCGATGCCGATGACCTCGTGCGGCACGAGTTGGCCGATCGAGATGATGGCGTCCCATGATCGCTCCACGATAAGCCGATCGAGTTCAACGTTGATCGAAAAGTCGAGCTTGCCCTCGGAGAGCCGATGAACCAGCGACCCTGGCACTTCCCCAAGGGACACGACGCCATTGCGCCAATCGTGGACATGGAAAACGTTGTGCGGCACACCGGGGAACATGTGCGTCAATTCGGCGGGCGTCATCGGCAAATGCGTGCCGACGGCGGGAAGAATATCGACCTCGGCATCGCGGTGCAGGCGCTCATACAGCTGGCAAGTGAGAAAGCCGGCCCAGGAATGGAGCCGGGTCATGTCGGGGGGCAGAAGCAGCACACGCCGAAGCGGTGAACTACGCCGAAGCTGCGTCAGGAGCGCGTCGACATGTCGGCAAGCCTGCGATTCGGTGACGACCTCGTCGAGACCGCCTTCGTGGAGATATTCCATTAAGCAATTGTATCTGCAGCGGGAGCCCCAGGGCGAGGCACTCTGAACCCCAGAGTTCGGAGTACCCCACGGCTTCGCGGAACGGTAATCGAGTGCACTGTCTCACGTGCAAAGATGGATCGTTGGACGACTCTCCTGAGCCGTCCGGATGGTCAGGACGGCTAGGGAGAGCCGTCCTACATTCATCAACCGACTTGTGGCGGTGGACTAGCGTCGCAAGCGGTGCTTGTCGCCGCAGAATTGGTTGGGCTCGCACTTCTGGTCAAAGAAGTATCGGCAAGAACTGAAGGCGAAGCGCATTGTGTGATGGAAGTCGGTGCAGGCCGGGATGTACGGATCGGTCTTACAGCCGACACCGTGGTTGTTGGCGGCGCGGAGAAGCCAGTGGTCGGCAGGCGCCGGGTGAGCACGCTGAGCAAAGGGATACGTTGGCGGTCCGTGTCGTGCAGGTTCGTACGGGATGCTTGGCACGACGAAGACTTCTTGGGCCAGTGCGCCGTTGCTCCAAAAGCCGAGGACGATCATCAAGCTCAACCCAAGGCGGACAGTCGACGTTTTCATCGCTACCTCCCCACATCCGCCCGGTTGCCGACACCAGGGGTCCATTTTCGTTATCGGGCTTTGCCAGGCTTGCCATTGGTGCGAGTCTGCACAAACAAGAATTGCAAGCGAAAGCTGGCGCAACTGTACACATCGCACAGATTGCATGGGGAGATGTCAGTGTTCTTTCGTCCACGCTCGACGGCTCTCGGAAATAATTGACATTGTGGATAACGCGACCTACGCTTTCGCATCGGGACCGATTTCCTTCAATTCCTGAGAGGCACCCTATGGAACCCATCGTTTTCTGGATCGTGACCACGTGCGCCTGCTTGGTCGTCGGAATCTACTTCTTCTTCGTTCGCGAACGCCCCGAAGAAAAGCCCAGCGAACCGCAGTAAGATGACCGTGGGATCTCGCAGGGTCCGTCCCCTGCGCGACCCGTCGGCTGAACTGCGACCATGAACCTCATCTACCTCGACAACAACGCCAGCACGCCGTTGCTTCCGGAAGCGCTGGAAGCAATGCGGCCCTTTCTTTGCGAACGCTTCGGCAATCCCGCCAGCAGCCACGTCTTTGGGCGCCAAGCCAGAAAAGCCCTCGAAGATGCCCGCGAGAAAATCGCCGCCCTCCTGGAGGCGCAGCCGGACGAAGTCGTGTTCACCAGCGGGGCCACCGAAGCGAACAACGTTGCCATGTTCGGCCTGGCTGGTCCGACGCCGGCGCGCCTGGTCACCAGCTTCCTCGAACATCCGAGCGTACTGGAGCCGATCAACGAACTCTATCGGCGCGGCAATGCCATCACGTACCTGGCGGTGACGCCCGATGGCGTGCTCGACGTCGGCAAGGTGCGCTTCCATGAGGACACGCGACTTATCGCGATCATGCTGGCCAATCACGAAACCGGCGCGATACAGCCGATTGAAAGCCTGCTGCGAGCGCTAAGCGTAAACGGGAACGGGCGCGCGGCGGTTCATTGCGATGCGGCGGCGGCGGCGGGCAAGATGCCGATCTCGTTTCGCAACCTCGGCGTGACGACCGTGACCATCAGCGCCCACAAGTTTCACGGACCTAAGGGCATCGGCGCGCTTCTCGTTCGCCGAGGCGTCAAGCTGCACCCCCTCCACTTCGGCGGACATCAACAGCATGGGCAGCGTCCGGGCACGGAACCTGTCGCCCTTGCCGTCGGCATGGCTACGGCCCTTGAATGGTCGCTGCGCAAGCTCGATGAGCATCAGGCACGTCTGCTCGATCTTCGCCAGCGCTTTCTCGCCGCCCTACGCGAACACGCCGCGCCGGTGATGGTGAACGGACCTGTAGAGGGCGGCCTGCCTGGCACGCTTAATCTCTCGTTCCCCGGTTGCAAAGCCGACGCCCTTTTGATGAACCTGGACATCGCCGGCGTCGCGTGCTCGACGGGGTCGGCGTGTTCCTCCGGTTCACTTCTGCCCTCGCCGGTGCTTCAAGCGATGCACAAGACCGGCGACATTCTACATTCAGCGATGCGCTTCAGTTTGAGCCCACTTTTGCGCGTCGCCGACATCGATGAAGCGGCTCGCCGTATCGTTCAATGTGTGAATAGGTTACGACAGGCTCATGACGCCGAAGATGGCTCAATCGGTTGATCACAAACCTTTGTTTTTCAAGCATTTAGAGCAACCTGGCTGGCTTTCCGCATGGTGCTTTTTTCGGTACAATAACCGAGTGGCGAACCATTGCATGAACGCAACCGCGCAAGGTCGTTGAGATGACCAAGGTCAGCCCGCCGCCGTTCCTGGCTACCCCAGAAAATCGTCCCGCGCTGGCGGCGATCCAGGATCTTTTGTTTGCTTTGCACGCGGGAACGGACGAATCTTTCCCGAATCCACTCTATGTGCATGGACCGGGCGGGTGCGGCAAGACAACTCTGCTCTCCCTTCTCGAGGCCGAGATGCGCAACGCCGGCATCGCGACGTTACGATTGTCCGCCAACGATTTCGCCGAGCTTGAGAGCGTCGAAGATCTAGCCGACGTCAGTGTTCTGATCGTTGAGGATCTGCAACACCTTCCGACACGCTATGTGGAATTGTTGGTGCGAATCATGGATGAACGTCATCGGCTTGGTCTGACGATGGTGTTTACTGCCAATCGAGGACCGGGGCGGTTAGAGCATCGGGGCGTTCGGATCGCGCAACGACTTGCGAATCGCCTCGCTGGTGGCCTGGTGATCGGCGTCGCCCCGATGCAGAAGCCAACCCGATTGCGCGTGCTCAGAGCATTGGCGCAGCATGCCAGGCTCAGCGGTGTCGCGCCGGAGATAATGGATTGGCTTGCGGACGCATTGACCGGAGGCGGTCGCGAACTCGTCGGCGCCGTTCGCCAGCTGAAGGTGTTGCAGGGGCTGCAGCGGCAACCGCTGAAGTTCGCGGACGTACAAGCCCATTTTCGCGCCCAGATGGAAGCGAATGCTCCCGCCGTCGAACGCATCGCTGAGCATGTCGGCGGCTACTTTGACGTTGCGCCCAAGCAGATGCGCTCGCCGCGCCGATCACGTAGCGTTGTCTTGCCTCGCCAAGTCAGCATGTACCTGGCCCGGCAGCTGACGCGGCTAACCCTGAAGAAGATCGGCGAGTACTTCGGCGGCCGCGACCACAAGACGGTCCAACACGCCTGCCGCAAAGTCGAGGCCGCCATGAAAGCCGATGCGAAGCTCTCCGGCGCCATACGGCATCTGGTTGCCGAGCTTGCCTGACTCAGGGGAAAACGTGTTGCCGACTTTGTCATCCCTTGGCAGTACGGAATCAGAATCAAGTGATTGTCCTTGATCGTATCGAGAGGTTGCAGAGTTGTCAACGGCTATCAACATGAAACGCGACGCTCACCAAAACGTTTTCCCCAGCACGATTGGATGCCGAATGTCGTTCGCAGCAAGACGTTGTGACTTTTCGGAGCACATGATTTGTAGGAAGGTCAATGACATTTCTACTACGACTGTATTTCAATTGAACAGTAATAAGTAAAGGATCTACCGCATGAAGATTCGATGCCATCGTGAGGGGCTTCTCGCTGCATGTCAACTCGCCGCCGTTGCCATCGCACCACGTGATGTCAAGCCGGTACTGCGCAATATCAAGGCGATCGTCGATGAGGATCGCTGCACGCTCATGGCGACCGATCTCGAACTGGGCATACGGCTCGAGGTTCGAGGCATCAACGTGGACGAACCAGGCAGTGCCTTGTTGCCAACGGCTCGATTGATTGCCATCTTGCGCGAAGCGACCGATGAAGAAATGACGATCGAAGCGAGTCCCGACAAGTGTGTCGTGAAAGGGGACACCAACGAGTTTGACATGCCGAACGAAGACCCGGCGGCGTTTCCGGATGTGCCGGCGTTTGCGGAGGAGAAGTACCATGAGATCGCCGCTGGCGTGTTGCGCGAGATGATCAAGCGTACGGTCTTTGCCGCGGCGACCGAAGGCCAAGTGCGTTTCGGCGCGACCACTGGCGTGCTCTGGGAGTTAGAGGACGAGAAAGCGTCGCTGATCGCAACCGATGGCCGACGCCTCGCCATGATGACCGGTCCTGCCAAACCGCACGGCGGCCACTCGACAAAAGGCCAATCGCCGGTCGTGCCGGCCAAAGCGATGAGCCTCTTGGAACGCAATCTTACCGACCCCGGTGAAATCATTCGTATTGCCTTTCGCCAGAACGAGGTCCTGATGAAAACCGATCGAGCCATGATTTATAGTCGGCTCGTCGAAGGCCGCTTTCCGAACTACAAGCAAGTCATTCCGAGCAAGCATACGCACCGGGTGCCGTTGACGGTCGGCCCGTTCAACATCGCAGTGCGTCAGGCGGCGATCATGACCGACGACGAAAGCAAACGCGTTCGCTTTCAGTTCGCCAAGAAAAAGCTGACACTGCGAGCGCAAGGCGCCGAATCGGGACAATCGCGCGTCGAGTTGCCGATCGACTATGACGGCAAGGGTCTGGAGATAAGTTTCGATCCCAAGTTCCTGAACGACATGTTGCGCGTCCTTGAGCCGGACACGCCGCTGATCGTCGACATGAACGATAGCGCCGCCCCCGCGGTCTTTCGGCATGAGCCGAACTATCTTTATGTCCTGGTGCCTCTGGTGGAGACGAAATAGGACGGCTTGCGTTTAGCGTTCGCATGGCGCCTACTGAACGCTAAACGCAAGCGGCTACCGCAACATGGCCCCACGCATACACCAACCCGAACCCGATCCCGAGCCGATCAAGGAAGTCCTTGCGCGCCTGTTTGTGTCGCGCGGCTGGGGTCGGCGGCAGGGCCGATTGCACCTTGAGCGAGCCTGGAGCGACGCGGTCGGCCCGGAGTACGATCGCCACACGCGCGTCCTGGGTCTGAAGCGAGGCATCTTTGAGGTGGAGGTCGACAGTGCGGTGCTGGTGCAGGAGTTGAAGGGCTACCACAAGCGACGATTGCTGGAAGCGCTACGCGCCAAATTGTCCAGCGAATCGATCAAAGAACTACGATTCAAGGTCGGGAAATTCTGACACACTATCCTTCGTTCAGCGTTCGCCCGGCGGCGCGCGGACACTAGACGAAGATCCGAATAAGGACCTATTCATGAGTGACGAAGCCAATACGGCAGCGACCAACGGCAACTACGAATCGGAAAACGTCAATGTCTTGCGCGACGCCGCCCATATTCGCGCTCGCCCCGGCATGTACATCGGCGATACCTCGAGCAAGGGGCTGCATCATCTCGTCTACGAGCTCGTCTACAACAGCGTCGACGAGGCGCTCGCCGGCTATTGCAAGAACGTGCATGTGACAATCAACGTCGACGGCAGTCTCAGCGTCGCCGACGATGGCCGCGGCATTCCCGTCGAGGTCCATCCGCAGGTCGGTCGGCCGACGCTCGAAGTCGTCCTCACCACTGTTGGCGCCGGCGCCAAGTTTGATAAGCGCACCTACAAGACATCGGCTGGCCTTCACGGCATCGGCGCCAAGGCCGTCACCGCCCTCTCCGAATGGGCCGAGGCCGAGGTCCGCCGCAACGGCAAGGTCTATCAGCAAGAGTATGCCCGCGGCCCCGCCATCACCGAAGTCAAGGAGATCGGCGTTGCCCCCAATAACCGCACTGGCACCAAGATCACCTTCAAGCCGGATCCCGAAATCTTCAAGGACGCTACCTTCAGCTACGACGCCCTCGAAGATCGCTTGCGCGAGCTCGCGTATCTCAACAAGGGGCTCGCAATCAAGCTCACGGACGAAAAGACCGGCAAAGAAGACACGTTTCATGCCGAGGGGGGCGTCGCGGAGTTCGTCGAATATCTCAACCGCACAGAGGACAATGTACACAAAGTGCTGTATGTCGATCGAACGGTCGACGACGTGAAGGTGGAGGCAGCCTTTCAGTACACCACGGGTGAAGAAGAACGTTCGCGCTACTACGCCAACAACGCGCACAACCCGGGCGGCGGCACGCATCAATCGGGCTTCCGCACCGCCATCACTCGCGCTCTGACCGCCTATGGTGAAAAAGAGAACCTGTTCAAGGACATCACGCCGACCGGCGAGGACTACCGCGAAGGGCTCACCGCTGTCGTCTCCATCGCCGTGCCGGAGCCGCAGTTCGAATCGCAGACCAAGATTCGCCTCAACAATCCGGAAGTCGACGGCATCGTCTCGAGTGTGGTCTACGAGTATCTCACCAAGTTCCTGGAAGAGAATCCCAAGGAATCCAAGAAGATCATGAACAAGGTGATCGTCGCCGCCCAGGCGCGGGAGGCGGCCACCAAGGCCAAGAAGGCCATGAAGGACCGCAAGAACATCCTGGCTGGCGGCGGGTTGCCCGGCAAGCTCATGGACTGCACCACCCGCGACCGCGATGAATCCGAGCTCTTCCTCGTCGAAGGCGGGTCCGCCGGCGGGTCGGCCGACAATGGACGCAATCGCCATTTTCAAGCGATCCTCCCGTTGCGCGGCAAGGTCCTCAACGTCGAGAAAGCTCGCCTCGAAAAAGTCCTCGCCAATGAAGAGCTCGTCTCGCTCATCAGCGCCATCGGCATCGACATCGGCAACACCGAAGACCTCGAAGGCCTCCGCTACGGACGCGTCATCCTCCTCACCGACGCCGACGTCGACGGGCAGCACATTCGTACTCTCTTGTTAACTTTCTTTTACCGCCAGATGCGCCCCTTGATCGAGAAGGGCCACGTCTGGGTCGCTCGCCCGCCGCTCTTCAAGGTCGAGCAGAAGAAGCACACGCGCTACGTGCAGACGCTCGACGAGATGGGCAAGGAACTGCTCGAACGCGGCACCGAAGGAACGAAGCTGCTGATTGGCGAGCCGGGAGCGTCAGCGACCGCAGTCTTCGAGGGCCCGCGTCTGAAGGCGTTGATGGATGTTCTGAGCGAGCTGGAGCAATCGCTGACGATCTTGGAGCGGCGCGGGCTGAACATCGCAACGCTCTTTGGCCGGATCAAGGATGGCCGTTTGCCGACCTATCGCGTGATGCTGGGCAATCATGAGCATTGGTTCTTCAATTCGGAGGAGGTCGACGCGTTTCGTGCCGAGCATTTGAAGAAGGGCGGTCAGCTCGTGGTTGCCGACGAGGAGGCGCGTAACGGAGAAGCGGCCGAGGCGTTTTCGGTGCTCGAGTTGCACGAGGCGAAGGCAGTCAATCGCGGGCTGGAGAAGCTAAGGGGTTTCGCGTTGCAGCCCGGCGATTTGCTGCCGCTGCCGCGCATCGCCGGCCGCGAACCGGCGCCGCGCTTCTTCCTCGACTACGAAGGCAAACAGCAAGTCCTCGCCCATTTGCGCGATCTGGTTACAGACATTCGCCGGCTCGGCGAACGCGGCATCAAGATCGTCCGCTTCAAGGGCCTCGGCGAAATGGACGGCTCGGAACTCTGGGAGACAACCCTCGACCCCGCCAAGCGCACGCTGCTGCGGGTGAAGCTCGACGACGCATTGAAAGCCGACGAGCTCTTCCGCACGCTGATGGGTGAAAAGGTGGAACCAAGGCGCGACTTCATCCAGAAGCACGCGCTGGAGGTGAAGGAAATCGACTACCACGGGGCGTGAACGGTCGTGACATTTGTTTAGCGTTCGCGCGGCGCCGCGCGAACGCTAAACGAAGAAGGGCGCTCGTCACTTTTTCTCGCTGATGCACCACAAAGCCCGGTTGGTGCGCAGGAAAATCTCGCCGTTGGAGATCGCCGGCGAGGAGTTGGTGGATTCGCCTTTATCGAGCTTGTTGGTGGCGAGGAGTTCGAGTTTGGGGCTGGCTTTGAAGATGTAGGTGGTGCAGTCGCGCGTGAAGACGTAGAGCTTGCCGTCGACGTGGACCATGGAGCCCCAGTTGGAGCCGCTGAATCTCTTTTCGAGTTTCCAAAGTTCCTTGCCGGTTTTCAGGTCAAAGCATTTTGGGCCGATGGGCTGCGAGATGGCGCCGCCGTTTTCTTCGTAGATATAGACGTGGTCGCCGACGATGATGCCGGAGCCGACGCGCTGGTCGTTGCTGGGGTGATGCCAAAGCAGGTCGGACTTGGTGTATTTCGCGGAGCCGGTGATTTTGACAGCCAGCGCTGATTTCTGGTAGCCGGACATGGCGACGGCGATCTTGTGTTCGGGGCTATAGAGCGGCGAGGTGTAGACGTATTCCATGAGGCCTTCGCAGACCCAGTTCTCCGTGCCGGTCTTCGGATCAACGCTCTTGAGTTGATAGGCGGGGCTGTAGAGGAGTTGGTCCTTGCCGTCGATTTGGACGATGATCGGCGTGCCCCAGGAGGTGAACTTTTCGTCGACCTTCCAGACGGTAACGCCGGTTTTCTTGTTGACGGCGAGGAGTTGGTTTCCGCCTTTGCCGTTGTTGGGGCCGCACAGGAGGATGCAGAGGTCGTGATAGAGGACTGGGGAGGACGCGTTGCCGAAGTTATGCTGCCATTTGCCCAGGTCGGTGCGTTTCCAGAGTTCGTTGCCTTTGAAGTCGTAGCAGTACATGCCGGCCGAGCCGAGCGAGACGACGACGCGTTCGCCGTCGGTGGTGGGCGAAGCGTTGCCGTACCAGTCTTGCGTCCAGTTTTGTTCTTTCTCTGGGTAATTGATGTCTTTCTTCCAGAGTTCCTTGCCGTCGGCACGGTCGAGGCACATGAGGGAGCGCAAGGTACCGCCCTTGTTCGCAATGGTGAGGAATACCCGATCGTTCCAGACGACGGGAGTCGAGTTGCCGCCGTAGGGGAGCTTGATCTTCCATTTGACGTTCTCGGTGGGGCTCCATTTCATGGGGACGTCTTTTTCGAAGCAGTAGCCCTGCCCGGTGGGGCCGCGCCAGGCCGGCCAGTTGTCGGCGGAAGCGTCGGCGGCGAAAGCGAGGAGGGCTACGAGCGCAACGAGTCGGTTCATGGGGTTTTCCTTTATGGATCAGAGCCTGATGCGTTAGCGAAGGCTGCCGAAGCCGTCGCTTCAGGCTCCGAGCCGTGTTTTCAGCTCTAGACGCCGAGGCCGGCGGCGTTCTTCATAAAGCGTGTATTTACTTTTTCTCGTCGTCGAATTTCTTGAATTCTATGACAGGCGGTGTGCCAGCATTGGGGCGGCCCGTAAGGGCGACCATCGCGATGGCCGTACGCGCTTCTACTTGGAATTCCCCTCGCGCTTGGGCGCCCACGGACGACAGTTTGATGGAGTCAATGAGCTTGCCGAGTTCTACCAGCAGTTCCTGATCGCTCTTGGGAATGTTCGGATCAAACTTTTTGATTTTTTCCTTGATGTTGCCGAGCCCGATCTTGGCCAGCTTGACGGCATTGGCGGCGCTGTCGGCGTCTTTGCAGGCCAGCGTGCCGACGAGGGAAACCTTGTCGGGGGCGTTGCCCTGGAGCGTAAGGAATTTAAAGGTTTCGAATGCCTCGGCGGCGCCGGGGATCTCCCGGGCGAGCCCGCGTGCCGCTTCCTTGCGTTCGCGTTCGGGCATAGCTTCGAGATCCAACAGCACGGTCAACGACGCTTTCAAACCGACCTCTTTGAGACCCGCTGCGACGCCAGAGCTGAACTTCGGCTTGCGGTTGCCTTCGAGAATCTTCTTCATCGACTCCATGCGCGAAAACAACACGACGTTCTCCTCGGCGACGCAAAAGACTTGTCCTTTCTGAATTTTGGCATCTTGTCCGTCCTTGTCCTTTGGGTCAAACCCGAAGTCGAAGGTGTAGCTTTCCTCGTATACGGAGTATTTGCCGATCTTCGATTCGGTGATCTTGTAGTTCTTGAAGAACGGGAACGGCTTTTTGGCGGCCTTGATGTCGGCAGCGGTCACCGGTTTGATCGTCGTGACGACGATCATGTTCTCTTCCGGATGGCCGAACGACGCGGCCCCGGCGAGCAAGCGCGAGATGTTCTTCGGCTCGATGCCGATCTGGCCATGCATCTCGCCAAGGCCTCGCTCAAAGTCTTTGATCTTCGTGGTCATTTCCTTATAGAGCTTGCTCTTCATCCCCGCGGCGACATCGAGCGAGTAAAGGATGAACGTCCCATTGGGCAGATAATCCACCTCATCGGCGCTTGCGGGCGTCGTCGTCAGGATGAAAGCGATCAGCAAGGCCATGAGCGAACGCCTATGGACCAAGGAAGCGAGCATGAGAAAGTCCTCGAGGAGGGATGGTGTCGCGCCAGGACGGAGCCGCCCAGAAAGGTATTGTCCGCCACGACGGGCATCACGTCAAGCAGCTAGTGCGTCGTGGCAATCGCTTCACGGAATCGCCACGCATTTGCCCGTGCGATTGGAAGCGTAGATGCCGAGGATCACTTCGACGGCTTTGCGGCCTTCGCGGCCATCGACGAGGGGGGCTCGGCCGGTTTGAATGGCGCTGACAAAATCGGCGAGTTGCCGGGCGTGCCCGATGTGCGAGATCGACGCGGGATTGCTCGATCCGCCGGAAGCGCCGACCTTCTGCGCGAAGCGCTGGCGGATCGCGTCGTCCTCCGCTTTTGCTGATTTGAAGTCCCAGCGCAATAGATCATCCTGTTCGATGACGACGCTGCCCTGATCGCCGTGCACCGCGATGGTCTTGGGCAAGCCGGGCCAGATGCTGGTGGTCGCTTGAATGACGCCGAGGGCGCCGCTCTTGAAGCGCAAGCAGGCGACGGCAGTGTCTTCGACTTCGATCCGCTCGTGGGCGAGCATGGTGGTAAAGCCCATGATGTGCGTCACATCCCCCATCATCCAGAGCAAGAGATCGACATTGTGGATCGCCTGGTTCATGAGGGCGCCGCCGCCGTCGAGGGCTTGTGTTCCTTTCCAGCCGCCCAGGTCGTAGTACGATTGCTCGCGCCACCACTTGCACGTCGTCTCGCCGAGGGTCAGTCGGCCGAAGCGACCGGTGCCGACGGCCTTGTGCAGCTCCATGGCGGCGTCGCCGAAGCGTGACGGGAAGATGGTGCAAAGTTGCACCTTGTTTTTCGCGCACGCCTCGATGATGCGATCGCAGCGCTCCAGCGTGATTTCGAGCGGCTTCTCGACGACGACATGCTTCCCGGCGTTGGCCGAGGCAACCGCCGGCTCCATGTGGGCGCCCGATGGCGTGGTGATGATGACAACGTCGACGTCCTCGCGCTTGAGCGCCGTGTCCAGGTCGGTGGCGATATCGCAGGACAGCTTCAGTTCGTCTTTCATCTTCTGCGCGCTGGCGGCGCTGCGGCTCACGAGCGCCGTCACCTTGGTGTTCGGAACGTCCGCGAGGGCTCGGGCATGAAACCGAGCGATCATTCCGCAACCGACAATGGCGAATCCGAGCATGTCGTTCTCCTCTTCATGGTTCGTTTACACAATCGGCCCACGCCTGGCCACAGGCCGGGGCTTTTGCATCTCCGGCATCCTCCGTTCTTTTAGTATCTTTGCCATAACCCGAAGAATCCTCATGTTCGGCAGGAATTCTGTCGATATTCACCATAACTCGCCATAGATCCGTGGAAGCCGCAGCCGCCCGGCCAGCGGTCGTGCAAATGACTCGAGGCATATCATGCGCGCAACACTTTGGTGCTCGATTATCGGCTTTGTCAGTGTCACCGTATTGGCTGGCTGCGGTACTCTGCAAAATCCTAGGGTCGCCTCAGTCCCCGCCAAGCGCCCGCTTCTGGCTCGGGGGGATGCCGCGAAGCGAATTGTCGTTGCCGAAACGACGCACGTGCGCGTGGACGGTGCGTCTGCGGCGGACAAACCGGTGATCGTAACCAAGGATGCCCCGACCGGGAAAACGAATGTAGACGGGCAGGACCAAGTGATCGTGGAACGCGAGACGAAAGGGGATCGCGGGGCCAAGCCGATGCCGATGGGCGAGCCGATTCGTCGCGTTGCCGCGCCGCTGCCGGAACTCGTTGATCCCCGACCCGTGACCAAAAAAGATCCAGCGCTTCCCGCGCCGAATGCCGAGATCGTTTTCGGCGCCGACGAAGCGTATCGAACGATCACCGGCCAGGTGGAAGTGTACCGCAAGGTGCCGCGGCTGCGCTTCGGGCATGTCGCTCAGGAAGACGCCTACGGCGGCGTGGTCGTGCTGGAAGGCGGCGCCGACGTGAGCCGGCTCGAAGACGGCAAGTTGGTCCGCGTCACCGGCGTGCTCGTACCGCCGGCGAACCGCACCGCCTCCGCCACGTTTCGGGTAAAGACAGTCGAAATCCTGGATTGAAGCGATAGTCAGGATTTGTGAACCACGAATTACGAAGCGCAGCTGTGGACTGCGGCGGCTCGACGCCGCTTTCTTTTTTTTCGCGGAACCCCCGCGTCTCGGATCGTTCCAAAGAAATTAACAATGCGGTGTCAAGCCACCGCAGTCCAAAGGTCACTTCACCGCGTAACCCAGCTGACGCAGCAGATCGACGAGCCGATTGCCGGCACCGATCGCTTCGGGGCTATCGACCTTGGCGTGGGCGATGGCCATGTACCAGTAGCGCTGGCGATCGCGCGGCGGGAGGGCGTCGGGATCCAATCCGAGTTCGCGCACCATTTCCGGATCCCAGCGAGCCTTCTTGAGCAAGCTCGCCGCTTCGCGCCACGTCAAACCTTTGGAAATTACTGTGCCGTCATCGATGCGCGTGATGCTGCGGCCAATGAGGATGTGCAACAAACCGCGAAGATGCCCCAGGACGCGCTTGCTTTTCTTGAGTGCATCCAAAAAGCTGGACAGTGCATCCATTCGTCGGCCTCCGGCCATGTCCTGGCTGATGAGACTGGGCGACCACTCAGGTTCGCCCTTTCGCCCATTTTATCAGAACTCGCTACGATCTCCTATCGCATTCTTTGCCAAAACAGCAACTTATCCATTCTTCCTGATCTCACATTCAGTTGGAAGTTTGAAGCGCCGAGAGCGCGGAGAACGCGGAGAGCACGACCGGAAATATCTCCGCGTTCTCCACGCTCGCGGCGTTTCATGGGGACAAGCGTCTTGGCCGGCCTGTTCTACGTCCCGCCGATTTCTCCTCGCGCCGCACTCCAAACGAAGAAAAAATCGTGCAAGTCGTTGCATCAGATTAACTTCCCGGTTATCATGAATCGATAGCTCACCATACCGCTCGCCGTCGTCGGGGAGCCTGCCACGAATGCGCATTCCGATTTCCGCGTCAGGGGGGATTTTCGATGAACGCTGACTATGCTTGCCAATCGCCGGCTCATGGGATTTCACGCCGCCAGTTCTTGATGGGTGGCGGCGCAGCCGGCGCTGCGATGCTCGGATTCGGCGACATGTTGACGCCCGCCAACGCCACGGAAATCCGCCGACAGGAGAAGCGCGTCCTCGTTATCTTCCTCTCAGGCGGCGTCAGTCAGCTGGAAACCTGGGATCCAAAGCCGGGAACCAACACCGGCGGGCCGTGCCAGGCCATCCCGACGAGCGTGCCCGGCGTGCACATCAGCGAACTCCTACCGCACACAGCGCGACAAATGCATCGCATGGCGATCGTCCGCAGCATCAACACCGCCGAGGACGATCACGGCAAAGGCGCGTACATCATGCAGACCGGCCGACGCCAAACGCCCGCGGAACGCTGGCCGCACTTCGGCTCGGTCGCGGCCAAGCTGTTGGGCAACGAGCAAAGCCCGCTGCCCGGCTACATCCACGTCGCCCCGCGCGGCGAATCGGGCTTCAACCGCAACGACGCCGCCTTCCTCGGCCCGCGCTACGCTTCTGTCACGCTGGGCGACGGCCAGCCGCCCGCCAACCTGCTGCGTCCGCCGACGTTGACCGAACTCGCCGACATGGAGCGCAACGAACTTCGCGCTCGCCTCAACAACCGCTTCGCGCAAACGCGCCGCAGCGCCGACACCGAAGCGTACACCAACTCCTTCGCCCAGGCCATGCAGGTCATGGAACGCCGCAACCTGTTCGACCTGAGCCAGGAATCGCACCTGACCCGGCAGCGCTATGGCCATCACGAGTTCGGCCGGCATATGCTCTTGGCCCGCCGGCTGCTCGAATCGGGCGTCACCTTCGTCAAGGTCACGCATTCCAACTACGACACGCACCACGAAAATTTCGACTTCCACATCGAACAACTCGGCGAGTTCGACAAGACCTACGCCACCATGCTCGACGATCTCGAGGATCGCGGGCTGCTGGAGAAAACGCTGGTCGTTGTCATGGCGGAGTTCGGCCGCACGCCGACGATCAATCGCAATTATGGCCGGGATCACTGGTCGCGCGCCTGGTCGATCGCGATGGCGGGCTGCGGCATCCGCGCCGGCGCATGCATTGGCCGAACCAATGACAACGGCACAGCGGTCACCGATCGCCAGGTCCACGGCGGGCATCTCTTCCACACCTACTTCCGCGCCCTGGGCCTCAACCCGACGCGCAACCACTACCACGAAGGCCGCCCGATCCCGATGGCCGACCCTGCGGCCAGCGCGATCTCGGAGGTGCTGGCTTAGAGGTTGCGAGAAAAAAAGTACACGCGGCGCGGCCCGACGAATTCAGATCGTTCCTCAGAGAACAGCCATTTCGTCCCATCCGGGTGACCTTGACCGATGGCCGGGCCCATGAGATTCGCCATCCAGACCAGGCTCTCGTATTGCGAGGCAGTGTCGTCATCGGCGAGCCGGCCAAGGACCAACCGGACGAATACGGCTCATTTACGACCATCTCGTTGGTGCGCGTTAGGCAGATCGAGTATTTGGATGCGAAGAAAGGGCCCGACTCTCACGGCGGCAACGGAAAGAAAAAGCCGAAATCGTAGAGAGGCCGATGTGCCGCGTTGGTCCGCAGCAAGCCGCTGGCGCACCATCCACTCTTACTCTTGATTCGATTTCGGTTTGCCGTCCTTCTTATCCTTCTTCGGCTCATCCAAATCGCGTTGTAAGTCGTAAACGACCGGGCGTTCCCAAAGAGTGCCCATGCGCTCGGTG
>Ga0194128_10001663_pt1 | contig 38206 bp, 26 predicted proteins | sample TA2KigCa65mmetaG_FD_148650 | JGI IMG/M metagenome (GOLD analysis project Ga0194128, IMG submission 148650) | Freshwater microbial communities from Lake Tanganyika, Tanzania - TA2015037 Kigoma Deep Cast 65m | ecosystem: Environmental > Aquatic > Freshwater > Lake | place: Tanzania: Lake...
TTGAGGTTTTGACGCCATCTGTATGCAAATTGTATGCACATAAAAAAAGGAGCTACCGATTTTTATTGGTAACTCCTTGATTATCAGCTACCCCTGCTGGACTTGAACCAGCGATCCTCTGATGTCGAAACAGAGTGTGCCACTGTTGAGCGCCAATCCCATCCGTTCTGTCACGCAGAAATAGCCCCAGGCAGGGGTGGTCTTGTTCAACCCTTATTCGCATATATCGGTGGTTGCGGGGATCCACATCCTCTTCAAAGTGTTGGGGTATAAAGGGAACGGCGCGGCGCATACCCGAGGAATCTTGATTAGAGTAGTGGCTTTCTGATTAGAAGCGCACTGTTGTGATTTCCCCGCTCCGGATGCTGAAGTCCTTGACGAGACTAAAAACCATTCTGGTGCTGGAGGCGGAGCGGTATAAAACCCGATAGTTGCCGGGTTGAAGTACCACAGTTTCAAGACTGAGGGTTGGACTCAAATCGTAACATTTGGTAAGAGAAGACCCGGTTACCGAAAATATAGCCCCATATCCACCCGTATTGCACACAATGTTCACCATTCCGGGTTGGGGAATTTGAATGCGTTCCGAGGCGCCCGGTTTCAATTGCAGGGAACGAACCTGTATGACTGGAGTGGTGGGAATTTCCAGGTCATATATGCCGGCGAGGTACTTCCTGAGCGTATTGAAATCTTGCGTTGCCACCAGCGAGCCATCCTGTGGGTTTCGCAAGTTGGCCCGAAGGTTTTTGTAGCCCGACACCCCGGCCACCACTAGTTCCAGACTCCCTTGTTCGCAGTTGATCTGTACTGTGTTATGCTTACCTGCTTCAATAACAATCCCTTTTTTATAAAGGGGCGGGGTGGTATGAATGGTGAGGTCGTAGCTGCTGGATGGGTCGATTACCACAGTATCGGAATAACCCTTGCTGTTATTCGTGTGGACATAGTGATAGCGGTCCATCTGGGCCTCCCGGGCGTAAAGCGACATCGAAACATTGGTTTCGGTGGCCTTGCCATAAGCGTCGAGCAGGTCGATTTGCAGGGTTGTGGTATTCAAAGCCTGAGCAACTACAGCAGTGAGCGCCTGTTTAAAGGCGGTTTCCTGATGGGCATCGTAGTAGGTGCCCACACAATCGAAGGCCTCGCGCATCGACAAGTCAAGTCCCAATCCGATTACAAATGGCTTCAGGAATACATTGCTTTTCTGGAGCTGATAGGAAACCAGACAGGGGTCGCCGCTGCAATTTTCCAGTCCGTCCGTAATCAAAATCACCACATTTCTCGATAGGGGGTCGTCGGGGAAGTCCATTCCTGCCTGTGACAAGCTATATGCGATGGGGGTATTGCCCATGGGCTTTATGGTCTTTAGTTTGTCCTGAATTTGCTGGTGGCCCCCCTCCGTGAAGGGCACTTCCAACCGTGTGTCCTTGCAATCTCCCAGGTCGCGGAAAGTCTGATGCCCGTAGACCCTAAGTGCAACCTCCACCTGTGGGGTCGCTTTCAGGCTGTCCATGATTTCCGTTAACAGACGTGTGGCCACCTGCCAGCGTGAATTGTTTTGCCAGCGGGCTTGCATACTGCCAGATGCATCCAAAACAAACAGAATTCGGGTTTTTATATCTGTCGTGTCTTTTGTTTCCGACTGTTTTTTCCTCTGAACTTGCCCATAAATGGGGTTGACAGTTGCAAATACAACCAAGCAAATCAGAATAAAAGAATTATAAATAAAGCGGGGCGCGGCCATGCGTTGCAAAAATAGGGAATATCCCAACTCCAAAATGAAGGCGCAGGGGGTCAAGGTGCAGTATATAGGCTTTCGGTCGATAAAGGCCAGCGCGGACGAGCCACCAAATCCTGCCGGGCGAAATGGCCTTTTGTGTAGTAGAACATCGCGGTTTGGGCAATCATGGCCGCGTTGTCAGTACAATATTCCAGTTTAGGCAGATGCAAACGGCATCCATTTTCAGCACACAACGTTGCTGCTGCCTGTTGAAGTCCACCATTGGCCGCCACACCACCGGCTAGAGCAAGATCCGCACTGGGATATAATTGGGATGCAGCCTTCAGTTTCTGAATCAGCATCTCGATAATGGCACGTTGAAGGCTGGCACATAAATCCGCCCGATGCACTTCGATATAGTCGGGCCGCGTGCCTTTACCCTTGTCTAAGGCATTGCTCAGGCTGGTTTTTAATCCACTAAACGAAAAGTTAAGTCCGGGCACCTTCGAAATGGGCAGACTCAGAAAACTTGGATTGCCCTGCCGGGCCAAGGCATCTACATGCGGGCCACCAGGATAGGGGAGGCCCAACATCCGTGCGCCTTTGTCGAACGCCTCCCCCGCTGCATCATCGAGCGTTTGACCGATCACTTTAAATTCGAATGGCTCACTCAGGTACACCAGTTGGGTGTGGCCCCCTGAAACGGTGAGGCAGAGTAAAGGAAATGATGGTTTAGGGGGGTCAATAAAATGGGCCATGATGTGGGCGTGCATGTGGTGCACCGCTATGAGGGGCTTGTTAAGGACGAGGCTGAGACTTTTCACAAAGGAGATGCCCACCATCAGGGCTCCGGGAAGTCCGGGTCCGGCCGTGACAGCAAATGCGTCGATTTGATTAGTGCTTATTCCCGCGAGCTTGAGCGCCTGCCTGGTAAGGGGAAGTAATTGCGCGAGATGTTCGCGACTCGCCAATTCAGGAACCACTCCGCCATAGGTTTCGTGGAGCAATTGGCTACGACCCACATGGGCCAGTACACCCGATTCGGAGGCTATGGCCACGGAGGTGTCATCGCAGCTGCTTTCAACGGCCAAAATGGTAGGCATAAAGTCGAGGTAGGATACTAATGAACGCTATTTTGCGCTAATTTGCATAATATTTACGTACTATTTGCCGATGTTGCTGCTTTCATCATGGGTGTACATGTGATTTTCAGATCGACCGGTCGGTGGGCGTTGCGATTGGCCGCTGTAGTGATGCCACTCTTGTTGGCATGCTCTATGCTGCTGATGCACAGCGATATACAGGATGGAATGGGACGAATGTTCGCCCGCTGGTTGTCGGCCGAATGGGGTACCCGTGTGGAATTAGACGGATTTTACCTAGGGCCGACCGGACGAATGCGGGTTGAGCGCCTGTGCATTTTTGATAAGTCGGATCGTGTGTTAATCCAGGTGAACCAGCTCTACGCATATATAGACCCACTTCGAACAGGAAAAAGGCGGATTACCATTCCCGAAATTGTGGTAGGTCGACTCACACTAAACGCCTTGCACGACTCATCGGCCCGCACCTGTAATTATCAGTTTTTAATTGATGCGTTGCAGTCGGATTCCACACCAGAGGCTGATATGCCCTGGCCACGCTTGCTGATCCGAGACTTCCGACTAAACGAGGCCAGCATCCGCTACCACGATATGCGGGAAAGCATGAGTGATTCCATGCACTTCAATCCCAGTCATTTGGAATTAAATAGACTCCAATTACGTCTTTCTGAAATAAGATATAACAACGGAATATTTAAATCTTCGCTCCGGCAACTTCGTTTCGAAGAACAGGGTGGCTTTCGGCTTGATTCGCTTCAGGCATCTCTTCGGGTCGATTCTACGGGAATTGCCATCGATTCCTGGAAATTGAACGCACCTGGCACCCTTTTGACTGGCAATTTAAACACATTTTGGGCAACAGAAGGAAATGATTCCTCACGTTCACTGGTACGGTATCGGTTGTCGATCAAAGAGGGACGGATCGCTCCTGGACTCATGGCCTATTTTCTGGGTGCATCGGCACCTGCTACTGAACTCGATTTGATGGGCAGCTACGAATTTAGTAGGGGTCGACTCGGGGGTAATTCAGTTCGCATCGCACTGAGCCCCACTTTATTTGCATCGTGTGAATTCCAGTTGACTGATTGGGGGGCAGCCCACGGACCTCGGTTTGTTGTGCGGGTTGACGAAGCGCAATGGGAACGAAGTTCGTGGAATCGTTCCTTCCCCCTTCTCACCCTTCCCTCCGTCTTGGATTCGCTGCAAAATTTCGAATTTCAGGCAGAATTTACTGGTCAACCCGATGAGTTTCGTGTGAGTGGTTCCTTTACCGACGGTAAGGGAACGGCAGATGCAGATCTTGCGATTCGCCTCGCCGGAATAAATTCCACCTATGCAGGTCGCCTGGGTATGCACGGATTTAATCTGGGTCGTTGGTTGGGTGACAAAGAGGTGGGGCAATTGGATATAGATGTAGACATACAGGCTGTGGGCGACCGCGCCGAAAATCTAAAAGCCCGGGTGGAAGGCGCCCTCCACCGATTGGATTACCGGGGCTACCCCTTCGGTCCAATACAAGTGCGCGGTGATTATACGCTGCGAACCTTTCAAGGCCGTCTTGAATCGGATGATCCAAACGCGTGTTTTACCTTTCAGGGATTGGTAGACGCGCAACCGACCGTCCCCCGATATGATTTCGTGGCGAACATCGATGAATTGGACCTTAAGGCCATAGGAATGAGTCAGGAAGATTGGGTTTGTTCTGGCCAGGTGAAATTATCGGGAACCGGACAAAAACCAGATGATTTGCAGGGCAAGCTTAGCGGAACCGACATTTCATTGATTCGCGCGGGTAATCGCATTGAATTGGATTTTGTGTCGCTTGAGATGAAACAGAAGCAACTATTGGATGGCACTCAACTTGTGGCTCAATGCGGTACGCCGTTTGGTACGGCGGTCGTTCGGGGCGATGGAAATATAACTCTGTTGAGCAGCGCCATTCGTTCCGCCATCGGCCTTAAATTATCGGACTCCGAGCGCAGACAGCTAGAGCGCGCGGATTCATCGTCCCGATTCACCTTGGATGCTGATCTGGATCGAGCCGAGAAGTTGACTGCCTATTTTTTTTCCGGTCAACTCAGCCTAGACAGACTCCTGTTCTTCGCACGCCTCAACCCTCGCGATGGTAGTTTCGATTTTTCTGCTGATGCCAGCGATGTGCGCAGCGGCGAGTTCCGGACTGATCGGATTTCTCTATTGGGCAAGCGGCAGGGCACCCACCTGGAGGCCGACATTTTTGCGGGATCAGTCGATATGGGCAAGCAACGATTGGTACAAAACCTGCGCTGGCTGAATACGCTTGAGGGCGACACGCTTCGGTATACCCTGGAAGGCATAGGCAATACTGAGAATCAACTCGCCCGTCTGCAAGGCTGGTCGGTACGTGATTCGGCGGCGGTTCGCATATACATCGACAGTAGCCAACTGGCGGTATTCGACCAGAATTGGACGCTTCATCAACGATTGCCGATTGTGTACGCCACAGATCGGTTATCGCTGGGCGATTTCACCCTGAATTCCGACAGCATGGAGGTGATTTGCAAGGGTGTATTAGGTCCCTCCAATCTCGATCGGGCGGAGCTTTCGGTCGCAGGTGTACCCCTCGCTCCTCTAACCCCCTTTTTACTTCCCAGCGAATACCGTTTGGATGGAAAAATGCAGTTGAACTTAAAAGCGCATTCGGTGATGAAGCGACCAGAGATGACCGGTACTCTCAGCATACCTGGTCTGTGCTACAACGGACAAACGCTGGGTGATTTATCGGCACAGTCGTCAATGGATCCTGTCAGCCGTGCCATGCAACTCAAGGCAAGTGTGCACCGGCCCGACAGCCTAAGCACATTATCTACGCCTGGACTGAGCAATCCGGGTCTTTTGTTGACGGTCGATGGGACGTTCAGCAGAAGAAATGGAGAGGATAGTCTGGATTTGGGGATGAAGCTATCGGGCATCCCAGCCTGGGTATTGAATCCACTACTGCAACCCGTTTTTGACTCTCTCGATGGTGGACTCACCGGACAGCTTTGGCTATTCATAGACGGTTCCAAGACGGAATTGACGGGTTGGGCAGATCTTTCCCAAAATCGTATACACGTTGATTTTTTGGATCAGTCGTTCCGGCTCGGGCGGCGCATTACACTGCTTCCCGACCGTATCCGCTTCGACTCGGTTTCTGTTTCGGACGGGCTAAATGGCACGGGTTGGGTGACTGGCAGTTTGTACCACAACAATCTGGATCGGTTCAAGATCGATTTGAAGGTTGATGCACGCAATATGCAGGTCATCAACACACCGCCCAGTTACAGGGAGGCATTTTTTGGTACGGGTAGGGCTACAGGCAACGCCCGGATTACGGGCGATTTCAATCTGGTCGACATCGATGTGGTGGCTGCCACGGAGCGCGGCACCCGGATCGATTTGCCGCTGGATGGTGAGGGTTCCCGTTCAGCCAGTCAATTTATCAGCTTCGTTTCCGACGATGGGGATCAGCCGAACGACAACAACGACAACGAGTTTCATCCTGAGGGCGTGTCCTTTCGCATGAATATGAACATGAACCGAGATGCTGAGTTCAGCGTTTTGTTTGACCGGGCAGCAGGCGACATCCTCAAAGGCAATGGAGAGGGACAAATGATCATCTCCTATCGGCCCGACGGCGAGTTGCTCATAGATGGGAGTTATACGGTGAGTTCAGGCGATTATATGTTCACGCTGGCCAACCTACCTGGTAAAAAATTCAAGTTGGAATCGGGTGGTACCATTACCTGGTCGGGCGACCCCTACGATGCGCAACTAGATCTGAGCGCTGTTTATCGTCAACGTTGCGATGTGGATCGCCTGCTCGATCCATCACAATTACAGAATGAAGCACGCAAGCAAATCACCGTAGACACCTACCTCAAGTTAAAAGGATCGCTCCTTAAACCCGATGTGAGTTTTCAGTTGAAGATGCCGGGCAACAGCGAAGATAATGCCACGGACCCTGTGGCGGCCAGAATCAGGAGCATCAACCAGAATGAGCAGGAGCTCAACAACCAGGTTTTGGCACTGTTGATTGCCGGACAGTTTTTTCCTGCCGATAACGCTGCCCTAACAGGGCTCTTAGGCAGCACGGGTGCCAATTCTTTGACCGAGGTTTTGAGCAACCAGCTCAATAACATGCTGTCGCAGATTATAGATAATGTCAGTTTAGGTATCTCATACAGAAACCGATCCAATTTAATCAATACAGGTGCAGCGGGTCGGCAGGGTGATTTGGCAGTGGCTGGTAATGTCTCCTTGTTCAACGACCGTCTCCTGATCGATGGTAAACTGGGTAACAATACCGTTCAAACTGCCAATTCCACGGCTCTGGCTGGTGAAATCATCTTGGAATATCTGCTCACCCGAGATGGTGCCGTTCGCATGAAGGCTTTCAACCGGCTTGATGATCGGATACTCAATAACGCGGATTCCAATTACCGCTACGGTGTAGGTATGAGCATTACAGAAAATTATGATTCTTTTTCCAATTTGTGGCTGAAGATCAAGAACCGTTTCCGAAAAGTGGGAAAGAATTCAAAGGGAATCTGATGATGACCTGTTAATTGCATGAGGTGGGGATCTCTAGGGCTTCCGGGGTCTCGAAGTAGCGTTCCGGCATGTTGATTTTTGGATCGGCCCAAACCCTTGTCAGAAATTCGCCTACAATGGGCAAGGCTGAATTGGCCCCGCCTCCAAGGCTGGTGCTTCTGAAATGCACTGCGCGGTCATCGGCCCCCACCCATGCCCCCATGGCTAGTCCAGGCGTAATCCCAATAAACCAACCATCCGAGTTGTTTTGGGTTGTCCCCGTTTTTCCGCCCAAAGGCATCCGAAGCCCGTATTTCCCTCTTAGCCTTGCTCCTGTGCCCCTGTTTACCACACCCTCCAGCATTTTCGTCATCACATAAGCCGTTTCTTCACTGAATACCTCGCGCGACTCAGCATCGAAGCGGTCCAGTTCATTGCCGTCCTTGTCCACAATCCGCGTCACAAAAATCGGTTGCGTCCATACCCCCTTATTGGCAAAAGTGGCGAAGGCCCCGACCATTTCATATACACTCATGTCGAACGAGCCCAGGCATAGACTGGGGTAGGGCTCCATCGGACTTTCAATGCCCATGTTCCGGCTGAGTTCGATTACTGCATCTGGGCCGATTTGCTTCATAAGGTAGGCCACAATACTATTGATGGATTTGGCCAATCCTTCAAACATATTTAAGGTTCCGCCATAGGAGTCGTCGTAGTTGTCGGGCGTCCAGTTTTGGAATTCTTCAAACGTAACGGGTTGATTGGGAATACGCATACAGGGGTCAAAGCCGTTGTCGACCGCAAGGGTATATACGAAGGGTTTGAAAGAAGACCCTGCCTGTCGGCGTGCGTTTTTGTTGACATGGTCGTATTGTGAAAACTGTATGTCGATGCCCCCTACCCAAACCTTAATGTGGCCTGATTCTGGTTCCATGGCCATAAATCCAGTGTGCAGAAACTTTTTTGCGTATCGGATTGAGTCCATCGGACTGATCGTTGTGTCGCGCCAGCCTTCCCAGCTGAATAAGCGGGTTTTCACAGGTTCACCCATTTTTCTGCGAATCTGGCTTTCACTTAGTCCCTCATCCTTCCAGTTGCGGTAGCGGTCGCAGCGCTTCATGGCCATGTTCAGGATCTCGATGTTTTCACCCCAAGGGTCGCCCCTGCCGTTCCAATGCGCGAAAAAGGTCTGCTGCAGCGATTTCATGTGTGTGGTCACGGCGTCCTCGGCGTGGGTTTGCATTCGGGAGTCGAGGGTGGTGTAGACGCGCAAACCATCCCGGTAGATGTCCCATTTTTTGCCGTCGGGACGGGGATTTTCCTTAACCCATTGGTTCAACCACCCCCTTAGGTATTCCCGGAAATAGGTGGCCGCGCCGGCAGCATGATCCGATGGCCTAAGGTTTAGTTTTAAGGGCAATTCCTGCAGGCTATCGGCCTGTTCATCACTCAGGTAGCCATATTTGGCCATCTGTGACACGACCGTATTTCGACGATTTATAGAACGTTCCGGATTGCGGACCGGCGAGTAGAGCGTGACGCCCTTTAATAAGCCTACCAACACCGCGGATTCCTGAATATTCAAATTACGCGAGTCTTTGTTGAAATATGTTCGGGCAGCCGATTTAATCCCAAAGCTGTTGTAGCCGAAGTCGACCGTGTTCAGGTACATGGCGAGAATTTCCTGTTTGGTATAGCGGCGCTCGAGCTGTACACTAATGACCCATTCCTTGCATTTTTGAAGAATACGGGCTGGTTTCGAGCGGGCACGCTTTCCGCTGAACAGGTTCATCGCCAGCTGCTGGGTGATGGTACTGGCCCCGCCTTTCGACCCCAAAAACACGATGGCCCGCATCAGGCTGCGCACGTCAATTCCTGAATGGCGTTCGAAGCGGATGTCCTCAGTAGCCACGAGGGCCTGGATCAAATGGGGAGAGAGCTCAGAATATGGGGTAAATGAGCGATTTTGCACGAAATATTTTCCCAATACGACCCCATCGGAGGCAATAACTTCTGTTGCTAGCAGATTTTTGGGGTTTTCGAGGTCGGCAAAACCAGGGAGCGTACCAAAAATACCGTACGCCACACCGGTAAAAAACAAGACAATCCCTGCCCAAAATGTGATAAAACCGACCCATATCCGCCGAATCCAGGGGTTTGTGGAGGTTGACTCATTGTTGATGTTGTTCGACATCGGCTCGGGTTGGTTAGAAGTTTACGGATTCCCAGACGGCTTGAGTTGATCGCCAAAAAATACCAGATACTCAGTCAGGAGCTTTTTCCCATACACCTCATTATAGGTGTTTTTCGAGACTACAAACCCATGGAATTTGCCTTCGGGGAGACCCTTCAGTAGGGGGACATACTGTTGTATTGATTCAAAATAATGGATCGCCCGTTGCTCGTCGGGCATTTCACGTACAACCAATAACTGATACTGATCCTCGTAGAGCATATTGCTTACTTTCAGCCGACCAGCGCTGAATCGTTCCTGGTTGAAATTCGACAACTTAACCTGCATTTCCTTGTGCTTGCTCCAAACATCCAACGCAATGGCTAGTACATAAAAGTGGGGCTCCTCCGGTTTGCGGCTGAAAAGAGGTTCTTTGGCACGCTCCTTTGGCTTGACCGTCCCGGCCGGTTCATTCCCAGCATTCATCCAGTCGTTGGCCAGTTCTGCGACCGGGTGGTTGGGGTATTTGCCCACCAGGGCAGTGAGTGCATCTCGCGTGGCTATGGAGTCACGGAGTTTGAGTTGACAAATGGCCGATAGGAATTCGAAGTTCGGAATCAACGGATGCTGTCGGAAGCGGGAACGTGCTGAATCGGCAAGCGCTATCGGGGTCGCTGCGTCCCCGTCGATGAATGCCCGATATGCGCGGCGGTACCAGTTTTCGATTCGGGCTTCCTCCTCAGCACCCGGCGGCCTGAAACTCTCCGGATTCAGCAGTAGCTGGGCGAAGTCTGATTCCGGGAACTCCTGGGTCAGGCGATTATGTTTGATTTTTTGTGCAGCTTCCTGTTTGTTTAGTCCGTGCACCAAACCAGCCCTGTAGAGAGCCTCCGGCTCGTAGCGGCATCCCCGATGGCCCGATAGAAGTTGTTCGTAATACTGAAGCGAAAGCGAATAATCGCTCAGTTTTTCATTGTAGATTTCTCCTAGCTTCATCAGCGCCTTGCGGATTATCTCCAGTGATTTGTCTTTGGCCTCTCCGGTGAGGGGGACCTTCGACAGGTAGTAGGCTTTAGGGTCGGCCCGCATCAACGAATCTTCAGCCGCGATGGCGGAGCTGTCCACCACTTCTTTATCGCCCTCTTCCGCTTCGCCCGATTTTTCGCGGTTGGAACGCCTCCAGAAATCAGTCAGTTCACGATTGCCCCAGAGTTGACGGAATTCGTTGTAGCCGCGACTGATATTCTGCTGGTCGTAGAAGTACCATCCACCCGAACTGGTTTGACCGGGCATGCCAGGGTTGTTCATCCCCGGACGGCCGCCGAATGGACTATTCATACCCATTCCCATGCCCATTCCCATCTGGTTCATCATGGGGTTAAAGGGCTGATTCCGACTTTGCTGGGCAAGTTTTTTGGCGTTTTTCGCCTCCTCCTCCCGGCGTTTGTTGTCGCTGATTTTTTGGTCAATCCGGGCAAGGATCTGTTTTTCCGGAAGTTCAGCCAGTTCCAGAAGGCTGTCTTGTACCTGCACCACCGATAAGTTGCGGGCCAAATCACCGAGGAACTGACTCCTACCCTTGATTTCCCGATAGCGGGGGTGGTCTTTTTTTAATAGTTGATAACAGCTGTCGTAGTAAAGTTGCGCCTGCTGGTATTCCCGATCGTCGAAATAGCGGTCGGCAATTGCGGCATAACCCTTGGCTTTCTGAACCGTATTCTTCCCTCCACAGGTTATGGAGGTCAAAAGCAGTTCCATGCCCTCCTCTGGCTGACGCAACATAAAACTCAGCATCGCCAATTCGTAGTAGATCTCATCGAAATAGTCCTGATTGCGTATATCTTTCAGCATTTTCCGAAGAAGGGCCTGCATTTCGCGGTTGCTCATTGACTGACCATCGAACATGCGGGCTAGTTGAAGCCGGGCCTGGAATTGCATCTGGTAGGGAGGATGGAGTTTGAGGCACGCTTCGAATGAGCGAGAGGCCTTGCTTTTGGCCTCGGTACCATACAGTTGTCCGAGAATGAAATGCATACGCGCCCTTTCTGTGTGCTTCCAGTCATAACGCATGGCCTTTTCCAGCGGCTCTATGGCCTGCTCGTAGCGCTTCTGACTGATGTGAAATTCCGCACAAACGGCATGAAATTCGCCCCTCAGGTATTTGGGGAATTTCTTGTTGGCGCTGATTAGTTCTATGGTGGCCTGAGCTTTGGAGTATTGTTTGTTGGCCGAATAGGAGCGAATCAACCAGATCAATGCTTCTTGTCCGATCGGGTCTTTTTTCCATTTGGTGTGCACATATTGGAAACTCTCGATGGCCTCGAAATAATCGCGCTTCATGAAATAAGCCTTTCCGATCAGGAGAAAGCACTCGTCGACCCAACGGCTTACCTCGTGGAGGGAGATGGCCTTTGAGCATTTTTTGACGGTTTCTTCGAATTGGGCAGCGTATCCGGTGGAGGTTTCGGGGGTACCGTACACATAAATGGGCAGAACTGAATTGTAGTCGTCGGTATGGGCCTTGCGGATGTCAATCAGGGCTTCTTCATATTTGATAAGCCCGTTGAAGTAGATGTTGTAGTGGGCGGTGGTGTCGTGATAGAGTTTGCGTGGACTGATATCCCGGTTGCACGACAGGAGCACGGAGATGCACAGAAATAGTGTCGTGAACTGGATGTGGGGAATCCTTTGTTTGGGCTGTGGGAATTGGCCGGCAAACTTCAGGAATGGAGATTTGAATGCTGGGCGAATGGGCATCGACAAAATGCAACCTTGAGATGGCAAAAATATTGTATTTCACTTCAGAAATTGTGCATAATTTCTGGGTTTGTGTCTGGCTGGTCGCCCGGTTGTCCCCCATATTGTACCACTATTTTCAAATCTACAAACCCTGTGGGGTATTGAGTCAGTTTTCGGTGTCGCTATAGGGTAAAAGTGGACTGGGTTGCCTGTTTTCGGTTCCTCTGTATGCATATCCCGCAGATCGGCTCGATGAAGACAGTGGGGGATTGCTATTGTGACCAAAGATCCTGCCCAAAATGCCCGTTTGCTGGGCCAAGGGGTAGATAAGCGGTATTGGGTGCAGGTGCTGGGCCCACCCGGAGAGTATTTGAGACCCTTAATGAGGGGGATGAGCATCAGAATCAAGGGTCAACAGCATCAATGTCTTCCGGCGAGTGTTGATTGGCAAAAGGAGCCTACTTTATTGCCGGAGCGAAATTCTCCGATTCGGTTTTGCTTGTCGGTGCCCGATAACTGGCTGATGCTGACCCTTCGTGAGGGCAAAAATCGTCAGGTTCGCCGAATGAAGGCTGCCCTGGGGTTCCTCACTTTGCGGTTGGTGCGCTGGCCGTTCGGTTCCTTCACTCTCGAGGGTATGCAACTTGGTTAGGTTAGGTAGGGGGGCTGTGATTTATTTCAGACTGCTCATCGGTCTTGAGGATCTTTTCGGTGAGTATTTCAGTACATCTGTTTTAAGAATCGCATTCCGCATCTATTGCGGCTCTTCGGCTTTTAGGGCCCCTTTCCCAATCTATTGCAGTTCATCGACCCTGAGGATTTCGTGGCCCATCTTGTCGCGCTTGGTTTGAAGATACGCGTGATTGTGTGGATTCGAGGGCAATTCCAAAGCAACATGGTCCACTATGGTCAGGCCGTAACCAATTAGTCCCGCTCTTTTGGTGGGGTTGTTGGTCATGAGCCGCATGTTGCCAACTCCTAGGTTCCGCAAGATTTGGGCACCAATTCCATAATCCCTTTCGTCCATTCCAAAACCGAGAGCCAGGTTGGCTTGTACGGTGTCCATTCCGTTTTCTTGCAGTTTATAGGCTTTAAGTTTGTTGAGTAAGCCGATTCCTCGTCCTTCCTGATTCATATAGAGTACGATGCCTCTTCCTTCTGACTCAATTAGCTCCATCGCGCGCTGCAGTTGCTGTCCGCAGTCGCACCTACATGATCCGAATATGTCGCCGGTCATGCAACTGGAATGTACCCGTACTAGTACGGCATCCTGGGGCGACCAGTCACCCTTCACCAAGGCAAGATGCTCGCGTTCGTCCTGGATCTGACGGAATGCAATCAGTCGGAAGTGCCCCCACCGTGTGGGCATGTCCACTTCTATTTCGCGTGTAATCAGGCTTTCGGACTTGAGGCGGAAGGTGATCAGGTCTTGTATGCTCACCAGCTTCATATTGAGGCGATCTGCAACTTCCCGCAACTCGGGCAGCCGGGCCATACTGCCGTTGGGGTTCATGATTTCGCAGATCACTCCAACCGGAGGCAAACCAGCTAGGCGGGCGAAATCGGTGGCTGCCTCTGTGTGCCCGGCACGCCGAAGCACACCCTCCTTCTTGGCTTTAAGGGGAAAAATGTGACCGGGACGGGCAAAATCTGAGGGTTGGGCATCGGGCCAGGTGAGGGCTTGGATGGTGAGGGCTCGGTCGGTGGCCGAAATTCCGGTGCTCACACCATGGCCCACTAAGTCAATTGAAATAGTAAAAGGCGTTTCGTTTGGCGTTGTGTTGGAGTCCACCATAAGGCCGAGCCCGAGCTGATCGCAACGTTCCTCCGTCAATGGTGCGCATATCAAACCGCGGCCATGGGTGGCCATAAAATTGATCATTTCCGAAGTAACACAGGAAGCTGCGGCCATAAAATCCCCCTCGTTTTCGCGGTCTTCATCGTCGACCACAATAATCATTTTTCCCAATCTTATGGCGTCAATGGCCGATTCGATCGTGTCTAGGGGGATGTTTTTCATAAGCCTGGAGTGGCAAAGATACACAAAGGGGTAGATTGTGTAATTTTGGTAGTCTTTTAACGTTTTGGGGCGCCATATGTTTGTTTATTTTTTAAGGTTCACCCACTTATTTTGCCACGGGTTCATCGGTTCCCTCCGGTAGTCTTTTTTTCATAGGCCTTCATGTCCGCAAGCCCATCCCTTTCCCCCACCACGCTGCCTATTGCCTTCCGGTCTGAACAGATTTCCTATGGTCTGTTGGTGTTGATGGTAATTTTTTTACCCTTATCCAAGGCGGTTGTGAGTGTGGCAGAGGTAATGCTACTGCTCATCTGGTTGATTGGATTCTCCGATTCGGACATCCGGAAAAGAAGGATTAAGGTCTGGAAATCGTCGTATTATTTGTTTTTTTTCCCAAGTTTCTATCTGTTGATGGTGCTTGGAATGGGGTATTCGACAGATTGGGTGGAGGGCATGCAGATGCTCAACCGCTACCATTATTTGCTGACTCTTCCGCCAGTGGTGGCGACATTGTCGCTGAGTGGGAGGCGCATCAGAACCCTGCTGATTGCATTTGCCCTGGCACAAATTCCGGTGGCTTTGGGGGTGCTGTATATCGTGGCGACCGGGCAAGAACTTCACCACGGAACGCTTCATATTCCAAGCCCCTTCCACCAGAGGCCGCGTGCAAGCCTGTTTTTGTGCTACAGCCTATTTATCATGGCGGAATATATGGTGACACACCACAAGTCACTGAACGCCGAGTCGCGGACGGCTTTGGGACTGGTAGGCCTACTGAATTTAGCTGCCTTGATCCTGATGCAGGGGAGAATCGGGCAATTGGGATTGGTTTTGCTGACACCGCTTTTCTTGTTGATGTATGTTTACCGTCAGGGCCCGAGGCTTAAGAAAATTGTCTTTTCTGTCCTGTTGGTTTTTACTTTAGGATGTGGTCTTTATGCTTTGTTTGATGGTGTCCGCAGGCCATTCAATGAAGCTGCCGTTGAGGTGCAGGAGAGCCATAGCGGATACCCCAACAGTGAGCCAAACTACTCGTCGATGGGCCGAAGATTGGCTTTTTATGAGGTGTATTGCCCCCTTTTTGTTAAGAATTTAGGATTCGGTGTGGGCACCGGTGATTTGCCGATGGAGGGCAAGCCCCTGTTTGCGAAGCAGCCACACGGAATCACATACGACCGACCGCACAATCAATTTCTGGAGGTTGGAATCTTGTTGGGATTGTTTGGGCTGCTTTTTTTTGTTTTTGCTTGGTGGGGTAGCATCCGCTCATTCGACTTAGCGTTTCGACAGCTTGGTTACCTATTTGTATTGCTTTTATTTATGAGCATGTGGAGCGATTCGACTCTCGCCACACAGGGCGGCGTTTCCTTTTTCATGATTTTCACGGCTCTGTTTATGTGTCGCCCCGAACCTGAACCCGATTCTGGCAGCGAACGTTGGTTGCTGAGTACGGGTGGTCGTACTTCGATGGCCAAAAAACTATTGGAATTGCCCGAGACTGCCCGCAGCTGAGTTGTGCGGGTGTTGGCTATTTTTATACCCCGATGCGCATCCCGCTTTTATTCATACTGACCATCGGGTTCACGCTTTTTTGTGTGCCGATATGGGCTTATTCGGTTGATGCGCGCATCCAAAACATAGATATTGACGGGGAACCCCTTATGCAGTGGATCGCGATCGATTCGGAATTGAAGGGGGCTATTCAACAGCGCGTATTCGGTGGAGATGCCGAGGGGTTTTATATCTATCAGTCGAATGGACGCGATCGTCTGATTGAAAAGTATTCTTTTGAGGGTCGCCGGATCTTTTCCCACACCCTTCCATTTCAAGACAGAAGTGTGGAGGTGGTGGAGTTGGTGGTGAGAAAGCAGGATGTTCTTGCTTTTTTCTCCATCTACAACCCGACATACCGCCGGCATGGCTTGTTTGTGCAACGATATCCGTTTTCGGGTGAAACAGTTGGAGAGCCAGAGCTTTTGCTTGACCGTTTGGAGGTGAACAATCCCTCCCGATCCGAATTTCATGTGTCTGCTGATCCGCTCAACCAGGGTTTTGTGGTGATCCACCTTCACCATAGCGAGGTGCTGGAAAGCCAGTTGTTTGTTGCGGATTTTGGTGTGGATCGACAAAAACTTAGTGAGGCGTTGTTTCGGATTCCGACCGAGGCTGAAAGACCCGCGATCGAGGATCTACAGCGCGATACCTCTGGTGGGGTCATTCTGTTAGTCAGGCAGGAGGGGAAGACACACCGTCGGTCACCATCAGGTGATGGAAAATCCGGGGTGGACACGCTTTGGAGACTGTGGGGTCTGGAACGGGGTAGCCTCGAATTCTCCGAGCAGGTGGTTACCTTCCCGGGTTATGCCCTGCCTGAATTGTCTATGGCGGTCGATCGCACAACTGGGCTGATCCGCCTGACCGGCTTGTTGCTCCTTCCCGGTGAAAACACACCGGCGGCTGTCGGTTCGCTGGACTGTTCATCGGCGGGTCTAGAGGTCAAAGGAAAGCATGTAGTTGCCCTCGAACCGGCTTTTTTGCAGAGTCTGAACCAGATTCGGGGGTCTCTGCGCGAAAAGCAGCAAACCCCCTATCGGATGCTCCCGCCTGTGCTGCGCAGCGACGGTGGATGGGTGTTGATGGCTGAGGCAGTCTATCAAACTGTGCAGACTTTTGTGCAGTATAGTCAGGGTTTCCCGGTCTATAGAGAGACTTCGCGCTTCCATAACGATGAGATGATTTTGGTTTCGGTGAAGGCTGAAGGGAGCATCAGTTGGCGACAAATCATCCCCAAGAAACAGGTCGCGAGTCAACCCTCCCCCTATCATTCCGCAGCCCGCCTGGCAGTCGGCTCCAACATTCATCTATTGTATAACGATGAGATTAGCCAGCACAGCCGTATGGTATTGCAAGTTGTAAAACACCAGGGCGATGTAGAAACCCGGATACTCAGGGATCCTGTGCTGGATGAATTAATGCTGATTCCAGTCGACGCATGTCAACTAAGCCCAGAAACCCTCCTTATTCCCGCTCAGCGGCGCAAAAAACCAGGGGTACTGCGCGTAAGCCTCCTGGGTTCGTGATGCGGTTAATTAATTTGTCAACCACTATGGGGGTTGGATAGACTCGGCCCGGGTAGCTTACATTACCCTACTTATTTTCGTCTTTTTCTGTAAAAAAGCATTCCTTTTTTGCCCGAGCCAGCTGAAGGCAAGGGATTTTTTAGGACATTACAAAGACAGAGATGTCGAAGCGTTGGCATTTTATCGGATTTAATACGACAATGAATAAATACAATCCCAAAAACCACAACCGCAGATCGATCCGGTTAAATGGTTACGATTATTCGCAGAGGGGACTTTATTTCATAACCATTTGTTGCCAAAACAGGGTTTGCCGTTTCGGACAAGTTGTAAATGGTGAAATGATCTTGAATGATGCCGGAAAAATTGCTGATGGATGTTGGACGGACATACCTATACATTTCCCGAATGCCGTTTTGCATGAACATGTTGTCATGCCCAATCACGTTCACGGAATTATTGAATTGTTGGATGACAAATTTTACAGAATCAACAACGACCTGGATGACGGCGACGTGGATGATGGTGACGTGGATGATGGCAACGTGGATGATGGCGACGTGGATGTAGGGGCAGAAAATTTTCTGCCCCTACGTCGGTCCCACCAATCAATCCGCACCCACGGTATCCGCACCCACGGTATCCGCACCCACGGTATCCGCACCCACGGTATCCGCACCCACGGTATCCGCACCCACGAAATAATCCCCCGTTCAATCAGTTCGATTGTAAAGGGTTACAAAATCGGGGTGACAAAATGGTTTCGGAGTCAAGCGGTTACTGACACCATATGGCAACGCAATTTTTACGAAAGCATAATCAGAGATGAACGAGCTTATCAGGCCATTTCAAGGTACATTATAAATAATCCTTCAAAATGGGGAGTTGATCAATTCCACAAGGGGCTTGTTTTATCAGAAATGCGTTAATGAAAACGTTTTTTTAGACAATGAACAAATAAACCTAACTATAAGGCCAATTTTCGTTTGCATTTTTGTACCTGGTCTTCACCACCGAACTTTTCTGTATAAAGAACAGATCCCCGTGAAATACATATTGAATTTAATATCCGGACGAAAAGGAGAGATCCAGACCACGACCGCTCTGATTCTAACTATCATTCTGAGCCAGGTTGACCCGTTCGCAGAAAGGGCGTTTCAGCTGGGTGTGCTCACGTTTACTGCATGGGAAGGTGTGGGGTACGCAATGGGTGTTTTTTTGCTGGCGGCCGGCGGATGGATGCTCAATCAGGTATTTCAAACGCAGCGCCCCGACAGCACCCGCAATTCGCTGTATTTTCTGGCATACATACTTCTGACTTTGTCAATCACCAACGCGCGACACCTGTTTTCGACTGCCGCCATTGGATTTTTGTTTGCCCTCAGCATCTCAGGTTTACATCAAGCAACCTTTCAGAGGCGTCCCGAATCGCTACTGTCCATGTCGGGCTTTCTGATGGCCTTTCTCATCGTACTTTATCCGGTCGCCTATCCCTGGTTGCTCATTTTGATTCTATTGCTCATTCTTGCCGAAGAATTTTCCCTGCGGATGCTATGGGTTTTTGTAGTGGGCGCAGTGATGGTCCCCTATTTATGGTTTTCCTATTCGTACCTGTTCAACAAACCGGCCCTATTTCCGGGTTGGCAGGGGGTAGTTCCGTGGGGGGAGCCCGACATCGTGGGGTCATTCGGACCGATTTCCTGGGTGATGGGGGTGGGTGCGCTGCCCGTTGTCGGCGGAATCATGAGTACGCTCGTGAACCGACCCTCACGTACCCAGATCTCACGAAGTACACAATGGCAGATGGGTGTTTTGCTCGTTTCGGGCATTTGTTTGCTGATTCTTGCTGCTACCCACGTGCTACCCGTTAGCCCCCAACCGCTAGTCGTACTGATGTTGCCGCCGATGACCTATATCGCAGCCCGGGGACTGGAACGGTTGTCGCCCAGACTCTACAGCGAACTATTCCTCTGGGTATGGATGGCGCTGGTTTGCGGAGGCGCAAAGGGGCTGAATCGTTGGGTATTTTCCGCATTTTTGCCCTGATGAAAATCGGCGTTGTAGTGTTCCCAGGCTCGAATTGCGATGAAGACACTTTTTTTGCACTTGAGCAGTTGACGGGAAAAAGACCTGGGATAATTTGGCACAAGGACACCGAGTTGGGCAGCGTAGATCTGGTGGTGCTTCCGGGGGGCTTTTCCTATGGCGACTACCTCCGATCGGGAGCCATCGCCCGTTTTTCTCCGGTTATGGGGGCTGTGGTGCGGCACGTGGAGCGGGGCGGACTCCTACTGGGTATTTGCAATGGATTTCAGGTGCTTACCGAGGCACGTCTGGTGCCTGGCGTACTGCGACATAACACAAACCGCCGTTTTGTTTGTCGCCCTGTCCACATTAAACCTGCCACAACCCACACGCTTCTCACCCGCCAACTCGATCCGGATCGGCCCCTGCAAATTCCCATTGCCCACGGCGAGGGTAACTATTATATAGATGAAGATGGCTATCGAATGATTTTGGATGGCGATCAGATTTTGTTTAGATACTGCGGTCCCAATGGCGAGCTGGCCGATGAATGGAACCCTAACGGATCAATGGGTCACATTGCGGGGGTATGTAATAAAGAGCGGACAGTTTTCGGGATGATGCCCCATCCGGAAAGGGCTTCTGACGCCCTGCTTGGGATGACCGATGGTGCTCAGATCCTGTCGTCGCTCCTCGGCCTGTCGAGCGTCGAAATGTGAAGCCGCCGACGAGTTATTCATGCTCTCAACTCTTTGTGTCTCTTCCGGCGAGCCATTCTTACCCTCAGGCAATTGAGCCGCTCCCGGCGAGCCTTACACATCTTCTGCATCCCTTTTTTCCTGAACGCCGTGCCCAGATGAGGGGACTCGCTTCACACACAAGTTATTAGTAAAGGGAGAAGTGGGTAAAAACTGATGCAAAGCAATTGTTGTCATAATGATTTCATAAAAGATGGCGATGCTATGAAATCGCCAGACCTAGCCTGGTCGAAATTCTGACAAGCGATCAACAAGCAATCTGGCCGCCCTAAATGAAGATATACGACCTTCCAACACGTCATGTTCCATTTGTTCCATGAGGTTGCGTAAAGGGGTGTGCCGATTCATTTTTATCGTCCATTGTTCATAAACATCCCTTCTGAATGCTTCCACCTCTTGTCGACTCCGGTTCCGATGAAGGCGGCCTGATGCTTGTGAATTTTCGAAAAACTGATCGATGGATTGAATGATTTCGTCGTGTCCCATGTCAGGAGGGGCAGAGGAGCACAGGAGTACTGATTGCTGATTCGATTCGGGGTCATCGGGCATGAGTCGCGCCACATGCAAAAGCCGCGCGGCCGCTTCCCGGGCTGATGGAAGTGCGTTTCCATCAGCTTTATGCACCACCAGCAGGTCGGCGTGTTCCATGATGCCCCGTTTGATGCCCTGCAATTCATCGCCCGTTCCAGGCATCAGTAGGAGTATGAAACAATCTACGAGATCCGCTAGCATCGTTTCTCCCTGTCCCACTCCAACCGTTTCAACCAATAAAATGTCAAATCCTGCAGCTTCGCACAGTAAAATATTCTCTTTTGTGGCACGGGCTACGCCTCCCGGGATGTTGCCTGACGGACTCGGACGCACATAGGCTTCAGTCCGTGCTACTAGTTGGTCCATACGAGTTTTATCTCCCAATATGCTTCCCCCGCTCAGGCTACTGCTTGGGTCAATTGCGAGTACGGCCACCCTATGGCCCTTTTCGATTAGTTTCATCCCAAAGCAATCGATAAAGGTGCTTTTTCCCACACCGGGAATGCCCGTTATCCCAATTCTTCGACTGGATCCGGTGAATGGAAGAAGGATGGATAAGAGGGCATCCGCACGCTCCTGATCGGTCGACAGGCTGCTTTCTACGAGGGTAATGGCCCGGGCTAGTGAGCCGCGGTCTCCCGTCCTGATGGCTTCGGCCCACATCTGAAGTTCATGGTCCATCTGGAGGGGATTGATTGAAGAGGGATAGGACACAGTATGCAAATGAGGTTCACCTGACCGATTCCAGCCGGTTTAGAATGTCGATGGCGACGTCTGTAACGCGGGAACCAGGCCCGAACACAGCACACACACCCGCATCTAGTAGCAGGGGGATGTCGTTGGGTGGAATCACGCCCCCTGCTACCACAATTATGTCGGGTCTCCCTAATTTGGCTAAGGCTGCAATGAGTTCCGGCAGTAGGGTGAGGTGACCCGCGGCAAGGGTCGAAGCTCCCACAAGGTGTACATCGTTGTCGACCGCCTGCCTGGCAGTTTCAATTGGAGTCTGAAACAGAGGGCCCACATCCACATCGAATCCGAGGTCTGCGAAGGATGTGGCTATAACATGCGCTCCACGGTCGTGGCCGTCCTGACCCATTTTGGCCACCATGATGCGGGGGCGGCGGCCGGTCGTAGCGGCAAATTGAGCCGCCCGCATGCGGGCGGCCTCAAAATCTTGATTTTGGTTCATTTCTCGTGCATAAATACCGCCTATTGATTTGATTTCAGCCTTGTATCGGCCAAAAACCTGTTCCAAGGCAGTCGAAATTTCTCCCAGTGTGGCACGTGCCCACGCGGCTTCAACCGTTAATTCGAGGAGGTTGCCCTCTCTTTCACCAGCGGCGCAAGCTGTGAGGGCGGTAAGGGTGGAGGCTACGCGTTTCGAATCACGGGATTTTTTAACCTCCTCCAATCGTTTCATCTGCCGTTGCCGTACCCGGCTGTTGTCGACCTGCAGTACATCCAGTTGAGTGGGCCGACCCGAGGAAAATCGGTTGACCCCCACAATTACATCTGCGCCCCTATCGATCCTGGCCTGCTTGGCCACGGCCGCCTCCTCGATTCGCATCTTGGGAATCCCGGTGGCAATGGCTGCCGCCATACCCCCGAGGGCTTCGATTTCGGCTATGTGTTTGCGCGCCTGATCGATCAAATCCGCTGTTATTTTTTCGAGTACCAGCGATCCGCCCCACGGGTCCACCACATCGCAGATGCCCGTTTCGTGTTGGAGGTATAACTGGGTGTTGCGTGCAATGTGTGCCGAGAAATCTGTGGGGAGTGCGATTGCTTCATCCAGGGCATTGGTGTGCAGACTCTGGGTGTGTCCGAGTGCCGCCGCCAGGGCTTCCACGCAGGTTCTGGCCACATTGTTGAAGGGGTCCTGGGCGGTCAGGCTCCAGCCAGAGGTCTGACAATGGGTGCGCAGCATACCCGAGCGCGGGTTTTGTGGATGAAAAGCGGACACCAGATCCCACCACAACCAGCGACCAGCCCTCAGTTTCGCGATTTCAGTCAGGTGGTCCATCCCTATGGCCCAAAAGAATGAAAGTCTCGGAGCAAACGAATCTATATCCAGACCAGCAGCGATTCCTGTGCGTATATATTCCAGACCATTGCATAAGGTGTAGGCCAATTCCAGGTCGGCCGGAGCCCCAGCCTCATGCATATGGTAGCCGCTGATGCTGATGCTGTTAAAGCGGGGCATATGGCGGGCGGTGTAGGCGAAAATGTCGCCAATGATGCGCATGGATGGCTCCGGAGGATAGATATAGGTGTTGCGCACCATAAATTCCTTGAGGATGTCGTTTTGTATCGTGCCGCTAAGTTGTTCGGGTCGCACCCCTTGTTCGAGTCCGGCAACGATATAAAAGGCCATAATCGGGAGAACAGCACCGTTCATGGTCATACTCACCGACATTTCTTCGAGTGGAATGCGGTCAAACAAGCGCTTCATGTCCTCCACCGTATCGATGGCCACCCCGGCTTTGCCCACATCACCCCGTACCCGTTCATGATCGGAGTCGTAGCCCCTGTGGGTTGCCAAATCGAAGGCAACCGACAGGCCTTTTTGTCCCGCCGCCAGATTTCGCAAATAGAAGGCATTCGATTCTTCCGCTGTTGAAAACCCGGCATATTGTCTGATCGTCCACGGGTTTTTCAGGTACATGCTGGCGTAGGGGCCCCGCAAATAGGGAGGGGCACCAGCTACTGCCCACCGTAGGTGGGGGAAATTTGGGTACGGATTGGCCTCAGAAGTGGTAATTTTTCCATTCACCTCTGCTACAGATTGGTCGAATCCCAACATGCTTCGGGTGTGGTTCGGATCCGCTTTCTCATGAAACGGAATTTGCCTGAGGTCAGGAAAAATGGATCTCATGATACAGCTTCGCTATTTAAGTGGGTTTCATCGACTCTATAGCAGTCGACCCCCACCCGAATTCGTTTACCGCTGACTTGATTCTGCCTTTGCCGATCCTGACCTGCCTTGCACCAGTCGTTCAACACATCGGATACCCCTGCAGCATTCCAGGTTCCGCCCGAAGTGCATCTGTCTGCCAGTTCGCCTAGAATTGCCCAAGCGCGTTCGCCTTGGGCATGGCTCAAATACTCGATGTAGCTACTCCCTTCACCGGCATCTATGGGGAGCCGGGGAAACGCTTCGTGGCGAAGGATCATCTGCAGTTGCAGCGACAATTCATCCGCAAAAGAATCGGCATTCGTCGACGGATCGGCGTCGAAGGGTGGAAGAGAAAGTGCCCCGCATCCCCCCAAAACAGAAGAAACGCTCATGGTGGTGAGCCTCAATAGGTTGGTGTACGGGTCCTCGGACGGTAAAGACTCCGGTGGGATGCGCACAAGGATCTGGGGTTGTATGCGAAATTGCCGACCGGATGGGTTATGTGCGTTGAAAAGTGCCGCCACGCGGGTAACGCCAGTCCTCAACGCCCTGAGTCGGGCCAACTCATCGAAAAATTCCGTGCTGCAGCCTACTGAAAGCGTGAAAGGAAGGGTAACGATTAAGTGTTCCTTTTTGGTCGATACCCGGCCCGACTGAATTGATAGATATCGATACAGGCAAAGCCAAAGGAGGCCTGTTTCCTGTGGCGCCGATAAGCCACGGGCCCGCCAGCTGGCTGTATCCACCCCAATAGGATGAAAATTCGGCAGATCTTGCTCAAACAGGTTCATGGAGCTTGTCCACCCCTGCTCATCCATCCCAAGCAGATCCACCGCATCGTGTAGCAGGGCACCCTGCAGATTTTCGAATGGGATGTTTTCCGCGCTCAACCAATTCGAAAAACCGGCATGAAGGCCTTGGGGGGTCATGCCGCGTATAAACAACGGGGCGTATTGAGGGAGAATCCCGCTCAGGCAGGCTGGAACCTTCTCCGGGGAAAGCAATGAAAAATCAAACTGAATGGCTTCACCCCCATGTTGCAGGGCATGCAAGGCTCGTTTGTTCATTTCGGTCGTTGTGCTGCCTGAAACGGGTGCAACTGCAAGCCAGGATGGTTCGTTTGCGGGAAGGTCCAGCGCAATCGGCGGTACGTTGGCAAACGGGCCGTCTGCTGTGTAGTAGGGAGCTCGCAAAATACCTTCCGAATCGGTGAAAATCAGCGTTTCCGGATCCTCAAGGTTGAGTTCTTTCGCGGCCCTTTGCAGCCATTCGAGCCACAGTGAGCGTAGGTTCACAGCGCGAATCTGATCGGGATGGGGCGCGTTAACAGACATGTCAGAACAATTTTTCAAGCCAATCGCCCACCCAATAGCTCACGGCAGCGGCTGCCCCTCCTAAAAACAGGGTTTCGAACACGCCCTTTGCCGCGCTGCTGCGGGTTACAAAAGTCTTCAGCCAACCGATTAGCAAAAAGGCCACAGCGGTCATGGCTGAGGAAATTATGAAAAGCGGGGCTTTGGTTGGGTTCAGGTAGTCGAACACATACACGGTGATGGGAACCAGTCCAATCAGCAGGAAGCTAATGAAGGTGACGGCTCCCATGGCCAAAGGTGAACGGGTATCCTGCGTCATCTCCAGCTCTTCCTTCATCATCACATCCACCCACCGATCTCGGTTTGCGGTGATGGTGGTCACTATCTGTTCCAACAACTCACCCTCAAAGCCCTTGTTCCGGTAGATGTCGCGGATCTCATCCCGTTCCTTGTCGGGCATGTGATCCACTTCCCAGTATTCAATCTTCTTGTGCTTCTGGTAGTTTTGTTGCCCGCTTTTGTGACTCAGATACGAACCCACACCCATCGCGAAACCGTCGGCCAGCAAATTGGCAAATCCGAGAATAATAATGACCTGAGAACTCAACCCGGCACCTGTGGCGCCCGCAACCACGGCAAATGTGGTGACGCTACCATCGATTCCGCCATACACGAATTCTCCCAAATAGCGGTTTATTCCACCTAGCCAAAACTGACCCTCCCTGTGCATTTGATCTTCCTGGTGGTTGCTCATATCGAATTAGGTTGATGAATGTTAGGTGGCGGGAGCGCGGGACTACAAAATCAAATGAATGGGTTAAAGAATGGGCAAATTACAAAAATACGGATGAGGTGGCATAATCGGATGTTAGCCCCGATTATTGTCCCCCTTTCGTTTCATTGCCGACCAACGCCTGAGCACCGAGTCGTCCCGCGCCCTGTATCACCCAAACCGTTCCCCCCTCAATTCCCTCTCCCAGAACGTCCAAAGAACCCGACATATAAGCCCCTTTCAGCCTGACCTTTCGGTAACGGCCTGAGGTCAATTTTTGAAAGGCCACCCAGCCCGAATCGGATTGCATAAGTGCCCCGGATGCCACCGAAAGGCGCTCCGCAGATTTTATGGGTAAACGGGCTAAAACCGACATTCCGGGGCGCAGTAGCGGATCCTGTTCACGTTCTATGTGGCCGTGAACGCGAACCGTTCGGCGCTCCATGTTGAGTTCACGACTGATGCTGAATACCTCTGCATCAAAAACCCGCTCGGGAAAACGTGTCAAACTAAACGAAAAGGGCATTTTCGGTTGAACCTGTGGCAGGTGGGATTCTGGTAAATCCAGCTCTACATGCATATGGCTCAAGTCCAGCACGCCCACAAGTTCTCCCGTACGCTCTGTGAATTGACCCGGAAACGCGTTCACCGAAGTGATGTATCCCGAAAAGGGAGATTTCACCGGAAAATCGCCCGAAAGTTGCTTGGGGTCGATGCGCGCAGGGTCGATATGAAGTCTCTGCAGTTGGGCCCGCAACGAAGCCCGCTGAGCCAGAGCCGATTGGTAATCGGAGCGTGACTGCTCAAGGGTGCGTCGGTCAGTAGCCTGGCGCTGCACCAGTTGTTCCTGACGCCCAGTTTCGGCCTCCAAAAATGTTAGTTTCGCCGAATTTTCAAGGTAGGACTTTTGCAGCTCAAGGATGTCGGGGTGTTCCAACCATATCAAAACCTGGCCCTGACTAACTCTTTCGCCTTCCTTGACCCGCACGCTTTTCACAAATGCGGGAATCGGCGCATGCAATCGGGCATGGTGCTGGGGCGGTACTTCCAACACGCCGTTGAGCAACAGCTCATCGCCCACTACGCGCAGACAAGCCGTGTCAGTGGCCAGATCCGCGAGCGACTCCTGTATTGGGGTTAGCCAAACCTCGTCGGCCGGAGGTGTAGCTGCCCCAGATGAATCAACAGAATTAGAGTCGCCTGATTGATCAGTGTCAACTTCACTCCCGCTGCCGCAAGCGGTAAAAATGAGCGAGAAAGACATCAAAAACACCCATAAAAGTCTGTCATGAACAGACGAATTATGTTTGTGGTATATAAAATTATACATAAATACTAAATTTAACTAAGAAAAATTTTTGGATTTAACCAGAGGTGGATGGAAAGCCGTGCTTCATTACGGGTTATCGACATAGGTAAGCGCCGCCAGGCGGTGAGCGGCCCGGTGGAGCTGGTACTCGTTATACAAGTTGTCGAGCCGCGACTGGTGGACGCTTTCCATCGTCTGCGCATACTCGAAGTAGTTAATACTGCCCTGTATTAACATATAGCGGGCTTGTTCCTGTAACTCGTTCAGGCGTGGACCAACCTCGGTGAACTGTTTACGAACCCGATCGCTATACATTACAAACTCCTGCCGGGCCTGCCGCTGCTCATGCCCCATTGAAAGCTCCTCACGATCCAGTTTCAGATCGTTCTGCAAGCGCAACAAGCGAGCGGCCTCAACCGAAGCGCCGGCCCGAAGTGGGATTAGGGGCACGCTCACCTGCACTATGATCCCCCGGAACCCGGCAACTTGTTCGAGCGTTTGATTGAAGGCACCCACACTGATTTCGGGCCCCAACGCTGATTTTTGAAGGTTTTCGACCTGAAGGTCTAGTGCACGCTTGGCGGACCATACACGGCTTATCGGATGGGGACGGGCCACTCCCGGTGCGGGAATTTCACCGAAAGGCCATCCGGGAGGGGAGGGGAGGGTATCGAGGTGACAAACCTTGCCCAACGCCCGAAGGGCCTGATCGAGCTCCAGTTGAGCCCGAGTAAGCTGCCAGTCGAGGGCATCGAGTTGCTGGCGCGACAAAAGGGCCGACAATCGATCCGATGAGCCCACTTCGGTTCGCATCAGCATAACGCTGTCGGCCTGGCGCCACATCCAGGTATGCATTTCGAGCAGGCGCAGACGTTCCCGGTAGTAGGCAGCGGCGCTGTAGGCGTCCCTGATCTCATGTACCAACTGCAGTCGGGTCTCCTCCAGACGGGCCTCTGCCAATCGAACCTCCAGTCTGCCGTAACGCATGCCTGCTCCCACAGCGAAGGGGGATCCCAAGGGCTGAATAATGGAAATATTGCGGTCTATGAGCGCGTAATTGATCTGACCGCGGTCCCAATTGATCTGAGTTTTGCCGGGGTACCACCATTGACTTAACCGGGTCTCAGCCCCGCGAACGGCCAGCTCAGCCTCTTCAAGCCTGGGGTGACCGCGAAGTGACCTTTCCACCCAGAGGTCGCGTTCTTGTCGCCACTCGGCAACGGACAAACGGTTCGACTGCTTGGCTAATGGATCGGAAGGTGGTTGCGCACAAGCTGTTGTAGATATGATTATTCCACTCAGGCAAACGAAAAGAAGGAGAACAACACCGAACGAAGAACCCGGGACGGCGGCGAACGACCGGGCGCCGGATCGGGGATTTTTGCGTTCAAACAACAAATACAAAGCGGGAAGAACCAGGAGGGTCAGCAGGGTAGATGTGATGAGTCCACCCACCACAACCGTTGCCAGAGGCTGTTGTACCTCCGCTCCGGCCGAGGTACTCAGAACCATGGGTAAAAAGCCCAATGCGCCCACGAGAGCCGTCATGAGCACGGGCCGCAACCGATCCACGCATCCCTCCATCACAAGATCACGCAGGTTGTCCGAGTCGCCCGCACCCTCCTCCCGTATTTGGTTGAGGTAGCCCACCAGCACGAGTCCGTTTAGTACAGCTACCCCGAAAAGGGCTATGAAACCGATGGCAGCGGAAATGCTAAAAGGAAGACCGCGCGAATAAAGAGCCAATATGCCGCCTATGGCACTTAAGGGTACGGCGGAAATGATCATCAAGGCGTGCCGCCAACTGCTCATGCTCAAGCGCAACAATAGCAAGATTAGGAGCAGGGTAACAGGCACGGTCCACGACAACCGCTGGCGGGCATCATTCAGTTGTTTGTATTGCCCTTCGTAGCGCACCGAATAGCCGGGTGGCAGTTTGAGTTGCTGATCGATTTGTTGTCTGATGTCGGTTACCAATCCCTCCAGATCCCTGCCCCGAACATTAATCAACACATTCAAATAACGTTGGGTATTGTCGCGACTCACCAAACTGGGCCCTTGTTCCATAGATATTCGGGCTACAGAACCCAGAGGAATTAGCTGACCCGCTGAATTTTTGACCATCAGGGCGGAGAGGCGATCGGGTTGATAGCGGATTGAATCATTCAGTCGCACCACCACCTCATGCCGTGCGTCACCTTCAAACATCACGCCTGCCGCCCCGCCAGCAAAGGCCAGTTCCAATTCTCGGTTCACCGTGGCCACATCCAATCCATGCCAGGCCAGTTGGGTTCGGTCCCATCGCACCATCATCTGCGGGAGTCCCTCCGTGGCCTGCACAAGCACATCTCCCGCCCCCGATACGCCCTTGCAAATCTCCTCTGCCTTTTCACCTAGCGACGCCAATACGCCCAAATCGGAGCCGTAGATGCGCACCGCCAGATCGCTTTTCACACCAGTGAGGAGCTCATTGAATCGCAGTTGTATGGGTTGTGAGAATTCAAATCTCACGCCCGGAATCTCCTCGAGTTTCTCTTTCATGTGTTCAACCAGTTCTTCCCGGTTGTCGGTGGTGGTCCACTCCTCCCGTGGTTTGAGGAGGATCATCACATCCGAATCTTCAATGGCCATGGGATCGGTCGGAATTTCTGCCGTACCAATTTTGCTCACCACACCCCGTACTTCTGGAAAATGGTTCAGCAGGATGCGTTCCGCTACCGTACTCGCACGAATACTCTCTCCGAGGTTGCTTCCAGGCCGTACAGTCATCTGCATGGCTAAGTCGCCTTCCTCGAGTGTGGGCACAAACACGTTTCCCAAGCCGAGGAAGAGCCAAAATCCGATTAGGAGGGCCACAAAGGAGAGTGATAAGGTGGATTTGGGGTGACGAAGGGCGCGCTTTAAAGCTGGGCGGTATAAGCGTTGGGCGCGCAACATCAGATAATCACTCCACCTGGCCGTCCGATCACTGCTTTTTGATGCCAGTGCAAAGGAAGCCGCCACGGGTACATAGGTCAGCGAAAGCAACAGCGCACCCAATAGCGCCATACCTACCGTAACGGCCATAGGTTGGAACATCTTACCCTCCACCCCCCCAAGAGCCAGTATAGGTAGGTAGACCGACATGATGATTATTTCGCCAAATGCGGCCGACTTTCGAATGCTGCGGGCGGCACCCAGGGCCAGCTGGTCGGCTTGTGCCGACGGAAGGGCACCCCCTCGCCCGCTCTTTTGAAACACGTGTACAATCCGTTCCACAATAATCACCGCTCCATCCACGACCAAGCCAAAATCGATGGCGCCAAGGCTCATCAAATTGGCAGAAATGCCGAGTGCGCGCATCATACCGAGTGCAAACAGAAGTGACAAAGGTATGACAGAGGCCACCACCAATCCGGCCCTCAGGCTGCCCATCAGGAGCACCAACACAAACACCACGATGAGCCCACCCTCAAGTAGATTGTTCCGCACCGTACGCAGTACCCGTCCGAGCAGGTCGGATCGATTCAGGTATGGCACGATCCGAACACCTCGGGGAAGCATGGTCTGCACCTCCTCGATTCGTTGGTGCACCGTCTCCAGGGTCTGGTAGGCATTAGAACCCTTAAGCATCAGCACGATTCCACCCACTGCCTCTCCCCGGCCATTGTGAGTCATCGCTCCAAAGCGCACGGCTTGTCCCTCCACCACCCGCGCAACCTGACCGAGGAGTACCGGCCTCTGATCACGGTAGGCAACCACCGATTGCTCCAATTCGCGGGCATTGGTTGCCAGTCCCTCTGCCCGGATGTAGATCGCTTCAGAGCCGCGTTCGAGGTAACTACCGCCGGCGTTGCCATGGTTGCGCACGACAGCTTCCCAGACCTCACCCACACTGAGGTTTAGGCTCCTAAGGGCGGCATCGTCGAGGGCAACCACATGCTGTTTCACGCCCCCGCCAAAACTGCTGACCTCCACCACCCCCTCCATTCCCGCAAGCCGTCGTTTCACAAGCCAATCCTGCAAGCTGCGCAGCTTTCGCACGTTGTATTCGTCTTCATAACCCGGTTCGGCCTCAAGGGTGTACTGGTAGATTTCCCCCAAGCCGGTGGTCATCGGCATCATCGTGGGGGTGGCATGCAAGGTGCCGCCCTTCTGCTGCAAGCTGTTGAGTTGTTCCGAAACAAGTTGCCGGACCTGCAGATGGGGCACATCCTCATCGAAAATGAGGGTCACCACACTCAAACCGAAGCGCGATAGGCTTCTGATGTTCTCCAAGCCTGGCAGATTGGCCATGGCCTGTTCCACTGGAATGGTTAGGTAGCGCTCCACTTCCTGGGGCGCAAGGGCCGGACTGTGGGTGATGACCTGGATCTGGTTGTTAGTGATGTCGGGCACGGCATCGAAAGGCAAGTGCCAGGCCGAATACAGACCCCACACAATAAGGGCCGCGATTCCGGTGGCCACCGCCATTTTATTGCGCATACTTTGGTTGATGAGCAAATCGAACATTTAGGAATTGATTTGGGGAATAAGTGATGGAAAGAAAGAAGTTGAAATTTGGGTATGACCCGAATCCAGAGTTTTCAGGCAGTCTCACCGAACGTTCGGAGGTGAATCGCAATAAATCTGAGGTTTTTGTCCCGACCAGTTGTATGGTGCTCTACTCCCAAATGATGGATAAAACCGTCCGATGATATTTCGCGGGAGCCCTTTTGGGCAGGAATGACGTGGGTGCCGTCGATCAGGCAACCGGTGGTGCTCGCCCAGCCGAAGTGGATGGCACCGCTTTTTTAGGCAGAAAAATCGGATTTTTCCCCCGAAGGCTACTGCTCGGTAGATTGTCCCTATGAATCAGAAAGCGTTGTAATAAATCGAGTGCTGCCGCAGATCGCTCTGAATCCTGCTTGTTGTCTTTTCCGGTTGTGAGTCCATCCGTCGGCCCATCGAATTTTACTGATTCGGGTGTTCGAAATGACTCCAGGTGGTGTTGCCCGAGGTCAATCGATAGGCTTTCTACGAGTCTCGACCACGTTTCGGACTGTTCTACGGCACAAAAATGTTCCTCGTTTGTATTGTGCTCATGGTGGTGCGGCACCAACTGGTGCACCATCAGATATAGTGCAGAAGTGATCAGCCAGAAGGAACGAAACAAGCGCATTTAAGGATAAAACACCAGATGACCTCTATACACTAAAATTATTTACTGTTTCAGATACCGACCTGAGGTCGTTAAAAGCCAGTTCCACAAACAGCAAACAAACATACAATAATATTCTGAAATGCGTGCCAAAAAAATGCGTAAGGATGAAAAAAATAGAAATGTACATATTACCCTGAACCACCACTTAAGGCAATTTGTTGTTCACTGGTCTTTGTTTATTTTTTTGCACTTAAATCAAATCGTCTTAACTATCATTAAATAAAATATTACAGAAGGTGGTATCATCACAAAAGTCCCCAAAATACTCCAGCGAATTAAAAGGGTGTTAATTATTTTTAAGTCAAATTCCTTGTCTAAAGATTGATACATCTTCTCCTGAAGGCAGATTAATGGAATTGATAAAGCCCACATTACAAATAGTAGAATAATTGAATAGAAAAGCCAGGGCTGATTTTTTGTTCCGCCATAAACTGAGGCAAGATATAAACCATTTATAATAGTTAGTGCTATACCCGGAATAGTAAGGTAAATGTCTGTCAGTTCTAATAATTTTGCAGCGAATTTCAGTAGAGTTTTGTCTTTTGAAAGATACGCATACATAAACCAAATGGGTCCAACAATCATATTCCCCATAAATAAAACCACTCCAATTATATGAAGTATTTTATGCCAGTGATAGGAAAATAACAAATCAAATTTTACCAAACCGAAAAATTCAGATAGCGTCAGGCACAATAAAATTAGTCCGTTTAGAATAGATATTTTGGTTATGTTACGCATAAATTTTTTGAATTAAGACTGACTGCAATGTGTTCTATTGATTGGTTGTCATTTTACAATGTCCGCTAACTTCAGTCTGTTTCAAAACCTTCATTTCACCACCAAAAATATTGCATTTTAGTGAATAGTAAGCGAGGCACGAAAATATTGAAGAGTGGCAGCCAGAGGAATTTGCCTTCGGCAGAGCGAAGCTATAAAGGCACCTGAGTGCGAATATGGGGGTGAAAATGCGGGCAAGCCCTTTCAGTAAAGCCTGGAGCACATTTTGGGGTATAATGTTGAAGATCCGGCGCAGGTTAAGTGCGGTAAAGATCAATCCTACATCGCTGAAGCATGATCAGCTCCGTGTTTGAGTTCAGTACCCGTATGTTAGCCCTTGTCGTCTAAGCCTATAAATTGGTTGTGACCGGTGATTTCTACAGTACTTTCAACCATCTTGCTTATGGCTTCCGAATCGTTCCCGTTTGTTATCAGGTAATCGATCGTGAGATTGTGCTTTTTGGCGTTGAAATAATTTTTTTGACATTCTGTACGTATTTTGGTACTGTTTCCGGCCACGATCTTACAGCAAATCAAAGCGTTTGCCCGGCTCCGCCATAGCCTGAAACACCTTGCGGATTGCTTCGAGATCGTTTTTTCTAAAATTTATAATCGTGTTGTGGCCGGACGCCAGACTCTTAAGCAACCAGCGTACTTCGGGGTTGTGTTTACATTTCTTTTCGAGCTGGCTGGAGGAACTGCGCATGCGATTGAGGTAGCCATACAAATGGAGTTTGAGCAAATCGGCGGGGTGGTAGGCCGGACGGTTGTTTTCGACACGATCGGCCTTAAGCCCGAAATCAGCCGAAGGCAAGACATTTGCGAAATTGTAAATAAGCCTGATTTCATTGTCCTGATCAATCGCTTCCTTCAAACAACCCACAAACAAAGGAATCTTCCAGCGGTCTTCTCCTGTGAGGTATTTCATGCTTCATATTACCGGAAATGCACAAAATATCCAACAAAAGTTATTCACAAAATGAGAGGGTTTTTAGATAGTTTAACGGTTTGCGTGCAAACGATCGTAATCCTGTGTTACACCTGCGTCAGTGTTATGGTGCTTGCATGCTATTAGCAGTTCGGGCAATTGTTATTCCTTTATCAGTTTGTTTGTCCTTTCTTTTCCATTTGGCAAAGTAAGTTTTACAAAATAAAGTCCGCTTTTTAATTCACTGATTGAAACATTTTTTGTGCTGGCTGTTTTAACAAGTTGTCCTTGTGAGTTAAAAATGTCAATTTGAGATATATCAATATCGGTTTCAATGTAAAAAAAGGTGCTGGCAGGATTTGGAAAGATTGTAAATTTTGAACTTTTAGAGATATCGGGAATACCTGAAATTACTGAACATTTAGTAAACTGCAAAAGAAAATCAATAATTTCGGTATTAGCATTCCAGAAATAGTTATCGTTTGCATCGGGCCAGTGGTGTCTCATAAATTTGAGTGAAACAACTTTAACCTGAGTTTGACTGGAGCAATCATTATAGGTTCTAATCTGAACGGTGTCGCCCATATAAAAAGAAGTAAAACTACTCTGATTGCAAGAATTAGAATTTAACCAGTAATTCATATCCTGAAAAACCGAAGGAGTATTTGTTCCGTTATTGTTTAGTCCGCCAAAATAAGGAACACTAGAATCTAATTTTCCCCTTACAATCATAACTGAAACCGGTGAATTAGCAAGTGGATTAAACACCAGGGTTGTATCTGTCTGACTTGCCTGATTAGCCGTGCGTCCCGCAACTGCTGCTGCTGCTGCAAATGTGCATGGGATTTGACCTGCAAGAAATTGGGTAAAGTCTGCCCCGTTTGAAAACCCCGAAATATAAATTCTTGAAGTATCGACTGACAGGGACCGGGTTATAGTATCAATCAGGTGAAGCACAAAGCCTATGTCGTCATAAGGAGTTGCCGTTTGAGGAAATAAGTCCTTGTCATTCCATAAAGTATATCCTGCAGTTTGATTGACAAGAGCCTGAGGAAAGATTAATATCATTCTCATGCTATCCGCTTTTTGGAATAATTCTTCCCTTCCGCCACCATTAATCGAATCAATTTGGTTGTAAACAAATGATTGAATAGTTTGTCTCCCGCCATGAAAGCAAAACATTAAAGTGGATCTAAGTGATGGATTATATGAACTCGGAACAATCATTAGAAATTGACGATTTAAAGAATCGTGCAGCATAGACAAATGATGAAATCCTGATGTGTTAGGTAATTGCGCCAGTGTTTGAAACGGAAGCATCAAAATGATGAAACGAAATAATTTCATATTTTTTTTTAAGTTTTCCTACTCTGTTTAAAAGCAAGGAGGGTTTCGTATGTCAAATTTATAGTTTTTTTGTTTCTGTCGTCTTTTACCAATGTACACTAAAATTTTGCGTGTTACCCAGTTGGCGATTTCTGTCAACCAAGCAAAAACTCTTATTGTAGTACAAAGCTTAATTTATCCACTGAACCGTCACATTTGGGCGTGTGTTGTTAGGCAACGTTAATATTTGATTATTTTTTTAGTTCTGTTGTCAATACGTATTAAATATATACCATTGGAAAATTTTGATAAATCAATGGTATGGTTGGCATTACTAAGGCTACTATATAATAAACTTCCCAAATAATCAAATACCTCAATCTTGTGTTCCTGATTGTCAGTGAAATCAATAGATACCCAATTACTAAATGGGTTCGGATAGATTAAGAATTTAGTATTAGTTTCCAGATTTTCAACACCAGATATTGTTTCTCCACAAAGCCATTGGCTGTGGTCAAGGCCGCTAGTTATTTGCCATGATTGAAAAGCTGTAAATGTTTCCCCAATGGTTGCCCACTGCATTTTGAAGGAAGGTATAAGATTTAATGAATCTATGACTTTAGAAATTTTCTGAAAAAATAATGGTCCATATTCGCGTTGATTTGTCATAATTCTGGTTACATAAAATTTGTTTTGTGGCCATAATCCGTTTTGAATACTATCTACCTGGCCCTGGATTAAATCAATAATATCTTGCTCATTATCCAAGGAATCTAGCACGGGTGCGCATCCTTTTCCCATACACCACAGGTTTTTATTAGGGTTGTGCGAGTAAAAATTATTTGTTGTGTCAGGTTTGAATACGCCAAAATCATTCAGATCGTTAGTGTGTGGTGGAAAACTGCCGGCACCTGTAATTATAGAACATTGCCAGGAATTTCCATAAATATTTCCGATAATTGGATTTCTATATTGAAGCCAGTCAATAGGTTGAAGTGTAGAGTTTGTGGTAGAATATATGCAGCCGCCTAAATGATTTGTAGGATTAGCTCCACAAGAATCTAACAAGTACCATTGATCTGCAATATTTCTTCCGCCTTTATTCTTGGAACGGGGGTCAATTTCTATATTATCATTGTATGGCGGGTTTGATAGAGTCTCAAAAATATCGGTGGACGAAGTTCCTGCCGATTGATATTGTAAAGCCCCTAAAATGAAACCGTCAGAAGTTTGTAAGTTCCACTTTGCATTTTTTGAATTTATAATGTCAGCCATTTGTAAGGCATTATTCTTGAATTTATTGAACGTTAAAACAGATAATTCTATATTATCCGAAGGTTCATTATGCGAAACAATGTGAATGTAAAGTTTAGGTGTCTGTCCAAATATGCTTCCAACTGAAAGCAATAATCCGATAATTGTAGATGTTGATTTCATAACTTTTGATTATTATATTGTACTTTTCTTTGACATATATTACTTTAAAGGTTTAATGGTCTTCTTTTCCCTGATGGTTATCTTGACTTTAAGCATTGGCACCAACGGCAGTCTGTCTCAAAACCCCCGTTTCACCACCGAATATTACGCATTTTAATGAACTATAAGCGAGGCGCGAAAAATAATACGGGCTGATGCTTTTGAAATTTGCCTGCGGCAGATGGAAGCTATCAAAGCCCGGTAAGGCGAATAGTTGACCAAAAATGCGGGCAAGCCCTATCAGGTAGGCTTGGAGCACATTTTTGGGCAGGATGTTGAAAATCCGGCGTAGGTTTAAGGCGGTAAAGATCATGCCTACATCGGCCGTAACATGTTGTAAGGTCTTTTTGGTGCTGATGAAGCAAAAGCCCCATTGCCGTTTGATGATGCCGTAGGTGTGTTTTATTATGGCTTGCCATCGTTTGTATAAATGTTCCTGGGCTTGCAGGCGCTTGGCGTTGGCTTCGTAATAATCGGCATATTCCGAGCGCTCAATCACGCGCCGTCCTTTCTGACTGCTGGTGCAACGGCCCACCAGCAAGCAAATAGCACAATTGGACGTTTTGTAGTGCTTAACCTGCACAATAGTTTTATCGTGCGATTTGCTGTACCATTTGCCGTTGGTGTGCATAAACTGCCCAATAGGGCAACGGTAATAATCGTACTGACCATTGTAGTGAAATCGACTCGCATTAAAAGCCGGATCGGGCGCATAGCTCGATACCGCTGGAATGGCGGAGCATACTCCGCTCGCTATCGTTTTCAGTGTTTTCATAGCGTTTATAAGTTTTGTTCTCGATTATTCCGTGTCAAGATATTTTTATTAATTCCTACTCATTTGCCTTTTCGGTTTCGCCCCGTTTTTTGAGTGGGTTCTGGTCTCCACTTTTAAAGTTCAATAATACTTTTTTTTGTCACATTGGGTGGTCAGCCCGTTGGCTCTTGCAGACCGTCTTGGTTTTAAAATTACCCATAACGGTTTGCGTGTAGGCGATGTAGCCCTGTGTTACGCCTGCGGCAGGACTAAATTGCTTACACGCTGTTATAGCCAGTGATGTTATTTAATGAGGATCATTTTTTTTAATGTAAATGTTTTTGTGTCGGACAGAGTTAAAAAATAAAAAGTTGTCGGAAGATCAGTCATATCTACTGGTATTTCTGTTATACCTTCCTTGCAGAATAGATTGTCCAATACCTTCGCTTTGCCACCCAAATTATCGTATATAGTTAGGCGCAGGTTTCTGGCGATGTTTGATTTAATCCGTAAATTTGATAACCCATTCGATGGATTTGGAAAAATAGAGAATGTGAAGTTCGTTTGTAATGAAAGTGGATCATCAGTGCCGAGCGAAGTGCAAGGGAGATTAATCCCTGATGAATAGTTGCCCGCATGGTCGCATGTGTAAATTGTATAACAATAGGTCGCTCCATTCTGTACATCCAAATCCTTGTAGCTGTTCAATTTGCCCTCGTATACAGGAAAACCATCGCGCCAATGATTAGAATAGACGTTTTGTTTTT
>Ga0194128_10001664_pt1 | contig 38206 bp, 40 predicted proteins | sample TA2KigCa65mmetaG_FD_148650 | JGI IMG/M metagenome (GOLD analysis project Ga0194128, IMG submission 148650) | Freshwater microbial communities from Lake Tanganyika, Tanzania - TA2015037 Kigoma Deep Cast 65m | ecosystem: Environmental > Aquatic > Freshwater > Lake | place: Tanzania: Lake...
CCTTACAACTCAACCTCAAGGCAGCAACCTATAACCTGCGACGACTTTGCAGCCTGAAAACCTGCGGAATTTTGGCCTTTTAACGACCAAGCTGCGCCTGAAATGCACCAAAAAGGGCATTTCAGGATAAAAACCACTGAAAAGTGGGCAATTTTTTGCCCTGATGCATGGGGATCAAGATTCCTATATGTCGTTGGTCAAAGCAACGGCTGATTTTCAAAGTAAATCGAGGTGCCCTACAGCGTCTTGGCAAATTCTTTTAAATAAGCCTTAAATCCTTCGCCGAGTTCGGGATGACGCAAGCCGTATTCCACTTGCGCAACCAAAAAACCCAGCTTTGCGCCGCTGTCGTAGCGGATACCGTCAAATTCATAAGCCAGCACCGTCTCATCTTTCATCAAATCGGCAATGGCGTCGGTTAACTGGATTTCGCCGCCCGCGCCGCGGCCTGTATTTTTGATTTTGTCGAAAATCGCCGGAGTTAATACATAACGACCGACCACAGCCAGATTGGAAGGCGCAACCTCTGGCTTCGGTTTTTCCACGATGTGTTCGATAGGCGCGTATTTCCCTTTGCTTTCGCCAATCCTGACGATGCCGTATTTATCGGTTTCTTTTGGGTCGACACGCTCGACAGCCAGTACCGATGAACCGGTTTGGTTATACAGATCAACCATTTGCTTAACGCAACCGCGTGTGCCGTCATAGATTAAATCGTCCGGCAAGATCACCGCAAAAGGCTCATCGCCCACGGCAGGCAAGGCGCAGAGCACCGCATGCCCCAAACCTAATGCTTCCGGCTGGCGAATAAACACGCACTTTAAATGCGACGGCAAGATGGTGCGAAGCTGTTCCAAAATGGCGGTTTTGTTGCGGGCTTCCAGCTCTTTTTCCATCTCATAGGCTTTATCGTAATGCTCCATGATGGCGTTTTTGCTGCGTCCGGTGATAAATACCATCGTGTCGATACCGGCGGCCAGCGCTTCTTCCACGGCGTATTGCATCAAAGGTTTATCGACAATCGGCAGCATTTCCTTGGGCACGGCCTTAGTGGCGGGGAGAAAACGGGTGCCTAATCCGGCAACAGGAAATACGGCTTTGGTCACTTTTTTAGTCATTAATCATTTTCCTTAGTATTGGCAACAGTTAATATGAGCGATTGAATAAATACAAACTATTAATAAGTTCGACTATCTTGCATGAATGAATTAATTCTAGCATCAAGAACGACCTGCACCGGTCTTTTTAATAAATTTAATCACTTATCTAATTAAAACAGCAGAAAATGAATGCTGTATTAACGGGTTAACTTTATGTCTGGACTTTAGCAACTTTGCTATCTATCATGAACAAGACACGAACGGCGGTCAAAAAATCACTATATTAATAACATACTAGTTGTAGAGGAGGTTTTTATGTTAGCAAATCAACAAGAAGCGCCTAATTTCAGGTCGTTCAACCAGCAGAATCAAATCGTCAGTTTGTCTGATTATTCCGGCGATAAAAATGTTGTTCTGTACTTTTATCCCAAAGACGACACGCCCGGCTGCACTATCGAAGCCAACGACTTTACCGCCCTGGCTGACGAATTCGCCAAGCTGAACACCGTTGTGATTGGGGTCAGTAAAGATTCCTGTCAAAGCCACGTCGATTTCATTAATAAATACGGCCTGAAAGTGGAATTGCTGGCGGATGAATCCGGCGAATTGTGCGAACTGTACGATGTATGGCGGGAAAAGGAAAAGGACGGCGTCAAAAAAATGGCAATTTTACGCTCAACCTTCATCATCGATAAAAACGGCAATCTGGCCGATGTAGAGTATGGTGTTAACCACGAAGGCCATGCGGCGGCGGTGTTGGAAAAGGTCAAGGCTTTACAATAATAAGAACGTAGGATGGATAAGCGCAGCGCATCCATCAGATTTAATCCTTACAAAGACAAATTTATAAGATGGATGTGCTGCGCTTATCCATCCTACATGCCATGAGTTTTATTGATTAGTTAATCGGAGGCCGCGATGGTTGAAGGCAGTTGTCTTTGTGGTTCAGTTAAATACGAAGTCGAGCTGATCCCAGAAAAAATCTTTAACTGCCATTGCAGGTTCTGTCGTAAAGCGCACGGCGCGGATTATGTCGCCGTGGCTCTTGCCAAGGGCAGCACTTTGAAAATTACGGATAAATATGGCGCATTAAAAGAATATAAAAACGCTATCGGCGGCTACCGGGCTTTTTGTGGCAAATGCGGCACACGGCTGATGAATTATCCTGAAGATAAAAACATCTACCTTGCCGTCATCTTGGCAACCGTCGATACACCAATGGACGTAAAGCCCGTCGCCCATGTGAACACAGAATCCAAAGCGAGTTGGTGTACGCCATATCAGGGTATTCCAAGTTATGAAGGGCTTCCGGAAGGAATTTTGTGAAAAATATAATATTGCTCCGGTTGGCTAATGAAGGATTATTAGGTTACATGGAATACGATGAAGCGCTTATAAATCGAAATCCTTTCAGAAGTTAACTCAATCTCTTATCGTCCTAACGTTAGCGATGTTAATAACCACTATCCGCGTAGTGGCTATGGGTCAAATTATTCTTAATTAAATCCCGTTGGGACTGTGGAAGCATGGACGCCGTTCGATCAAAGCTTTTCCAGGCAAAGCCGAAGGACTCAACACGAACGGGATAAAGCTCACATGTCCCGAAGCAATAACAACAGGTAATTACCGCTAAGTAAGATTTTTACGACACAATGCAGCCTTCCAGCCGGACTTAGGTTATCATTTTCCAGCTTTAATCGATTAATGGAAACCAACATGCAGCGACACCAACTGGAAACGTGTTCACAACCTTGCACAGTCTGCGGCGGCAGCAACGTTGCCGTGCTTGCCACTACCAGCCGCAGCGGTAATGCGCTCAGAACGGTAATCTGCCAGGACTGCGGTATGGTGTGGTCGGATCCATTTCCCCACAATCCGCGCAGTTTTTACGAAGACGATTACCGCGTTGCCTACAAAGGCACGTTTACGCCAAAACCCAAACATATACTACGCGCGGGTAAAGTTGCGTTATCCCGCCGCGCTTTGTTGGGAAAATGGATAGAAAAACCTGTGAAAATGCTGGATGTCGGCACAGGGGGTGGTGAATTCGCGTATTTGATGCAAACGTTAGGACATGATGTCAGCGGAATTGAACCGAACAAAGGCTATGCCGAATATTCAAGGGAAGAATACGGTTTAAAGGTGCAAATCGGCTTTATTCAGGATATTAATCAAGCACCGGAATCGTTCGATTTAATCACCATCTGGCATGTGCTGGAACACACCGAAAACCCGCACGATGTATTAACCAAATTACATTCGCTTTTAAAATCGCAAGGCATTCTGGTGGTGGAGGTGCCCACCATTGAAGCTACTTGTCAGTCGCCCAAAAGCACCTTCCATGAAGCGCATATTTTTAATTTTAATCTCGCTACTTTAAACAAACTGGCCGAGAAAGTTGGCTTTACTCAGGTGGAACATAAAGTTTCGGCAGACGGTGCGAATATGACCGTATTTTTCCGGAAGAACGCTATTAATGAATCCGCGAAAGCCCAACAGAATTTTACGATTCCGGGCAATGCCGACAAGATTATTAAAATCGTCAAAAACCATACCGCTATCCGGCATTATTTGACCTTATGGCCTTATCAGCGTTTTTTTAACCGGATGAGCAAAGCTATTAATGAAAAACTGGCGACCGCTGATTTTGTCAGCGGCAAGCAATTGCTGGATAAGCTTTATACTTGATTGATAGATAAAAAAGCCTGAGAAACGCAGTCTAACGAAGCACCTGCTATTTAATATCCAACTCTTTGATTTTTCTGGTTAATGTGTTGCGTCCGTAGCCCAGTAAAATCGCGGCTTCATGGCGGCGGCCTTTGGTAAATTCCAGGGCGGCTTTAATTAAAATGCTTTCCACAATCGGTATCGTATGTTTGGCGACATCGCTGTGTTCGGTATGGCCGGAATGCGCGCGCTTGATAAGCTGCTGATTAATCCAGTTTCTTAGCGAGCTTTCCCAATCGGTTTCCTTCTCATATCTTTCCCCTGCTACCGTATTCAGCAATTCGGGCGGCAAATCGTCCACCTGTATTGCCTGCCCCGACGCCATCACTGTCAGCCAGCGGCTGCAATTTTCCAATTGCCTGACGTTACCCGACCAATCCAGGTTGCTCAAGAAATTTTCCGCTTCTTTGGACAGTTGTTTAACTTCGGTATTCAGTTCCTTGGCCGCCTGCGTCAAAAAATGTCGCAACAGCAAGGGAATGTCTTCCTTGCGTTCCCGCAAAGGCGGTATTTGAATGCGGATGACATTCAACCGATGGAACAAGTCTTCGCGGAACCGGCCTTCCTGCACCATCTGCTCCAGGTTCTGATGAGTAGCTGCGATAATGCGCACATCCACTTTAATAGGGTAATGCCCGCCGACCGGATAAAACTCCCTGTCCGCCAGCACCCGCAACAACCGGCTTTGCAATTCAGCAGGCATATCCCCGATTTCATCCAAAAACAGGGTGCCGCCGTTGGCTTGTTCAAAGCGGCCGGAACGGCGCGATTGCGCACCGGTAAAAGAACCTTTTTCATGGCCGAACAGCTCCGACTCCATCAAATCTTTCGGAATGGCGGCCATATTCAGTGCAATAAAGGGTTTGCTGGCGCGCGGACTGTGCCGATGCAAAGCTTTGGCGACGAGTTCTTTACCCGTACCGGATTCGCCATTAATTAATACAGTAATGTGGGACCGCGCCAACCTGCCGATGGCCCGAAACAACTCCTGCATGGCGGGTGCGGCGCCGATAATTTCCGGGGTCGCCGCTATTGTATCCGGTTGTTGACGCACCTCGTCCTTTTGTCGACGGCTATGCTGAACCGCCCGCTGGGCAAGATCGACAACGTCCTTAATATCAAAAGGTTTCGGCAAATAATCGAAAGCGCCGCCATGAAACGCGGAGACCGCGCTTTCCAGATCGGAATGAGCAGTCATGATGATGACCGGTAAATCGGGATGATCCAGCTGTATTTTATCCAGCAACTCCAAACCGTCGATGCCGGGCATACGGATATCGCTGATTAATGCGTCTGGCTGCTCAATCGTTAATGTCTCCAGCAAGTCTTTGGCGGAAGCAAAACTGCGGGTATGAAAATCTGCTTTCTGCAAGGCTTTTTCCACCACAAATCGGATCGATTTATCGTCATCGACTACCCAGACGGTTTCAGGCGGCAGCATCGGCGCTTCTCCTTATACCTCGATCGGCAGGATGATTGAAAATACCGTATTGCCAGGTTCGCTGTGGCATTCAATCAGGCCGTTATGTTGATTAATTAATGACTGCGCTATCGATAACCCCAGCCCCGTGCCTTCCGCCCGGCTGGTTATCATCGGGTAAAAAATCCGCTCCATGATGTCCGGATCGATACCCGGACCGTTGTCGATAATATCGACTTTTACCGCCAGTTTATGATGCTGGCGGCCTATAGTCTGGTTTCTTTGGACACGTGTTCTTAGAATAATTCTGCCCTTATTATTAATGGCTTGAACGGCGTTCTTGACTATATTCAATACCGCCTGAATCAGCAGGTTGCGGTCGGCTTTGATATCGGGAATGCTGGGATCGTAGTCGCAGATAATGGTTAGCCCACCAGTCGATTCCGCCTCTACCAACTGCCTTACGCGTTCGACAGCTTCATGAATATTGAGCGGCTTGATTTCCGGCGGCTTGTTGGGACCCAGCAGTTTGTCCATTAATTCCTGCAGCCGGTCGGATTCGGCAATAATAATCTGGGTGTATTCTTTAAGATTAAGATCCAGTAATTCAAGATTGAGCAATTGCGCCGCGCCGCGCAATCCGCCCAAAGGATTTTTGATCTCGTGCGCCAAGCCGCGCACCAGCAGGCGCGCCGTATTTTGCTGGCTTAACAATTGTTCTTCCTTGGAAATCCGTACGTGATTATCGACCCGCTGCAGCTCCAGCAAAATCTCACTCACTCCATTTCCTTTCATTAATGGCGTCGCGCTCAGATTGACCATAAAGCTGTGCGACATCCGGTCCAGTAGCAGTTCGCGGTCGACTAAGGATTCACCCATCGTCAAGCATTGGTGTAGATTTGCCAGCAACGCCGGATCGGACGATTTGAACAAATCCGCCGCGTTTAAGCCGAACAGATGGCGCGAGCTATCGGCCAGCAATATTTCGCCCGCAGTGTTGATGTAGACCAGATTTAACTTATCGTTGAATAGCAAAACAGCGGTATTCAGATGGTTTAACAGATTTTTATTTTCGTTGGAGTCAATCATGCATATTCATAAAAAACAGATTAACCTAACAATAAGCAATTAATAAGCCAAGTTTGCGCCTACCACAAAACTGCCCGCACGTTCTTAACCAGTCAGTATCAAAGGTCTGCTATTAATAATCAAAACAGGGTATTTCGTACCAAAATGTGCAAATTTGGATAAAGCTTATCTGGTTACGCACCAGTATAGTGCAATTAATGACAAGGTGAAGCCTGCGAAGTTTCTGACGCCTGACAGGATAAAATTGGCTTGCTTTCACGAGTCAGTCATTAATAGCATCCGTATTAATGGTCAGTTAAAGTGGTAAGGCAGGGCTTATTCCGCTGTCAGTTGATAAATCGCCAGATAGCCGCCCCAGTGGTTTTGATAAACCAGTTTAAGCCCCTCCGGCAGGTGTTTTAAGGAATTTACAAACGGCAGCAAACGCACCAGCAATGTGTTTTTTTCGCCAGCCGAATCTGTTTTAGGCGACCACATCCGATAGCTAAGACCGTTTTTTTGCACCAAGTAATCGCCGTTACCCTGATCTTGCGCCCATCGTTTAATTTGCGCGATATCGCCGTGCAAATTATCGTGCGCGTTGAAAGCATTAGCCGCAAAATTCAGGCGCGCGCCGCCGTAAGATTCCAGTTCCTGCAGGCGATACAGCAAGTCGGTTGTGATTAATAAATATACAGGCCGCGCTTTGCCGAACGTTTTTTTGATATCCACCACAGCTTGATCGCAATCCATGGTTAACCAGCGCGCCATTGCCGCCAGTTCCTTGGTTTCGACCTCCGACGCAATCGGCATGTCGTCTTGCAAAGGGCGCATAGCCGCTTGATCGAATGAAATTGCAGCAGGATTTTTTATCCACGCGTCTCTTCCGCTAAGAAAATGAATGCGTTGACCGTCATCCCACCAGCTTAAAAACAGTGCATTCGGCGCAGTGTTCCGAGTGATGGCTTGAGCGGCTTCCTGCCAGATGGATTGCCGCAATTCGTTGGGATTGGGCAATACGCTCCCCGTTGACGGCTTTCCGGCATGATAGAGCATGACCCGATGCGGTTGATTCTTGTCTTTATAATGCGCCAGCAAAAAGCCGGATGCGTCCTTGCCTTGCCATGTAATGTTATAGGCGGTAACCGAATCCGCCGGAAATGCACCTTGCAAATCAGTCGCTTGCCCTTGTTTGCGTTGCAGAGAAAATGAAGATGAATCTGCCGTTGACGCAACCCGGTTATTCCAGACAATCCTAAGTTGTGGATATAACACAGCGCCGCCCGTTATTAATAAGGCGGCGCTTATTGCTATTAATACGCTTTTTCTTAACTTTACCGATTCCAGCTTAATCGGCATTTTGTTTGGATTTAAAGGCAAGATATCCAATAAACAAGCCCAATGCCGCCAGAATCAGTCCAACCAGGATCGATCCGAAACTCGATTGCTGGGTGCTTTGTTCTACAGCACCCGCCTTGGCATTGGTTTTGACGGCCGCCGCTTCCCGCAGGCGGGTATCTTCGTCCATAATCTCGGCGTAATCCGCCATTAATTCAGACCAGCCTTCGGTATAGGTATAGCCGCCCGGATTGGCGTGGAAAATTCCTTTGTAATGTTTAATCACATCGTGTTCCCACATATTGGCGTATACCCGTTCGACATGGCTCGGATTGTTGCCTTTCGCCCAGAATAATTGGAAAAAGCCGCCTGCTTCATCTTTTTCCGGCTTCGGCGGCGCAGGTCTATTTGTGCTTTGGCCTGTCAATAATCCATCTTTAAACAGATCATTAATCACCTTTTTTGCTTCCTGTTCTACTTTCAGACCTTGGATGGTGCCTTTGTCGGCGGTGTCCAAATAAGCCTTCGCAAAGCTTTCGGAATGGCATAAGGTACAGGTTTGCAGCCAAGCTTGCTTACGCTCCTCAAACCAGGGATGGTTTAGATTGTCTGCAATTTTCGGTGTAGGATTGAATGCCCAGCGGACTTTACGCACCAGATTATGAGAAAACTCGCCATGATATTCAAAATGGCACAACTGGCAGGTCGGCGCTGTGTAATTGCCCTTGGTTAGAGCCTCTTTCAGCGGCGCTTCAAAATTCCACTGTTTTTTGCCCATCGTCAGGAATTGCGTACCGTGCTTGGACAACATAAAATTTTCAAACTCATTGTGGTCTACGCCGTTATGGCAAGTAGCGCATGCTTCCGGTTGCCGGGCTTCCGCTACCGAGAATGAATGCCGGGTATGGCAGCCGTCGCATTTGTTTTGCTGATAATGGCAGGAGTCGCAACCTTGCGCGACTTCCCGTTCCGGCATGGCCGCCCAGACTGCATTCTCCACATTCGCTTGCCAGTCGACCGCATGCGACGGATGGCCTTTATCCCATTGTTTTTGCGGCCATTCTTGTTCTTTTTCCGACTCAGCCTCGGCAAATTCCTGCTGATGGCAGGTGCCGCAAGCCGCCCGATCCGGCATGATTAATTCTTTACTGTGATCCATGGTCTGTTTACCGGCGCCGGCATGGCAATCGATACAACCGACCTGCTCTAACTGTTTACCGTCTTCAAGTAACCCCAGTTTCCGTAAATTGTTTTCAATTTCCGCTAACTTGGCTTTTTTATAAGCACGCACATCGCCGTCAGGCAAATTTCGGATCGCCGACATGTTGCTGTGTACGCTATTCTTCCAGGCATGAAAGGCTCCCGGCGTGGTCGCCTGATGACATCCGACGCAGTTTTCCTGGCTAAATTCGCCTTGAACCGTTTGTGGCGGTTTATAGAAATCTTTCGGATTCCAATATTTTTGGATGGGTATAGGCTGCCAAAAATCGCCATGACTGCCTTTGCCCGGATGGGTTTTATAGTAGTTATCTTTAACTTTGGCAAAATCGGCTTGTTCGGCCAAAACAAATTGACCATTAATGAAGAACAGCACTGAAGCCAATACAGTCAGGAAGGCAGCTTTCATATCGATTACCTATGATTAATGTCGTAGTCGTATTTATTATATCGATTCACTACTATAAGCGATACACATTTTTTGTTATTTTTGTTTTGGTAAAGATTAGTCGAATAAGGCGATTACTCATCGTCAGGCTCCCGGACAGGCCGTACTGCCGAATGCAACAACGCTAACTCTTCCGCCAGCGTATTGTCCGGCAAAGCTATACCGGCACGGTGGTACCAATAAGCCGCATTGCCAAAATCGCCTTCAATCCAGTGCAGATAACCGTGAATACGGCAGGACAGAGGATCCGAGTAATCTTGTATTAATCGATGAGCAGCATCCCAGTCGTCGTTATTAATATGATCTAACGCTTGCTGATAGATTCGTTTCATCATCGCCCGACTTCCGATTAATTATCTTTCTGCGATGGATTGTACACCCGGAATACGAAGTTGAAACCAACTTCAAAAATTGCGGGCAATAAAAAACCCCGCACCATTAATAGTGCGGGGTTCCAGTTTTACTGCTTTGTTATCGTTATTATAAGCTGTAGTACATATCGTATTCGACCGGATGTGTGCTCATGCGCAGACGAGTAACTTCGGCCATTTTCAGGTCGATGTAGCCGTCGATCGCATCGTCGGTGAATACGCCGCCTTTTTTCAAGAACTCACGGTCTGCATCCAGCGCTGCCAAAGCTTGGTCGAAAGCGTGGCAAACTTGCGGGATGGCTTTTTCTTCTTCTGGCGGCAGGTCGTACAAATCTTTGTCCATCGCTTCGCCCGGATGAATTTTATTTTGAATACCATCTAAACCAGCCATTAACATGGCGGAGAATGCCAGGTAAGGGTTTGCTGTGGAATCCGGGAAACGCACTTCAATCCGGCGACCTTTCGGGTTGCTGATGAAAGGAATACGGATAGAAGCCGAACGGTTGCGTGCTGAGTAAGCCAGCATAACTGGCGCTTCAAAACCCGGCACCAGACGCTTGTAGCTGTTGGTAGAGGCGTTGGTGAAGGCGTTCAGGGCGCGGGCGTGCTTAATGATACCCCCGATGTAGTACAACGCGGTTTCAGACAGGCCGCCGTAGAGGTCGCCAGAGAACAGGTTAGTGCCGCCATTGGCGATGGATTGGTGCACGTGCATACCGTTGCCGTTGTCGCCGACCAGCGGTTTCGGCATAAAGGTTGCCGTTTTGCCGTATGCGTGCGCAATGTTGGCAACGACATATTTCAGCATTAATACTTCATCGGCTTTTTTAACCAAAGTATTGAATTTTACGCCGATTTCACATTGACCCGCCGTTGCGACTTCATGGTGATGCACTTCAGTCGCCAAACCCATTTCGTCAAGTGTAGAACACATGGCGGAACGCATGTCTTGCAAAGAATCGACCGGCGGCACGGGGAAATAACCGCCTTTTACGCCTGGACGATGGCCGATGTTACCGTCTGGGTAAACTTTTTCCGAGTTCCAGCCGGCTTCTTCGGAGTCTACTTTGTAGAATGAACCGCTCATGTCGGCGCCCCAGCGGACGTCGTCGAAAATGAAAAATTCGTTTTCCGGGCCGAAATAGGCAGTATCGGCTAAACCAGTTGATTTAAGATAGGCTTCGGCGCGTTTGGCAATGGAACGCGGGTCGCGCTCATAACCTTGCATGTCTTTTGGTTCGATGATATCGCAACGCAAGATCAGGGTTTTTTCGTCATAGAACGGATCCATCACGGCGGTAGATGCTTCTGGCATCAAAATCATGTCGGATTCATTAATATGCTTCCAACCGGCAATGGAAGAACCGTCAAACATTTTTCCGTATTCGAAAGTGTCTTCATCGATTGCGCTGGCGGGAAAAGTTACGTGCTGTTCTTTGCCGCGGGTATCGCAGAACCGAAAATCGACGTATTTAACGTCGTTTTCCTTCATCATTTTTAATACATTTGCTGCTGACATTTATATTGTCTCCTGGATGTTATATTCTGTGTTTAAGGCCAAACTGGGTAAAGATAACATTTTTTTTGTTGACTTTGCCACTAAAAAAAACAACGTGTTGAAAACCTCTGGCAGCATTAATTAAGCAATTTATTAATTCATGCCAAATTGGTGCGTTTTTTCTCTATATTGCACTATTTTTGTGCAAACTTTTTGATGCTTGCCGTAAAGTCCTTACTGATTCATAATTAACTGCCCTTGTCTTTAAAGTAAAATAAGAGGAAATATTATGAATATCAATAAAAACCACCGAAACCTATGTATTGGCATTGCCTTAACGCTACCTGTCTTGGCGGCTATGGAAACGGCTCACGGTAAAAGCCTAACGGAAGCCACTACTTTGTTAGAAGCCGCCGGAGACCCCAATGAAAGCAGCTTTATGAAAGGCAATAATCTCCGCATTGGCGGCTGGGCGAATGCCGGTATTACCTATAATGCGGCAGCACCGGATAACGGCTTTAACGGACCGGTAACTTTCGGCGACCGCGAAGGCGAGTTTCAGTTGAATCAATTGAACTTGTTCGTGCAACGCACAGTAGCAACCGAAGGCAATTCTTTCGATTTGGGCGGACGTTTCGATGTGATGTTCGGCACCGACGCCATTTTTACCCAAGCTTACGGCGTACCGGCTTACGACGTCAATACCGCCCGCGCATTACGCAGAAATCACTGGGATTTGAATTTGCTCGGCGGCAGAGACAATCGTTTTTACGATCTGGCGATCCCGCAAGCCTATCTGGAGGCATATATTCCTATAGGCAACGGTTTAAACGTAAAAGCGGGCCATTTTTATACTCCGATCGGTTACGAAACCGTGCCCGCGCCGGATAACTTTTTCTATACCCATGCCTACACCATGCAGTACGGTGAACCTTTTACGCATACCGGCGTTATGGGCAATTACACCGTCGACGACAACTGGGCAGTGATGGGCGGCGTCGTAACCGGCAGCGCGACCGGCGGCTGGGACGGCGGCTGGGACAAGCATCTGGGAAATTGGGCAGGATTAATGGGTGCAACTTGGACAAGTCCTGATAAAAATACTTCAGTCAACGTTAGCGGCACTTACGGTGGCACTTCCGAGCAAAGCTCCAAAGACTGGGCCATGTACAGTATCGTCGCCAAACACAACATAACCGAAAAAATGCATTTAATGGTGCAACACGATCATGGTTTTGCCGACGGCACCTTTGATTTTGCCACCAACAGGGCAAACGCAATCGATGCGGAATGGTACGGCGTGAACACGCATTTAACCTACGATGTCATGGACAATTTAACCGCCGGCGTACGCGGCGAGTGGTTCCGCGACCAAAACGGTTTCAGGGTTTGCTCGCCCGGACGCGTCTACGCGGCTACGTATGACGCCAACAGCGTTACCGGAAGCTACGCTGCGAATTTCCTGTCCAGTTGTTCGGCAGCCAGTTATTACGCTGTAACCGCCGGTGTTAACTGGAAGCCGCTGAAATGGTTAAATATCAGGCCGAATGTCCGCTACGATTGGGCTGACGGCGCGCGGCCTTTCGGCAACAACAAGCAAGATCAGTTTTTGTTCTCAACCGACATGAATATCGGTTTTTAATGTAATCGTCTGACCTACTTCGCTTAAATTTCAGCAAATGCGCCTTCGGGCGCATTTTTTTGTTTTATAGATCCACATAAAACGGTACTGGTTTTGTTTAACAGCGACCTTTTCTCCATTAATAAATATTTCGATTTTGCTGTTGCGATTTAGGCAAGTATTCATCGATCGATTAACGTTGATGAAATTATTCGAATTTTCCGCTCATTAATAAAATTAACGCCCCGCTTTATCTTACTTCCAACGAAAATTTATCGATAACGGCTACTTGGAGCACTGTTTTAATGCGTCTTGATTTTCCGTCCACCCCTTTTTGGTGCATTGATGTCGCCTACCGCTTCCTGCTGCACTGTAAGCCCGCTGATTTTATGGCAATATGAAATTGGCATAGTCCATGCTTGTTAATCATTGAGATCTTATTTTTGCACCAGTTCGTCTAATGGAATGAGTACGAAATGGCCGGTAAATTCAGCAATATGAAATATAGGAGCAGGTATGAAATTGATAACCGCAATCGTTAAGCCGTTCAAGCTCGACGATGTTCGTGAAGCATTATCGGAGCTTGGCGTTTCCGGTGTAACCGTGACGGAGGTAAAAGGTTTCGGACGCCAGAAGGGACATACCGAACTTTATCGCGGCGCTGAATACGTCGTTGATTTTTTACCCAAAGCCAAGGTTGAAGTGGCCTTATCGGACGCCATCGTGGATCAGGCCGTTGCCGTCATCAGCAAGGCCGCAAACACCGGCAAAATCGGAGACGGTAAAATTTTTGTAACAAATCTGGAGCAAGTCATTCGTATTCGTACCGGCGAAACCGGCGAAGAAGCACTGTGAGGGAATGGTTATGATAAGTAAATTTTCAGGTTTGGTAAAAACAGTCTGTATGTTGTCCTTGTTGGGTATATCTCAATATGCGGCAGCGGAAGAAGCGGCGGCTGCAGTTACACAAACCATTAATAAAGGCGATACCGCCTGGATGATCGTCGCAACCGTCCTGGTGATTTTGATGGTGATTCCTGGTCTAGCCTTGTTTTATGGCGGCATGGTACGCGCTAAAAACATGTTGTCGGTCTTAATGCAAGTGTTCATTATTTTTTCGATGATGGCGCTGTTATGGGCTATTTACGGTTATAGCGTGGCGTTTACCGAAGGTAACGCCTTTTTCGGCGGCCTAAGCAAAGTCTTTCTAAAAGGCATTACGCCAGAATCCATGGCGGCTACCTTCAGCAAAGGGGCTTATGTACCGGAATATCTTTATGTTGCCTTCCAGTTAACCTTTGCCGCTATTACCCCGGCGTTAATCATCGGCGCATTTGCCGAGCGGGTTAAGTTTTCCGCCGTGCTGGCTTTTATGTTGCTGTGGTTTACCTTTGCTTATCTGCCGATGGCTCACATGGTCTGGTACTGGGCAGGGCCTGACGCCTATACCGATGCGCAGGCAGGCGAAGCCGCTGCCGCCACTGCCGGTTTCCTGTTCCAAAAAGGCACACTGGATTTTGCAGGTGGTACGGTGGTGCATATTAATGCCGGTATTGCCGGCCTGGTCGGTTGTTTGATGATCGGCAAACGTATCGGTTTCAGAAAGGAATCTTTAGCACCGAACAGCGTTACCATGACCATGATTGGGGCGTCGCTGTTGTGGGTGGGCTGGTTCGGTTTTAATGTCGGCTCTAACTTGGAAGCCAACGGACTGGCGGCATTGGTGTTCGTTAATACCTTATTAGCCAGTGCGGCGGCAACCTTATCCTGGATGTGCGCGGAATGGCTTATGCGCGGCAAACCCAGCATGTTGGGCGGCGCTTCCGGCGCTATCGCCGGGCTGGTGGCAATCACCCCCGCTTGCGGATGGGCGGGACCGATGGGAGCAATTGGCTTAGGTCTTTTCGTGGGCGCAATCTGTTTCTGGAGTGTCACCGGCTTAAAAAGCAAGCTGGGTTATGACGACTCTCTCGACGCTTTTGGCGTACACGGTATCGGCGGCATGTTCGGCGCGGTCGGCACGGCGTTTGTCGCCAATCCGGCTTTGGGCGGTACCGGCGTGTGGGATTATGTCTCCAACGGCGTGGCGGAATTCAATCTCGGCGCGCAAATCGTCAGCCAGCTGTGGGGCGTAGGCACCTGTATCGTTTGGTCGGGCGTTGTTTCGTATCTTGCCTTTAAGGTGGTCGACGTATTAATCGGCTTAAGAGTCAGTGAAGATGTGGAACGAGAAGGCCTGGATATTTGCGAACACGGCGAAACGGCTTACCACATTTAGTTAAATGCAACGAACTAAACCCTCTGGCTGGAGCGTATCTCCACACCGGAGGGTTTAGTATTTTTTTATCTTAACACAACGGAATTTTAACAAGTGAAGCGTTTAATCATCTTCATGACCGTCAACTTTTCAAGTTGTATGTTAGTGAATAATGTGTATTATTGCTGGCTGTAGTTCTTTTCAATTCGTAACGTTGAGAGTATTTATGAAACTAATCACTGCAGTAATTAAACCATTCAAGTTAGACGATGTACGGGAAGCATTATCTGAAATCGGTATCGCAGGTGTAACCGCAACCGAAGTAAAAGGTTTTGGCCGCCAGAAAGGCCATACTGAATTATACCGAGGTGCGGAATATGTTGTTGATTTTTTGCCGAAAGTAAAACTGGAAATTGCCGTTGGCGATGACATTTTGGACAAAGCCGTGGAAACCATCGTTAATGCAGCCAATACCGGAAAAATTGGCGACGGCAAGATTTTTGTAACCAACCTTGAACAAGTAATCCGCATCAGAACCGGTGAAACAGGGGAAGATGCAATTTAATCGGACGCCCTGCTAACGGTGCCCAGGAACAATTAATAATGATAAAAAACAACTTTAAACACACGAGCTACTTCTTTTTGCTGTTTTTACCGGAACTCTGTTTGGGCGCCGAATTGAATCAGGCCAACACGGCGTGGATATTGACTTCCACCGCGTTAGTGCTGTTCATGACCATTCCCGGTCTTTCCTTATTTTACGCCGGACTGGTGCGCAGTAAAAACGTGTTATCGGTATTAATGCAATGCTTTGCGATTACCTGCTTGGTTTCACTGCTGTGGCTGGCCGGAGCTTATAGTTTTATTTTTGCCGACGGCGGAGACCTACAAAAATTTTTAGGCGGCGCCAGCAAGGCCTTTTTACCTGGCCTTGGTACAGATGCCTTAACGGGCGATATCCCCGAAACTGTCTACTTTATGTTTCAAATGACGTTTGCCATCATCACCCCGGCATTAATCATCGGTGCTTTTGCTGAACGCATGAAGTTTTCCGCTATGTTGTGGTTCAGCGGCTTGTGGCTGTGCTTGGTCTACGTACCGGTATGCCATTGGATTTGGGGCGGCGGCTGGCTGGCCGAGTTAGGCGCGATGGATTTTGCTGGCGGCATTGTTATCCATATTAATGCCGGTGTTGCCGCGCTGGTGTCAGCCTTGGTTATCGGTCGTCGTAAAGGTTTTCCCACGACCGCCATGCCACCGCACAACATGACAATGGTGGTGACCGGCGCGGGCATGTTATGGGTCGGGTGGTACGGCTTCAACGCTGGCAGCGCCTTGACATCCGATGGACGCGCCGGTATGGCTATGCTGGTTACCCACATTGGCGCTGCCGCCGGCGCATTAACCTGGATGACGATAGAATGGATTAAATTCGGTAAACCCAGCGTACTGGGTATCGTCACCGGTATGGTGGCCGGACTTGGCACCATAACCCCGGCTTCCGGCTTTGTCGGGCCGCTGGGCGGATTGATTATTGGCGTAGTTGCCGGTGTGCTGTGTTTTTTCGCCACCCAATTCGTAAAGCGCAAATTAATCATCGACGACTCTCTCGATGTTTTTCCCGTTCACGGGATCGGCGGCATCACCGGCTCGTTATTAACCGGCGTATTTGCCGATAGCGCCTTAGGCGGCTTAGGTTTGAAAGAAGGCGTCACCATTATGGATCAGGTCGGTGTCCAAGCCTTGGCAATTGTAGCAACCATTGCGTGGAGCGCCGTTTTTACTTACGCCATCCTGAAAATACTGCAACTTAGCATCGGTCTTCGCGTTACCTCAGACGAAGAAGTACAAGGTCTGGATCAGGTGTTGCATGAAGAAACAGGGTATTTAGACATTTAGGGGCGTTCTCATTTAATCCAGATAAGATGCTGGCTAGGTACAGCATTGTCAGGTTTTACCGATGCTGTTAGCTTGAACGTGGTTAAAATATTATAAACGGGGCAATATGCCACGTCCGGCGAGAAATGAGAAAACATCATAGCGCGAAAACCGTTCACCCTTCGACAGGGCTTGTTGCGAGCTTGTCGAATATTCAGGGCGAACGGGCTTTTTTGCCTTGTTCTTATAATTACACATCCCCCTTCTGCGGATGCCGCCGTTGATCGGGTGATAACAACTTATTCACCGCATTGATATAGGCCTTGGCGGAGGCAATAACGATGTCGGTGTCCGCGCCCAAGCCGTTGACGATGCGTCCTGTCTTTTCAAGACGGACGGTGACTTCGCCCTGGGAATCGGTGCCGTTGGTGATGTTGTTGACGGAATACAGAGCCAACACGCTATCCGACTGCACCAGTTTTTCGATGGCTTTCAGGCTGGCGTCGACCGCGCCGCCGCCTTGGGCGTTACCGGTGACTTCCTTGTTGTCGATGCGCAGGGTAACCGAAGCATCCGGTACTTCGCCGGTTTCCGAGCAGACTTTCAAGGCGATGAGCTTAATATGCTCGTCCTCGGCTTCAAAACCGACTTCCGAGATTAATGCCTGCAAGTCTTCGTCGAAGATGTCGTGTTTTTTGTCGGCCAATTGCTTGAAGCGGGCGAAGGCTTCGTTCAGTTCTGCTTCCGATGGGAATTCAACGCCCAATTCCGCCATGCGGCTTTTGAAGGCGTTGCGCCCGGAATGCTTGCCCAACACCATCCGGTTGGCGCTCCAGCCCACGTCTTCCGCCCGCATGATTTCATAAGTCTCGCGGTTTTTTAACACGCCGTCCTGGTGGATGCCGGATTCGTGCGCGAAGGCGTTCGCGCCGACGATGGCCTTGTTGGGCTGCACCGGAAAGCCGGTAATACTTGACACCAACTTTGAGCAGGTCAAGATTTCTCGGGTGTCGATGCGCGTTTGGCAAGGAAATACATCATGTCGCGTCCGTACTGTCATCACGACTTCTTCGAGCGAGGCATTGCCCGCGCGTTCGCCCAAGCCATTAATGGTGCACTCCACTTGTCGCGCACCGTTCAATACGGCGGATAAGGAATTTGCCACCGCCAAACCTAAATCGTTATGGCAATGCACGGAAAAGATGGCTTTATCGGAATTGGGAATGCGCTTGATTAAATTGGCGATGGTCGCGCCGAACTGATGCGGCAGGCTGTAACCCACAGTATCGGGGATATTTAAGGTCTTCGCGCCCGCATCAATCACGGCTTCCAAAATCCGGCACAAGAAATCCTCTTCAGAACGGCCTGCATCTTCGGGCGAGAATTCCACATCATCGGTAAATTGCCGTGCCCGTTTGACTGCTTTTACTGCGTGTTCAACCACCTGATCCGGTGTCATCCGCAATTTCATCTGCATGTGGATGGGCGAGGTGGCGATAAAGGTGTGGATGCGCGATCGCGCCGCGCCTTTCAAAGCCGCGCCCGCCTGGTCTATGTCCCTGTCCAACGCCCGCGCCAAACCGCACACGGTGCTGTCTTTGATGCAATTAGCGACTGCTTGCACGGATTCGAAATCGCCGGGGCTGGCAGCAGGAAAGCCTGCTTCAATCACGTCCACCCGAAGTTTTTCCAAGGCTTTGGCAATGCGGACTTTTTCATCCCGAGTCATGGATGCGCCCGGACTCTGCTCACCATCCCTTAAAGTGGTGTCAAAAATAATCAACTGGTCTTTCATGGTTTCTCCATTAATGGATAGACGTTAAACTGCTCTCAGCAAGCAGCCGAAAAAGGGTTAGGATTTTTTGGAAAAAAGATTCTGTGCCCCTTAGGGCAGCAGGACTAAGAGCAGAGGGCGCAGGTAAATACCAAGCCGCAGAGTAAGTGCGCTACGGCTTTCGATTAAATGCTGATGTTTGCTGGAAGGAATAAACATAGCTAAAACTATAACTTAGAACGCATTAATGCTCAAGCAGAATCTGCGCTTTTACGTTCTTGCAAACGTTTTTTGCGTATTAATAGCGTTACCAACGGCCCGGAAATGGCGTAACACAAAGCTAATAAAAAGAGCATGGTTTCCGGTGTTGCCATGATAAATGCAATCGCCAGCATGACCGAAATTGCCACGATGAAAGGAACTTTGCCATGTAGGTTAATTTCTTTAAAGCTGTAATAACGGAAATTGCTGACCATTAATAAGCCGGTACAGATCGTTAATACTACAGTCGGATATTTCAGCATAGCAGCGTCATAGCCGTGATGGATCGATATCCAGATAAAACCGGCGATAATAGCCGCTGCCGCCGGGCTGGCTAAGCCCTGAAAATATCTTCTATCCGCTGTGCCGACCTGAGTATTGAAACGCGCCAGCCTCAAGGCTCCGCCCGCCATGTGGACGAATGCCGCGAACAAACCTAATTTGCCCAATCCGGTAAACGCCCACAGATACATCACCAAAGCAGGCGCCACTGCAAAAGAAGTCATATCGGACAAGCTGTCGTACTGAACGCCGAATTCGCTTTGCGTATTGGTCAGGCGCGCTACCCGGCCATCCAGGCCATCCAGAATCATGGCGACAAAAATAGCAATAACAGCGGTTTCAAAACGTCCGCCGATAGCGGAAATAATGGCGTAAAATCCGGCAAATAACGCGCCAGTCGTAAATAAATTCGGCAGCAGGTAAATGCCGCGGCGGCGGATGGAGCGTTTTTCAGGTTTTTTCATTAATGAATAAATTAATAAGTATTATTAATATAGATTATACAACGAGCTATTAAATCATACTCATGTTTAAAAAATGTTACTGCTGATGATGGGCAATTAATGAAATTTCATTCGGAATCAATTTCGATTTTAGGTTCAGCGCCACCGTGGATAGAGTCAACAGGAATATTCCCAGCAAAAATTCTGTAGTGCTGTGATAAATTATTTCATACAATAAAAAGTTAATTGACAGCAAATATTGTATTGATTTGAGTAAACTTAATCGAACAAGAGGCTGTTATTCAATATTATTAACCTCAGATAAAACATCATTATGAATAAACCAAAAAAAGTCGCAATCCTGACTGCAGGCGGTTTAGCGCCCTGCCTTAACTCCGCCATCGGCAGTCTAATCGAACGTTACAACGAAATCGACCCAAGTATCGAAATAATTTGCTACCGCAGTGGCTACAAAGGTTTATTGGCGGGCGATTCTTACAAAGTTACGGCGGAAATTCGGGAAAAAGCCGGATTGCTGCAAAAGTTCGGTGGATCGATTATCGGCAACAGCCGGGTGAAGCTGACCAACGTCAAAGACTGCCTGAAACGCGGCTTGGTGAAAGAAGGCGAAGATCCGCAGAAAGTTGCAGCAGACCAACTGGTTAAAGACGGCGTGGATATCCTGCACACCATCGGCGGCGATGACACCAATACCGCTGCGGCGGATTTAGCGGCTTTTTTGGCGAAAAACGACTACGGTCTGACTGTAATCGGTTTGCCCAAAACCGTGGATAACGACGTTTTCCCGATTAGACAATCTCTTGGCGCCTGGACGGCGGCAGAACAAGGCGCGCGATACTTCTGGAACGTGGTTGCCGAAAACAACGCCAATCCGCGTATGTTAATCGTGCATGAAGTGATGGGCCGTAGCTGCGGCTGGCTGACTGCGGCAACCGCAGTGGAATACCGCAAATTGCTGGATCGCGCCGAATGGCTGCCGGAACTGGGTTTAAGCCGCGAAAGCTATGAAGTCCACGGCATTTTCATCCCGGAAATGGCGATTGACATCGAAGCCGAAGCCAAACGCTTGCGCGCCGTGATGGATAAGGTCGATTGCGTCAACCTGTTCGTTTCCGAAGGAGCGGGCGTGGAATCCATCGTTGCGGAAATGCAGGCCAAAGGCCAAGAAGTACCGCGCGATGCTTTCGGTCACGTCAAATTGGATGCAGTTAATCCCGGTAAATGGTTTGGCGAGCAATTCGCACAAATGTTGGGTGCCGAAAAGACATTGGTGCAAAAATCCGGTTATTTCTCCCGCGCGGCGGCAGCAAATGCCGAAGATATTCGATTAATCAAATCCTGCGCGGATTTGGCGGTCGAATGCGCGTTCAAACGCGAATCCGGCGTAATCGGTCATGATGAAGATCGTGGCAATGTGTTGCGCGCCATCGAGTTCCCGCGCATCAAAGGCGGTAAGCCGTTTAATATCGACCTGCCTTGGTTTGAAGAAATATTATCGGATATCGGCCAAAGTAAAGGCGCTAAAGTCGATACCAGTCATTAATTAAATTTTCTGCAACAACCAGAAACAAAAAAGCCCGTTAATACGGGCTTTTTCATTTAATCTAACCTATCTCAGAATTTACAATTAACCCGTTCTCTGAGTCCTTCGACTATGCTCAGGAGAGCCTTTTCGAAGTACGAACACTTTAAAATCTGATGATTTACAAAAAATTTTAGTTTTTGCTTTGATCAACAATTTTATTCGCCTTAATCCACGGCATCATCGCCCGCAGCTTCGCACCGGTAACTTCAATGGGGTGCTCCGCGTTTAAGCGGCGCATGGCCGTCATTTCCGGGTAGTTGCCCGCGCCTTCCTGGATGAAGCGTTTGGCGTAGCTGCCGTTGCGGATGTTATCCAACGCTTCTTTCATCGCCCGACGACTTTCGGCGTTGATGACTTTGGGGCCGGTCACATATTCGCCGTACTCCGCATTGTTGGAGATGGAATAATTCATGTTGGCGATGCCACCTTCGTACATCAAATCAACGATGAGCTTCAACTCGTGCAAGCACTCAAAGTAGGCCATTTCCGGCGGATAACCCGCTTCGGTCAAGGTCTCGAAACCCGCTTTAATCAGCTCGACCGCACCGCCGCAGAGTACGGTTTGCTCGCCGAACAAGTCGGTTTCAGCTTCGTCGCGGAAGGTGGTTTCGATGATGCCGGAACGTCCGCCGCCGATGGCCGAGGCATACGATAAGCAAATCGCTTTCGCTTGGCCTGAGACATCCTTATGCACTGCGATCAAATCCGGTACGCCGCCGCCGCGCACGAATTCGGAACGCACGGTGTGACCTGGCGCTTTCGGTGCGATCATGATGACATCCAAATCGGCGCGTGGCACGACTTGGTTAAACAGGATGGAGAAACCGTGCGCAAACGCCAAGGCCGCGCCTTGCTTGATGTTGGGTAGGATTTCCGACTTGTATAGTTGCGATTGGAATTCGTCCGGCGTGAGGATCATCACGATGTCCGCACCCGCCACCGCTTCCGGCACTTCCTTAACTGTCAAGCCGTGCGCTTCTGCTTTGGCAACGGAAGGCGAACTGGCGCGTAACCCTACCACCACATCGACGCCGGATTCTTTCAAGTTAAGGGCATGGGCGTGACCTTGCGAGCCGTAACCGATAATGGCGACTTTTTTGGAACGGATAACCGACAAGTCGGCATCTTTATCGTAATAAACTTGCATGTGTTTTCCTGTATTACCTTAATAATTAATAATATTTTGTTCGAGTTTAGTTAACTGGATTAATGTCGTAATTTTTCAGTAACCCTATAGATGCAACCCTTTTTCCCCTCGACTGATCCCCGTCGCCCCCGAGCGCACGACTTCAATAATGCTGTCTCTATCAATTGCCGCGATAAAAGCGTCCAGTTTTTCCGACGGGCCGGTCAGTTCGATGACATAAGTGGTTGGCGTGATGTCCAGTATCCGGCCACGGAAGATGTCGGCCATGCTGCGGATTTCCTCGCGGTTGATTTCCGTGGTTTTGACTTTAATGAGCATTAACTCGCGCTCGATGTGGGCGGATTCGGCCAAGTCGATCAGTTTGACCACATCAATCAGCTTATTCAATTGCTTGGTGATTTGCTCGATGATCTGGTCGCTGCCGGTTGTTACCAAGGTCATGCGCGACAGGCTGGGGTCTTCGGTCGGTGCGACGGTCAAGGATTCGATGTTGTAGCCACGCGCCGAAAACAGGCCGGCCACCCGCGACAACGCACCGGATTCGTTTTCCATTAATATTGAGATGATGTGCCGCATTATGCCAACTCCGTGTCGGTATTGATGCCGGGCGCAACGCGCAGTTTCATGTCGTGGTGCGCCTTGCCGGCTTCGATCATCGGGAACACGTTTTCGGTTTGGTCGGTGATGATGTCCAAAAACACCGTGCGGTCTTTCAGGGCGAAGGCTTTTTCCAGTGTCGGCCTGACTTCGTCCGGCTTATCAATTCGCATCCCGACATGGCCGTAAGCTTCCGCCAATTTGACGAAATCCGGTATGGTGTCGAGGTATGAATGCGAATAACGGCTTTCGTAGGAAAACTCCTGCCATTGCCGCACCATGCCCATGTAACGATTATTCAAGTTAATGATTTTAAGCGGTGTTTTATATTGCAGAGCAGTGGAAAGCTCCTGGATGCACATCTGGATGCTGGCCTCGCCAGTGACACAAGCGACATCGGCATCAGGATGCGCCAGCTTAACGCCAATGGCGGCAGGCAGACCAAACCCCATCGTGCCCAATCCGCCCGAATTAATCCAGCGGCGCGGCTTGTCGAATTTATAATACTGCGCTGCCCACATTTGATGCTGGCCGACGTCGGATGTTACGAAGGCCTCACCCTTGGTAACTTCATACAGCTGTTCGATGACGAATTGCGGTTTGATTAACTGGCTGTCGTGGTCGTAGCTCAGGCAATCCAGGTTTTGCCATTGTTTGATTTGTTGCCACCAGGCTTCCAATGCTTTTTTATTGGGTTCTTTTTTGCTTTCTTTAAGCAATTCGATCATCTGTTCCAGCACCGGTTTTACTTCGCCGACGATCGGTACATCTACCTTCACGGTTTTGGATATCGAAGCCGGATCAATGTCAATGTGGATAATCTTGGCGTACGGGCAAAACTGGTCGAGCTTGCCGGTAACCCTATCATCAAAGCGCGCACCGACGGCGATAATCAAGTCGCTTTCGTGCATGCCCATGTTGGCTTCGTAAGTGCCGTGCATACCCAACATGCCGATGAATTGCTTATCCGTGGCGGGAAATGCGCCCAAGCCCATTAGGGTATTGGTGACGGGATAGCCCAAAAGTCGGCTGAGTTCGGTTAATTCCTTGCTGGCTTCGCCCAATACCACGCCACCGCCGGAATAAATCATCGGGCGTTCGGCTTCCAACAGCAAATCGACCGCCTTCTTGATCTGGCCTTTATGCCCGGTAGTAGCTGGATTATACGAACGAATGTGAACCTTTTTCGGATATTTATACGGTACTTTAATGCGCGGGTCGGTGATGTCTTTGGGAATATCGACCACAACGGGGCCGGGGCGTCCGCTTGACGCTACGTAAAATGCTTTTTTGATGGTTTCCGCAATCAGACTAACATCTTTAACCAGAAAGTTATGCTTAACGCAGGGACGGCTGATGCCAACCATGTCGACTTCCTGGAAGGCGTCGCTGCCGATGACCGGCGAAGGCACCTGGCCGGAAAGGACGACCATGGGAATGGAATCCATGTAAGCGGTGGCGATGCCGGTAATGGCATTGGTCGCGCCGGGACCTGAGGTGACCAGCACCACGCCGGGTTTGCCGGTGGATCGGGCGTAACCGTCGGCGGCATGGGTTGCGCCTTGCTCGTGCCGCACCAAAATATGCTTGACCGCCTCCTGCTTAAACAGGGCGTCATAAATGTGCAACACCGCCCCGCCGGGATAACCGAATATGTATTCGACACCTTCGTCTTTTAGGCTTTGTATGAGAATGTCTGCGCCGCTTAGCTCCACGTTTGCCTCAACTAAATCTGGTTTGGATTTTTGTTTATTAATGAAGTTGTAGGGCCATTAATGGCTGATTTTGCCTAAATTAATGGGTACGTAACTGAATATTGTACTATTTTTCAGATGAAATTAATAATGATAACTGGCTTCTTAACTTAAAAAAACAATTTCATAACCGGAAAATTTCCTGATATTGATTACGCCGCTATCGAGCAGCAAGTATTGCCCTTTAATACCCTCCAAAACGCCCTCAACGATGGGATTAACATCCAAGTTAAACGATTTCAGTTTGTCTGGATAACGCATGGCTGGATAATTAATGCTAATCAAATCGGCATTGGGCAATAATGTAAAAGAATTGTCGCCGAATTGCTTGCTGACGCTGGTCAATTCAGTTTGGCAGACTGCCAGTAGTTCGTCGCGTTGTTGTTTAAGGTCAATGGGCGTTACCTTGTGTTTCAGCATTTGCTGCCAACTGGTTTTGTCACTGATATGCTGAGCGATGATGACTTCAAGCAAACCGGAAATGTGTCTGGATTGCGCTTTAATAATCGCCAACGCCTGTACTGCGCCTTGATCTATCCAGCGGGTTGGGATTTGGTTTTGCCGGGTAATGCCGACTTTAATGCCGCTGGAGTTGGCTAGATAGACGTAGTGATCTTGCAAGCAGTGTGTTTCCGCCCAGGCCGGTTCCCGGCAAGTGCCATGCGCGTAATGGCAGGTTTCCGGTTTCATAATACACAAATCGCAACGCGCCAAGCGTGCGAAACATGGGTAACAATAGCCCTGATTAAAGCTTTTTTTGGTAAGTTTTCCGCAGTGGATACACGTAATTTTACCGGTGAAAGTCAGCTTAATACGCTTTCCCAGATAGGGATTAAGCGCGATTACCTGTTCGCCTAACAGTAATTCGTACTGTACGGGTTGTTCAAGCCGTACCTGCATTTTGGAAAGTTGGCCTTGCACTTAAACGCTCTTTAACGAAAGCTATTGTTATAATGCTGCCATTGTACTTGCCAACACAAATGTGCTCCAGTTATGAACATTAATAAACCAGCGCGCCACTATTTTTCGCGAAAGCTGAAATGGGGTCCAATCCGATTTCAGCAGCGAAAAATGACGTGGCGAGTTTGCCTTCGGCGGCCTGCGTTCGTCCCGCTACAGCCCAAAACACAAAACATCGGCTTCCGCCTTGCTTCGTATTTTGACCTTGCGCGAATGACTTGACGTCGTGACGTATGGCCTTGCATTTTGACTACGCACTACGCACTACGCACTACGCACTACGCTTGCGCTCCAACTCCGTCAAAACGCCCGGCCTCTACGGCTACGCAGGGGTCGTCGTACATCGCTCGGCTTCGCTCGCTTCCATGTGCTCCTTCAAGGATGATCTGGCAGAACTTAATGTTGTGATCGAAATTCCGGCTTTCAGCAGCCCGGTCAAATACGAAATCAACAAAGACACCGGAGCACTGACAGTTGACCGGTTTATGGGTACGGCTATGCAATATCCCACCAATTACGGATACGTGCCGAAAACGCTTTCCGGCGACGGCGATCCGGTGGACGTGCTGGTGATTACGCCTGATCCGGTGTTAAGCGGTTGCGTCATCCGTTGCCGACCTATCGGTATTCTCAAGATGATCGATGAAGCGGGCGAGGACAGTAAAGTGCTGGCTGTGCCCGTGCAGAAATTAACGCCCTCTTACAACAGAGTGAACACCTACAAAGATATTCCTGCCGACCAGTTGGCGAAAATATCGCATTTCTTTAAACATTACAAAGGCTTGGAGTCTGGAAAATGGGTGATTATTGAAGGCTGGTTCGGTATTGATCAGGCTCAGGAAGAAATCAGAACCAGTATGCAACGCTACAAAGAGCTGGCGGAAAAGCCTGCGTTTTAACGGCAACCGTTTGTTAATGAAGGCAGGTTATTAATCATTAATGACTTTTTTCTGTTGCCGAAGGCGGTTTGGCGAAAGGTTTCGCTAACGGCTCGCCGACAAAAACTCCCTGACCGGGTTGCGCAACACTTTTCCAATAAGCTTCAAGCAAGGAACTGCCTTTCAGGTAGTATTCCATTAATACGCCGGGATTGGGAAATTTTTCCGGAAAATTGCAAAGTTCGACCACGGCGCCATAACTGCCGGTTACGCCCGCTTTCAGCCATTCTAGTATCGACATCTGATAACTGTCGGTTAATATACCGCCCGCCGAAGTCAGATGGTCGGCAATCGCTCCGGGCAGATAGGTGTTACGGTTAAGCCTTTGCACATGCGTAACACCAGTAAAATAAAACATCACATCGTTTTGGTTCTCAATATAATTTTTTTGCAAATAATGCACGGGAAAAATCCCGGCAAACTTTGCTGCCGTTTCCGGAAAATAAACGGCGCGAGAGCTTCTGGCGTTGTCGGTGGTTTTAAGCAGGTAAGCTGAACCTTTCGGCTGTTTAAAATCAGCGGCGACGCCGCGATTAATTAATCTGGTAGCGTCGGTATAACTGTCAGCCGCCAGCATCATGGCGGGACGCCAGCCGAAATCATCGTAAGGCCGTGTGCTGAGGGATGCAAAATACGGGTTATGGCGAGTTTCTTTACACGATGTTGCGCAAAACGCCGGGTCGAATCCGGCCGCAAACGCTGTGGTAATCGACATGCAATCGACCTTGAACGGTTTTAGCCAAGTTAATACCAAGCCTTGAACGTGGGCGGGCGTCTGTTTGTCGACCTGTTGTTTGATGATTTTAAATTGTGCGGCCGGCAAATTGTCCGCGCCGGACTTAAAATGTACGTGAATAATCTGGCCGTCGGGAATCTGGCGCTTGTTCTGGTAGTATTTGGCGATCCTCGTGCTGAAAAAATCATTGTCATTAACAATCACGGTGGCGTAAGGGCAGGGGTTGCCGCGGCCAATACCGGTTTATTTTCGGCTGCGAAGACGGCTTGTTGCGCCAGAATCAGTAATAAAGTTAATACAATGTCCCGCCATCGGAACATTGTGTCCGAAGGCAACGGCGATTCAGCTTTTCCGGTAACCATCGGTATTGCGTTCTACCCAGCGCGTTTGTCCTGTGGACAAAACTTCTTTTTTCCAAAACGGCGCTGTTGATTTTAAAGCTTCCACGATAAAGCGGCAGGCGTCACAGGCGTCGCCCCGATGCGTAGCCCAGACGGCGACCAGCACGATTGTGTCATTCGGTATGACGTCACCAACCCGATGAACAATCAATGCATCCAGAAACGCCCAGCGTTCGCGCGCGTCATTAATGATTTTAGCCAGTTGATTTTCGGTCATGCCGGGGTAGTGTTCCAAGGTCATACGCTGCACGGCGGCGTTGTCGTTCATATCGCGCATGGTGCCGATAAAAATGCCGGTTGCGCCAAATTGAACGTCAGGATTTAGCGCATGGTTCTGATAATCCTGTAGTTCTTGCCAGGGATTAATGGCGTCGTGGCAGATTTTAATCGCCAACAGATTGTCCTCCTGTTACCGGCGGAAAAAAGGCGACTTCATCGCCGTTGTGTACGCGGTCATCGGGGTGGGCGTATTCCATATTGACCGCAGCTAAAATATTAGCAGGCATTGACATTTCTGCGGTGTCCAGACGCCAGACATCATTAACAGTCATCTCCCGGATGAAATCGACTGTGCTTTCCGAACGCCCCAAGCGCTCGCCCAAACTAGCAAAATAACGTACCGTAATTGACATATCTGTTCCTGCCGTCACACAATAGTCGCACAAACTAACATCATTTGGCGGCGCCTACCTTAATTTTACCCATTAATGACTTCCTCACCACATTTTAATCAGGCCGGAGAAGCCCACATTGTCGATATCAGCGATAAAGCAATTACCCATCGGGTTGCGATTGCCGAAGGTTTTATCGAAATGCAACCGGAAACCTTGCAGCTGATTACCGGGCAGGGCCATAAAAAAGGCGATGTGCTGGCGGTAGCCAGAATTGCCGGTATGATGGGCTGTAAAAAAACGGCGGAATTAATACCTCTTTGCCATCCGCTTGCATTAACGCATGTGGAAATAGATTTTTTGCCGGATCCTCAAGCGAATCGCGTCCGTTGTCAGGCCAAGGTTAAAACCACAGGGCAGACCGGCGTGGAAATGGAGGCATTAATGGCAACGCAAATTGCTTTGCTGACGATTTACGATATGTGCAAGGGTATGGATCGCGGTATGGTTATCCAATCGGTTCAGTTGCTGGAAAAAACCGGCGGTAAATCCGGACGCTGGCAAAAAAATAAGCTGCAAGACTAACCGGTTGCGCCCGAATTCTTGCTACACTTTAGCAAAAAACCTAGAGAATTCTATGCCCATAACTTTACAAGAACTTGCAGGCCAGTGTGACGCTAAGTTGAAAGGCGGCAACCCGCTGGCGCTAATCGATTCTGCGGCCGATATTACTGCGGCGCAAGCCGGGCAGGTAACGCAATTAACCAATGCCAAATATGCCCGCTACATTAAAGAATCTACGGCGACAGCCTGCTTTGTTGCAGAAGACTATCAGCCGGACGATGCACCGCAACAGTTGGGTTTGTTGCTGTGCAAAGATACTGAAATGAGCTTTATTAAAGCCGTCCGCTTGTTGCATCCGGCGCAGACATATCGAGGCCGTATTGCCCCTCAAGCTGTAATTCATGAAACCGTCAACTTAGGATTGGATATTTTTATCGGCCCGTTTGCGGTCATCGGCGAGCAGGCGGAGATTGGCGACAATAGCGCTATTTTGCCGGGGGCGTATGTGGGTAATCGCGTTAAAATCGGCAAAAACTGCGTCATTAATCCTTATGCGGTGATCTACGACGATACCGTAATCGGCGATAATGTCATCATTCACTCCGGGGCAATTATCGGGGCCGACGGGTTCGGCTATAAATTCAGAAACCACGCCCACGTCAAAGTACCTCAGGTGGGCAATGTCGTCATTAATGACAATGTCGAAGTCGGCGCCAATACCTGTATTGACCGCGGTGCCTTGGGTAGCACCGTAATCGGTCTGGGCAGCAAGATCGATAATTTGGTGCAGGTTGGGCATAACAATAAAGTCGGCAAGCACGTCATCATGTGCGGTCATACCGGGGTATCCGGGTCTTGTACGATAGAAGATTATGCGATTCTGGCGGGAAGCTCCGGCATTGCCGATCATGTCACCATCGGCCAGGGCGCAGTTATTATGGCGCGGTCGGGGGTGGCGGGCGATGTGCCGGCTGGTGCGCAGTATTTCGGCAGCCCTGCAAAAGACAAGAAAACAGCTTACAGAGAGGAAATTGCTGTCAGCAAGCTTCCAGAATTAATTAAAAAGGTGAAATTGCTTGAAGAAGAAATCCGCCAGCTTAAACAGGCTGATTGATTAATGCGGGTGTGAATCGTAATTAAAACTTGGACTAAATACCGCCCTTCCTGCGAATTAACCTAAAAGGAATTCTAAGAAAGGGCAGTAAGATTTTTCAACTTATTGCTTAACGTTGTTAGCGCCAGCGATAGCGTTGTGTTTTTGGCTTAATTTAGCGTCAACTTCAGCGTTAGAAGCAGCAACAGCGCCACTTGCCAAGTGTTTGGTTTCGTCTTTCTTTAACAGAACAACCAACAAGATGATGCTAGCGATTGCAAAACCAACCCAAATCCAGGTGTTATCTTTTTCTTGTGCTTCAGCCATTTTAAAATCCTCTATAGTTATTAATATATTTATCCCCTCTTTCGAAGGTATAACTCAACAAATGCTGTGAGTAGGTTGTCGAAAAATTTTCAACAAGGTAATTTTTAACACGATATGTGGGTTTGTGTCAAAGCTATCTAAAAAAAAATCGATGTCAGGGGGGGAATTTTTTTAAACAGTCGCATCCGCATCGTTTTTTACCGCTTTAAAAGGCAGTAGCACAAAAAAAACCATTCTCACAGGACTTTATCATGCCATTTTCGTTGTTTCCAAAACCATGCATATGTCCGTCCGGCTCCAATGATGATAGCCGTTGAAATATCCAGTGGCAGCATCAGCGGGTATTTTTTGTATGTCTTGAGCTAGATCAAGAGAAGTTGCCGATTTAGCTGATAAATTAATAAACCGGTCTGGGCTTTCTTATTACTGAGATTCGGATAAAATAGGCCGGAACTTGTTTAGGGATTATTAATCTTAGACGTCTCGCTAAGCAGCATACTTAAGTTTTACCCGAGGTAACCCAATGCAACACCGAATTTTTGCCGCTTTATGGGGTAGTACCCTGCTACTGTTGGCTAGTACCGCCAGTTTTGCGGCCACCGATTTGCCGCCATCGGCTAAAGTTGAATTAGGGCCTAAAGAGGACGTATGTTCAAATTTTGTTTCTCCCGAGGCCCGCAAGGCGCAAGTGATCGATGGAGTTAATATTCAAGAATCGGTTCTGTGCGATCCCGATTCGCCGGAAGACATCGCCGCCTTCGTTAAAGGCACCAATAACATTTCCATGGAAACGCTCATGGCGACCCAGTTGGCGTCCGATGCGATTACCATGACAGACGACATGGATAAGGACGGCGATCCCGACAAAATCGTCATCAAACTGGAAGTGGTTGAGATTAACGGCCATTCGCCTGACATTAAAGAGCCGATTACCACCTACGATATCGCGCCGGGAATACAGCCGACGTTCTGGGTGTTCACACCGAAAACGCGCGATATGTCCACGCGCAGCCTGTACGAACCCATTGCCAACCCCTTGCTGAGAGCGCCATCGCCGGTCATCAGGGTGGAGCAGAACGATGTCATTTGGATTGTATTGGAAAATACCCATTACCTGCCGCACTCAATTCATCTGCACGGTATCGACCACCCGTTTATGGATATGAGCGGCGCCGGCAATGACGGCGTCGGACAGACCAGTAATATGGACACCATGCCCGGCGATGTAAAAACGTATGTGATTAAACCGCGCCAGCCCGGCACCATGTACTACCATTGTCACGTGCAGCCGCATGTCCATATTCCGATGGGTTTGCAGGGTATTTTTGTGGTGGAGGAAAACCGTCCCAACAACTGGGTGCAAACGTTTAACGTAGGAGCCGGTCAAGTGCGGCATCCGTCGGTGGCGGTTCTGGAAAAATATAGCAGGGAATATGATTTACATTATCAATCCCTGGATAAAGAATTGCATGAAGTAATTGCTAGATCGGCCAATGATCCACGTCTGATCGCCAAACACATGAACACGGAATACGACATAACCGATGCAGAAGACGACTATTTCTTGCTGAACGGAAAATCGTTTCCTTATACTCTGCGCGAATCTTTGATTCATATGGTAGAGAATGAAAAAGTAAAATTGCGGATACTGAACGGGCATACCGACTCCTTCGCCATGCACATTCACGGTCATAAGCCAACCATTACGCATTACGATGGCGTTGATAACGGCCCAAGTTCGTATATCACGCGAGATGTTCATGGTATGGTGCCGGCGCAACGTATTGATTTGGAGCTTGATGGGAAAGACGATGGCTTGCACAGCTTTGGCCAAGGCATTTGGATGTTTCATGATCACGTTGAAAAATCGTTCACTACCAACGGTATTGGTGAAGGCGGCGACATTAGTTTGGTCGTTTATAAAGGTTACTATGACGATAAGGGCATACCGATGTCTCATGGTATGAGCCTGGAGCCTTACTTTTCAAAAAATATGTGGAAAGGACAATATCCTATCTGGCAAGATTACGACAAATGGCATAGTTTAGGCTTGCCCGATTTGCGCGCTGCTTATGAGTCTGCTAAAGTTGCCGTGCAAAAGGCACCGGTACAACCCGGAGCAAGTTCGATTCAATCTGCTAAACAGCAGGATGTTTTTGCGGTAAAACTGCTTTACGGCTTTTTGTTAGGCTTGCTTAGCTATTTAATTATCGTCAAACGCGAGCAGCTTTTGGCCTTGGCGAAACAAGGTTACGGAAAAGCTAAAAAATTGTTGCCTAAACGCACATAAAATACGGTTTAGCATTGGCGTTAATAGGAGTTAACGCCAATGCAACCGCTCTCAGGTATGCCGATCAATCGTCCATTCGTCCTGACGCTTTCGGGTCATGATCCTAGCGGTGGGGCGGGGATACAGGCCGATCTGGAAGCCATCATCAGCCATCAATGCCGACCGGTCAGCGTCATTACGGCGTTAACCGCACAAGACACGCACAACGTCAGCAAGTTAATTCCTCAACTTCCACAAGACATTCTGCAACAAGCCAATTTATTAATGGCGGATGTACCTGTCAAGGTCTTCAAAATTGGTTTGTTGGGACACGTGGAAACAGTAAAAACCATCTATACTTTCTTGCAGCAATTTCCTGACATTCCGGCGGTGTTCGATCCGGTATTAGCGGCTGGTGGCGGTCAGAATTTAGCCAACAACGCGTTGATTAATGCCATTAATGAATGGTTGCTTGCCAAGGTAACGGTATTAACGCCGAACAGCCTGGAGGCGCGCAAACTTACCGGCTTGAATTATATTCATGATTGCGGCGTACAGTTAAGCAAAAGCGGCTGCCGTTATGTGCTGATAACCGGTGCGCACGAAGATTCGGCAGAGGTTATTAATCAACTTTATCACGACGGTGACTGCATACAACGCTATACGTGGCCGCGGTTGCCTCATAGCTATCATGGTTCTGGCTGTACGCTCGCCGCCAGTATTGCTGCCCTAATGGCGCGCGGATTAACGGTATTGGATGCGATTGCCGAGGCGCAGCAATATACCTGGAATGCGTTGTCCTCAGGTTTTCAACCAGGCAAAGGACAATATCTGCCTGACCGGTTTTTCTGGCTAAATCAACAATGTTGAAATTTCCTGCCCGCGGGCTTTATGCCATCACCCAAACGGAAAACAAATCAGCCGGGCAGGTTATTAATGATGTTTCCGCCGCTATTCGTGGTGGGGTTAACGTTGTCCAATACCGCGATAAAAATCCAAGCGACGCAATAAAGCTTGCTGGTGATTTGGTAGCAATTTGCCGACAGCATAATGTGCCATTAATCATTAATGACGACATCGACCTTGCTGTCAGGGTCGAAGCCGATGGCGTTCATTTAGGCAAGGACGATGGCGATATTAATAGCGCAAGAGAACGGCTGGGTGACGAAGCTATCATTGGCATATCTTGTTATAATTCCGTGGAGCGCGCCCTTATGGCACAAGAAAAAGGTGCGACTTACGTGGCGTTTGGGCGTTTTTTCCCTTCCAACTCAAAGCCTTTGGCGTCGCCTGCCGACGTTGCCACCTTAAAGCAGGCAAAACAAATTTTAACCATTCCGATTGTGGTGATCGGCGGTATTATGCCGGACAATGGCAGTCAATTATTAATGGCTGGCGCTGACGTTTTAGCGGTTATCGGCGGGATTTTCGATAGCGACCCGGAACAATCGGCACGGGCTTACCAGGGTTTATTCCATGATTAAGTTAATGGCAAAATCGATAACCCTTTTGTTGAGTGTTACTTTATTGGCTTGTGCCGCAACGCTGGAGAAAGAATCCGGACAGAAAGCCGAAACAGGCAAGGAAATCGCGTTTAGCCGCAATAAAGGCAACTGCTTGGCTTGTCACGAGATTGAAGGCGGCGAATTTCCTGGCAATATCGGCCCGCCACTAAAGGAATTACCAAAGCGGTTCAAAAATAAACAACAACTGCGCGAACAAATTCGGGATGCTACTCGCTTTAATCCTGAAACCAGTATGCCGCCGTTCGGCAAAAACAAAATCCTGAGTGCAGAAGAAATCGATCTACTCGTGGATTACCTTTGGAGTTTACAATAATCAATTATTATCGATCCGGGTACGCAGCAATGATGATTAATAGAAGAAAATTTCTGAAACTTTTACTGGTCATCGGCACAGTTGGAACGGGTATGTGGAAAACTGTGTCGGCGGCTGTTGGCTGGCCGGTATCGGACTTTGCGCCGATGAATGTCGATGCGGCAACAAAGCAACTACTTAAAGGAAAAACCGCAACCGAAACCGATAAGATCGAATTAACCATTCCGGAAATCGCCGAAAACGGAGCAGTAGTGCCGGTAACAGTTTCAAGTAGTCTGGAAGGCATTAAAAGTGTTGCATTAATTGCAGAATTCAACCCCGTACCGCTTGCCATCCAGATGTTCGTTACGCCGGATATCGAGCCGACTTTATCCACGCGATTGAAGCTTGCCGAGACGTCATTCGTCTATGCTTTTGCGGAAACTGAAAACGGCTGGTTCAGCACCCGGAAAAAAGTTAAAGTCACCATTGGCGGTTGTGGGGGTTAACATGTCCAGCATCAAAATCCGCAGCAAACGCATGGATGGCAACACGCAGATTCGCACCTTGATTTCGCATCCCATGGAGCATGGACGCAATAAGGATAAGACCACCAACAAGCTTATCCCGATGCATTTTATACAGGTGTTAACGGTTCGCCATAACGGCAAGGTGGTAGCGGCGTGTAACATGGGGGCGGGCGTTTCCAAAGATCCTTACTTTGCGTTCATGCTGAAAGGCGGTGAAGCAGGTGATGAAATCGTTATCGATTGGGTGGATAATCTGGGTAACAAAGATTCTGCGACCCATAAAATAAGTTAATACTCTTCACTTATAATGAAGTTAAATCGTAGCTTCAACACACAGCAATCGAAGCAGTATATTTCTTATTGTTATAAGCTGTTTTGTATTTTATTAATAATCTTTTCGGCCTTATCAAGCGCATCGCCACTGCAGGATCAAACGCAGTTGAGGCGATATTACCAGGAACATTTTCCTAACCTTACATTAAAAGATTACAGTAACGGAATATACGCCATCGACCCGGTTGCCCGGCAATCCTGGCAAGCGATAGAAGAATTTCCACCATACGAAAACGCGATTGAACAAGGTGAAAGGCTATTCGCCGCTGCATTACCCGATGGTAAACAATACGCCGACTGCTTTGATAACAAAGGTATGGGCATTGCCAATACCTATCCGCGCTGGGATACCGCCAAACAGATAGTAGTAACCTTGGCGGCTGCCATTAATGAATGCCGCGCACACCATCATGCCGATGAATTGGCGTATAACCAAGCCGACATGCTGAATGTGCTGGCGTATATGGCGTACACGTCGCGAGGTAAACCTATTAATGTGGTGGTTCCTGAAAAAGATGAAAACGCACTTCAAGCCTACGAACAGGGTAAAGCATTTTATTATCAGCGCCAAGGCCAGTTGAATTTTGCCTGCGCAACTTGTCATATACAAAATGTCGGCAAAAAACTGCGGGCGGAAATTCTCAGTCCGTCTTTAGGACACACCAATAACTGGCCGACGTACCGGCTGAAGTGGGGTGAGATGGGTAGCTTGCATCGACGCTTTGCCGAATGCCTAGCTAATATCCAAGCCAAAGCCTACCCGGAGCAAAGTGTGGAGTTCCGTAATCTGGAATATTTTTTAAGTTACACCAGTAATGGCGTACCGATATCTGGTCCTAGCGTACGGAAGTGACTGAGGTGATTAATGATCATATCGCACTTAAATTCTTAAGCGGATCAGGCTCAATCAATCTGTTTGCATTAATGAATGATGATATATTTCGATCATAACGCTACAACCCCCATTGATACCCGGGTGCTGGATGCGATGCTGCCATTTCTGAAACTGTTTTACGGCAACCCGTCCAGTTTATACCGGCAGGGCAGGTTGGTGCGAACAGCAATCGATACGGCCAGAGAACAAGTGGCGGCCTTGATTAATGTGCAGCCTGCGCAGATTATTTTTACCAGCGGCGGTACCGAGGCTAATAATCTGGCATTAACCGCCGTCAACTCTAGGGCAAAAATTGCGATTTCCGCGATAGAGCATCCATCCGTTAGCGAACCGGCGCAACGGTTGCAAAGCCAGCGCGGTCAGTTGCAGCTGATTAACGTGGACAGCAACGGCGTAATCAGGCCGGAAGAAATAACGGCATTATGCCGCGCCAAGCCGGATTTCGTCTCCCTCATGCTGGCGAACAACGAAACCGGTGTGATTCAGGATATCGCTAACCATGCGCATCCTTTGGCGGAGCAGGGTATCATCGTCCATACCGATGCAGTACAGGCGATTGGTAAAATACCAGTGGATTTTACCCAGTTGGGCGTACAATTAATGTCATTGTCCAGCCATAAGATCTACGGTCCCAAAGGTTGCGGTGCATTAGTCATCGATAAAAAGGTATCATTAACTCCCATGATTCTGGGCGGCGGTCAAGAGCAAGGTTGCCGCGCCGGTACGGAAAACGTGGCGGCGATTGTCGGCTTCGGCAAAGCGGCGGAACTTGCCGGCGCGGAAATTGCCCAACGGCATACGTATTTGCGGCAATTGCGCGATCTGCTGGAAAGCCAACTAATGGCAATTCCCGCTATCCAGATCTTTGCACAAAAAGTAGACCGCTTACCGAATACGGTTCAGTTCGGGGTAGCAGGGCAGGATGGCGAGATGCTATTAATGAAGTTGGATCGCAAAGGTATCGCCGTATCCAGCGGTTCTGCCTGCGCCAGCGGCGGCGGCAAATCCAGCCCGGTATTGACCGCAATGGGCGTGGATGAGGCAACAGCCAAAAGCGCTATCAGAGTCAGTGTAGGTATGGCAAACACAGAAACGGAAGTTAATGAATTTATTAATCAATTGAAATCGCTAATTAATTAATGATTGAGGAAATTATGGCAGAGGTATCGTTTACGGAAAGCGCTGCACGGCAGATTAAAAAACAGTTGGATAAACGCGGCAAAGGTATCGGTTTAAAAATAGGCGTTAAAAAATCGGGCTGTTCCGGCTATGCCTATACGTTGGATTATTCGGATGCGGTAACGGAGGACGAAAAAATCTTCGAAGATTTTGGTGTTAAAGTGATCGTGCATAAAGACGATCTGCCGTTGCTGGCGGGCATTCAGCTTGATTACCGTCGGGAAGGTATTAATGAAGCCTTCAAGTTCAATAATCCTAATGTAACCGGCAGTTGCGGTTGCGGTGAAAGTTTTTCGGTAAGTTAATTACTGTAAAAAACCCGGTTTGAAGTGATTCGCACCGGGTTTAATGTTACAACTGGGTTTTATAAAACGGATAATCCGTAAAACTTACACGCTAACGGCAAGCTTAACAGACTTACGTTTCAAGCCGGTTAAACCCAGCAAAGCGGAACCGAACAACCAAACTGCGGCAGGTACCGGTACTGCTTTCAAGCTGTAATCGACAACGATTTTGGCATTTTTATACCAGAAATCGCCCGTCACAGCCTTAATCCTTAAAAGAGCATCTTAAGGTTGCAAAAAATTGTTAACTGTTTGAAATTAAGCGGCAAGGAGGCGCTTATGGCAGAACAGATCATTCACCCTTTGGGTGAACCCGAACCGAAGGCATTAATTCCGTATGCTGAACCTGTCAGGGTAGAAACATTTGGCGGCAGGATCCATGTGGAATGGGATCCACAAG
>Ga0194128_10001665_pt1 | contig 38198 bp, 30 predicted proteins | sample TA2KigCa65mmetaG_FD_148650 | JGI IMG/M metagenome (GOLD analysis project Ga0194128, IMG submission 148650) | Freshwater microbial communities from Lake Tanganyika, Tanzania - TA2015037 Kigoma Deep Cast 65m | ecosystem: Environmental > Aquatic > Freshwater > Lake | place: Tanzania: Lake...
GATTCCGGAGCGGGTGCTACGGCCTTGAGCACTGGGCGCAAAACCTACACCGGTGCAGTGGGGGTGGGTCCCGATTCATTGCCCCTGAAGACCATCTTGGAGAAGGCAGCAGCCACGGGACGGCGGACGGGTATTCTTGTCACTTGCGAAGTCACCCATGCGACCCCTGCGTCCTATGTGGCCCATCGCATCGACAGGAACCTTTATGAAGATATCGCCTTGGATTTAAGCAAGGCTCCACTGGATTGGTTGGTGGGTGGTGGCCGTAATCATTTTGTGGCCAGGCAGGATCAACGGAACCTGTTGGAAGAGATGCGCAAGGAAAGGGGCTTCAAGGTTATGGATCGATTGGAGGGCCTGTTCAAGGCGCCTTCTGCTATCGCCAAGCAGCCCTTGGTGGCCTTGATTTGGGACGGTCCAGCACCGCGCATCAGCGAAGGCAGGGATTCTGGTCTCATGGCTTCACTCACGACCCGTGCTTGCCAAGATTTGGACCGGCCCTCATTTTCTTCTGCTGATTCAGGTTTCTTCCTAATGATTGAGGGTTCGCAAATTGATTGGGGAGGTCATGCTAACGACGGGGACTATGTATTGAAGGAGACCCTGGACATGGATAGGGTGGTCGGTGCCGCCTTGGACTTTGCTCGCCAAGACGGCAATACCTTGGTGGTTTTGACAGCGGATCATGAAACTGGGGGAATGGCCATCAACGGCGGAACGCGGGACGCCCAGAGCATGAGCTTGGCTTTTACGACCAAAAAGCATACCGCCGCCTTGGTCCCTGTAATGGCCTACGGTCCTGGGGCTGACACGATGAGCGCCATGATGGACAATACGGAAATCTACAAGCGTCTTTGTCGCTTGTGGGACTTGGAGCCTTAAGGATAGCTTAACAGCGTTTCGGAGGGGTTCTCTGCAACGATAACACCCTTTTCGTTACGGGTTAGGCCGGCCATGGCGTATTGAGGGTCATGTTCAAAGAACAGGGACCAACTTTCACGCAGGGCTTGTTCAAGGATCTCGGCTTTTTCGGTAAGGGTCTGCAAAGGCCTTACATCGTAGGCCATTACCCAGGGCAGGGGAAGATGGGCAATCGATGGTAGCAGATCGGCACAATACAGAAGCGCACTGCCACCCATGTCCAAAATAGGGAGCATCATCCCTTCGGTATGTCCGTACACATGAAGGCAGGGCAAACCCGCTGCATTTTGGCCATCGGCCACTTCTTGCAATTGACCCGAATGCATCAACGGTTCGATATTCTCGCGCAGGAAGGAAGCCTTTTCGCGGGCGTTCGGGTTAGGGTAAGCCCATTGCAATTGCCGTCCGGAGACCCAATAAGTCGCTTGTGGAAAAACGACTCGAATTTCTTCCACGTTCCCAACGCGTTCGGTCGCACCACCGCAATGATCAAAGTGCAGATGGGTCAGGATTACGTCAGTGATCTGTTCTCTGCGCCAGCCCGCAGCCATTACGGCATCGGCGATAGAAACTTGCTTCGTCGGACCATAATGGGCCATAAACTTGGAGTTTTGTTTATTGCCTAATCCACAGTCAATGACTATTTTGCGGTCGTTTACTTCAACCAATAAGCACCGCATAGCCCAGGTGCATAGGTTCTGTGCATCCGGGGGATTCAACCCAGCCCATAGGCTCTGTGGAACCACTCCGAACATGGCTCCGCCATCCAACTTGAAGAACCCGGTATGTAAAATTTGTAGTTTCATGGAAAAGTCGTCTTGTTTTCAAAAGACCCCTGCCAAGGATTTCGTAGTTTTACAAGATATGTCAAAGTTAAAGCCTGGAGATGCGATCCATTTGATTGCCATAGGGGGTGCGGTGATGCATAACCTGGCATTGGATTTGCAAGTTGCGGGCTACCGCGTCACGGGTTCTGATGATCGAATTGATGAGCCAGCCAGGGGTAGATTGGATGTGGCAGGGCTGTTGCCGGATCGTCTTGGATGGGATCAAGCGAGAATTACAGAGGATTTGAGTCTCGTGGTTCTGGGGATGCATGCGCGTGCCGACAATCCTGAATTGCTCAAAGCCTTGGAACTGGGTTTAACAATCCATTCCTTTCCTGAATTGGTGGGCGAATTGGCAGCCAAGCAGCAACGACTTGTGGTGGCCGGTTCCCACGGTAAAACCACCATTACCTCCATGGTGATGCATGTGTTACGTTTCCATCGTCGGCCTTTTGATTACCTTGTGGGTTCGGCTATGCCGGGTTATGAACGCATGGTTCAGCTCGGTACTGCCGCTCCCACGGTGGTCCTCGAAGGGGACGAATACTTGAGCTCACCCCTGGATCCGCGGCCCAAAATGATGCATTATCAACCTCACGGTACCGTCATCACCGGCATTGCATGGGATCATATCAATGTTTTTCCTTCCAAGGCATCCTACGAGAAGGTTTTTGCGGACTATATCGCTGCCCTTCAACCGGGGTCTTCCTTGATTTATTTCGAAGAAGATTCATTACTTGCAAGTTTGGCGCAGGAGCTGGGAGGGCATTTGGATTTGAGACCCTACAAGGCTGCGCCTTATGTGGTGGAAGATGGGTACACCTTTCTCAAAACCAGTTTGGGTAAAATTCCCTTGCAGGTATTCGGGGAACACAATATTCATAACATTGCTGCGGCACGGCAGCTCACCGCTATGGCAGGTATTGAGAAAGTGGACTTTTACCAGGCCATTGCGTCGTTCCCTGGAGCGGCAAGGCGATTGGAACGACTGACCACCGGGTCTGGGAAGACGGTGATTCGGGATTTTGCTCATTCTCCGTCGAAGGTCGCGGCTTCCGTACAAGCGGTTCAGAAACAATTTGGTTCGGATTTTACGGCGGTGCTGGAATTGCATAGTTTCTCCAGCCTGAATCCTGAATTTATCCCTGAATACAAGGGGAGTATGGACGCTCCTGCGGTAGCCGCCGTGTACGTATCCGGGGAGGAGGCCCACCGAAAACAGGGACAAGGCCTTGATGCTGATTTTTTGGTGAAGGCCATCGGTCGAAAGGACTTGAAAGTTTTTGAAGACCTTCAGATGCTGCAGGATTGGGTCCGCATTCAATCGGCGTATCGGCCTTTGTTGATGATGAGTTCGGGTTCATGGTCCTCATGGCCTTGGGAAAAGGAGATAAACGAATGGTAAATGTGGACTTAGGGCGTTTGAGTCTTAGCAAGCCGCTGGTATTCTTCGATTTGGAAACTACCGGATTGAACATAGGTCAGGATCGTATAGTTGAATTTGCGGGAGTCAAGGTACATCCAGACGGTTCGATGGAAGAGATGGAGCAGAGGCTCCAACCGGGGATTCCTATCCCGGCGGAAGTTTCCAAAATACACGGTATTTACGATGTGGATTTGGTTGGAATGCCCACCCTGGAGGAATTCGCCCCGCGATTGATTCGCTTTTTTGATCAGGCAGATTTGGCCGGCTACAATTCGGCTTATTTTGATTTGCCTTTCTTGATGGAAGAACTGTTGCGCATTGACATAGATTTGGATATTTCCAATGCCCGGATGGTGGATGTTCAAGCGATTTTTCACAAGAAAGAGCCCCGTGATTTGAAGGCCGCTTTGCGGTTCTATTGCGGAGAGGAATTGGTTAATGCACATTCTGCTGCAGCCGACGCCCGGGCTACTTGCTTGATTTTGTTGCAACAGTTGAACCGCTACGAGGATTTGCAGGGCAATGTGGACTTTCTGCATCGCTTCACGGCTCGTAACAACAAATCGGTGGATTTAGCCGGTCGAATTGTCCGCAACGACAAGGGTGTGGAACTATTCGCCTTTGGTAAATACAAAGGCCAATCGGTTTCGGAGGTTTTTGCCCGAGATCCGTCCTATTACGCGTGGATGATGGATGGTGATTTTCCACGGCATACCAAGAAAGTGATTACTGGCATTCGTCTTCGTGCGATGAACACTGATGGAGGATCAAGGGCTTAGTTTGGATTTGTTGGGCCAGGATCTGGAGATTTCCAGCAACGTGAAGGCCACCGACTTAAAGGCAGGCAAAGCCAAGGTGGCGGTGTACACTTTGGGTTGCAAATTGAATTATGCCGATGGACTCAGCATCCGCAAAACCTTCGAAGATCGGGGCTACGAGCCGGTTGATTTTGAACAGGGGGCGGATGTTTACATCATCAACACGTGTTCTGTTACGGAGAAGGCCGATCGCAAATGCGCGCGGATTGTTCGTCAGGCATTAAAGCATTCTCCCCAGGCTAAGGTTGTGGTGGTGGGTTGTTATGCGCAATTGCAGCCGGAACAAATCGCTCGAATTCCAGGGGTTCATCTGGTTGCTGGAACTGATGCCAAATGGAAATTGCCTGAGCTTCTGCAGGCGCAATCTTTGCAAACTTCGGGGGTTAAGGTGGTGCATGCCCCAATCCATGAGGCGAAGCAATTTGTGCCTGCTCAAAGTTGGGGGGATCGTACAAGGGCTTTTCTCAAGGTTCAAGACGGATGCGATTTCCCTTGCACCTATTGCACGATTCCCATGGCTAGAGGAATGGCTCGTTCCGATACCTTGGATTCGGTGGTGGTTAGGGCCCAATATCTTGCAAATGATGGAGTGGAAGAAATAGTCCTCACGGGGGTCAACTTGGGTGATTTTGGACGGGGTAAAGGCGATGACCGAAGACAGGGCCATTCTTTGGCGGCCTTGGTTCGCAGGTTGCACAACGAAGTTCAGGTGGAGCGATTGCGTTTGTCGAGTGTGGAGCCCAACCTCTTTGAGGATGACCTGATTGCGGCATTACAGGACAGCCCCCGATTTGTACCGCATTTTCATATTCCATTGCAAAGTGGTTCGGATGCCGTTTTGCGTCGTATGCGTCGCCGATACACCACCGAGGATTACCGGCGACTCCTCCTCCGATTGGCAGATACCTTCGAAGGCGTTTGTTTGGGAGCGGATGTGATGGTGGGCTTTGCGGGGGAATCGGAATCTGAATTTCTGAAATGTTATGAGTTTCTCGAATCGTTGCCCCTGGCTTACCTCCATGTGTTCACCTACTCAGAAAGGCCGGGTACCTTGGCTGCAGATTGGAAACCCGTAGTGCCCGTGCATGAGCGACTTGAGCGCAATCATGCCTTAACCGAATGGGGTCTGGAGCGTCATAAGAGTTTTGTTACGGGATTCTCTGGTAGGGTAGCCAACGTACTTTTTGAGCAGGAAACCTACACCGAGCCGGAACTCAGCGGCTTAGGATCGGTCCAAACCAGGGGTCTTCGGATGCGAGGTTATACCCCAAATTATATTCGCGTGGAATGCGCTTATGATCCTCAGTGGGTGGGTGCCTCCGTGCCGGTCCATCTGGGATCACTCCTGTGTAGGGAGTCGGAGGTTATGCTCCAAGGAACTATACTGAACTAAAAATACCAAAGTCAAGGCATGCGTACAGGACAGCCTGAGCCTCTGACTTGGGGTCTTTGGGGGGAACTTTCGTTGCCTGCCATTGGACTTTCAACAAGCTTACGGAGTTGATTTTCCCATACCGATTTACCCCGTGCCGGCAGGGGCTTTTCCAACAAAGGACCCTGGTAAACCGTCTGGGAACGGTTATTCGTGATCAATAACCATGGCTGCTGTGGAATGCCATAAATACTCAGGTATTGTCGCCGTGGGTCTCTGCGCAAGGCCATGGCCAAATTATGATCCATGAGGTATTTGATACAATCCTTTTCGGGAAGCGCGGGGTCGCTGAAAACCGCAATCCAATGGACTTGGTCGCCCCATACCTCCTGTTGATGCAGCAAGCGATCCACCACGGCAATGGTCTGAGGACAAGCAGGATCGAGGTAAACTTGGGCAGTGAGTTTCTGGGCGATGGTATGAGTTGAAGCAGCGAGTACACCCAGTGTTATGCAAATTAGCATAATAGTCCTTCGAAGCCATTCGGTCCATGGGCCTTGCAGTTGGCGCAAATCTGCATTGGTTGGAATCAGATAGCCGGGAACCCCTGCTCCGGCGGCCGCATCAAGGTCTCGCTCCCGATCCCCAATCATTAAGGATTTGGTAGGATTCAAGCCGAAGCGATGCACGGCTTTTTGGACCATAAGGGGTTCAGGTTTGCGGCATAGGCAGGTCTCGGTTCGAGGATGGTGGGGGCATGCATAAATAGCATCCGGGTGAATGCCTTCCGTGGCCAGAGAATCGAGCATTTTGGCGTGTATTCTATCCAAATCCTCCATGCTGTAACGGCCTAACCCTATGCCTCCTTGGTTGGTGATGATGATTAGGCGGTAACCGTGGTGTCGAGCTGCTTGCATAACCTCGGCGATGCCGTCCAACAAGTGCCAATCATCGGGTCTGCAGACATAGTCCCCGGGGTCATGATTGATGATTCCATCCCGGTCCAGAAACAAAGCGATCTCAAGATTAGAGGCTTCTGCGAAGGGCTTGAGCGGGGGGTCGATCACCGGAGGAAGGCTTGGAGATTATTTTTCTTCAAAGTAAAGGTTAAATCTTTAATTTTGGCCATGGAACGAATTTTGATTTTGGATTTCGGGTCGCAATACACCCAGCTTATTGCGCGAAGAATTCGTGAAATAGAGGTGTACTGTGAAATTCATCCTTACCACCATTGTCCGGAAGAGGGAGAAGGATGGGGAGGGGTAATCTTGTCGGGTTCTCCTTACTCCACGCACGATCGTGAGGCACCCGTGGCGCCGTGGCCGGATTGGTTTGGGAAACTGCCTGTGTTGGGAATATGTTATGGGGCTCAATGGCTCGCAGCCCATCGCGGGGGTCAGGTACAAAGGTCGGTGATCCGCGAATACGGCAGAGCTCAACTGAACCTAACTCGTCAGGACCAATCGCCTTTGCTGAAGGGAATACGTCAGGGAAGCACCGTGTGGATGTCGCATGGGGATACCGTGACGGCATTGCCCACTGGAGCCGTGCATACCGCCTCCACGGAGTCCGTGAATTATGCAGCCTTTGAGTGGCCGGATCAACGGGTTTATGCCATACAATTTCATCCCGAGGTTACTCATAGTGAAGATGGAATGCAGGTCTTACGAAATTTTGTGTTGGGAATTTGTAAAATGAGTCCATCTTGGACGGCTGATTCCTTTGTACAGCAATCCATTCAGGATTTACGAGCACAGGTGGGTGATCATGATGTGGTGATGGGGATCAGCGGTGGGGTGGATTCGACTGTGGCTGCAGTGCTTTTGCACCAAGCCATTGGGGATCGATTGCACGGTATTTTTGTGGACAACGGGTTGTTGCGTCAAGATGAGTTTGCTAATGTTCTGGAGGCCTACCAGCAATTGGGTCTGCGGGTCAAAGGGGTGGATGCCCAAAACCAATTCTACCAGGCCCTGGCAGGCTTGAACGAACCGGAGGCCAAACGCAAAGCAATAGGAAGGGTTTTTATTGAAGTTTTTGAGCGCGAAGCTCACGCCATCCCTGCAGTGGCTTTTTTGGGCCAGGGAACGATTTACCCGGATGTCATTGAATCGGTTTCAGTGCACGGTCCTTCGGCCACGATCAAATCCCATCACAATGTTGGCGGACTACCTGCCCGCATGAAACTGAAATTGGTGGAGCCTCTCCGAGCCTTGTTCAAAGACGAGGTGCGCAAAGTGGGAAGGGCTCTGAACATTCCTTCAATCTTGTTGGATCGCCATCCTTTTCCCGGACCTGGATTGGGGATTCGTATCCTTGGTCAAGTGGATCAGGAGTCAGTGGGTTTGTTGCAGCAAGCTGATGCCATTTACATCCATCATCTTCGGCGGAGCGGGTGGTATAACCAAATTTGGCAGGCTGGGGCGATTTTGCTCCCTATCAAATCGGTGGGTGTGATGGGCGACGAAAGGTCCTATGAACGCGTCGTCGCTTTGAGGGCGGTCCACAGCTTAGACGGTATGACCGCCGATTGGGTACATTTGCCGTATGATTTGTTAGCTGAAATTTCCAACGATATCATTAACCGTGTTCGGGGGATCAACCGCGTTGTTTACGATATTTCTTCTAAACCGCCGGCCACCATCGAATGGGAATAGGCGAACAGTCCGGGCGTTGGACCCTACGGACTCGGCAAGTCTTGGACTATTTGCAATTCTGGTCCAGCCGTAACAGAACTGCGGCCTCCGATTTACGAGGCCTGCTTCGGGAATATGCCCGCAAATTTCCTCAGATGGGTTCCCGTGACCGAAGAGAATGGTCGATGGGCGTGTACCAAGCGCTGCGGGCCCAACGGGTATTGCAAACGGAGGTTTGGGCACCTTGGGAACAAGCCCTTGCCGCGGGTTTGGCGGTGATGTATGGGGAAGAGCACCCTTGGGTTGAGTTTTTGAAGCATCATTACACCCTTGCGCCTTCGGTGTTCAGCGCGATGGAAGGCCAAGGTCATTGTGGTTTTCCATGCAGCGAAGGGGTTTCTCCAAAAATTGTTACCGACACGAATTTTCAGCTAGGTGATTCCACGCCATACAGCGTTGAGACTTGGTTACGCGAACAAGGGCTTCCTGGGATGGCCTGGTTAAGAATTCGACGAGGTTACGAAGCTGCTTTGGAGGAACAAATCCTTCAAAAAGGATGGTCCGCACCTCTCAAGTTTACTCTGAATCATGCGTCTTCCTTGCAGGCCTGGGCCATGCCTTTGGGTTTGGCATTGAGTGGCTTGGAAGGTTATAAGGAGGGTTGGTTCGAGATGCAGGATTGGTCCTGCCAAAGGTTGGTCGAATGCATGCCAAAGACTGTGACTGGTCGGTGGTTGGATGCCTGCGCTGGATCCGGGGGCAAAACCCTGTTGCTCCACGAAAGTCACCCTGAACTTCAATGGTTTGTGACGGATTCCAGAGAACCCATTTTGCAGGAATTATCCCGTCGTTTCCAAAGGGCGGGTTGGCGTAATTACTCCCGTGCCGTTGCGGATTGGCTCAGTCCTGAACCTGCTGAGCTTGGTTCCTTTCCCTCGCAATTTGACGGGGTATTGCTGGACGCGCCTTGCAGCGGTTCCGGATCGTGGCGGAATCATCCGCATATGCAACTGTTAGGACCAACCATGGATCCTCAGAAATTTGCCGAAAAGCAGAGCCTTATGCTGCGACGCCTTTGGTCCAGAGTTCGGTCTGGGGGGTATTTGGTCTATGCAACCTGCTCCGCTTACGTTTGCGAAAACGAGGACGTGGTCCGGGCTTTTCTTTCAGAAAAAAAGGAGGCCAATTTGATTTTTGATCGCTATCTGAATGCTTCCCCTTTGGGAGGAGATACGATGTATGCGACCTTGCTCCAAAAGGCTTAGGGCCTTTACTTCCAATCCGATTATGTTTGCGGAAAAGCGTGTTCGAGGGCTTGCTGCAAATCCTCCCACAAGTCTTCCACGTCTTCAAGGCCTACCGACAGTCGGACAAGGTTATCGCTGATTCGAAACTCCTTTCGTTCCACGGGATCTACCCCACTGTGGGTGGTGCTGGCCGGGTGGCAGGCGAGGCTTTCATTGCTTCCTAGTGATACTGCTTGCTGAATACACCGAAGCTGATTCAGGAATTTCCATGCAATGCAATGGTCTTGACCCCCATTGAGCCACAGGGAAATCATGGCCCCTGAACCGGGATAAGCAAGATTTTGAACGCCAGGATGTTGCCGTAGTCGTTCAGCTAGAAAACGTGCGTTGGATTGGGCGACTTGCATGCGAATTTGAACGGTTTCCAAGCTACGTGACAAGAGCCATGCCGTAAAGGGACTCGCTGTATTGCCCAATTTGTTGCGAAGTGGTCTAATACGACGAATCAAAGTTGCATCGCCCACACAGGTACCGCAAATCAAGTCGCTGTGACCGCCCATGGATTTGGTTGCAGAATACACCACCAAATCGGCCCCCTCCTCCAAAGGATATTGCCAGCAAGGACCAAGGTAAGTATTATCGGCCATAACAACAGGTTTATTTCCGGAGACTGACCAATACTCAACCAGTTTCCTCAGCGATTCCCAAGACCATATTTGATTGGTTGGGTTGGCAGGAGTTTCGATATAGAGGAGATCCGGGATTCGGCCGATTTCCCCGCTTATCTGATTGGCCCATTGCGAAACTTCAGACGGATGGTGCTCAGGTGGTTCTTTCAACGAGGGGCCTTGTGCAATCTTAGGTTCAGAAAACAGGAGACTCTGCCGCAAAGGGACACAGTGGATTCCCCAAGGCTCCAGAAAATCTTTCAAAAATTGCCGTGTACCGCCGTAGAGTGGGGTGGTATAAGCTAACATAGAACCCGGTTTGAGCAAAGCAAGCAGCGAAGTGGTGATTGCGGCCATCCCGCTTTCGAAGGCCAAAGCCTCATCGGGCAATTCGCTGATTGGGCCTACCGACCTGCCTTCCAGAGCAACCAATTGCCCTTCGACTTGTACCAAATTGGGATGCCCCATCCTGGCGTAATTGAATGGGGCGGGCTCACCCTCCACGGGTCTTTCTTGTTGCAGAGCAAAGGTTGCAGCGCCTGCTTCTGCACTTTCAAAAATGTATGTTGAAGCCGCATAAATTGGAGTCTTGGCAGCGCCAAAATTCGGTAAGCGGTCATGTTCTTTGGTCTGAATTGGATGAATCAGTCGGGTTGTTTTTCTTTTCATGGTCCAACAGTGGAAATGGGATATTCAAAATAAACCTGGCCTTCTGAATCGTGGAATCGGGCGGTAAGTAGGCGTTCTTTGGCAGGACCGGAAAATTGGAGTGTTGCGAAACCTCTCTTGAGGCTAAGAGATTCTGGTATGCGGTGGTTATTTCGGTCTTTGTCGGCGACGGAATTGATTCCGCTGGTCAGGGGGGATGATGTAATGTCCCAGAAAATAATACCCTTGTGCTCTAATTTGCTAATTTCAGAATGATGTCGATCGCCGGTGAGGAAAATTACATTGTGAATTTTCTCTTCGGCAAGGCGGTCCAGCAGTTTACGTCGCTCGCAAGGGTAATTGGCGTAATTTTCATGGATGGCATGGCTGTTTAGGATTTGATTTCCGCTGGCCACCAATTTGAAAGGGGCTCTACTGAATTGGAGGGCATCGACCAGCCATTCGATTTGGGCTTCTCCCAACATACGACGTGCACACGTATCCTGCATTTTTTGGTTGTTTCGATGAAAGCGATTGTCCAACAAGAATACCTCTACATCCATCCAACGGAAAGCGGAGGCGATACCACCAAACTCGGGCATTCCATAAGAAGGGTTGGCCCAAAATAATTTGAAGGCCTCTAGGCTCTCTTTCTTGAGAGGCCAGGAACCGGTTGCATCGTTGGGCCCAAAGTCATGGTCATCCCAAATCGCATACTGAGGGCAGGTCGCCAGCAAGGTGGTCAATTCAGGGGTGGCCCGGGTATGGTTGTAGCGATTTACCATGCCGTGGAAGCTCTCCCAGTCCCCTTCCCTTAAATAAATGTTGTCTCCTAGCCATAACATAGCGGAAGGTTTCAGCGCAGCAATCCGATCAAAAACTTGGTAATCACCCCCGTAGGATGGCGATGGGCGATCGTAGGCCGGATCGTTGATGTAGCCGCAAGATCCTATGGCGATCGTGAAATCCGGTGCAGGATAGCGGTGCAGCCAATGGGGTTGGGTACTGAATACGCCTTCGGCCAAGAGAATTTCGTTTTCATCCGCATCACGACCGCCTAAATCATCGCGGTCACCCTGATCCATCACGATTCTGTAGGCATAACGGGCTCCTTCATGGAGCCTGTCCAATTCAAAGAGGGCGGTGTAGGCAGGGCCAATCTCCGTAAGCATGCAACGAGTTCCCTCCCTAATGGCGGTGGTGGCGATCCATGGTTCGCGGCTGCTGTCGGTGGCTTCTCCGATTAGCTTGTACTCCAAACAGATCTCTGCAGGCCCTTTGGTTTGAATCCAAACCGAGGCGTAGCGGAGTCCCGCATGGCCCAGCATAGGACCGGAGGCGAGCATGGGGTGACGGACACGATGGTTGCCCTTCGTCTCGCTTTGGGCATGAGCTTGGATTGCCGAGAATCCCGTGAGAGACAGCAAGATTAGGGTTAGGCAGCGGAGGTTGTGTTTCATTGCGGAAAATTAGAGAGGAAATTCAAGGCCATCGGTCTACTTTTGAACAAATTTGTGCTTAACCCAGCTCCCATTGCCATGGCAAATCCAATTCTCGAATGTGTACCCAATTTCTCCGAAGGCCGTCGTCCGGATGTGATTGACAAAATCGCTGCAGCTCTGGGCTCTGTGGATGGCGCCAGGGTCTTGGATGTGGATCCCGGCAAGGCGACCAACCGCACGGTGATGACCTTGGTCGGGAACCCGGAAGCGGTGGTAGAAGCAGCCTACCGGGCCATCGCCGAGGCAGCCCATCTTATCGATATGAGCAGCCACAAGGGTGAACATGCCCGCATGGGAGCCACCGATGTTTGCCCCTTGATTCCTATTGCCGGGATGAGCATGGATGAAGCGGTGCATTGGTCCAAGGTGTTGGCCGAAAGGGTAGGCAAGGAATTGGGAATACCTGTCTACCTCTACGAATATTCCGCCAAAGAAGCCTATCGCCGTAATCTTGCGGATATCCGTGCGGGTGAATACGAAGGTCTTGAAGTCAAAATGAAGGATCCCCGTTGGTCACCTGATTTTGGCCCTGAATCCTTTCATGCGTCTTGTGGGGCCACGGTGATCGGCGCCAGGGATTTTCTGGTTGCTTACAATGTTAATTTGAATACGGTGTCACCGCGTTGGGCCAACTCCGTAGCTTTTGACGTTAGGGAAGTCGGGCGAATTGTCCGTGATGGCCATCCGCTGACGGGGAAAATTCGTTTGGATGCTCATGGTGAGCCAGTCCGTCAGCCCGGTACTTGCAAATCCGTCAAAGGAGTGGGTTGGTATATTCCGGAATATTGTTTGGCCCAGGTTTCCATGAATTTGACCCGTTTGGCGGATACCGATTTGCACGAGGCGTATGAAGCAGTGTGGGAGTCGGCTCATCGCAGGGGCCTTCGGGTAACCGGTTCGGAATTGGTGGGTTTGGTTCCACTTGAAAGCATGTTAAAGGCCGGAAGGTATTTTATGCGCCAGGCCGGAAGGTCCTCCGGAGCATCGCACGAGGAATTGATTGAATGTGCTATCCAAAGCATGGGCTTAAGGCAATTGGGGGATTTTGACCCTCGTCGCAAGATTATTGAATACGCGATGGAAGCTCCGCATGGTCCTTTAGTTTCCATGACTTTGGGGGCTTTTGCGGATTTGACGGCCAGCGATGCCCCTGCTCCCGGTGGGGGATCGGTAGCGGCCTACATGGGGGTCTTAGCCGCCGCACTGGGTGCGATGGTGGCCAATTTGTCCGCTCATAAACGGGGTTGGGAAGCGCAGACCCCAGCATTTTCCGATCGTGCTGAGGCGTTTCAGGATATCAAAAATAAATTATTACGCGCTGTGGACGAAGATACCAAGGCCTTTGAGGGGGTGATGCAAGCCATAGCCCTGCCCAAGTCCACCGAAGCGGAAAAGGCCAATCGTCTTGAAGCCATAGCCAAAGCAAACTTCCGTGCTCTTCAGGTGCCCCTTCAAACCATGGAATTCATCTCACCTTTGTTTGCAATGTTAGAACACATGGTTCAACAAGGAAATCCAAACTCACGTTCCGATGCCATGGTTGGATTGCAAGCGGCTTGGGCGGCTTTGGAAGGGGCTTATTGGAATGTGATCATTAACGCGGGGCCTTCCACGGACCGTTCCGCGGAAACCTTGGAGGCTGTAAGCCAAGCAGATTCGCTACGGAATGCTTCCCAACGGATATGGGAAAGGGCAACGCAGGCGGGTGCCTCGCTATTGAATCCCTGAAGTGATTAGGGCCAAGGTGGTAACCCTTTGGCAAGGATGATGGTACCTCGGTCGGGGAAATCTTGCTTTCGTTGTTGAAGCAGATCGAGCATGGTCTTTCTCCTTACGGGTTGAGGATGCACCGTTTCGAGCAATGCCGAGGGGTCTTTGATTTTGCTCATGGGCTGATAGGAGCCACGTGGTCCCCCGTAATAGCGGGCCGAATACAGTTCGCGATTTTGAAATTCAAACAAGACTCTAGCGGCTTCGGTTCGATTGAGGGCGGACCAAAGACTATCATTCCCTCTCATCCAGTACCAGGTGACGGTATTTCCGATGAGTTCAAAAGTGTGTAATTCGTTGCGCAATAGCCGCGCCTGGGCTTTAGACCCACTGGCTTGATGGTGCATGGGGTAGGGAATGGAATCGGCGAGCTCGCATAGTCCAGTGTTGCCCTCAAAATCCATCAAACTCAGGCTATCATTCTCTCGTTTCCATAACATTCCTTTGGATTCCAATTGCGTTTGCCCTTGCCATGCCAGCAAGTTTCCGTTGGCTTGTATGGTGGATAGTGCGCGGTTAATCCGCATAGTGTTGCTCCGAAAGATCCAATCGTCCGATAGGCAAACCGAGCTGTCGTCGGTCCACAGGTACATGGAGTCACGTTGGGGCATCGCATATCCTTGCATGGAAGAAGAGATCCAATGCATACTATCGATCGAAGATTGTTCGCTAAGCCAGACTTGACCTGTGGCCACGAATCCTCGGCTACGTTTTAAATCCACTTGGGTTGGGGGCTGTAGGTTCATGCGTGATGCGGAATCCATCATCAGATGTTCTGCTCTGATACGGATATGTTCTACGCTGTCCAGCCATTGGGCGTTGCCGACAGCGCGTGCCATATTCCGCTTTTGGTCCATAAACAAGGTATCCGCCACGATAAAATGCCTTCGATCCACTATGCCCCAGGCCGAATATTGCGGTCCAATCCCGGACTTGAATTGGCTGTATAGCAACAACTTGGCAGCTGTTATTTGATAATGACCTCTATCGGCTTCAAAGGTTCCTTTAAGGCTATGAATCCGAGATCTTGCCAAGAGCAGAAGGCAATCGGCTTGAGCTATGTAGCGACAAGTCGAGGTCAGGAGCTCCATTTCCGGATGGGTGACGGTGACTTGCTCGCGGAAGATGTAATCGCGTCGGTCAAGGTCGCCCATTCCATAACGGCTGGTAATGCGCACCGCACCCTGTCGTAGCACGCCGCCGAGTTCGTATCGGGCTTCGTTTCGAGTGCTGTTGAACCAAAGGGTTGGAGTCTCCAGCGACAAATCATTTTGCCGGCATCGTACATCACCTTCAAAATATGCTTCATGGTCGAATGTGTTCCAATACATTTTATTGGATTGAATTTGCAAGCCCTCTTTTCCATTGAGTTTCACCTTGCCGTCGGCTTTTGCGACTCGGTCTCCTTCGGAAAGAATGACCTGGTTGCATCGCAAGACCATGCCTTGGTGTCTGAGGACTACCCCACCGCTAAGGGTTTTGGTCGTCCCGTTTGGCCCTCTTTCAAAGCGGCCTTCTCCGGACTCAAGGATTTCAAAGGTGTTCGGGTCGTTGGCCAACCCTTGTGAAGCGTTTTGGGCCCTTGTGGCAAGACACCCAAGGAACATGCTAATCGTCAAAACACTACACCAAACAAGGATTCGCGCGCTCATTGGGCCAAAAATACCCCTATACCTCTAAATTTGAAGGCATTGATGAAAATCCTTGTTTTGGCGGGTTGGTATCCGCAATTTGGTCGTAGTGGAAACGGCATTTTTATTGTGCGGCATGCGGAGGCTTTGGTCGAGGCGAGTCAATTAGAGGGTAAGGAAGTTACCGTGGACTTGATGGCGGTCCAACCGCTTTCTTGGATGCAAGGGGACGGTCAAATGCCGCTCACTTCTCCTGAATCCCCAATAAGGCATTGGGTTCAAACCTATAAGGACGGTGGCGGAGTTTTATTGGCCATGTGGAGACAATTCCAGGCATGGCGTTCGCTTTGGGCCGCCTACAAAGCGCATCATGGATCTGTTCCGGACCTGATTGTGGCTCAGGTGTCCTGGAAATCAGCGGTGGTCGCGGCCTGCACCGGTATTCCTTTTGCGGTAGTGGAGCATTGGTCCGGATGGTTGCAGGATAAGCTGCCTTATACCTGGTGGCAGCGGGCATTGGTTTATCGAGCATTGCGCAGGGCTTCCAAAGTCATCGCGGTATCGCCATGGCTTGCCCAAGCGATGTGCGTCAAAGTGCCCGGTTTGCGGGTTGATGTCTTACCCAATGTGGTGGAACAACATTTTTGGTCCTCTGAGCCTAGGGTCCTGTTGGAAAACTCGCAGGACTTTTTGCATATATCGGATTTAGCCGAAGTCAAAAACCCAGGTTTGCTTAGACAGGCTTGGGTGCTTAGTGGATTGGCGGAGAAGGGTTTTCGTTTGCGCATTGCCGGGGAATACCCATCGCATCGTCAGGACGCCTTCAAAGGAATCCAGGGTATAGATTGGTTAGGCGTTCTTGATAGCTCAGCAGTGGCCAAAGAACTTCGTCAGGCAAGGGCCCTTTTGTTACCTAGCTTCAGGGAGACTTTTTCTATCTTGACCGTTGAAGCATTGTTATGCAATTGCCCAGTATGGCTGGGTTATACACCACTATTGGAACAATATCGCCAGCATCCGTTGGTGAAGGGACTGAATATTTATGAACCCGAATCATGGGCTGAGGCCTTGCAACAAAATACCGCTGCCACCACTTCCAACATCTCCGTCTCGACCAAGGACGCACATGATTTAATGGACAGTTCGAATGCAATCAACGTATCCCTTGAATTGTTCCAAGCCAAGCATGTGGGCCTTGAATTCCTTCGCATTATGGAAAGGATCAAGCGATGAAAACTTTGTGGAAAACATTGTTGTTCAAAAGCCTTCAGTTGGGGACTTCGATGGGGATGCTGTGGTTAACGGCCGCCTGGATGGGTCCAGTATTGAGGGGTGAGACCACGATGGTGATGGCCTTGGTGCATGGTGGCGTTTTAATCAGTGGCTTCGGAGCCGGTTCCGGCATGATTTACCATGCCAGCAGGACTTCCGTGGATGTCCTATGGCGTTGGTCCCAATGCTGGGCCTGGGCTTCCGCTCTATTTGTCGGGGCGGTTTCGTTGGGTTTTATGGCATGGTCACCATGGCATGCGGTCATGATGGTTCTCTTGACCTGGCTCCATGCCACAGTGGCCGCTGTTCGGGGATGGTTGCTTGGTCGTGGATTTTTGCAAAAGGATAATGTGGTGGGATGGATGATTCCTTTGTTACCAACCTTGATGTTAGGGGGATGGTATGTCTATCAGCGAGCCGGAGGGCAGGTTGTACCGTCTTTGAGTTTGTTTCTGATGATTCATTGCGCGGCGATGGTGTTAGTCGCTGCTTGGTCTTGCTTTGAGGCGTATTCCCATCATAATTCACAAGCCTTTTATGAAAATAAGCCGGTATCAAGCTTTGGTCAGTCGTTGTTCGATGTTGGCAAGGCCTTATGGGCCTTTAATCGTTGGACGGCCTCGGCCAATCTTGGGCAATTTGTGGTTTATCGCCTTCAATATCTTTTTATGATGGCGATGCTGGGATCCGCCGAACTTGGTATCTATTCCGTGGCGGTGGTGGTGGCGGAAAGTGCCTGGGTCATCACCCAAAGTTATTCCACCGTGATCCTGTCCACGCTAAGTTCCCACCAAGGGACTCTTAGCATAGATCAAATTCGTCGCAGTTGGCGTTGGTCCTTGCAAGCCTTATCCTGGACCCTTCTGCCTGTTACGGTGTTGGTTTTCTTACCTGTTCCTTGGCTTACCCTAGTGCTTGGCTCATCTTATGAGCCAGTCCATGGATTATGGATCGCCTTGGTTCCAGGCATTTTGGCTTTGGCTTGCAGTAATGTACTGGTTCAACATTTCACGGCTTTGGGGCAGGTTCGGGTTTCTTTTTTCTCCTCTTGGGGTACGGCCTTGCTCATCGGTTTGGGCCTGGGACCTGCCCTTCAGTTTGCTGGAGCAGATGGCATTGCGTGTTGGACTTCGTTCGTGTTGGTGGGGAACACGTTGGGGGTGATGGTCTTTTTTAGAAAGACCTATAAGGCGTATCTTTGAACTGCTCCCTTGATATCTGGGTGCAGGTTCTTTCGGTGCTCTTAGGCCCTGAAGAAGAAACGGTGGCTGTAGCTCAGTAGGTTAGAGCATCAGATTGTGGTTCTGAGGGCCGTGGGTTCGAATCCCATCAGCCACCCTGTTCGAAGTTTGTTGGAGTGCCCCTTCTTGGTGTCCTATTCAGGGAGTTTAACCTGCACAATTTCCACGGAATGCCCTCGAATGATGTAGCCCATATCAAAGCAGCAATACGTTGGATGGCCATCCCGAACACCCTCCATATGGGTTAAGTACTTGAATTGATAGCCTCGCTGTTCTAGCGATTCAAAGGGTATAGTTTGACCTTCGGCGACTAATTTGCGGCACTCCAGTAGGATTTTACGATTTTTACGTAACACATCGTGTATTCTTTTGACCTTGAGATCACCCGCTCCAAGGTTTTGGTGGTAGTGAATGTTGCGGCAATAATCGTCACAGAACTTTTTGTCGCTACGGCCCTCAAGGGGACTTTGGCAGAGAAGGCAGGTTCTTGGAGGCATAGGGGTTGATAAACGCAAACCTACGATACGGCGTTTGAGATCTTCGGACCTTTGTTTCTGTTCTTTCTTCATTCACCCACTAAACCAAAATTGTATGGGAAACATTCGCAATCAAGTCCGTTTAATCGGCAACCTGGGCCGGGATCCCGAGTTCAGGGAAATTAGCAGCGGTCGTAAAATGGCTCGTTTCAGCCTTGCCACCAACGACTATTATTACGGGGATCAGGGCGAAAAAATTGCCGAGACCCAATGGCATCAGCTCGTGGCTTGGGGAAAATTGGCCGAAATTAGCGAGCGACTCCTCCACAAAGGGTCAGAATTGGTGGTTGACGGCAAACTTAACACCCGCTCGTATACTGATAAAGAGGGAAACCGTCGGTCGTATACCGAAGTGGTGGTTTTGGAAATGGCTTTGATGGATAGAAAAGCTACCGGAGGCGAGGTCCAGCGTGACTCCGAAGAATTTGAAGAGTCTGAGGAACAAGCAACCCTTTAAGGGTTCAACGAATGGAGAGGGCGTTTCTAGCGAACAATCACAAAGCGTCCGTTAAAAACCCTGTCTTGATCCAAGTCGGTCACATTGAATAAGTAGATTCCTGCTTGAACACTTTGTTTACTATCGGATAACAAATCCCAGGCATGTTCACCTCCGGCTAATTTGCTTTGCCCGGAATCTGGGGCGTATTCGCTAAACCACTGAATGTTGCTGCCGTTGTACGCATCACTTTGGTTATGTTGCAAGACTGCTACCGGATCGCCGGCAAGGGTGAAGACCTTGATCATGCATCGTGCCGGCAAACCATGGAAGTAGATTTTGCGAGAACGGGCATTGCTGCCGTCCCAGGCAGCCCCTAGTCGGTACGGATTGGGGTATACGCCCACCTTCAATTCGCGATCGAGGGTATCCGCCGGGGTTCCTGGGAACAAACGTAGCAGAGAAGAAGCTTTGGAACTTTCAAGGGACTCCAGACCTACGCTGCTGTTGCCCCGATCAAAGGCGGTGATGACACAGAGGTACTGCCAACCGGATAATAGATTACCCAAACGGTACCGGTAGCGGTACGTTGTGGTATCGCCTTCAAAATAACGAGGATTATGGAGCCTTATAGGCTGAAATCCATTGTTGAAACCAACGGCATTCCCTGCGGAATCCCATTGACCAATAAGGTTCATGCGTGATACGGCATCCGGAAAACGGTCGTCACCCGGCTTACTGAGGTAAAGCTTGTAACCTTCGAAATCTTTTTCTTTGGTAATGGGGTCCACCGAACGCTCGGCTCTATCGTCCCAATAGATATCGATACCATCGCCGGTGAATTCGGACCGAAAGGCAGGTCGGTTTGGGGGTTCGGGCAAAACAAAGCGGTCCAAAATTGAATTCCCGTTAAGATCTTCTGTGGAGTCGAGAAGGCCGTTGGCATTGATATCCTCGCCGAGGAAGGTGCGCTGGGCCCACCCGAGATTCTTGCGCAAATCGGTTCTGGCAAAGTAGGAATCCTGGGTTTGGTCGCTTAGTCTTGGAGCACAAACCATAGCCACGTAGTAGGTAAGGGTCTGCCCGCTATCCACACGGTCAAATGGACCACTACCAAGGAGCTGAACCCGATTGCCGGGGGTATTCAAATTGGCGGAAGGACTGAAATTTCCGCGATTGCGAAGCCGATCATAACGTAGCAAATCGGAGGTGGGTGCCATCTGGTTGTAAATCCAATAATTGGGATTGACCTTGAATCCTGGAGAAGAAATGGATAGTGGATGATAAAATTTGCCGTTGAGTTCTGCGCCAAGGTATTGGATGGCTCCGTAGGAATTTGCAAAGCCGGCGTCGTCGCCTGTAACATGAAATGCATAAATGGTCTGCAGGCTATCCTCAATGCCTACGGAACCTTTATTGAAAAAAGCTCCCCCTCGGTCATTGGTTACGTTGACGTTACGTACCACCAGATCGCTCCAAATCCCGGTGTACATGGAATCCCAAGGGAGCGGTCCTAGGTTGGTGATTTTGTATTGGAGCACCACGAAGTAATCCGCAAAAGGAAAATTCCAAGCCAGGCTGTTGAGTCGGACTTTGGCTTGCAAAGGGAGTAAATGGTTGGCGATGGGTTGGCCAGATCCGGGAACATAGGTCAAGGAGTCGGTGAAATGCATTTCAAATTCCTGATGGGCCAAGGCGGTCAAGGAGTAATTGGCATTTCCTGGCAAACTGGATTTTTCCAAAACCGGCCAGCCTGGTAGAGGACTGAATTCAAAGCCAGCTTTCCCTGCCGCATATCCCGAAGCATCATCCAGGGAGGCTGTGGATACGGAGAGCTGACCCCCGCGTTGTGCGCCTAACCATAGCCCTGCTTCGAATAGGTGTTCCACTCCTGAATTCAAAGGATATTCCATGGATGGAAGGCCTTGTGGTTCGTTACGCACATTGGGTCGACCAATGGTACCGGCATTGGTAAGATGCAGGCCGATTTGACCCACCTGAACACTTTTTTCTTCAAATTGTCCGGAGGCCATCCAGGGGAACAAGAGCAGGGCTAAAAGGATGCAATAACGATAGGGCATGGATTCAATGGAAAGGCTCAAAATTACTTGAGTTTAGATCAAGGTACCTATCCAGATAAGCTTTGCTTTCGTGGGGTCCGCATTGAATAAGCAAATCCAGGACCGAGAGACTGGGAATAAATCCCGTTTGGGTTTCAAATTGCTGGTAGTATCGAGGAGTTTTCCATACCCTTTGTTTAAGGAGCACTGCCCAGGGTTCATTCAAGGGGTATTTGTCTGCAGATTCCGTGATTTGGGCATCGATTTGCAAACGGTGGAGTAACCATGCAAGCACGCGCAGACTGTACGTCATCAAATGATTCCCGGGTTCCAGGATGAGGTTACGGAGGTCATTTTCCAAATATTCAAAGAAAGGGGCTCTTCGGTAACCGTTCTGAATACGTCGCCAATGGGAAGTAGCCCATTCGCTCCTTTGACGGCCTTCTTTTATGGCGAGTCGAACTTCGCCCAGGGCTTGATGATGGGAACGCCCCCCATGAATGGGAAGGCTCATCATGACCTCACCTTGTGCGTCCACAAGACGGTAACGGTTCATTCCGGTGGCCTTGGCAAAGGGAATTTGCGGATCAAAGCAGACCCTGCCGCTGTGCATTATTTTTGCCATAAGAGGCAAATCAGGCCAGCAATGCAAAGGCATTGGATATTTTGCAGGCTGGTTCACGTGAATCCTTACGGAAAATGACAAAACTACTGCAAGTCTTATGCTTCGTGGTCGCCTGGATTCCGGCTGTTTCCGCCATGGAATTGGTTTGCGTGCCCACCCAGTGGCGACATCCTGAATCAGGGCCTTATGTGGATCTGACTTTGTATTTACGTCCCGCTGGATTTAAAACGACCGCTGACGCCTTGAAAAGGAAGTCTGAAGGCCTGGAGGAAGCAGTGCGAATTGAAATCATGATCTACGACCATCAGGGGATTAGAGCCTTTGATAAATATGTGTTGAGAAAACCTACTTTGGATTCCATGCAAGGGTACCGATCCGATTGGGCTGATTTGAAGCGATTTTATATGGCTCCAGGTCGGTATGGTCTTGAAGTTAGGGCCATCAGTATGATGGATTCCCTTGACAAAGCGGTGCTCTCCAAAGAATTGGTGGTGGACAGCGTAGTCACTTTGCCCCATGTGAGCCAACCGGTCCTGCTTCATGATTGGCAACGTTCAACGTCCTCATCAAAGTGGGTGCGCGGTGGGTATCACTTGTTGGTAAAGTCCGATGCGATTTTTCAACGTCGTTCTGATACCCTAGGATTTTATTCTGAAGTCCATTTAGATAGTCCTAGGTCCTCACGTTACCTGTTGGTGTATTCGCTTTCGGACGAACAAGGCCAAGTGGTTGGGTCCCGTCAAGGTTATTTGCGTTTAGATCCTGCCAAGCCTGTACAAGGATTTTTGGGGGCATGGCCTTTGACCGATTTGGCAGACGGCAAATACTCGCTCATTCTTGAGTTGAGGGATTCGGCAAACTCCGTGGTACAGCGACGTATCCAGCCTCTTGAAATTTGGTCGGCTTTGGTTTGGGCCGGGGCCGTTCCCACCGACAGCCTATCAGGAACCCATGGAAATATCCAAAAGGTCTTTGAGGGCTTGGAATTGTATGAATGGGAACAATACTTGAATCATTTGGACCCGAAGGGTAAACGGAGGCAGCTGGCGTCCTTGCGTCCGATTTGCGACCCTGATCAGCGCCTTACCCTTGACCGACTAAATAACCAAGATCCCCTTGATGAGACAGCGATTTTGTATTTCATACAATACTTCTGGAAGCAACGTTTCGGCCCTGCTCAGGTTGTTTCTCAATGGTCTGATTATCAGCAGGAGGTTATCAAAACTCTTTCTTTGTTTTCGTCGCGGATTACCCCAGGCTACGAGACGGAGCGGGGCAGGGTTTATTTGCAATACGGCCCGCCCAACACTCGAACCATTATCGACAACGAGCCCTCGGCTTTCCCCTACGAAGTATGGTGGTATTATCAAATCAAGGGGCAACGAAACGTTCGTTTTGTATTCTATAATCCCGATATGGTGACTAATGATTATGCTTTGTTGCATTCTGATGCCTTTGGGGAGAATTCGGATCCGCAATGGCGTTTACAATTGTTCAGCCGGACTACGCCGTTCCAAAATCTGGATAACAGCTTGAACAGAGGGCATTTTGGTTCACACTTGGACGACCACCTTCGCAACCAATAAGATTTTGAGAAAAATATTGGTTTTTTTTTTGCGGGTTGTTTGGAAGTATCGACGCGAGGTAGTTCGGGCCAATCTGCTCAGGGTTTATCCGAATTGGACCAATGCCCAACGCCTTGCGGTGGAAAGGGATTTCTATGATTTTTTAGGAGGGCTGATTTGGGATTTGATATGGTCTTCCTTGGGTAGCAAGGATTTTGGTAAGCATAAAATCCATTGGGAAAATCCTGAGGTTATGGAAACCTTGGCGAGCCAAAATCAATCGTTGGTTTTGCTGACATCGCATTACGGAAATTGGGAGTGGATTGCTCAAGCCATGGGATCTCGCTTTGAACATCGTTTATGGTTTGTGTACAAGCCGATTCAATGGAGCGCCGGCGAAAATTGGCTCCTGCGATGGCGGTCAAAACGACATGTCTTGCCGATTGCGCTCAAAGAATTGCGAACTTGCCTTGCTGCAGAACTGCCTTCACCATCTCAACCCATTGCCTTGTATTTGGGAGCAGATCAATCACCCACATCGCTTAGCCGTTGGATTTCAAGCAATTTCTTGGATCAACCCACGGCGGTGTATCAAGGGCCTGAAGAATTGTGCAGAACTTATGGACTTACCCCCGTTTGGATCAGTATTCGGCCCCTTGTTCAGAGGGGGTCCTACGCCATTCGCTTTGTTTTGCCACCGCAGGATTGGTCCAAGGATGAACACGGGTCGCTAATGCATTGGTACATGGCTTCCCTTTCGAAGCAAATTTATGCGGCCCCTGCGTTTTGGCTATGGACCCATAGGCGGTGGAAATTAAATGCGGTATTGGGTTTGGATGGGCAGAACAAGGTCCCGGACGATTATTTTGGGCAGGAAGGTCGCAAACCTTTTCCAGAGGAATGAATTTTATGATTCTTTCAAACGAACCTCTTAATTTGGCAATCGCTATACGATGAGCAGGTCTTTGCATTTTGCGGTGGTGATTCTGAATTGGAACGGGTTGGCTCATTTGCGCCGCTATCTGCCTTCCGTTTTGCGAACAAATTACGATCATTGGGATTGTGTTCTGGTGGATAATTCCTCGACAGATGACTCGGTGAATTGGGTTCAATCCTATTCAGGAAATAAGGTGCGAATAGTACAATTGAACAAAAATGAAGGTTATACCGGCGGGTATATGCAGGGATTGAAGGCGGTGGAAGCGGATGTGTATGTATTGTTGAATTCAGATGTGGAGGTTAGCATTGATTGGTTAATGCATCTGAATACCTTCATGCAATCGCACCCGGAAACTGCGGCGTTGCAGCCCAAAATTCTATCGGACAGGGATAGGGATAAATTTGAATATGCTGGGGCAGGTGGGGGTATGGTGGATGGCTTGGGGTATCCTTTTTGTGCCGGAAGAATTTTTATGGATTTAGAGACAGATCATGGCCAGTACGATAAGCCGCGTCAGGTTTTCTGGGTCAGTGGGGCGTGCATGGTCGTGAGATCCAAGGCCTTTTGGGAATGCGGTGGTTTGGATACGAGCTATTTTGCGCATATGGAAGAAATTGATTTGTGTTGGCGATTGCAGCGAGCCGGCCATGCGTTGATGACCTGTCCCGAAGCGGTCATATATCATTGGGGCGGTGGGTCGCTGTCGTATGGGAGTTCTCGCAAAACCTATCTGAATTTTCGAAATTCTTTGTTTACCATCGCCAAAAATCTTGCGCCTGCTGAATGGCTACCCAAAGTTTGGATAAGGCTTTGGCTCGATGGTCTCGCGGCGGTGTATTTCTTGAGCCGTGGATCGTTCGGTGATTTTATAGCGGTGATTAAAGCCCATGGGGCCTTTTTTAGGGGCATCCCAAGATTGATGAGAATTCGTAGGGAAACCACCTTGCCTTGGATTCCCTTAAGCAGGTTGCGCGGGGTATGGTTGGGACGAATATGGCCTTATTTAGCGATGGGTGATGCTGGTAGGCGGCAAATGGCTGTGAAGTTAAGAGGTTTTGTTGAAAGCCTTACCCTCAAATCTCCTTAGAAGCTTTGGTGATCATAAGCCGTGCACCTTGGTAGGCCAAGCGGTACGATTCTGATCCCATGCCGCTGATGCAGCCTCGGCAATGGGCGGAGATAAAAGAGGGATGGCGAAATGTTTCCCTGGAGGGTGGATGACTGAGGTGCACTTCAAAAACTGGAATTTCAATCGCAGCAACGGCATCCGCCAAAGCAACCGAGGTATGGGTTAATCCTCCAGGATTCAACAGAACAAATCCCGTACTCGGATCGCATGCTTGCAGGATGTCGATCAAATCACCTTCGTGGTTACTCTGAAAATAATCAATGCGGTCCTCAGGGAATTCTCTGCGCAATTCCTCAAGAATCGCATCCATCCCCATGTGGCCGTAAATTTCGGGTTCTCTACGCCCCAATATATTCAAATTGGGTCCATTGAGGATTAGCACATGAATAGGATTCATGAAATCAAAGGTAGCCTATGAGGCAGGGACTTTCCACCGGACTTATCCGCCGACAAGATGACCGATGGGCGACCCTTGGGTCTCCTTGGCAAAGGTTCCTCAAAGGCTTTCGCGCCTGGCTGGGCCTGGAAAAATCTTTGGCTCCATTAACCTTGGAAGCCTACCTCAAGGATGTTTATCAATTAGGCGTATGGGCTCAATCCAGTGCGACCCGGGCCCTCTTGTCTCCGGAAGAGCTCACTCAAAAAGATTTGAGAAATTGGTTGGCGGACTTGCACGGTTTGGAATTGCAGGCAAGCACCCAAGCACGAATGCTGTCAGCCATCAAGGCCTTTTACCTCTACCTTGAGCAAGAGGGACTGGCTTTACATCAACCCGCTTCGTTGCTTGAATTGCCTCGCTTAGCACGTAAGCTTCCCGTGGTTCTGAGTATCGAAGAAGTAAATCGCATGATTGAGATGGTGGATCTTTCCGAGCCCCAGGGTCATCGTAACCGGTGTATGTTGGAATTAATGTATGCTTGTGGTCTCAGAGTCAGTGAGTTGGTGGGCCTTAAACGAAGCGATGTACAAATTGATTTGGGCCTTATTCGGGTACGGGGCAAAGGCAACAAGGAACGGTTGGTACCGTTGGGCTCGCATGCAGGCACACAATTAGGATTGTATCTTGAACAGGGGCTCGTACCTCATGTCGCGGCGACCGGTCATGAAGATTCGGTCTTCAGGAGCCGCAATGGAAAGACACTGACCCGTATGGTGGTGTTCTTGCTGGTCAAAAAGCAAGCTGGCCTCGCCGGAATCAGCAAACAAGTAAGCCCCCATACTTTTCGTCATGCCTTCGCAACCCACATGGTGGAGGCTGGCGCCGATCTTCGTGCCGTGCAAGAAATGTTAGGACATCAATCCATTTTGACCACCGAAATCTACACCCACCTAAGTCGCGAGTATCTGCGAGAAGTGGTGCAGCGTTTTCACCCCATGTCCGGTATTAAACGCCGGAGTTCTTCCTGAAGGGCTTTAATTTTGTCGAGGGCATCTTGTTCCTTCTTTTGTTCCAAGGCCAAGACTTGAGGCGGTGCTTTGGAGTTGAATGAAGGATTTTGGAGTTTGTCTCGGACCGATTGAAGGAATTCTTTTTGGTATTTCAAATCTTTTTGGAGCTGCTCCACGGCCTGTCCCCTGTTGAGTTCTACCCCGGGGTCGAGCATTACTTTGCGGGTACCGCACATCAAGGCTGAAAGATGCTTTTTGCCGATAGAGGCTGTAGTTCCAAAATCCAGGTTCACCGCAGTTAATCGATGCAGGATGGGTTCGAAATTACGGAGGAAATCAAGGCCGCTTTCAGGGTAGAGGGTCATGGCATGGCGGGAACCGAGTTGATTTTGCCCTTTGAAATGCCGAATAGCGACTACCAAATCCAAGGCCAAACCGGCTTGATCTAAATAGGCTTTATCCACTGGTCTCGCTAAAGGATAAGGCGAAAGGCAGAGAAATTCTTGGTCAAGGACTCTTCGTTGCGGATCTCGAAGCGGTTGGATGCGTTCGAAAAGTTCTTCCGTCACAAAGGGCATCACTGGATGCAGCAAAGCAAGCAAGTCCCTTAGAAATTCCGCGCTTTGTCGTAGGACCGGCCATGATATGATTTGGCCAGGTAGAGGTTTGATCATCTCCAAATACCACGAGCAGTAGTCATCCCATATAAGTTTGTAAATCAATCGAATAACCTCCGAAAGTTTATACTGCGCATAGGCTTGTTCCAATTCGGCTTGGGTTGTCGCCAAACGTTGGTCAAACCATCGGATTGCCTCGGCCTGTTCGGTGCCGGTATTTTGGTCTGACGGGCCCTGTTCATACCAAGTCAGCAAAAGCCTGTGTGCATTCCATAATTTGTTTGCAAAATGACGTCCCTGTTCCAGTTGGCTTTCATCAAATAACAAATCATTGCCGGCCGGCGAGGAAAAGAGCAAACCCATACGAAGGGAGTCGGCGCCGTATTGGGTGATCAAGTCCAAAGGGTCAGCTGAATTACCCAAAGACTTGGACATTTTACGACCTTGTTTGTCGCGTACGATTCCGGTGAGATATACATCCCGGAAGGGGACCTGACCATGGAATCGCTGACCAGCCATGATCATGCGGGCCACCCAAAAAAACAAAATATCAGGACCGGTGACCAGCACCGAGGTGGGGTAATAATAGGCCAAATCCCGGTTGGGCTCTTGGTTGAGGTTGTGTTGGCGAATAAAATCCGGATCAAAAACAGAGAGTGGCCAAAGCCATGAAGAAAACCAGGTATCCAACACATCTTCATCCTGGGCCAGATCCTTCACCGTCCACAGGCCTTGCGTCAATTCGGCGGCCTTGTGGACATCTTCCGCCACCCATGTTTGTCCGTCGGGGGAATACCAGGCCGGGATGCGATGCCCCCACCATAATTGTCTGGAGATGCACCAGTCCCGGCAATTTTCCATCCAATGACGGTAGGTAGCCATGAATTTGTCCGGAAATAGACGAACTTCCCCATTGCTTACGGCTTGAAGGGCGGGATCGGCCATTTCCTGCATTTTGACAAACCATTGCAAGCTGAGTTTGGGCTCCACTACAGCGTGAGTGCGCTCGCTATGACCAACTGACGAGGTGTAAGGCTCGCAACGGACCAAGGCTCCTTCAGCTTCAAGCAAGGGTAAGATTTCACGCCTCGCTTCGAAGCGGTCCATGCCTACGAGGATTTGGGCTTTTTCGTTTAGCTTGCCTTGGTCGTCCAGTATATCGATCACTTCCAGGCCATGTTTCAATCCCAAGGAATAATCGTTAGGGTCATGGGCTGGAGTTACTTTAAGGCATCCGGTTCCGAATTCCATATCCACATAGGGGTCGGCGATCACCGGGATCGCCTTGCCAATAAGAGGTATCATCGCTTTGCGGCCTACAAGGTGTTGGTATCGCGAGTCCTCCGGATGAACACAAATCGCCGTATCGGCCATGATGGTTTCAGGCCGAACGGTGGCAATGGTGACAAACTCTTCGGAGTTTTCAATACGGTAGCGGATATGCACCAATTGACCTTGGGCTTCCTTGAAAATTACTTCGTCATCCGCGAGGGCGGTTTGACCGGCAGGATCCCAATTGACCATTCTGATCCCGCGGTAAACCAGACCGTCTCTGTAGAGCTTCACAAAAGCGTCCACCACGGCTCGACTAAGTCCGGGATCCATCGTGAAGGCTTCTCTTTCCCAATCCAAGGATGCACCCAATTTGCGTAATTGGGACAGGATGATACCCCCGTATTTTTCTTTCCACGCCCAGGCATATTTCAGGAATTCATCCCGGGTCAAGTTCGCTTTGTGAATCCCCTTTTCTTGAAGCATTTGGACGACCTTAGCTTCAGTGGCGATGGACGCATGATCGGTGCCTGGTACCCAACATGCGTTGAAACCCTCCATGCGGGCCTTGCGGATGAGCATGTCCTGAATAGTATGGTTGAGCATATGCCCCAAATGCAGAACACCGGTGACGTTGGGGGGAGGTATAACGATCGAATAAGCTTTGCGCTCATCGGGTTGACTGGCGAAGCACCTGGCTTCCATCCAGCGTGCGTACCAGAGGTCTTCCAGGCCCTGGGGTTGGTATTGTTTGGGACTTTCCATGAACAAAATCGCAAGCAAATCTACCGTGAATTTGCAGTCAAGGGTGTTTTTGTGCAATTTTGCAGGGATGCGAGTCCGTTGGATTTTATTGGCAGCCGGAATTCCCTTGTGGTTAATTTTGGCTTGGTGCTCCAATCCTGAGTTAGTCGCGCACCGAAACCTGGAGGAAGACCGTCAGCAAGGGCGCTTGTTTCGCAATATCGCAGGGGACTCGGTGGGGTATGTGGGTAAAGAGGTTTGCCGATCTTGCCACGCGGAGATTTACGATTCGTACATGGAAACGGGAATGGGTCGCTCTTGGGGTTTGGCACCCGGGCATTCCAAAGCCTCCTGGACGGGTATTTCGACGGTGGTATACGACAAGTACTTGGATATGCATTACCAATCGATCCGCAAGGAAGAAGGTATCTTCATCCAAGAATTCCGATTGGATGAGCAAGGGGATACGGTGCATCGCCGTTGGGAGAAGGTAGATATGGTGGTCGGTTCAGGCCAACATACCAATTCGCATATCATGGTACGTGATGGCAAGATGTGTCAAATGCCCATGACATTCTATACCCAAGATGGTCGCTGGGATTTGCCTCCGGGATTTGAAAACGGTAACAATTCCCGTTTTGCTAGACCCATTGAGGCCGAATGCATCAATTGCCATAACGCCCATCCTTCCCAAAATCCAGGCAGCGCAAATCAATATTATGCAGTGCCTCAGGGAATTGATTGTGAAAGGTGCCACGGACCTGGGGCATTGCATGTGCGCGAAAAGCAGGCCGGTCGGATTATCGATACATCCATGGGTCCGGATTATTCGATTGTCAACCCTAAGCGTCTGACCCATGCGCTTCAAAATGATTTATGCAAGCGTTGCCATTTGCAGGGTAATGCCGTACTCATGGAAGGACGTTCTTTCACGGACTTCAAGCCGGGGATGGTACTTAGCGATGTGTTCTCTGTTTTCTTGCCTCGGCATCAGAATCATGAAGATTATTTCATCATGGCTTCGCACCCGGATCGACTTGCTCAATCCCCTTGTTTGAAGCAGCAACCTTTGGCTATGCGATGCATTTCGTGCCATAATCCGCATCGTTCGGTGCAGAAAACGGCAGCGTTGCAGTATAATAAAGAGTGTTATAGCTGTCATGGCGGTTCAGCGGCCAGGGAAGCAAGATGTGCTGCTCCTGCCTCCCAAAGAGCGATAAAGCAAAACAATTGCGTGGCTTGCCATATGCCCAAATCGGGCTCTTCGGACATTCCCCATGTTCGTATTACCGATCACAAAATTCAAATTCCAACGACCAAGGGCGATTTTCAATCCCTTCCGCCCAAAGGAGTTTTGCTCGGCCTTGCTTCGCTGAATGAAGACAAACCAGAACCTCTGACCATGGCCAAGGCCTGGCTGCAGTACGTGGAACGTTTCGAGGGGGAGAAAGAAGGTCTGGACTCCGCCATGGCATGGCTGAATAAAGTTCCACACGGTGGTCGAAATGCTGGTTGGGTGGATGCCATGATTCATCTCCTTTATTTGAAGCAGAGCCCTAAAGAGCTTGATCCTTTGATGAAAGATTATCCCAAGACCATGGTTCCACAAAGTGCCTCGGCCTGGATGGCCTATCGTATTGCGGAATTGTTATCGATGCGTAACCAACATGCCGAAGCTGCTCCATATTTTCTCCAAGCCGTTCGTTTATTGCCTCTGTCTTCAGACTTTCAACTTAAATTAGCCCTGAATGAATACCGTTTGGCTCGCAGGCAGTCTGCTGTGCAGAGACTTGAAAATCTTATCAAACAAGACCCTTTGTATGTCCCGGCCTATGCCAATTTGGGTTATTTGTATTTGTTGGAGGGTAACCCTAAAAAAGCAGGTATATGTTATGAAAAGGCCCTTCGTCTCGATCCGGATCATCCTCAAACGCTGCTCAATGCTGTGGGCCTTCAATTGCATTTGAAGAAACCTTTAGAGGCAGATCGTTTGGTTAACAGGATCTTAAAACGTTATCCCGGGGATCCCAGGGCCCTTGCTTTACGCGTTCAAATCCGAAACTCTCCGTGAATCCAAGAATGCGTGTAGCGGGAGCTTGGGTTTTGGGTCTGGCCCTACTTATGGTGTTGGCAGATTTGTTTTGGCCGCGTGCATTGCCCGCCATGCGTGAACAAAGAATGGAGAATTGGTCGGATCTTTGGTCAAAATTACGCGAACAGAATCCCTCCTGGACTCTTTGGACTTACAGGGCGGATGTTTACCGGAAGATTCTGTGCATGAGGGCCTTAAAACCAGGTCATTATCCCTTCAATGGTTATAGTTCCACCTTGAATTGGCTCCGAACCATGAATTTAGGTTGTCAAACCCCTGTTCGTCTTGTGTTGGGAAAATTTCGGACAGTACCTCAACTGTCATCCTTTTTAGCGCATAGCCTGTATGCGGATTCGCTGAAATGGGCAGATCTCCTAAGTGATTCCTTACGAATCGACTCTCAGACATTTCGCCCTGAATGGCAAATGGCCCTGTTTTTACCTAATACTTACGAAGTGTACTGGACAATAGAACCCAGGGCTTTCCAGCGAATAATGTGCAAAGAATTTAATGCATTTTGGACGCCCTTGCGATTGGCCAAAGCTGATCGCCTGAACATGAAACCCTTTGAGGTCATTACGCTGGCCTCTATTGTCGAGGAGGAGACCCAATACACGCCCGAACGACCTACGGTTGCGGGTGTTTATCTCAATCGTTTGCGTATTGGTATGCCCTTGCAAGCCGATCCCACCCTCAAATTTGCTGCAGGGGACTTTGGACTGCGAAGGTTAGGGAAAACCCAAATCGCTATAGCATCGCCGTACAATACCTACAGAGTCACAGGACTGCCTCCAGGTCCCATTTGCACACCATCGACTGATGCGATTGAAGCAGTTCTTCAAAACAAGGCCCATACCTTTCTGTATTTCTGTGCCAATCCATCCCAACCCGGTTCGCATCGTTTTGCATCCTCTTGGACTGAGCATCAGCAAAATGCCAAGGCCTACCACCATTGGTTGAACCTTCGGGGTATCCGTTAGAGAGTGATTGTGGGACGCCCCTTTGTTCAAATTAGCGTTTTCGATGTACCTTTATCGTGACTTGCCCAGGTGGTGAAATTGGTAGACACGCTACTTTGAGGGGGTAGTGGGAGTAATCCTGTGCTGGTTCGAGTCCAGTTCTGGGCACCAACGTAAGCCTGACCGAGAGGTCAGGCTTTTGTTTTGGTTTCATAGGCAAAATCCCCTCTTTATATTTTGCTATTTGCGCCTAAATTTTCGGGCGATAAAGGAAGAAAAATTTGGTGCCTTATCGCCGGATGAGCAAAGGAAGGGGTTTGTGCAAAGTCGATTCGGATCCGTGGGCTAGAGGGACGGGAAGTAGGTGATAAAAGCCAGGGGGCAAACCACTCACATTGAGCCGTGCCCGGCTTTCGCTCTCAAATGTCATTTCCACCGCGTGTTTACGCCCCACTGCGTCCCATATTTCCCATTCCAAAGGCAGGGTTTGTTCGTTCAAACCAAGCACAAAAGTGTGGTCGTTGGCCGGATTGGGAAAAATGTTCCAGGATGCTGATCGGTCATCAACTTCGCTAAAACCAACGCTGGGTTGATATGTCACATTGATGCATAAGGTGTCGTTCCCGGCAAACATATCTCCATTCATATTGACCCAATAACACAAGGTTCCGGATCGTAAAGTTCCCGATGATATGGGGGTACTGAATTGGTGAGTAAGGGAATCGCCTGAGAAGATCGCTGAAGCCGGAACTTGGTGATAGACCGCAGGTTCTATAGAAAACTTGTAACCCAATTGAATGGGTTGGCTGTTTACATTGCTCCCCATGTTGAGCGCCCTCACTTGCACGGGTGTTGGGGTTCGGAGCAGGCTGTTAGCCGGTGGAGAGACGATGCGTTGCGCGCTGATATCCTCGAAATTGGCCCAACGTACACTAACACCGAGGAAATAATCCTCGGTAAAACGGAATCGGCATGGCGCCCATATGCCACCCAAGTATTCGTAGGAACGGTTGGAAATGGGAGGGGTTGCATCGCGGGCCAAGGCGATTGTACCTCCGGGAGGCATGATCCATAACACATAAAACCCACCGCTTGGAATGGTAATGGGTGCTCCTGACGTAGGAATCAAACTGTTGGCACCCACAACATAGGAGACTGGGGAAGCAAAAACCGAGTCCAGCATGGTGCCTGGGCTTCCGTTGGGGCCATCATCATCAAAAATCTTGAGGTAACAACCGTTGGCCATAGGGTCGGCGGAAATCATCAAGCGGTAACCGTTGATTTGGCAAGGGTAGAAGGCCGGTTTCATGTAATAACCTACCCCACCGCTGCCTCCGCTCCAAGAAATCCCCCCCAAATCCGGTGTTCCGTCATGGTATTCCATGGGAATATGCGTTCCCGAAGTATCAATAGCAATGATTTTGGTTGCTAACAAATTATTCGAGGCAACCAAATCTCCCACGATACCTCCTACCTGAGATATCATGTTGTATATCCCGGGATCGGTGGGAATCAAGGGGGTGCTGAAGGTGAAAGAGGTGTCGGTTCCAGCGATGAGGCTTGCGATCTGGCCTGTTCCGGACATTCCCAGGGCTGTGGGGTGGCTGATGGTGGCACTCACGCTGATGTTGGACAGAGGCTGATTCCCAAAATTCTTGACATTGGTGACTACCGGGACAGTGCTGTACCTTTTCACAAACATTCCTCCATTACCTTCATCCATATTCCAGTCGATTCCTCCATCCACAACTTGGTAGGTGGTGGTGGTGGGGTAATAAAATTTAATGGAATATCCGGTGGGAGGATAAACATTTTTGGAATGTTGGAGTCCCAATTGCCCGGTAATGTTCTCGATACCGATGGTGATATCATTGTTTTGGGTGCTGCCTAATTGGGTTTGGTAATTGAAGGTGATACTCCGGTCCGACCGAACCAAAACGATTTGAAAAGAATTGGAACCAATATAGGATGGGGTACCTACAATCCAGAAAGGTACGTTGATCCAGCTTATCACAATGGTATCGGCAGTATTGCGGTAATAACAGGTTCCGGGATTACCTGTTCCGTCAAAATTGAGATCTGACATCATAGCAGCAATAAAATTGTGCGGGCTGGCGGTATTGGGAATCGTGGGAAAGGGTGATGCAAAATTGTTGCCGCTGAAACTTAGGTAACCGTTCGAACCAATCCACACTTGGTTTGGGTAATACCAATAATATTGGAATCCGTCAATAAAGCCAAAAGGCCCGACAAAATTATCGTCTGCCAAACCGGTCACCTGGATGCCCGTGGTGGTAATGTTAATCCAATTGAAAGTAGGTCCACCGGGTTCGTTGGAATCTTTCCAGGTATACCCGTAAGCATCCGGTCCCCCTTGTCCAGCAAAGGCTACGGGGGCCAACACCAAGAGCAAAAGGCAGCTTAAAAGGAGATTTTTCATAAGCTAAAGTTTGGTTTTGCAAAGAAGAGTAGGAGTGGTTTAACCCTAAAATTAGGAATTTTTGGCAGGATTTTTACAACACAAGGGATAAAATTACCTGATTTATTCTATTTTCTACCAAAGGTTCCGACCTTGACCCTACGAGAAACGGGGATGCTTCCTTGCGGGAATAGAACGTAAGTGATACCGCGTGGCTCATCGGTGAACCATTCCTACGCCTTTGGTTCGGATGCACTCCAGCCGTCCAGATGATATTCATCGCTTGTTTCAAGATCCAAGCTGAAAGGCAAGCTGACATGATCCAAGCCGTGGGGTGGATTCCACATCGTGGTCAAGGGTTCTTGCATCTGAAATTCGAGGATATGTTCCAAGGCATTAATTCTTCCACCAACTATTCGCATTTTGATCCGCGAGGGCCAGCCCTGGACTTTTTTGTTGCAGGGTATGGCACAGCGAATCCCAAAGTCTGGCTGGGCTTAGGGAGGAATTATGCTCGAAGAGGCTGAGACCGTTATCAATCATCCCCAAAATGCAGGGCGGTATGCCGTTGTGCAAATGAATTTCCATTAAGCTGTCCAATTCCCAGGCGACCCCCCCCGATTGCAGGGTCCAGTATATTCTGACCATCGTGAGGTATCATACCAGCAAAGTGCTATGCTGGTCTCCATAAGTTTGTGGGGGCCACCACAATTCGACCGTTCGGGGACTGATGTTACGAAGATGGATACCCTTCCAACGTTAGACTTTCCCGAAACTTGCTTGGACTTTGGCGGGGATGGATCGTAGGTATTCCATCCGAGGTGCTTTAACCTTGGACTGGGCTTGAAGGATCCGGCCATTGCGCAGGCCAAAGCCAAGGATTATCCACAAAAGCAAGCAAAATAAAGGCTTGAATTTTATAGCGTCAATCTACAAGGAATGCGTCCACGGGGAATGTATGGCCAAGGTCTATTTGGGCCTAAGTTTGTGTATGAGGTTAAAACTAATTTAGGGAGGTTCAATTTGGCCTTATCATGAGTGTCCTGCGATTTTTGATTTTTGCCACGATTACGGTTTCGCTTACGATGAGTTCCTGTCTTGACCGGGGAGAGGAAGCTCCATGGAATGCGCCAGAGCACCCTGCGGATCGTTTGGAGCCGTGGCGTGCGGCTGGAGATACCTTGTCTTGGATTGCCCTGCGATGGATTCAATCCTTGGACAGGGGAGATACCCTTGGCCTTAGGGCCGTTTTGGCGGACACCTTACGCATCGGTGAAGACACCCCTGTAGCCGGGGCCTCCATTTTCCAACCTTTGTTTTATCGATACCGGTCCGGATACCGGCAGGAAACCGAATGCTTGGCACTTCTGCCAGCCGTAAGTCTTGCTGACTCGGTAACCCGTGTCATGGGCTATCTGCGTCAACGTTATCAAGATGGGCAAGTCGGTGCATCTTCGTCTTGGAAATACCGACGATTGGCGGTCCTTTGGGAAATCCGCTCCTTGAAAATCGTCTTTTGGAGTGTTTGGGAACAAGACTGGCCCAGTACCCCCGATTCGGATAGCCTAAGATTAACCCCATGGCCGCGTTGGGGTATGCGATGCACCAACGCCCCGGATTCCTTGCGGTTCAAAATGTTAGCATGGGAAAAACGTTTGAAGGCAATCTATGTCCGCGATGCTGAATTGTTTTGGAACGATACCTCGTCGGTGAGGAGCGACGATGGGTGGATATGGTCCGGCCCTCCCGTGACGATGGCCAGGTTTATGGCCAGCCAAGCTGCACCGTACAGGGACCTTGACTCCGTGCGTCGCGAATTGGACCGTGTGGAGGTTCTGCGCCTGGGGGAACAAGGAGAATTTCTTGGTTTAGCATTCGGTTCGGAACAATGTTATAGAAATTCAACGGTGGTTCACCGCGGGGTTCATCGGCTTTATTTCTGGCGAAATGGTAAAATTGCTTTTGCCGAGCAATACCGCGCCTCTTCCTTTATGCCATGACCTGGAGTATCTCAAGAAAGGAAATTTCGCTACAATTTGGGCTTTGTTAAATCATGGTAAAAATCAATTTTAATTAGGGTATGGATTTACTCCACATTGTTCGGCAAGGTGTTGCAGAGAGGTTTCTGCGGTATGTGCAGATGGATACCCAATCCGATCCCCAATCCAAATTCGTACCATCCACGTTAAAGCAAAAAGATTTGGGTCGATTGCTTTTGGCCGAATTACAGGAATGGGGAATCGAGGCGACGATAGACGACTATGGGTATGTGGTGGGGCGGCTTCCTTCCAATGCGGGTCCCGATTTACCAGTGCTTTGTTTTTGTGCCCATCAAGATACCTCGCCGGATTGCTCGGGGGCTATGGTCAAGCCTCAATGGCATCCCCAATACGACGGCAGAGATCTATTTCTGGATGCCGAGCGCCAATATGTTTTGGGCCTGGTCAACGCCCCAGAATTGTTGCACCAAATGGGAAACACGATTATCACCTCCGATGGGAGTACCCTTCTAGGCGCTGATGATAAGGCCGGTGTCGCCGAAATCATGGAGGCTGCCAAACAATTGGTCTTGCATCCTGAATGGAAACACGGTCCCTTGGTTTTTCTTTTCACGGTGGATGAAGAAATCGGAAGAGGGGTAGATCATTTGGACCTCAAGGCCCTGGGAGCGGATTGGGCCTACACGTTGGACGGAGAAGAGCGAGGCGATATCGAAGATGAAACTTTTTCGGCTGACAGCCTCACGCTGCATATCCATGGAATTTCAGCTCATCCCGGATTTGCTAAAGGCCGGATGGTGAACGCGCTCAAGGTCGCCGGGGGTATTTTGCACGCCGCCTCTACGAGTCAAGGTGCTCCGGAGTATACCGAAGGTAGGGAAGGCTTTGTGCATCCGGTTTCAATCCAGGGTAATGCGGAATATTGTACCATACAATGGATTTTGAGGGATTTCCAAACTTCCGAACTGGACGGCTGGGCAGCCCAAATTGAAGAATTTGCCCGGATTGCTACTTCCGCTTTTCCCGGTTCCCGGTATGAGGTGGTCAGAGAGCAGCAATACCGTAATATGAAGGAGACTTTGGATCGGTATCCTTTTCTGGTGGAGCATGCTGCCGAAGCCATGCGCAGGGCCGGCGTGACCCCCAGGCTGCGGTCTATACGTGGAGGTACCGATGGTAGTCGACTCACCGCTATGGGTCTGCCTTGTCCCAACCTCTTTGCAGGCGGGCATCATTTTCATTCCCGCACCGAATGGGTGAGTGTGGAAGATATGGGCGCGGCGGTGATGACCATCATGCATCTGGCCTCTCTTTTTGCCGAACAACCTCATCATCCAAGCGTATGAATGGTTTGTTGAATCGATCACGTTTTTTCGTTGTTGGTTTTTTCTTTTTTCTATGGACGACGACCATCACAGCTCAAAAACTAGGCCAGG